>Ga0210003_1000494_pt1 | contig 35547 bp, 15 predicted proteins | sample LantaG_FD_182804 | JGI IMG/M metagenome (GOLD analysis project Ga0210003, IMG submission 182804) | Deep subsurface microbial communities from Baltic Sea to uncover new lineages of life (NeLLi) - Landsort_02402 metaG (SPAdes) (version 2) | ecosystem: Environmental > Aquatic > Marine > Oceanic >...
AAGCCATCCTCGAAGCCAGGCAAGCCAAGCTGGCGGCCGCGAGAGAACGTCGGCGCGTCAGGCGGCAGCAGGCGGCACAAAATGTCTTGACAGACGACACGCAACGTGGTATACTGCCATCAGCCGGTGAAACGGAAGCGAGCTCTGCTGGAGAGCACCTCGCCCCTGCCCCCGGGGCAGGCGGGATACGGTCGGGTTGCGACGGACATCCGTCCGGGGGAGTTGGCGCGACCGGCTCCCCCTCCCAATTCCGAAGCGAAGATGTTTTGGGCTTCCCCAATGCCTTCTTAAACTCCGACTTGCCGCAGGCAAGTCGCTCTTTAATTCGTGAGGCCGAATTGTCCAATTCACGATGAACCAGTACAGCTCGGCTCTTGCTCTGTTCGTTGGCGCAGTATACACTTGACGGAGGCCTTGGATATGCACGTTACCTCAACAAGCATCGGGATGTGTGTCTTGCTTCTTCTTCTTACGGGTATGGCTGGGGTACCTGCTGCGATTGCACAGGAGCAACCTCAGGAACCCGAGCGCGGGGGAGGACTAGATAAGTCCATCGAACTCGCGCGCGAGAGTTTGGAAGGTCTGCAGTTGCCTCACGGCATCACGCTTCTCCCTCGGAAAAGCTCCCAGGACAAGTATGCTTTCCGTTTCGCCGATGGAAAATTCGAAACAGATCCCTTTGAGGAGAACAGAAAATCAGCGTTCACTGTAGAACAATACCTGAATACAATGCGCCAATTGCCGGTTGACATCTGTTACGTGCAGTTCAGTCGGGGATCGTTCATTGCGTTCAGCGGCCGCATCTCGGATGTTGGCGAACACCTTCTGCACGAACTGAATGATCAGGAACTCCCTCGGCCTGAAAAGGTTGCGATGGTGCTCGACGAAGATCCCGTTCCCGGCGCTTTTGCGGACATTCAGACCGGGCATTGCTACCTCGTGGAAACTTGTGATGGCAAGTACGCCCTTGTCCGCTTACTTGCGGCGTCCGCCAACGGCGCGCTGATCCAATGGGTCTACCAGCCTGATGGCAGCAGGAAATTCAGTATTCCTCCGAGTGCACTGATGCTGCCTGGTCAGGAGGAAGCCCCTGACCGCACGCCGAAGCCCGCTGAGGACCTGTCGGAGTGTGTGCTGCCCAATGATGTTGTATCGCTTCCCGAGCGACGCTCCCCCAAGGCGGCATCCGAAAGAGGATACATCTACAACTTTGCCGATCGGAAGCTCCATCTTGATCCTTTTTCGGCAGAGAACAAACGCCCCGGCTCGGTGCGAGAGTTTTATGAGATAATCCGCCGTGAACAAACAGGAGATATCGCTTATGATTCTATCAACAATGGTTCGTTGACCGCCTTCAGCGGGCGAGCTAGAGACATGGGAAATGGATTTCTCTGGGAGCTTAATGAGAAGCCGTTGCCGCGCCCAGAGGAAATCGAAAGCAAAGAAGAGCGAAGCGGGTCGGGCGAGGGATATTCAGGTGTTATTGAGCACTTGGTCGAAGGGCACCGATATATCGTGGAGACCGTCGACGGGAAATTTGCGCTTGTAAGGCTTCTTGCTCAGAAGGACCGTGCCGGTATCTTCCAGTGGGTCTATCAGCCCGACGGCACCAGGGTTTTCAATATCCCCAAGAGTGAGCCGATCCCTCCGAGGATCGATGCTGGACGAGCCAAGGTGGAGACAATGGTGCAGGGCAAAGGGTCTGGGGCAGAGATGGCTATTGAGGACCCTGACAAGGCTTTGACGGCCGGCATCGAGCCCGCGTTACACCGTGAGGAGTGCCTCGATTTGAGCAACATAGAGGATGCCATAGAGCTGCATGTTGCCGATAGAGATCACCTGATAAAGGCCCTTGGGGTATTGCTGAAGCAGAATGATCAGAAGCTTTCTGAAGTGAGTTCGGATCAGCGCAGAAGAATGGCTATGTCCGCTCTGGCACTAGGTAACCTTCGTGCATTCGAGGCAACTGAGATTCTGGTTAGTAGGATTGCTCTCGCTCATCCCGCGGAGCGCGATGATGCTGGAATCCAGTCCGTGTCGGCAATGGCTCTTGTAGGCATAGGGAAGCCCGCGACCCATGCCATCCTTGAAGTGATGCAGAGGATGGCATCAGGCCAAGATCGATCCGTTGATGCTGCTTTTGAGAGAACGCTGGAATTCATGTTCTTTTGCTCTGTGCTTGCCGAAGTAGAGGGAAAAGCAGTTGCGGAATTTCTTCTGAAATCTGAGATGGCGAAGGATAACGACGAAGGACGTGGAGTGTACCGCAAAGCATTAGGGCTGATCGAATCAGGCTTGCCAGCATGTGGCTCACTTGAGACCGGTTGGCAGTTTCTCCCTAACGCACAAGGGGAACTAGGCAAGATTCAAGAGGCAGTCGAATCCCACCTTGCGAACAGAAGGAAGCTGATAGATATGCTTCTCAACCTGGTGAAAGAAATCACAGGAAAGGATTCGCGCCAACTTGCCGCTGATCAAGTAGAGGCGATTGGTACAGCTATACGAACACTGGGACTGCTCCGAGCATCTGAGGCAACCGATATACTCCTGGACAATATTGCCTTCAGCGATTGGACGAGGCCCTCACGAGAGTCTGGTCCACCGGACTCGGTTGCAGCTCTGGTGAACATCGGCAAACCTGCCACACGCGCAATGCTAGCAAGGCTGGCAAATGCGGCAGAAGGAAAGGATGAAATGGCTTTTCAGTTTAGAGGAGAGAGGGAGCTTTTCTTATATAGCGCTGTGCTCAGCACGGTCGAGGGAGGGGCTGTTGCCAAATTCCTTCTTAAGTCGGAGATGGAGAAGGTTGAAGAGGAGAACCGGGGTGTGTATCGCAAGGTATTGCAATATGTCAGGGATTAGCGGCTTGAGGTTCACTCAGACGAGAGAAGTTATAACAGGACTGACGCGGCGCCAGGAACAGTGAATACGGCTTCTGCGACCGGCGCCGTGCGGACTGCGGAGCGGGCGCGCCGTCCGAAGATGACACCTGCCACCCCTCGGCCGGAATGCAGCTTACGCCGTCGTCAGCGATGCAGCGTGGCGTCCGCCCAGTCTGCGGCGTCGAGCCGGTTGCCGTCGCCGCCGTCGGTGACGGTCAGTTGCAGGCGCCGCACGCCTTCGACGTTCACGTCGACCGGTTTCGCTTTGTCCAGCCCCGTGACCAGGCCGGAACTCCAGAGCTTCTCGCCGTCGCCGTAGATCTCGAACACGACGGATCCGCCTCCTTCGGTGGCGGCGTCGATGCCGGCGTCGGCGGTAAACTTGCTGAACTGGCCATTCAGGGCGTATTCAAGCAGGCAGGGTGCAAACACGCCGATGCCGTTGTCGTAGGATACGCCGCTTATCCGCAGGTTCATGCCTACGACGTTCCGGGCTATCCTCGGGCTTGCGACCGTGGAATCGGCGTGGATGGCCCCGACGGCGCTCAGAGGGAAGCTGCCGCCGCGCCACGCGAAGACGCTCCACGAACAGGTGTTCGCCTCCTCCGCGTATCGCAGCTCAATCGTCGCCTTGCCCGCCCCCAAGGCTTCCTTGCCGACCACGTAGATTGCTTCACGCAGACCGCCCGACAGGCTTTTGTCGGTCCGCTTTACATCCATCGTGCCCTGCTGCTTTCCGTTGACAATCACCTCCGCCGCGTGGCCGTTTCCATGAGCTAGACCAGCTTCCCCGAGGAAGAACCTCTTGCGGATCACCAGGCCACTGTCTGCCGGCGCCGTCACCTGAAAACTCTCGCTGCCCCCGTCTGGGAAGCTCACGCCCTGCTGTCTGTCGCTGCGGCCCTGGGTCGTCCGCCCGTCGAAAACGGTGCTCGCCCCACCGGTCTGCGTGTAGTTCCACGCCTTGCCCGTATCCGGCGAGAACACTGCCAGCACGTCCTGCGGCCAGCGAAGGTCTTCGCTGTTCTCGCGCACGCGCAGCAGGGCAAGCCCCTGCCCCGCAGGCTTGTCCGATGCCTTCAGCGTGAAGATGACCGGCGCCTTGCCGATCGAATACCATCCGGCCTCAACTGGCACGGCGGAGCCGAAGATATCCTCGGCCGATTCGATCGACAGGCCGGTCAGCTCAAACGATATCTCGCAGGGACGGTTGTTCCGCCAGACCACGGCTGCCGGGCGGCGGTCGCCCTTCCGTTCGTAGAGCAGGCAGCGAGTGTGGCCGGGCACAACATCCTGCACGGATATCTCGCTGCCAACTTCCATCCGTGCGAGGAAATCCTTGACGCGGGTCATCGCCCACCAGCCCGGCTTGAGCTGGAAGGTCGGCAACACCTGGCTCATCGGCGGCACCGTCAGCTTCTTTCGATAGATCAGGCCGAAGCCGAGCCGCAGGCTGTCGTCGTTGTGCAGGATCAGCGTCGGCTCCACGCCCAGGCGGTCGAGCAGCAGCACGGCCCGCGACAGATACGCGGCCTGGTCGAAGGCATCCAGGCCTCTGCCCTCGCGTTCCACCGCCCAGTCGAGGTCCGTCAGCAGGACAGTCTTGTTCTGACCGTTGACGTTCATCGCCGCCTGCATTTCCTGGATGAACTCCGCGAGGTGGCCGTCTTCTGGCGACGTCTTGCCGACGTCCAGCCTGAGGTTGACGCCGGTGAAATGCTCGAGCGCACCCTGCTCGATTAGCTCGCCGAGGTAGGGCAAGGCGGTGGCCCGGCTAAGGCCGCCGAGAACAAGCGGCGTGTCGGGGCAGTATCGGCGGCGCCACTTGTCGGTGAGGCGGATCATCTCCGCGAACTTCGCAGGCGGCAAGCCGAGCATGCTGTTGCTGTCGGGCGTGTTCCAGAGCAGGAAGCCGGCCAGATGCCTGCCGGTCAGCCGCATCATGTTGTAGACGTAGTTTTCCCAGTCGTCCATCCGCTCGGGCACCATGAAGATGTCCGGGGCGTGCCCCCAGTCGCGCCCGCCGGGGCCCTGCGCCCAGCGTGTGGAGGTTCGGTCGGCGAGCATGTCGGCCATCCCCTCGCCTGCTGCCCAGTAGGCGCTGTATCCCAGAAGCATCCACGGGTCCTGCCCCCCCGCCTTCACCTGAGCGGCGGTGTGAAGCAGCACGTCAGGCTGGAAATTTCCAGGCATGAATTCGGTCCAGTCCCAGTCATGGCGAACGAACGCGAACCTGTCGCGCAGCGGTGCGCGCAGCTTCGAGGTATCCCGGAGTGCGTTGTGCCACTCGGCCCCGAGCACCTCGTTTATCTTTGCAACTATCAGGTCTTCGGTGATCGTGCCGATGAGGGTGTCGCCTTCCCTCAATTCCACCTGCAGTTGATAGGCGCCTCCTCTCACGTCTTTGGCGAGCGTCAGGGTCTTCTGAGTGCCCGGCTGAACGTCAAGGGTCTGGTCGATGCGTTGCACGGGCTGAGCGCGCCAATCGAAGATGCCGCCTGCAACGCTGACCTTCCGCGCACCGGCGGGGCCGGGCACGTCGTAGTTGGAGATGGTTGCTTCGATCGAAGCCCCTGGCTCCAGAACATTCGCCTCGCTCGCCCGCTCGAGGCGCATCGACAGCCGCTCCTCGGGCTTCAGATGCGTGCGGACTCTGATGTCGTCCACATAGATCGTGCCGCTCTCTTGCTCCAGACCGCCCGGCGCCTGTATCGCCAGATGCACGCCCAGCGGATAGTCGGGCAGCCATGCAACCACCTGGTCCGGGACCTTCCAGTCATTCGGAATCGGCGGCAGACGGAAGGTCAGCTCGCGCCAGCCCGTCCAGTCGACCTTCACGGCGTTTTGCAGCGGCCCCGACTCGGTGCGCGGCAGGAACAGGTCCCAATTGCAGCCGACGCCGCTCACGACGCCGTACTGGTCGCCGATCAGAGGGTAGAACAGCACGCCCGAACCATCGCCGTGCAGCCACAGCGTCAGCAACGTCGGGATTCCCGCAAGCGGAGGATCAACCGACACGAACAGCGACTGGTCCTTGCGCCATTCCATGGCCAGGGAGCGCTTGCCAGACTTTTTCTGCTGATCGGAAGTGCGAGCGACCGTGCGCCCGTCCGGCCTGTTCGAAACGCCGAGAGCATCGAGTGCGAAGAACCCTCGTTCGGCCTCGAAATCGGCCGCGAGAGCGATACAGTCCGGCTTGGAGAGAATAATCTGCTCTACCATCGACGCCGCTTCCCGCGTGTCGACCGCCGTAGCCTGCAGGCGAAGAGGGCCCAGGCAGGCGGCAATTTTCGCGGCGTGCGGAGCCAGGTCAACGCGGAAGCTCTTCTGCCCCATCGCGTCCAGCTCGAGCCGTTCGCGTCCGCGAGCAATCGGCTCGTCATAGCGGTCCAGAAGAGCCCAGGACGCGTTGATACTCCTGCTGGCCAGTCGCCAGCCGTTCTGAACGGTGACCCACGCTCCGGCATCGGGGCGATAGTCGTTGTCGACATCGTCGTAGGCGATCTGCACCGACAGGGCTTCGTCGCGGGTCTGTTGTGTGTGCAAGTGTATCGGGCCGATCTTCACCGACCCAGCGGGGCTGTCTTTCTGCGGCGCGACGACGATGGCCGAGAGGTCCAAGGGGAAATCGATCGCTCGCGATGCCCCGCGAAGCGTTCGCGGCCCAACGCCGCCGCCGGGAAGCGGAATCTCGAAATACCGCCAACCCTCGAAGTCGAGCTTGCAGATGTGCCGACCACCGAAGTGCCTGTTCCACGTATAGAAGGTCGAGCCTGCGCCAGCAAAATCGAGGATGATCGCACGGACGTCGGCGTTGCTGCCGTCGCCGTGCAACCAGATGCCCATGGCGTAGGCGTCGCCCGGCAGGAAGCGATGCTCGCCGGCGTAGATCATCGTCTGGCCCGAGAAATCGATCTGCATAGCGTGGCGGCCGGGCGGAGCATCCTGCCCCGGCTGCACGTCAACGCGGGATATGCGCGCTGATGTCTGCGTCTCGGCCCAGGCACGCTGGGCTTCACCAAAGATGTTGTTGTTGCCGCCGTAGTTGAACGGCATGCCCGACGTGAACCAGCGCCCGAAGAGATTTCCGAAATCTTCGAACAACAGGTAGCTGTTGCCCGACACCAGCGTGATGGTAGCCCGTGCCGACAGGTCAGGAAGGTCGTTGGACAGTGCTTCGGCGGTTATTCTGAAGGGCGGGATGAACAGGTGCAGGTTCTCCGGCTTCAGAGCCAGGCGGGTTTCCTGGATCGCGCCGTTGCCTGAGAACAGCAGGTTGCCGAAGGTCCGCTCCGCGGCGACGTTCCCGCGGTTGTCGACCATCGAAACCTTCACCTGTACGGAGGCAGGCTCTTCGTTGAAGTGCCGGACATCCAGCAGCAGGTTCACCTCTTCCGAAAACGGCCGCATCGATGGCCCTTCGAGCACGAGAAGTCCCGACGGCGCCGCCGTGCCGGACTTTGGATACACCCGCAGCTCGTCCAGATACAGGGTGCCGGCGGCACCGGCGGGGCCTCGCAGGCGAAGCTCACTCAGAAACAGATGGCGATCCTGCGGAATATCCACCTCGGCCGACAGCTCGCGCCAGTCGTTGAAATCGAGCGTCATCCGTGCGGCATCGAATCGCTGATGCCGGTGCATCCACGTGGAGCCGCTCTCGTCGCGATACAGCTCCGCGTGCGTGAGTTGCACCGTCAGTTGATGGCCTTGCCCGTCTCCTCTGATCCAGAAGCGGAACGTTCCCGACCGCATGATCTCGAGGTAACGGTCGTCGAAGCGCAGGGCAGCGTTGCCGTTCGCGTCCAGTTGGTAATCTAAACGGGCCGCCGCCAGGCCCGAGCACGGCGCCTCCGTCTCGAGGAAACTTGCGGAGCCTGGCGAGGAATTGCCGGAAAGGCTCAGTTGACGCGAGCAATTCTCGATCAGCATGTATTTCTCGCCGGCGGACACCGCGCCGGAGCACGCCGCCAGGCACAACGTCAGCAACCAGAGTCTTTGAATCATCGCACTTCCCTTATCTCGTGGCAGGCTGCGCCCGCTCGGAGCAGCCACGCACCTTTTGTCGAACAGCCGCCATCTGCTACTGCGCCGCTTTCGGTTCCCAGACCTTCATCGCGCCGCCAAAATCAACAACGAAACGCGTCCAGTCTCCGCTCAGTCGCACGTGATTTTCCACCAGGCATAAGCTCGTGCCATACGGTAGCACAGCAGTATAGTTCATGCCGGTCGCCGGCGCCGTGAACCGATCATCCGCCTGGCCGGTTTCCCGCCGCAGCACCTGCACACCGCAGTTCGTAGGGATCAGTACCTGCGTTTTTGTCGCGTAGGCCTGCCCGGTAACCCTCGGCGGCACGTCGCGCTTCAGCCCGGCAAAAAGGTTCCGTTTCCACCTGATCGTGCCGGACGTGCCGACCATCGCGGCCGAGCCGTCCTCAGCGGCTGCAAAAACACCCTCAGGGACGACAACCGGGCACATCATGATCTGCCCGCCGACATCAGCCTGCCAGACTGGCTTGCCGTCGGAGGCGTTGAAGCAGTGCAGTGCGCCTTGATCGTCGCCGACGTACGCTCTGCCTCGATGTACTGCGGGAGACGAGCAGGTGAAGGGAGCGACCGCCGCCTTCCAGACTTCGGTCCCGCGCTCTGCATCCACACAGTAGAGGAAACCGTCCCACGAGGCGACATACACCCGCCCGCCATCCAGTGCCGGCGAGCTCCGCACCCTATCGGTCGTCTTGAATTCCCAGATCAGGATGCCGGAGTCGATGTCGACCTTGTACAGATTACCGTCGTCAGAGCCGAAGTACGCTTCATCTTTGTCGGGGGTCGCCGAGGAATACACGCGGCCTCCAGTCTCGTACGACCATATCCTTGCGCCGCTATCCGACACCGCATGCATCCTGTAATCCGCCGAACCGACCAGGAGCCGACCCGCGTACTGCGCAGGCGTGGTCAGAGCCGTCACGGAGCCGTGGCTCCAGGAAGGGTCGAACTGCCCTCCGCGTCGCTGAGCTTCCTTGCGGCGGTTCTCAAACTCCTGAGCCTTGCTGGAAGTTATCGGCGCTGACAGAATCACGCCGTTCACGTGTGCGCCGGCCACCACCTCATCGGCCGCAATCAGACCGGGGAAGTGCGCGGGCGTGAAGCCCCCTCGAATTTCGCGCTCTTCATACGTGCCCAGCAGGTCGTCGTGAAGCAGCGGCTGCACGTGGGATGTCGAGCCCATCAGCATCGGCGTGGCAAGCGGGTCTGCGGTGAAACTCTTGTTCCGCAGCATGTCCGGGCCGCCGACCGGGCCATACACCTCGACCTCCGTGATGCTGTCGCGTTGCGTGCGCGTCTTGCCCGGCAGAATCTTCAGGTTGTCGGTATACAGCGTTTCGGGGAAGTGCACGACGACAAACCGACGCCGGTTGCCGCGTACAACCGCCACCGTCTTCGGCAGCTTCGTTGCCATGTCGTTCGCCTGGATCGACATGTACGGATACACCGTCTCGGGAAGCGAGTTGTTCAGGTAGATCACCAGGTGCGAGACGTACGCAGGCTGCGTGAGCACCACGCCGAAACCGATCGGATCGGGGCGGTAACACCACATCGTCCCCACATCGTCGAGCCTGCCGTTGTGCAGGTACGCCTGCTCCTCGGTGAAGATCAGGGCGCCCAGCGGAGTCGCCTGCAGGAAACAAGTCACGTTGTTCTCATGCAGCAGCTTGTTCTTCAACCCGCCGGGAACTCTGCTGTATTTGATGCGGAAATCTTCCGGGTGTGTCGGCTCGATCCGATGCAGTTCCTCGTTGCCCAACAGATTCGACGAGGGGAACCTCACCGGACGCAGGCTCGCCGCATCGACCAGCACCTCGCCGCCTGTCGCCTCGAAGCCGACTGCCATGCCGGCCGTATCGGCCATCGATTTCACCGCAACCCGTCCAAAGGTCCACTCGCCGACCCGCCCCTTGAAGGCAGACAGTGTGAACACCGGCTTCTCGGCGTCAAGCCGGGCGCCCGCCACCAGCCTCGCGCCCTCGCTCTCGATCCTGTAGAAGAATTCCAGCAAATACGTGGCAGAGGGCACGATCCGCCGCTCCACCGCCGTAACCGCCAGTTGACCCGCGGCCAGTCGCAGCGACCGCTTGCCCGAGCGAGCCTGCGGGTCGAACCTGATCTCGCCGCTCGAGGAGGTCCACGCCCCATCTGTCTCAAAATCGCCGTTGTCGAGTTGCTCCATCCCCATTCGCAGCACGTCGACGAAATCCTCGGGCGTGTCGGTGTCCATCGGATAAAATTCGGGCGTCGAGTCGCGGTCGCGATCCAGAGCGGCGGCCACGTATTCGCCGTATTGCATGTCGGGCGCCTGATGCAGGTCGCGCAGTCGCTTCAGCCAGACCACGTTTCCGGCGGCGTCCAGCTTCGCAACCATACCGTTGCGGCTGACCAGAACCACCGCGTCGTCGGCCACCGGCAGAATCCGAGACGCCGTGGGCATCCTGTGCTCCCATGCAACCGTGCCGCCGACGAGGTCGATGCAACGGACAACCCCCTCACGCGAAGAGCGATACAGCCGGGTATCGGTTTCATTGAACCGATCGGTTTCCCGCACCCAGAAAAGTTTGTCGCGAATCTCCCACAGGAGCTGCCCCGACGCATCGAGCCGCTGCACCGATGCATGGGTTCTCAGCGCTTTGCCGCCGGTCTTCAACGACGTCGGCTTCGGCGGGATGAAGTTTCCCAGTTTGCCCTCGTCCACGCCATCAGCATCCTTTGTGCCCGAGAACTGCAGCGGGGCCGAAAGGTTCTTCGCGTTGATGTACGGATCGGGCGAGCCCTCGGGCCAGCTCAGCGACCAGGTGTCGTTCGACCCGGGGTCGCTAATATTCCTCAGCAGCAGCTTTCCCGTTCGGGCGTCGAGAATCTGCGGTTCGTTGCGCCAGAGCGGATGGATGCCGAACTGGTCCCTGAAAGATGCGAAATAGCGCGTCTCGTTGCAGGCCAAGCGAGTGCCGTCGGGGCTCGGCACGGCCGATTCGATGACCAGGAAGTCTCCGAACGTCGCGAAGGCGGTCTGTTCCGCCTTCTGCGGATACTCGCAGATGTCGCGCATTCTGTCGTAAAACCACATCCTCCTGCCGTCGTAGTCGATCGCCATCAGGCCCGAGCGCCCGAGGATCAGAATCTGCCGCAGCGCCGGGTTCAGCGTCACACGCACGCGAGTCTGAGTTTCCCGTTCATCCACGTGAAAATCGGGCCATTCGGTTGACGAGAATTTCTCGAGGACGCTGCCATCGTCTCCGTTGAGGATGAAGACGTAGTATCCGTGGCCGGTCGCCGCCAGCACTTTCTTGCCATCGTCGTACCACGATGCAATATACACGTCGTGCTCGGGCAGAAACTGCTTCCACAGCAGGTTGCCGTCCTTCGAGAAACAGAAGAGGTTGTGCCCGTACCCGAGCGTCCCCACCAGCAGCCGTCCCGTGGCCGGGTCAACCTGCATCGCCTCCGGACGGTCTTCGTACGTCAGCAGATCGCGATAGCTCGACGGCTGAGCCGCCTTGCCCTGAACCCTCTGCAGTTGAGCGCGCTCGTCAAACACAGGGCGGCTGATCTCCGGATGCACGGGCCGCGCCAGCGCCGCGTACTGCTCCGGTGCCGTCACAAGGTCCACCGCGGCCTTCAGCCCCTCCCGGTCGTTTGCAAGCACCGCCAGCGTATCGTGGTAGTTCGAGAAAGCGCGGCAGACCGCCGTCACGATCGCCCTGCCACGCCCCGGGAAGTTCTCCGTTATCACTTCAGGGAGCAGATCGCGCTCATACAGCCGCGTCACCAGGTGATGGTCGGCTCCAAGCAGTATCAGCGGAGCATCGAGAAACACCCCGGGGGCCACCGTCTCGCCCCGCCAGAGCTGCGTCCCGTTGGCGAGCCCGCCGCCCGCTGCGCGCAAATACCGCTGGAAGTTGAGGCTGACGACGCGCACACGAAGGCCGCGTTTGCGCAGATGTTCGGCCACGCGCTTGGCCTCCGGCAGCACCCACTCCCTTTCGGCCGGGATGAAGATCGGCTGCCGCCGAACAATTTCGCTCCTGTAGAATTCCTCCAGCAGCAGGCGGTTGACGTCCGCGATGTCGCCCCGGTTCTCGGGATCGGCGGTCATCGCCTGCCAGCCCCCCTCCACGCTCAGCGAACCAACGGGGAAGCGCTCTTCAGCGTAGATCAATTCGCCGTCGACGAGCGCGTTCAACTCCGTCAGCAAAGCCTTCGCAAGGGCCGCCGGCACCGCCTCGCGTTCGTTGTAATTACGCATCATCTCGATCGTTTCCGCGGCCATCCTGCTCCGCACGTACTCCGGGAAGCTCCCTTTCTCCGTCATGATTCTGGCGGCCAGCCGACCGGCGCTCGGCAGGTCTTCCTCGGTGAACAGCCGCCTCGCGGCTTTCGTTCCCTGCTCGAATCGCTCAAGATCGCGCAGCTCGATCGCCCGCACCGCCCGCTCGTCCGAAACTGCCGGCGGCAACTGCCCCGCCTGCACCGACACCTCCATCTCGGCACTCAACCCGCTGATCAGCTCGCGCACGCGCAGCGTCAGCGTGCTTTCGGAGTTTACCGGCACCGTCCACGCACCCCGGTAGACGGGCATTCCCGCGCGATACACATGATGCATCACCTTGCCGGATGCCGCCACGATCTCCAACTCGTACGGAATCGCTGCGTCGATCCGTTCGCCCCTGCCGTCGACAACTGAAAGCTCGTAGCTGAGCGCTTCGCCGCCGGCCGCCGACGACCTCGCCTTCAGCACCACCGCATCGACCGCCGCCGGAAGGAAGGCGTATATCTTGCCGGGGTACGCGCTGAAGTCGACGTCCAGCAGCAGCATGTCTCCTTCAGCAGGCGTCTCGACTCTGCACATTTCGAGCATGTCGTAGCACACCGGCCTGCCGCCCTGCCAGCGGTCGGCAGGAATCTGCAGGCGGGGACGGTCGGGTGCCACATACAGCGCCTTATGATTGCCTCGGAAGCCCGTGTGAGCGAAGTTCGGCATCACGAGATACTGCCCCTGGCCGCCACGCAGCCAGTCCGGCCCCACCAGAACATCGTGCTCCGCCGCCGGTTTGATGTATTTCGACAGCAGCTCCTTGACGGATCTGGTCGTCTCGACGGTCATGTCCCACCAGCGTTCGTCGTCGTGGTCGAGATGCTTCGGGAACGTGCCGCCCGACGCATCGTTGATCTCGTTGAGGTCACAGTCGAGCCTGACTATGCCATCGAGATCGAGCCTGCTCCGGCGTTCGACCACCACCTTCCTGCCCGCGGCGATCAGCCTGCCTAATGCTGCGAGCACTTCCGGCGCCACCGCGTCGCGGTGCTGCACGCCCGGCACGAAAATCACCTGATACTCCATACCCCGGTCATCGAGCAGGCCGGAGGTGAAAAGAAAATCTGCCGGATAGCCGGCCCTGATGCAGGCGGCCCATAACCCCTCGCACATCATGCTGCTGCCCGACAGCAGGTCGATCTCGCGGGAATAGAGGATCGCAACCTGCTTATAGCCGCGCTCGAGAGCCAGCAACAGGTCGCCGTACATCGTCGTCAGCGTTGTTATATCGTGAATGCCGCTGTAGTTGTCGTTGAAGCCTGCCGCCGGCCCGGTGCCGAACTGCATATACGACAGGCCGCCCACGTTCTGCGAGAGCGTGAAGAACGCCTGCCGCAGGTTCGCATCGCCATGCGGCCCGGTGCCTGAGCCCACCAGCATCGGCCAGACCTTCAGACTTTCGCGGCTGCGCAGCGTGTCTGCCATAATCGGGCCCGACACAGGAAACGGCCCGTAGCCGCCCATGTCCTTATAGCCGACCGCCGCCGCCGCCTCCAGCGGTGCAAAGATGCCCTCCCACGTGCCTGTCGAGCCGAAGGCCGAACCAGGATTTGCTGCCGTCCTTGCGAGCGTCATGTTCACGGAGCCGGGCATGAGCGTCTTGACCACCCCGCCCATATCCTCGCTGAATTCAGTCCATTGATCGTCCAGGTGCTGCGGCCACGTCAGATATTCCTCGATGTCTTCGTAGCGCCGCTGCCCCACCGGCCGCCCCATGAAGCGGTCGCGCGCCCGCAGCGCTGCGCTGCTGGGTCTGCCGTGCTTGCGGCGATAGTTGACCTCATCTGCGTTGCGGAAATACTGGAGCATCTCGGCGCTCGAGTCGTGATCGAGCGACTGGCTGAACTCGTCATACAGGCACACGCCGCGGAAGGCGGGGCTGTGCCGCATCGACAGAGTTTCCATGGTCACGTATCTTCGGCAGGCATCCATGATCTTATCGCCGCGCGGCAGGATGCTGTCGTGCTGCGTGAAGAGATTCTCGTAGAAAGGGAGGTTGTATCGAACCGCTGCATCGAGAAACTGATCGCGGCCGCTGACGGGTGCGAACGTTTCGTACGGGCCAAGCTCCGGTCTTTCGCGCACCAACTGGGCCAGGCGGCCGTCGTCGGCCCAGCGCACGCGATCTATGGCATACGTCATCCCTTTGAAGGCATTGTAACCCGATTCCACGATGGAGCGGGCAAGCTCATCGGCGCTCGCCGCCCCCCGCAGAACAGCGGAGTAGATAGGACTGTAAGCGTTATATTTGCCCAGCACCAGGTTAGTGAAGTTCGTGGTTTGTTCAGGCTCCACGATGTACAGCTTGAACAGCGGCGAGGCGTGGTTGCCCACTCTTGCCTCGATGTCGTACTTTCCCGCCGCCAGGCGTTGAGACGTTGCCGCACCCACGTCGAGGATGATCGTATCGCGCTCGTCGATCGGCCGCTGCACCTCGCCCCGGTACAGCGGGATGCGCCGCGAACCTGTCTCCAGGATGTCCACCTCCACCCGGGCGCCTGTCGGCACCGGTTCTGCCGATGCGATCACGCCAACTCCCAGCCAGAAGCGTTCGCCGCGATAGAAAGCGGTTCTGCCGCGCTGCGTGAATATCGCAACACCGTTGGCGCCTCCCCGGGCGATCGTGATCGATTGGTCTACGGATATATCGCGATAGCCGGGCAAACTCGGCCGAAGCCCGATCCGCAACTGATACACGCCATTGGAAACCTCGGGCACCAGTATCTGAACAAGCCCATCCTGGGCGGGCCTGATCTCGATCTCGCGCCACGCGTAATCGCCGTGCGCCTGCAACTGGGCAAACGGTGCGGCATCTTGAAGAAGGTTTACAGAGGCCACCGCTTCGGCCTCTGCAGCTTTCCGCTCGGCCTCCTCTCTGGCGGCTTTCACCTGTGCCTCGGCAGATTCGAGGGCCTTCTGTGCTGCCTGTTGCCGTTCCTCCGCAGCCTTGATCTTCTGTTCGTCGCCGCCGTTTTTCTCGCGCTCAAGTTCATTGTTCCGGGCTTTTGCCGCCGCCTGCGCCGCCGCGAGCGTCTTTTCAGCCGCCTCCAATCGTCCTGCAGCATTCTTGGCGACGATCCCGGCCTTGGCGGCTTCCAGCGGATCAACGCCAGAGATGCGGGCGAGCAAGGGCGCGCCGATTTTCAGATGCCGCCCTTCCGTCTCCACAAGTAGACCGCGCTGATAGAGGGTGTCCACGTGGTGCTTCTCGACGCAAACGATCTTGCTCGGCAGGTGCGACAGTTTACCCGGAATAGACAGCGTCGGGCCGTCCTCCGATAAGACCAGCGAGTATGGCTCCTCGCGCTCATAAAGATTGGCATACTGCGTTATCAAGGAGTCTTCCGGTTGTCCATGCCCGCGCAAGAAACGCACTCCCTGCATGTCCGGAATCACTACCTGCGTATCATGGACGCCGATGACCGGAATCCGTGTCACCGGAATCTTTATGTTATAGCCGTCAACGGTCCAAGCGTGGTTCGCCTGGCCATCGCCTGCGCCGAGCGTCAATCCGTCGGCGTTTACGTGGAAGGTCGACTTCAGCGGAAAGATCACGTAGCCGCTTCCCACCATATTCGCAGGAAGCCACATCGTCAGCTTCCCGTACCGCCTTATTTCCGGCAGCAGCTCGAGCGGGCTCTTCTTCTCGGCGATCGACTTTTCATGTTCGGCAGCATCGCGAACGGTCAGGTTCGGCAACGGAACGATCTCGAACAGGTTGCGCGGCTTCGGCGCGAGAGGATCGATGTTGTGCGCAAAGATGACGACCGGATAGCACTTGATCCTGATCACGTGAAGCTGCTGTGCTTGCCCGTCCTTCTCGATCTCTTCGGTGCTGATGAGCAGATCGGGGTCTTCGGTCGCAACCCTGCCGCCGCCTGCAATCGTAAACTGATGTTTGCCCGGCCGGATCGTATGCTTTCCCGGTCGCAGATCGGGGCGCGACCGAGGCCAGCGTCCGATGTATTTGTCGCGCTCGTACAACTCGAATGTCGGCCGCCCATCCAGCAGCACATTCCTGGGCCAGCAGGCGTACGGGCTGAAACCGCTCCAATACTCCCGCTGCTGCTCGGTGAGGTTAGAGTTGGCGAATGACGAGTAGCTGTTCATCAGCTCCATCACCGGCTGGTCGACCAGAACGTCGGGATCGTCGTACCTGACAAGCCGCAGTTCATAGGTTGCAGCAGCCGCACTCACACACAACATCGCTGAAACTGCAGCAGCCATCACTATCTGCATCAGACGCGGGCCGCCCGCGATGCCGTGCATTCTGTTCTCTGTGGAAGAGATCATGCCTGAATCACCTCGCTTATCATCGACGCCCGCCGGAGTCATCAGTGCGTGTAGACGAACATCATCCAGTTCGTAATCCATTTATAGAAAAGCTCACGCATCGCGTTGTCGCCGCCATGACCGATGCCCTCGCCTATAGGGTTCGATGCCGTCGGCGGCGTGGAAACTTCCCATCCGCAGCCGTCGTCATTGGGCGAGAAGAACACCGCCGGGCGGTCGTCAAGCGTAAAAAACTGCCACATCCGTCCCAACCCCAGCCCCGTGCCGGGCCACGGCGTGGGATAGATCATTGCGAAAACATCCGCCACTCGTTTGTCCGACTTCAGCAACGGAAGCGGCTCAGCACCCGGAATCATCTTGCCGACCTCCGGCGCAACACTGTCGACGAACGGGCTGCCCTGGTTGTAGCAGTCATCCAGAAGCAGCGTCCCACCCCGCTTCAGCCAGATCGAAAGGTTCTCCGTCTCCTTCTCGTTAAAAGCCCAACCGCCGTGCGACGTCAGATATATGACCAGCTCGCTGAACAGTTCATCGCTGCCCACATCGAGCCCCTCGTTATCGACGTGCACCGGCAGCCCCGTCCGCTTGTTCACCTGATACAGCATGAACGGAATGGCCGTTGGATCGGTGTTCCAGTCCGACACGCCGCTTCGCGGCTTGATGCGCCGGATCGACAGTTTGTTGCGCGTGTCGACCTCTTCCCTGGTACTCAGCGAACTCGCCTCGTCGCGGCTCACGCTGCGGCTGTTGAGCCGGCCCGCCCGACTCGCCCACGAATCATCCGCCGCACCCCGCGACGCAGCGAAACACAGCACCGCTGCGGCTGCGACTGCCAACTGCGTGTATTGCATAATCGCGTTCCTTTCGAACATCAGCGGCCGGCCAGTACCGGCCCCAATCGGCTCGCCTACCGTGCGCCCGACAGCAATTCCAGGTACAGCCCGACCTCGTCGTCTGACACCGTGCGCTGCCCGGGGTTCGCCTTCAACACGTGCCGCTTGATCTCTAGCGGGGCCTCAGTTCTGTCGGTCTTCACCGGTTCCTGAAGAAGATCGGTAGCCCGGCGATACTGATCGATCTGTGCCAGCAGCAGCGCCGATTCCCGCCGTCCGGCGAAACCGACCTGCGCCTGCGTGAACACTCCGCCCAACCCCCGCTCGTGCACCAGAATCTTGACCTCTCCCGAACGCCCGATACCCGGGTTCGCGGCCATCGTGTTGTTGTCTTCGGCCGTCAGCCTGATCGTGATCATGTCGCCGGGTGCCGGCGGAGGCTGAACGCCCGCGAAGAGCGACTCGAACCGCCCTTTCACACGCTCGCGCGGCGGATCGACCCGATGGCTCAGGCCGCCTTCGCGCCTGCCTCGCCCGAGCAATTCGTTGATCGGCTCGATTACAAAATTCAGCCGCGCCTCCTGCACGCCGAAATCATCGGCCGCGATCCACGGCACCGCGAAGCGAGCCAGGTCCTGCGGCGTCATGTCCACCTCCATCTCGCGCAGCAGAATCTGGATGGTCGGAGATTTGTCTTTCTGCACCACCACCTCGAACGACAGCGGTTCAGCCATCTCGAAACCCTTGCCCAGATAACCCGTCAGGTGAACCCATGCACGGTCGCGCTGAGTGATCATGAACGTGAAACTGCCGAAACGGCCGCTGATGTCTATCGACTGCATCGCGCCGTTCTCCCATTCCACGTGGCAGCCCTCCGGCTGCAGCTCAGTATTCGCCGCGAAGCTGATCAGCACGGTCGTTCCGCTCAACTCCTGCAGGCGCGATACCCGCCCCGTAACCATCCGCATCGGCTGGCCGGTGTAGATCGGCGGCGCCAGTTCATAGTTGATCGCTCTGATCTCCGGCAAGTCTTCAACAGTCACCTGATACGGCTCAGAGTAGCGATTGCCATACTCGAACTGATACTCGAAAGACTGCTCCGCCTCATCCAGCAGCCACGCCGACCGCTGATCATGCAGAGAAAGCACCTGTTGAACCGTCTGCGGAGCTTGCCCCGGCAGCAGGTTCTGCTCCGTCTCCTCCGCCAGTTCCGTGATCAACAGCCTGACTTCCTTCCGCCGCGCCCCCTTCACCAGGACCGACAATTCCACCGGCCGCCCGCGCACAACCGCGGTGTTTTTCGGAGATACTTCCATCGTCACCGGAAACAGCGTATCGAGCACCGCACCCCAGGCATCATGCAGCCGTCTGGCGCGCTCATGCACCGCCTCAGCCGCAAAAACCATGCACAGAAGGGCAATCAGCACGACGGCGCCTGCACCGGCCAGGCGCTTGCGGACCTGGGTCAGGTCGATCAGGGCCCTGGTTCGGATGGTTGAAAGCTTCTGTGCGGTGAACTCGATGAGGGCGTGCACCAGGCCTGCCGCATAGCCGGGGCTCTCGGCCTTCTGAACCTCCGCGCCAAGCTGCATCGATCCGATCACGCTGTTGTCGAGCTTGCCGTGGAGCGTTTCCAGAACAATGGCCTCGCGCTCCGGGTCGACCTTCGCAAGCCAGGGCTTGACGAGCCGGCGCGCAGCGGAGCACACCACCACGACCGCAGCGGCGGCAAACAGGAGGATCAGCGGCCAGGGGGTCAGCTCGAGCATTGTGCCGGCAAGCAGCCAGTCGAGCGCGAACCACGCGAGCAGCGCGCCCAGCGAAGCCATGATGAAGCGGGCCATGCCGTCCATGAGGCGCCAGCGCCTGCGGAACCTGCCGAAGGATCGGACGGTCCTGTTTATACTGCCGAGAGAGCGTTCGAAGTCGGGAGGCGATGTCATACCTGGCCGCTCCTTTTGCGAATGAGGCAATCCAGCGACACCAGCCCGATGAAGAGGGCCATAGTCGCGGGCAGGTTCCAGAGGGCTGCCGTGTGGTCGGAAGAAACTTCGAAAGAAACAAGGTGCAGTGTGTTTGAAAGCTCTGCGAGCTGATCGGGCCGGAAGGCGGCTCCGCCGACCGAAGCTGCGAAATCTGCCATCGCGCAGGGCCGCGATCGGGGGTCTTCCAGTTCGCTCCGGCTCTCGCCGGCGCGAATGTCTGTGGCGCTGATCTCGGCTTTCGCGAGCTGAAGTTCGCGCCGGGCCGCAGCAGCGTCGCTGTTCTGCGGCTGGGCCTGGGCCTTCGCAAGGGCTTCTTCGGCTTTTGCGATTCTCGCCCGCACGTTCTCTTCCTGGTGGATGGCCTGCACCCGCCAGACGCCCGGCTTGTTCAACAGCACGTCATACTCGTACACCCCGGGCCTGCCGGCGCTGTCGCTCGGGTAGATCCTCAACGTCTTGTCGGAAGGATCCGTCACCAGCACCGAAAGATCGGCTTTGCTGATCGGACGGTAGTTCCTGTCGACAAGCCGCGTGCTCATTCTCACGGTCTGGCCGACGGCCGTCTCCGAAACGTGCCGCTCGATTTGCGGCCGTTCGGGGTTCAGACGCGGGTCGGGCGCCAGGTAGCGCACGGCGTTGCCCCAGAATCTTCGGAAGTAGTCGGTCGTTTCGGGGCCGCCTGCAGCCTCGTCGCCGCGTGGCCGCAGCATCTGCCATCGCCACGTGGTGTCAATCGAGAGGGAGAGCACCCGCCCCTTGCCCACCTCCTGAAAGGCGATCACCGGCACGGATCCGTGATCCTCGACCTCGCGCAGCGCCAGCAGCATTGCTCCCGGCTTCACCGCTCCCACCATGGTGCACCCTTCGATGCGCGGGAGTTGGAACCAGGCGTTGCGGCTCGCCTCGATGTCGCGCTCAAGCATCATAAGCGGGTGGCTGAAGCCCAGCGACGTGGGGATCACGCGAAACAGTTTCGGAATCTGGGGGGTTCGCGTCCTTTCCACCGTGAACGGCAGAATCTCGGCGAGGGCGGAGTTCTGGTACTGCCCTGCCGCATAGGCGGATTCGCCCCCCTGTGTGATCAGCCCGCCTCCCCGGCGCTTGACAAAGTCCACCAGCCACTGCATCTTCGTCTCCGCCGCGTCGCCCGCCCGGAAGTAGGCGCGCGGAATGTCGCCGAGGATGATTACGTCATACTCGTACAGGTCGGATTCCTGATCCGGCAGCCCGGTGCCTGTATTCTGATGCCGCATCGCGCCCTGAGCATACCAGCCCTCTTTCGGCAGATACGTCAGCGCGGCGAAATCGACGATCGGGTCGCGCGCGAGCCACCGCCCGACCATCCCCCGCTCCGGACGCGGCACGTCGATATACAGCACCCGAATGCGCTGGTCGATGACGTCCACCGTGTGCTCGACCTCGAGCAGCTTCGCCGTTGCTGCGCCGCGGATGCCGTCGACCTTGATTCTGTAGGTGAAGCGGCCCGGCCTGTCGGGCTTGATCGTGAAGCCGATCGGCACCGCAGGCCGATCCAGCTTGATTCGCTCATGCGTTGCCAGAGGTGTCTGGGCGTTCTCGAGGAGCAGCCGCGCCCTCACCTCCTGCCCTTCGAGATTGCTCGTGCTGATCTCGGCCTGGAGATACAGCTCGTCGCCCAGGCGGACGTACTCCCCTGCACCCGTCAGCCTGACGCTGGCAATCTGCGGAGCTTCAGGATTTCCGAAGACTACCGGATAAACCGGAACGCCCCGCGCCGCCAGGATCGGCGCCACAGCCGCACCGGAGTTGCCCGTCGTGTCGTTGCCGTCCGTGAGCATTATAACGGCCTGCAGGTCGCGCTCCTGCCGGATCAGCCCGCCCAGTCCCTCCATCAGGTGCGAAGCACCTGCCGGTTCCGGCCGGCCGTTCCGCATCCGCAACTGCCAGTTGAGATCGTAGCGCGGAAAATTCGTATGTTTGCCGTGCTCTTTCACCAGGGCATCGGCAAACTCTTCGGCCGCTTCGAAGCGGCTGCGCTCACCATCGTCGCGGATGCCCATACTGCCCGACGTGTCGCTGATAAGCGCCACGTTGGGCTTGAGTGAACGGAAAACGTTCAGCCGCAACTCGACCTGGCAGATCAGCAGGGCCAGCAGGCCGAAGCACCCGACGCGGATCAGCGAGACAACCAGCCCCGCCTTCCAAGGCAGCCCGTTCCGCGGCAGGAAGTTTATCGCCGCCGCCCCAAGAGCGAGCACCGCGAGCGCAATCAGCACCCATGCGGCCGCCGGCACCGCGGAATACCAGCTCCAGGAGCCGATCCTCACGATTTCGCCGGGATTACTCAGCCCCAGCAACCACAGCACGATCACTCGCAGCATTCCAATCATGGTATCAATTCCAGCAAGGCCTGAATTGAGTCAACTTAAGCGGGTTTGCCAGCAGATTCCTGGCGCTCGAGGCGTTTGGTCCGAACAACACCCGTCACATACGCAGCTATCGCCTCGATCAGGTAGGCCGCCAGCAGCAGCAGCATCAACAGCCGCCACGCCTCGAAGCCGGTCGCAGCCAGCCCGTCAACTTTCTCGGCGGGTATCACTTCGGCGGCCGAACCGACTATCCGCTGCAGCTCTTCCGCCGACACACGTGCCATGTCGCTCTGGCGAGGGTCCTGGTTCACCGCAATCGGCCGGAAATAGCCGACGGATTCCTGCCCGCGCAGCTTCTTGTGCAACCTGTAATGACCGACCGGCAATCCCTCGACCATCACCTTGCCCCGATCGCTGATCCGCAGCACCTTACCGGGGCCGGAAACGTCCTCATCGGGCAGCGACTCCTGTTCGGGGGCTTCACGCTCTGCCGCCGAAAGGCTCGCACGCGTCGGATCGGGGCGAGATTCCTGCCGTGCCGGCGTCAACTGCACCTCATCGGTCGGCCCAAACGCGGATTCCGTCACGTCCAGAACCGAAGGCTGCGACGCCACCAGCGAGTCCGACGGCTTCACCTCCAGCCGACCGGTCAGGTAGTCGACAAGCCGCCAGATCAGCGGCGGGAAAACCTTAGTCATCGCGATATTCCCGCGGCTGATCTCCAGGCCAAACCCCAGAAGTATCACGCGACCGTTCTCGCGCCTCGCCTCGACGGCAAGAGGCCTGCCGTCAGTCCCCTGCAGCAGCACGTTCGCCCCCGGCTCGATCTCGCGCATCTCGCGAACCTGCGTCAGTTGCACCACCGACAGTCCCTTCCGGCGGTCGCGGAACGGCGCAAGCCACGGCCCGGGCACGAACGTGGCTTGCGAGAGCTGCCCGTCATCGGGCGCCTCGCTCAGCCGTAGTTCGCCTGCCGGCTCAAGCATCTTCTCGATACCGATTAACGCCGGCGAGAGTGCTCCGAGCTTCGCATCCGCCGCACCAAACGCGCTGTTGAAGTCCACCGGGTTCGCTTTCGCCGAGCAGATGAACACCACCGCTTTGCCCTGCCGAACGAAAGTATCGAGGTCCTTGCGAGACTCGGCCGACAGCGAGCTGACGTCGTAGAGCACGATGATGTCGAAGCGGCTGAGGGCCTGGGCGGGCAGAGCTTCAGGCGTGATGACCGCTGTCTCAACCCCCGTACCATAGGCGTAGCCGAGCTCGCGCGCCGGGTTCAGAGCGTATTGCAGAATCCTGGCTCCGTCGATAACATCCTCGAGCATCGCCTGCGGAGCCGCATCGCCCATCCCGCCCAGAGTCGCCACCTCCGCCGACACCGCCTCTGAGCCTCCTGCGGTGCCGTTGATAATCAGCACCCGCCGCGTCGAAGCCACCACGAACGGCACGCTGAAGACGTTGTCGTGCGGCATCGCGTCCTGTTCCTGCAGCATCACCGTTGCAAAGGAGCGGATCGACCGATTGGTCCGGCTCGTCAGGTCTATCACCGCCTCTTCGCTCGGCTTGAGCAGCCGCTCGCGAGAGAGCGGCTCCTGGATGCCGCCGACAGTCAGTGCAAGTCGTACGACACGCTCTTCGTTGCCCATGTTCTTCACGCGGGCAACCACGTGCGCATCGTCGCCTATACGCGCCACCCCGTTATGAAGGTAGGCATCAACCACCGCCAGGTTTTCGGTGTCGCCGGTGCCGAAATCAACGATGACGATCTTCAGAGCGTCGCCGATCGTCTCGGTTGCTTCGGCGATCACCTGGAGGTCACGCTGCTTTCGTACCTGAAAGGCGCTGCTGCGGAGGTCGGTAAGCACCACGATCTGCGACTGAGCTTCTCGGCGGCCCTGAAGCATCTCGCATGCTCGGGCAATCGCGCACACCAGCCCGGGCCCCGAGCCGTCGCCCGGCCTGATCTTCGCGAGCGCGTCCACCGCCGCCTGGGGCTCCGGCCCCAGCGACGTCACCACCTGCAGTTCATCGCCCACAGTCAGCACCGCGCAGCGGCTCGGGCGAGTAACCTCCCCGAGCAGTTTCGCCGCAAGAAGCTTGGCCTCATCGAAAACGGAAGCAGTTCCCTCGGCGCCTGCGCTCGTCCGCATACTGGCGGAACTGTCCACAATCACCACCAGGTTCCGCGGCGCCGGCTTGCCCGACACGCCGGGCATGAACAGCCTGCTCATCGCCAGTACCAGCAGGGAGAGAACCAGGAGGCGCAGCAGCAGTTGCAGCGGGTCAACGAAGCGCCGGCCGAAGACGTTGTCGCGCTTCTCGTAGCGAAGAAGAAGCGCGGAGGGGAAAATCTGTATAGGGAAACGGCTGCGGGCGATCAGGTGCAGAAAGATCGGCACCGCCAGACCCAGCAAGCCCACGAGCATCGACGGGAATAGCAAGTTCATCCCGGCTGTCTCCGGCAGTTGATTACGGAAGCTCCACACGAAGCACAACCGCTTCGGAGAAAACGATGGTAACCGCACGAACCGTCGATGTCAAGCAAAAGAGCCGCTTTCAACAGCCATATTAATGTAACATTTTGTGAGGCCGATGCGCGAGCCACCCGCGCAGGACGGCGGATGGTGAGGCAAGAGAAGGCCGTAGGAGTGGCCGCCACTCAGGATCAGGCACTCGAAAAGCAGCGTTGAGCTGAGCACAAGGGGGCTATGAACGTGTGCGGCCGGAGGATTGGTATATATATTTCCGCTTAAGTCTACGTATGAGTCTGACGATAACTACAAGCATAGGGATGTTTGCAGGTATGACGACGCCGAGAAGTTGGGCACCGATTCGAGAGGCGTCGGTCTTCTGTGTGTCATTGCGAAAAGCTGCATACCTGGAGAGTCAGCGACGGCAGGCGAATGCCAAGTGCGCGAAGCTAATCAGTCAGGAAGATCGTACAAACGACATCCTCTCCAAATCCCCTCAATTTTTGTATGGTTGCACCACGCTTGATTACCGCGTGTCGTTGTAGCGCCGTGAACGAATAAACGGTGGAAGCCGGGCATCAAGGTGCGCGAGACAAGAGTGCAGCAGAAAGATTCCCCCCCTTCAGCAGAAGGCGCGCTGGCCACCTTGCCAGGAGACACTCCAGCGTCAGGTCTTTCTGCTGCACTTGTTTTTCCGGTATTTGCGCAGCAGGACGACGCCGGAGTCCGGCTCGCTTTAGCCAGAAGTCTGTTCTGACTCTTCCCCACGGCCAAACTTCTTCCTCTGCTTCAATCCGGGATAGCACCAAGTTTTTTCAAGTTTCAGTAAGAGAATCCCAAACTTTCCGCTTATCTTTCTCCGAATTCCGTCGAAACTCCATGCAAGGCTTACTCCTGGCAAAGTGGCTTTTGCTTGCTGAAGGAATCACCGCACACTTCCTTCTTCTAATCTGTACCGTGTGGAAGACCGTGTGCTGTTTTGCAGCTTTATACTGCTCAACAGCCGTGCGGAGCATGCGTCGGGTGGCTTACGGCCGGCAATCTTGAAGACCCGGTTGCCTTGCACTCTACCTGTACCGTAGCTGCAGCGGAGGACGGTTTGCCTATAGCCGTCCCCCGCACGGGACCTGAACGTTCGATCTTTCCGGTACGAGCAAGAACGAATCGTAACAGGGAGTTTGATCAGTTGTGAATACCACATCCTTGTCCCCATGCGTCCATTCATACCGAGTTCTTCTGGCTGCCCCCGCAGGCTCAGTGCTCCACGGCCACATTGCTCACATCGAGGCCGCCGGCCATTCTGTGGTGCTGACGGATAATCTGGCTGCTGTCGAACACTGCCTGGCTCACCACCGCAAGCCTTACGACGTCGTGGTTATCGATTCGTCGCTCCGCGATTGGTCGGCCTCGCGGCTGCAAGAGTGGCACCGCGACGCAGGCGGGCAGGTATCACTTGTCGTTGTGGGGGAGGGGGCGGACGTCTATGAAATGTGCCACAGCATGGCGAACGTGACTCGTGTGCCGAGCGCGGTGGAGTCATCCGTTCTTGTCGAAGTGGTGGGGCTGGTTTCCGCCGGCGCGCGAAAGGAACGCGAATACAAAGCGGTGATTTCGCAACTGCGGACTGAGGCCGAAGGCCGAGCACAGAAGCTGGAAGACGCACGTGCGGAGGTGGAAAAGAACTACCGTGAACTCAAGGATGCTCAAAGCCAGCTTCTTCAGAGCGAGAAGCTGGCGTCCATCGGACAACTGGCCGCCGGTGTTGCCCATGAAATCAATAATCCTATCGGCTTCATCTACTCCAACATGAACACGCTGGGAGACTACGTAACCACTATTAAGAAAGGAGCCGATATGTGGCTCCGCTTGCAGCAGGCTGTACTGCAGGATGATTTGGCCGTTGCCAAAGAGCACGCGGAGCAGCTAGAGGCATGGTCGCAGGACGCAGACGTGGAGTTCATTCTGGAAGACCTAAATTCCGTCATCGCCGAGACCATTGACGGAGCTGAACGGGTGAAGAAGACGGTGATGGACCTGCGGACTTTTTCCCGCGCTGAAGACAAACAGATGACGACCGCAGACATCAACAGGGGGATTGAGAGCACCGTGAACGTCTGCTGGAACGAACTGAAATACCACTGCGATGTTGTCAAGAATCTGGGCGACATTCCCGAGATTCTATGCTACCCGATGAAGCTGAACCAGGTGTTTATGAATCTGATCATAAACGCCGCCCAATCCATCGAAGACAAGGGAACGGTTACGATCCGGACGCGGTACGCCGATGGACAGGTAGTCATCGAGATCAGCGATACGGGCAGCGGCATCCCGGAGGAGAGTCTCGACAAGATATTCGATCCCTTCTTCACCACCAAGCCCGTTGGCAAAGGGACCGGTCTGGGCTTGAGCATCGTCTACAATATCGTGGCTGAACACAAGGGTGAGATCAGCGTGGCCAGTGAAGTGGGCCGGGGCACAACTTTCACAATTTCGCTTCCCGTGCAGGAGCAGGAGGATGCCTGATTACAGCCTTCTTCTAGTGGACGATGAGCCGAATATCCTCAGCTCGCTGAGACGATTGCTGAGGCGGGAAGGTTACCAGTTGCACCTGGCGTCGAACGGTCAGGAAGCTATGGATATTCTCGCCCAACAGCACGTGGACGTGATCATCAGCGACGGTCGGATGCCCGGCATGAGCGGCACTGAGCTGCTGAAGAAGGTGAAAGCGCAGCACCCCGACACCATCCGGATGATTCTAAGCGGCTACACCGATGTTGCGGAGCTGGCCGAGGCCCTCAACGAGGGAGAGGTTTTCCGGTTTGTGCTCAAACCCTGGAACGATGAAGAGCTGAAACTGACGGTGCGCCATGCCCTCGAGCACCACCGATTGGCAAGAGAAAACCAGCGCCTGATCGAGAAGATCAAGTCGCAGAACGAAGAACTACGCTTGCTCAATGCCGGTCTCGAGCGGGCAGTGGAGGAAAAGACCCGGGACCTTCGTCTGCGAAATCGAGTCCTTCTGCTGGCACAGGAAATACTCGACCAGTTGCCGCATGCCGTGATCGGCATCGATACTAGCGGCACGATCGTTCATGTCAATCGGAAGGCAATGGAAATCTTCCTCCCTGAAGGGACAACAGTAGGGACACCAATGCACATGTGCCTGCCGGAGGCGTTTCAGCAGGCGGTGCGCGAGACGATCGAGACAGGTATGCCGCAAGCCGCAAACATGATTTTCCAACGAATCGCCCGCGTTACCGCATATCCTCTTCCAGGAGAACAGGGCCAGACGCGGGGCGCTGTCTTGCTTGCAATTCCAACGGAGGCTTGAGCAGCTATGAAACCGCAACGCATCCTGATTGTCGACGATGAAGCTAATATGCTCACCGCGCTTCGCCGCGTGCTGCGTGGAGAGGATTACGAAACACTCACCGCGCAAACCCCTGGCGAGGCACTGGAAATCGTGCAGGAAGACGCTCCCGACCTGGTCATCTCCGACCAGAACCAGCCGGGCATGACTGGGATTGAACTGCTCGAGCGGGTCAAGGAGATCAGCCCGCGCACCGTCCGCATACTGCTTACAGGTGCGGCGAACCTTGAAGCGGCAAAGGAGGCGATCAACCGCTGCCAGGTGTATCGGTTCCTAAGCAAGCCGTGGGATAACCAGGACCTCAAGACAACGATACGCCAGGCGCTGGAGCAACAACGGCTTCAGACACAGAACGCTATGCTCGTCGACACAGTCAATGAACAGAATCAGGAGCTGCGTTCGCTGAATCGCAACCTGGAGCAGAAGGTGGAAGAACGCACAGCCGAAGCACGGCGGCTCTTTTCCGAGCTACAGGACCAGTTTGTGCAAAGCATACGGGTGTTCGTGGATCTGGTCGGCCTGCGCGACAGCAATCTCGCCGAGCACTGCAAACGTGTGGCCGCGGTCAGTAAGGTGATGGCAACACACCTGCAACTGACCAAGAAGGACATCTTCGACGTCGAGATTGCCGGTATACTTCACGACATCGGCAAGCTCGGCATGCCCGAATCGACGGTCGACTGGGCGTCGTGGTCGCTGCTTGGCAACGTCGATTCGCTCAGCCCAAACGTCGAGGCGTTGCTCAAGCAGCATCCGATTCTCGGGCAAGACGTGATCAAGTCGGTTGCCAGCCTCAAGAATGTGGGTGTTATCGTCAGACACCATCACGAGCGGTTCGACGGCCAGGGATACCCCGACAGGCTCCAGAGGGATGACATCCCGTTGGGGGCACGTCTGATAGCAGTCGCCGACACCTACGATCGGGCTCTATATACGCGCAAGTATGGCGGGCGGATGACCCAGGAAGATGCGCTAAGCCTGCTCGGGCGCCTATCGGGCTACGATCTTGATCCAGAGCTTGTCACGCTCTTCACCAACTACGCCAAAAACCGCAACCGCGACACCCCGCAGGCGGTCGAAGTGAGAATCGGGATTCACGATCTCTTGCCGGGAATGGTCACGGCACGGAACGTGCGAACCAATTCAGGTGTGCTGATCATCGGAAAGGGCGAGACTCTGACTACTGCCGCCGTGCAGCGGCTTCAACGGCACGATCAGATCGACGCTATCACGTCCGGCGTGTACGTTCTTACCACACCGCTGATGGATTCATAAGATAAGGAGTAGCAGTCAGTGCTCGTTACAGGAGCGAAATTCGATCTCAGCCGCCTGTTGGATCGTGTCAGCGACTTGCCCGCTTTTCCCGTCGTGATCGAACAGGCTACCTCATTGGCTAACGATCCCCAATCGTCGGCCTCCGATCTTGCGAAGGTAATTCAGAACGACACTGCATTGACCGCCAAAATTCTGCGCATCACCAATTCCCCCTTCTATGGCATGTCGCGGGAGATATCGACGGTCAAGGACGCCGTGGTGGTGATGGGCTTTTCCGCCGTCCGTTCGCTGTCCGTGGCCATGTCGGCTATGCGCACGCTGCGGACCTCCGACGGCCCGTTCTTCAGCGAGGAGACATTCTGGATGCACTCGATGTGCTGTGCTATGGTTGCTCAGCGCCTCAGCAAGGAAGCGTCGTTGCACATGGACGACGCCTTTACGGCCGGCCTCTTGCACGATGTCGGCAAGCTTACCCTGCACAAGTACGCGCCCGAGCCTTTCACAGCAGTCTTGACAGCTCAGGCTCAGGCCGCCACGATCTCATGCGAGATCGAAGCGAAGCTTCTGAACACCACACACGCTGAGCTTGGCCGCAAGCTATGCGAACGTTGGCAGCTTCCGCCGTCGCTGGCAGCCGCCATCGGCGGGCATCACCAATGGCGGCCACGGCAAGTGCAGTCGAAGCTGGCAGCTCTATGTTCCGTAGCTGACTACATCTGCTGGCATCACAACGCAAAGTCCGCCATAATGGAAGGGAAGCCGGCTGTTTCGGAGCAGACACTTCAGATTCTTGGGGCACCGCCACCGGCCATAGTCAAGACCAACAGCGAGTATAAAGAGATACAAAGGGAAGCAAGAAGCATAATGCGCTCCGTTGGCTCGTGAGCCTATCTTCAATCGGAAGACCGGCATACGGGCCCTCGCAGTTGAAAACTTCGAATCCTGCCAGGCGTACAATAAAAAACCCGCCTGGATGTCGAGAATTTCCAATGTCCACGTGGTTGTCCAGTTCGCCCCAACCGCGCCGTTACTCACTCGTCCCCACAAAGGGATTGACCGTCGGCGAAGCTGGAAGGAAAGCTGGACGGCTGGCTTGTGAAGGTGCCCGCCCTGCACCACAGGCGAGCGCCGGGCAACACGTGCCTCTCAGCGTTGCTTTCCGGGAATGCGGGAACGACCTCGGCTCCTATCAACAACAGCAAAGGCTGCGGCGGCATCATGCCGTGCCGCGCCCGTCGGCTTGCTCATGAAGCCGGATGATGTGTTTCGTTGCGCGTGTGACATCGCCGCGCTCACGCACGGCCACCCCTGTGGATATCTTTCCGCCGGCGTTCTGGCCCAGATCATTTGCGAAATAAGATCAGGTGCCCAACTGCTGCCAGCCATAGAGCGTTCCGTCGACAGGCTCAGACAGGAGCGGGACCACGACGAGTGCATGGCGGCGGTCGAGCGGGCCTTGCAGTTCGCGGCAGCCAGGCCGGCGTCTCCGGAAACCGTCGAAAGCCTCGGTGAAGGATGGGTGGGCGAAGAAGCCCTGGCGATAGCGGTGTTCTGCGCACTGAAAGCCGAGGGTGATTTCTCGAGGGGCGTTCTGCTGGCGGTGAACCACGGCGGCGACAGCGACAGCACCGGTTCGATAGCGGGCAACATACTGGGCTGCCTGCTCGGGCGCGATGCTATCCCCGAGAGCTGGCGCGCCCGCGTGGAAATTGCTGCCGAGATCGACGCTCTTGCCGCTGATATCATCACACGATTCCGAGATGACGATGCCTGGTTCGACCGCTACCCGGGCTGGTGACGCCCGGCAGCGCGGCGCCTGGATGCGGTTAATATTGCCAGGGCTGTCTACTTCAGATCGAAGCAGGCAAGTTCCTTCTGGTTGCGGACGATCAGCTTCCCATCGGTGATTATCGGGGCATTCCAGCTTCTGCCGCCCAGCGGCGTGAAGCGGCCGTGGAGGTCGTTGTTTTTCCATGCAATCCTCGCCTTGTCGTCCTTAACTTCTATGAGCGCCGAACCCAGTAGTGTGCAAATGACGCGTCTGGGGCTTGCGGCAGAATAGGACCTATAGGTCTTACATGTCCTATGCCTCATGCCTGAGTGATGAATGATGAAAGGCGCGCAATCGTGATTGGTTTGTTATCTGCAGGGGGCTGTGAATATCCTGCCGAAGCGTTCCGTTTGCCGCATGACGGGAGCCGGCAGCATGCTTGCGGCCGGGCTTCGCTCCAATATCTCATGGTGTGAGTTCGGGGCGATGCCCGGCCGCCGGTCGTTCTCTGTGTTACCGCCGCAACGTGGGGGGGGCGGTGCGCGCTGATGTTACTAGATTTGCGCCAGAATCTTTTCGAGGTCTTCGGTTTTGGCTTCGCGATACGTCAGGCTCCGCAGCTTCTCGGGGGCCTTCGCTTTCACCTCGTTCCACAGTTCTGTCTTGCGGGTTGTCCGAGGGCCTTTCCTTCCGCCCTTCTTCGCAGCCTTCTTCGCAGTCTTCGTGGGGGCCTTCTTTGCGGCCTTCTTGGGGGCTGCCGGCACGGCCGCCGGCGGCGCTGCCGCCTTCGGGGCGACGCCGAGGATGCCGCTGATGAACGAAAGCTTGTCCTTGTCGCTCATCGGCCACTCAAGAATGTCTTTGATGATGTCTAGCTGATCCTTGGCCATAAGAATTTCCTTTCTTTTCTTGGGCCTCCCGGTCACACAAGCCGGATTACAATGGTATTGTACAATCTTTAACTGGACGAGTCAAGCATAAAATCACTCTGCGAAGGCATCGTAATTGCTTTGTTCCCTGCGGCAACCTGGGGTGGAGATTCCTGCTGGCGGTATGGCGCTGCATTAGTCCAGGCAGACGCCTGAGCAAACCCTGGTGGAAAGCCGGACTGGCATAGAACGATCCAGTTGACATCTATTATTATCGTAACTGAGATGACGAAAAGAAAGGGTTTTCCACTATGATGCCGCAGAAAAAGACATCCTCTCACAGAAAGAGGTCAGGGGGGTGCTCGCGGCAACCGAGTGGGAATTCGGAGGAAAAGATGGGCGGGTTTGAAACCCGCCCCTACCTGTCTATGGTGTTATATGCCGCGGCGGCGCGTGCATAATGACCGCGCCGCCGCAAGATCGAATCGCCGGCCGCCGATGGCTCAGATAAGCGCCTGTATCTTGTCGAAGTCGTCCTTGAGATGCCTGTAAAGCTCGCCATACAGGGGATAGTGTTTCTTGTAAAGCTCGACGGCCTTCGGCTGCGCCTTTGTGCGATCGCTGATTTTGATGACTGCGTCGCAGGCTTCTTCTATGCTGCTGTATTCGCCCGTGCCGACGGCCGCCAGCAGCGCGACGCCCAGCGCGCCTCCTTCGCTTGCGCTGATGGTGACTACGTCCTGGCCGTAGATGTCGGCCTGGAGCTGCCGCCAGAAGCTGCTGTGGGCGCCTCCGCCGGATACCCGGATTTCGTTGACCGGCACGTTCATCTCCTTGATGATCTCGAGGGAGTCTTTCATGCCGTATGTTATGCCCTCCAGCGTGCTGCGGATGAGGTCGGCTTTGGTGTGGCGGGCCGTCAGGCCGATCCATCCGCCCTTTGCGTTGGGGTTGGCGTGCGGCGTGCGTTCGCCGGTCAGGTAAGGCAGGAAATAGAGGCCTTCGCAGCCGGGCGCTGCTGTTTCCGCTTCGCGGCACAGCACGGTGTATGGGTCTACGCCTTCGCTTTTCGCGATGGCTCTCTCCGGCTCGCCGAGGTTGTTGCGGAACCATTGGAACGAGCCGCCGGCTGAAAGCATCACGCCCATCACGTGCCATTTGCCGGGCACTGCGTGGCAGAAGGTGTGCACGCGGCCGGCGGGGTCGGTTTGAACGGTATCGCAGAATGCGAAGACAACGCCGGAGGTGCCGAGCGTGGCGGAGATCACGCCGGTCTTGACGATGCCGTTGCCTACGGCGATGGCCGCCTGGTCGCCGCCCCCGCCCACGACGGGCGTTCCCTCGGGTATGCCAAGCTCGGCGGCGACGCGCGCGCTCACTCGCCCGGAAATCTCCTGCGATTCATAGCACTCAGGCATCAGCGATGCGTCTATCTGAAGCTCGTCGAGCACAGTCTTGCTCCACGTGCGGTTCTTCACGTCGAACAGCAGCGTGCCGGATGCGTCGGATACTTCGGTTGCGAAGGTGCCGGTCAGCCGGAACCGGATGTAGTCTTTCGGGAGCAGCACCTTGACGGTTTTCTCGTAGATGTCTGGCTCGTTCTTTCTGACCCACAGAATTTTGGGTGCGGTGAATCCTGTGAGGGCGGGGTTGCAGGTGAGGTCCAGCAGGCGCTGTGCGCCGATGGTTTGTGTAATTTCGGCGCATTCGGCGCCCGTGCGCTGATCGTTCCAGAGGATCGCCGGCCGGAGCACCTGGTCGGCTTTGTCCAGCAGCACGGCTCCGTGCATCTGGCCCGAGAGGCCTATTCCGGCCACTTCGGCCGGTTTGACGCCGGCTTTCCTGACTACGGCCCTGATGGTGTCGGCGGCTGCCCGCCACCAGTGCGATGGGTCTTGTTCGGACCAGCCCGGTTTGGGCTGTGAAAGCGGGTATTCCTCGGTGACCGAAGCGAGGATGGCGCCCTTATGGTCGCACAAGATGGTCTTAGTGCCGCTGGTGCCGATATCGATGCCCAGGAAAAAGCTCATTATGATCCTCCGTGAAGCAGTGTTATTGAAGCACAAGGGTGCCGCCTGAGCAGCACCCTTGCATTCGGTGGTCAGTTACTGCCGAAAGCGTCGGGGGCGGGTCTGCGCGTCCGGCCCGAGCAAGGCTCCGGCCTCAGAAGCGCTGGTATCGTGCGAATAGCGGAATGATGCCTTCTACACTTTCGCGCGGGATTCTTTTCTCCGGGAAGGCCGGGTCCATCGGGTGCATCCGAACTTCATCGCCCTCGAACCAGACCTGGCGGAAAACGACGCCTTCCGGCGTTCTGACGAGAGCGTAGTCGCCGGACTTGACGTCTTTCTTCGACCTCATCGCGAAGATGAGGACCGCCTGGCTGTCGAAAGCGGGAGCCATCGAATTATCGTCCAGTTGCACCGCAAACGTCAGCGGGTCGCAGACGTCTTCTGCGGCCACAAACTTGACCGGCTCGCCCGTGGGTATGCCTTCTTTGTCGAACGAGAGTGTTCCCTCCTCAGCGGGATCGCCGGTGAGTTTGAAGCAAGGGACGTACTTGGACGGCTGAATCTTTGAGCGTTCGCCGCGCTTGCGCGTGCCTTCTTCTGGAATCTCGGAGAGCATGTCTTTGCCCGACGCACCGAAGTAGACCTCGGATTCGCGCACCCATTTGCCCTCAACATATGCCCCGCCCTTCTTGATCATCTCCAGCCCTTCATTCAGCAGGGCAACCGGATCGATCAGGCCGGTGGACGGCTCGCGGTTGGGCGAATAGATGGCTTTCTGCCGCTTCTCGTCGGGGTTTGCGTACTTCGGCCCGACGCCGTACAGCAGCCATTCGGTCTCGCAGTTTGTACGCATGATCACGCGGTAGCACTCGCTGAGCGACGGACGCCGCTTGCCCTTCTTCCAGTCCGACAGGTACGAAGGCGGTATTCTCAATTCGTCCGCCCAGTCCTTCTGTGTCTTCTTCTCGCCTTTCAGCTCCAGAATCCGCAAAACGATGCCCTTGAAATCCAAACCGCTGTCTAACATAGTTTTTTCCCTTACGTCAGCCCTTTTCTGCCAAACCTGACCCTGCTTTGTTTACCTCAACCGCTAAACATGTTGCCTACCCGGGGATTTTTTGCCGACTGATCAAGGGGAGCACCGTGCGCGGAGTCTCAAGAAGAAACACCAGTCGATACCGCGCAAGCCGGCATGCCCCTGCCCTTGCTGCCGCGTCCATGGTGTTCAATCCCTGTCGGGTCTAATACATTATTTTACACTTATCAGTGGTGGATGTCAACCGTAAATCTTGGCAAAATGACAATTGGGCTAGGCACCACGCGCGGGCCATTGGGCACGGGATTTGCGCCGGGCGCCGCCGGCGGAGCCGATTCCCCTCGCAATGCTGCAAGCCGGCCAACACGGCAGGAATTGGCCGTGTATGGATCACAGGCGGCCGCGCCTTCGCAACGCGGCCGCCCGACGTATGGAATGAATGCCAGGGGCGGGCAGCCGTCTATCTCTTCTTCCGCTTCTGCGACTCGGCGAGTGCATCCGTGAACCAGTTCGACGGCTCCTTCCGGCGCGGCTCGCTGCGAACCTGCGGCGGGCTGCCGCCGGCCTTGCGGGTGTTGTCCTGCCTGCGCGAAGCCTTGCGTGAATCGGCCGTATCGGCCGAAGCAGCAGGCGGCGCCTCCGATTTCATCGTCAGCGATATCCGCCCGCGCTCGAGGTCGACCGCCAGCACGCGCACCATCACCTTCTGGTGCACCTTCACGACCTCCGCCGGATCCTTAACGAATCGGTCGGCCAGCTCGCTGATATGCACCAGGCCGTCCTGGTGTACACCGACGTCTACAAACGCGCCGAAGTTGGTCACATTGGTAACCACGCCCGGCAGTTTCATCCCGGGCTGCACGTCTTGTATCTTCTCGACGCCCTCGGCGAACGCAAACGCCTCGAACTGCTTGCGCGGGTCGCGGCCGGGCTTGGCAAGCTCCGCCATGATGTCGTTCAGCGTCGGCAGGCCCACCTTGTCGGTCACGTATTTTTCGAGCTTGATCTTCGAGCGAAGCTCGGCATCGCCGATCAGGT
>Ga0210003_1000495_pt1 | contig 35536 bp, 54 predicted proteins | sample LantaG_FD_182804 | JGI IMG/M metagenome (GOLD analysis project Ga0210003, IMG submission 182804) | Deep subsurface microbial communities from Baltic Sea to uncover new lineages of life (NeLLi) - Landsort_02402 metaG (SPAdes) (version 2) | ecosystem: Environmental > Aquatic > Marine > Oceanic >...
CCTTAAGGTGTATCCTCTCCTCTAAAACCAGGGAAGACAATTTAAAGGTAATAGAAGAGCCTCTCTTTGAAAGGCCAAAGACAAAAAACATGACTGATATTTTATCGGCACTCGGTATTGATTCTACTGCTTTAATCGTTACCGAACTCTCCAATCCCAATGTGGTCAAATCAGCTAGTAACTTAACTAATACTAAAGTTCTGCCTTCCAATCTAATCAATGTGCTGGACTTACTTTCTTACAAAACGTTGATAATCACTATTCCCGCAGTACATAATATGGAGAGAATCTGGGGGAGAGAGAATTAGAAAATGCACCTCTATGAAGTATTACGTCGCCCCATAGTTACGGAAAAAGCTACCCTGCTTAAGGAAGGGAATCAATATGTCTTTGAAGTGGCTAAGGAGGCCACCAAACCTCAGATTAAGGAGGCAGTTGAGAAAGCTTTCAAAGTAAAGGTGACTAAAGTTAATATAATAACCGTTCCAGGAAAGACTAAGAGGATGGGTAGAAGGGAGATAACAAGCCCGGCTTGGAAGAAAGCAGTAGTTTGGTTAGAGCCGGAGAATAAAATCACCTTCTTTGAAGGTGTGTAATTTATTATATACTACATGTGAGGTAAGTTTTGGGATCAGTTGTTAAGTGGAGAAAGAAAAAAATGTCCAAGCATCAACATAAGAAGCTTCTTAAGAAAACTCGTTGGCAAAGAAGTCATCCATAAGGACAGCAAATTTGCGTGAGGTAATTTGTAGTGTTAAAGACCTATAATCCAACATCTCCAGGCAGGAGAGGCAAAATTGGCGCTAGCTTTGAGGAACTAAGCAAAGTAGCTCCTGAGAAATCGTTGCTCGTAACGTTGAAAGGGAAAGCAGGGCGGAATAATCGGGGCACGATAACAGTACGTCACCGAGGCGGAGGAAGCAAGCGTAAACTTCGCATTATCGATTTCATCAGGAACAAAATTGATATCCCTGGAAAGGTAGCCACTATTGAATATGACCCTAATCGTTCAGCCAGAATTGCCCTAATCCATTATGCTGATGGAGAAAAACGTTATATACTTGTTCCTTTGGGCCTTGGCTTAGGCGATACTATAGAGGCCGGTGAACAGGTGGAGATAAAAGCGGGAAACTCCTTACCATTGAGCTCAATTCCCGTGGGCACTTTAGTTCATAACGTCGAGCTCGAGCCCGGCAAAGGGGGGCAGATTATTCACAGTGCCGGCAGCGCTGCTCAAATTATGAGTAAGGAAGGTAAATATGTTTTGCTTCGCTTACCATCAAAAGAATTGCGCAAATTTCACTATAAATGCTGGGCTACTGTGGGGCAGATAGGCAATGTTGACCATGAGAACATAAGATTCGGTAAAGCTGGATGCAAAAGATGGTTGGGCATCCGTCCTACAGTTCGAGGGTCTGCTATGACACCCCGAGACCATCCTCATGGTGGTGGTGAAGGTAGATCTCCAATAGGGCTGAAGCATCCTAAAACGCCGTGGGGGAAACCAGCCTTAGGTTACAAGACGCGTAGTCGTAGAAAAACAAACAAAATGATTGTTAAACGGAGGAATTAAGTTGTCAAGATCGCTTAAGAAAGGCCCCTTCTGTGACGCTAAATTGCTTAAAAGGATAGAGGCACTTAATAGTTCAGGGGAAAAAACAGTGATAAAGACTTGGTCGCGTGCCTCTACCGTTATGCCACAGATGATAGGGCATACTATTGCTGTACATAATGGTAGGAAGCATGTGCCTATCTTTATCACCGAGAATATGGTGGGACATAAATTAGCCGAATTTGTACCCACTCGGACATTTAGAGGGCATACCACTAAAGCCAAAATAACCCAGGAGCCAGGGAGATAAGTCAAAGTGAAGGTAAGAGCTGTAGCTAAGGATATTGGTATTTCGCCCCAGAAAGTTCGCCTGGCGATAGATATGGTTAAAGGTAAGAAAGTTGACGAAGCTCTGACTATACTCAGTTTCTTGCCTACCCCAGCGGCTAGAGCTGTAGCTAAAGTTATTAAATCAGCAGCTTCTAACGCTGAAAACAATTTTCAAATGTCGCATAGCGGCCTTAGAATCTCCGATGCCTTCGCTGATCAGGGGCATACTTTAAAGAGGTTTCGCCCTCAATCGAGGGGAAGGATAAGCCCTATTTTGAAGCGGTCCAGCCAAATTACAGTTTCCGTTGAGGAGGGAGGTTAGTTTTGGGACACAAAGTTCATCCTCGAGGTTTCAGACTAGGTGTTACCCACAACTGGCAAGCTAAGTGGTATGCTGAGAAGAACTATGCCCAGTTTTTGCAGGATGACTTAAAGCTACGTAGAGCTATCGAAGAAAAATCCCCCGGAGGGAACATCGCTCAGGTAGAAATCGAACGAACAGGGGATGAGCTAGGTTTGACTCTTTATTCTGCCCGCCCTGGCATTTTGATTGGCAGAGGAGGACAAAACGTAGAATCACTGAGGGCAGAGTTGGAAAAGATTAGTGGCAACAGGATTAGATTGACCATTAGAGAAGTTGAACATCCTGAACTTGAAGCTTGCTTAGTGGCTCGAGGTATTGCTGATCGGATCGAAGGCAGAGTTCCTTTCCGTCATGCTATGAAGCAAGCAGCTTTCCGAACCATGCAGGCTAGCGCTAAAGGAATAAAGATAAGGTGTGCTGGAAGGCTTGGTGGGCGTGAAATTGCCAGAGTTGAAAACCTTCACCAAGGGCAAATGCCATTGCATAAATTGTGCGCTGATATCAGTTATGGCCTTGCCGAAGCTCATACCCTTATGGGGTGTATTGGGGTAAAGGTGTGGATTTATAAAGGTGATACTATTTCCGAGGTAAGAAGAGAGAATGTTACAGCCGAAACGAGTGAAGCATCGTAAAGTTCATAGGGGTCGATTAAAAGGAGCAGCTCATAGTGGAGACAGCATCGCCTTTGGTGATTTTGGCTTAAGAGCTGATGAATCATCCTGGATAACAGCAAGCCAAATTGAGGCTGCTCGCCGTGTCTTTGTGCGCTATTTGCGACGCGGTGGACAACTATGGATACGTATTTTCCCAGACAAACCTGTGACAAAAAAACCAGCAGAGACAAGGATGGGTGGTGGAAAGGGGGCTCCTGATCACTGGGTAGCCGTGGTTAGACGAGGCAGAATCATGTTCGAATTAAATGGCATAGGCGAAGATGCGGCTCGAGAGGCGGTGCGTCTCGCCTCCTATAAACTTCCTATTTCTACTAGCTTTGCAGCAAGAGAGGCAATAAAAGTTGAAAGCTGAACAAATTCGTGCTCTCAGTAATAATGAGGAGTTATTAAAAAAGTTAGCAGAAGCTCATGAGGAGCTTTTTAATCTCCGCTTTCGTCTAGCAACCCGGCAACTGACTAACTACCATGAGATTACTGGGGTTAAGAAAAGGATCGCCAGGATAAAGACTATCCTTAGGGAGAGGGAGCTTGGCATAAAATGACTTATACCGGAAAGAGAAAAGTTAGAATCGGGCAAGTGGTGGGTAATAAGATGGACAAGACTGTGGTTGTAGCTGTGCAAACTGTAAGGCACGCCCCACTTTATAAGAAAATTATCAAACACACTAAGAAATATAAAGTTCATGACGAGGCTAATGTTTGTAGAATTGGAGACAGCGTTAGGATTATTGAGACACGCCCTTTATCCAAGGAAAAGCGATGGCGTATAACGGAGATAATATCCAAAAGAGAATTAAGTGAAGAGGAACCAGGTGAGGCAAGTAAAATATGATACAATCCTATACTAGACTTAAAGTAGCTGATAATACGGGAGCCAAACAAATTATGTGCATTAAGGTGCCTGGCGGGAGCGGGAGGAGATATGCCTCTGTCGGTGATATCATTGTGGCTTCAGTGAAACGCGCTATGCCGCACGGTATGATAAAGGGTGGTGAGGTGGTGAAGGCTGTGATTGTACGTGTAGCTAAACCTTATCGCCGCTCTGATGGCTCCTATATTAGATTTGATGAAAATGCAGCAGTTATTCTCGGTGACGGAAATAACCCTAGAGGGAGCCGCATCTTCGGTCCTGTAGCCCGAGAACTTAGAGACAAGAATTTTACTAAGATAATATCCTTAGCTCCAGAGGTTCTTTGAAATGAAAATCAGAAAGAACGATACTGTTATTATCATTGCTGGTAAAGATAGAGGGAAAAAGGGGAAAGTGCGCCGTGTCTTCCCCAAAGAGGACAGGGTAGAGGTAGAAGGGCTTAATATGATCAAGCGCCATTCCCGAACCAGTGGCAGAACTCGACAGGCTGGCATAATTGAGCTTGAAGCGCCACTTAATGCATCTAATGTAATGCTACTGTGCAATAAGTGTGGTAAGCCCACGCGAGTCGGGTTTCGCTTTCTCGATGACGGTCGTAAGGTGCGGATTTGTCATTCCTGCCAAGAAATAATTGATTAAGTGGATTTAATATATGGGGTCTAGGTTAAGAGAGAAATATTTAACAGAGGTAGTTCCTCAGCTCAAAGCTAAGCTCGGCATTAACAACGTAATGCAGTTACCCAAGCTAGAAAAGATTGTGCTTAGCATTGGTTTAGGCGAAGCAACGCAAAACCCTAAAGCCCTCGAAGCAGCTGAGGGGGACTTAGCTGTAATCTCTGGGCAACATCCAGTGATTACACGAGCCAAGAAATCTGTCGCCGCCTTTAAGTTAAGAACTGGTATGCCTATTGGAATGATGGTAACATTGCGAGGCCAGCGGATGTACGATTTTTTTGATAAGTTAGTTAATGTGATTCTGCCGCGTTTCCGTGACTTCCGAGGAGTATCAGCAGACTCCTTTGATGGTCAAGGCAATTACAATTTAGGTATAAGAGAGCAGATAGTTTTCCCCGAGATCGATTATGATAAAATAGATAAAGTTCGTGGCCTTCAAGTGACCATTGTCACTACAGCCAAGAACGATAATGAGGCCAGAAGTTTGTTAGATCTTCTGGGCATGCCTTTCAAAAAAGGTTAAGATGGCAAAGACGTCTAAGATTGCGAAATCAAAACGAGCACCAAAATATAAAGTGCAGCAACGCAACCGCTGTCAACTGTGTGGCAGGCCGCGTGCTTATATGCGCAAATTTGGCTTATGTCGTATTTGCTTCCGGGAACTGGCTGTAACTGGTGTAATCCCTGGAATAACGAAGTCAAGCTGGTAAGGAAGGTCAATGATGGTTACTGACCCAATCGCTGATATGTTGACTCGGATTCGCAATGCTATCATGGCAGGCCATGATGACGTGCTGATGCCATCATCTCGAGTGAAACTTTCTATTGCTAAGATCCTCAAAGAAGAGAGCTTGATCGATGACTACGAGATTCTTAAAGGTAAGCCCCAGGAAACGATAAAAATTCAGCTTAAGTATGTAGATAACCAGCCAGCCTTACTAGGCTTAGAGAGAGCGAGCAAGCCTGGCTTGAGAACTTACGTTGGAAGACGTGAGATTCCACGTGTCTATGGGGGGTTGGGCATTGCCATTTTGTCCACACCCAAGGGCATTATGACTGGCCGAGAGGCTTGGCGACGCCACCTTGGTGGTGAAGTCCTATGCTATGTATGGTAGATTGACTCAGGAGGAGTAGTAAATGTCTCGGATTGGTGCACTCCCTATTCCTGTACCTCCGTGTGTCGAGGTAAGGATTGAGGGAAATGAAGTAACAGTAAAAGGAGATAAGGGAGAGCTTCAGCGATGTTTTTCTCCGGATATGTCTATTGCCTTAAAAGACGGGATTTTGATTGTGACACGACCTAGCGATAGCAGGACACATCGTTCTTTGCATGGTCTTACTCGTAGCCTTTTGGCTAATATGGTTGAAGGAGTAAGTAAGGGGTTCAAGCGAGTTTTGGAGATAAATGGCGTGGGCTACAGAGCACAAAAGGTCGGTGACAACAAACTAGTATTTCAAGTCGGATATAGCCACTCTGTTGAGTTTCCTCTCCCTGCTGGTATCGATGCAACTGTTGAGGGAACAAATCGTATTCATATTTGGGGCATTGATAAGGAAATTGTTGGGGAGACCGCAGCTAGGATTCGAGCTATACGCCCTGCTGACTCTTATAAAGGAAAGGGAATTAAATTTGCCGAGGAGAAGCTACATCTCAAAGCCGGTAAGGTGGGCAAGGTATCTAAAGCAGAGTGAATATAATGGCTGAGACAAATTCAAAGCTAATTCGAAAAGTACGGCATAAGCGTGTCAGAAGCAAAATAACAGGCACGGCCTCATGCCCTCGATTATGTGTCTTTCGAAGCTTGAACCATATCTATGCTCAGGTTATAGATGATTCTATAAGCCAAACCCTAGCTTCAATGAGCACCCTTAATACTGAAGTAAGAGACAAGACCAAGCAAACGGCAAAAACTAAGCAAGCTGAGCTTGTAGGTTCATTGCTTGCTCAAAGAGCATTGGATAAGGGGACCAGCCATGTGGTTTTCGACCGTGGTGGTTATAAGTATCATGGCCGGGTCAAGGCTCTTGCTGAAGCTGCCAGGCAAGCTGGGCTTTTATTTTGAGGTCTAACTTATGAAAGCTGTTACACGACCGATTAACAAAAGAGCCAACATTGACGCCTCAGAGATGGAACTTGAGGAGAAGCTACTAGCCATTAATCGTGTAACCAAGGTGGTTAAAGGTGGCAAACGACTTCACTTCCGAGCCCTAGTGGTAGTTGGTGATGGCAAGGGGCATGTGGGAGCTGGTCTAGCTAAGGCAGTCGGGGTTCCTGAAGCGGTACGTAAGGCTAATGCCGCAGCGCGGAAAGAGCTAATCGAGGTGCCCATTGTAAATACTACCATCCCTCACGAAATTTTAGCTAAGTTTGGAGCATCCAAGATTTTGCTTAAGCCAGCAGCATTCGGCAGTGGCATAATCGCTAGCAATACTGTTCGAGCAGTAGTTGAATTGGCCGGCATAAAAGACATCCTCGGCAAATCCCTGGGTAGCTCTAACCGTGTTAATGTGGTCAAAGCCACCATGCTTGCTTTGGCTAGCCTGAAGAAACCTAAAGAGTCTGTGATTGAAGACAAAACGGACTCTGAAGCTCAAAAGGATGAGGTAAATGAGACAGGATGAATTAAAAGCTCCTCTAGGTGCCAGGCATAAAAGGAAGCGTGTTGGCCGGGGAGATAGTAGCGGACATGGTACCTATTCAGGGCGAGGTTGCAAGGGACAAAAATCTCGCTCTGGGGGTGGTGTGCGTCTGGGGTTCGAGGGTGGTCAATTGCCTCTTATAAAACGGCTGCCGAGAAAAAGAGGCTTCACTAACATCTTTAAAACCGAATATAATATTGTAAATGTAGGCAAACTTGGGATCTTCCCAGCGTCTAGTGAGGTAAATCCAGAGACTTTGCTCAAAGCAGGGCTAATCAGGTCAGTCAAACAACCAGTTAAGCTTCTCGGCTACGGTGATATTCATCAACCACTGACAGTTAAAGCTGCTAAATTCTCGGCAGCCGCAGAGAAGAAGATCCTTGCTGCTGGGGGAGGGGTACAGAGAACTTAGAATGCAGCTACGCAAGGAGGGACAGCCACGCCTCATCCAAGCAGTGATAGATATGTTCTCATTGCCAGACTTGAGACGCAGGCTCCTTTTCACTCTGGGTATCCTGGTTGCTTTCCGTTTCATGGTTCATGTCCCTGCTCCTGTGGTAACCCCTGAAGTTTTACAAAGGCTTGCCGAAACATTTGAGCAAAATCAGCTTTTAGGCATGCTTGACCTCTTCAGCGGCGGTGCTATGAAGAATTTTAGCGTGGCCGCCCTTGGCGTTTATCCTTACATTACTGCCTCCATCATCATGCAATTATTGGTTCCGGTCATCCCCAGACTCCGGAGTATCGCTCAAGCAGGAGAAGCTGGTCAAGGCAAAATCAATCGCATCACTCATCTGGCAAGTGTGCCATTAGCTGCTTTACAGGGCTATGCACAGATTACTTTGCTGCATAGTCAAAATGTTATTGGGAATATTGAGACACCGATTATGGCTGTTACCATAATCTCAATAACTGCTGGCACAGTGTTCCTTGTCTGGCTGGGTGAATTGATTACCGAGCGAGGCATTGGTAATGGAATATCGATAATCATTTTCGCTGGTATCGTAGCCAGCTTAGCAGAGACAGTTGGACGTGGTCAGCTAGCCGTCAGGGAAAACCCCCTAGGTTTAATAACCTTCATTATCCTTGGCCTGGCCACCTTGGTGTTCATAGTTATGTTCATCGAGGCCCATCGGCGCATTCCAGTCCAGTATGCTCGTAGCACCTTTCGCGGTGGCCGCATGTATCGACAATCAGGGTCAAACTATATTCCACTGCGGGTGAACACAGCAGGGATGATCCCTCTTATTTTCGCCATAGCTCTAATGCAATTTCCAGGGGTAATAGCTAGCTACTTTGCCAATCCAACAAATCCAAACTTAGCAGATAAAATTATGTATATCTTTAACCCTGCGACAGCCCTTCCCGCAGGCTTGATTTATCAAGGATTATACTTCGCCTTAGTAATTGGTTTTACTTTCTTTTATACTATGGTTGTATTTGAACAAATGAACCTGCCGGAAACTTTGCAGCGGCAGGGTGGCTTTATTCCTGGGGTTCGGCCAGGAAAAGCGACCGCTGATTATTTGAATCGAACCATAAAATACCTTACGTTCGGGGGTGCATTCTTTCTAGCCCTAGTTGCCATTATGCCCTTCATCGCTCGAGTAGTTACAGGTATCACTGTGTTGGCAATCTCCAGCACCGCCCTGCTCATAGCTGTCGGTGTTGCTTTAGATACTATGAAGCAGCTGGAGGCTCAGTTAACCATGCGCCGCTATGAAGGCTTCTTAAAGTGAGACAATATTAAAATGTATATTGTTATATTAGGTGCTCCGGGAGCAGGGAAGGGAACACAAGCAGCTATCATTTGCCAGGAGATGAATTTACCCCACATTGCCTCCGGTGATTTATTTCGGCAGGCGTTAGAGAAAAAGACCAAATTAGGGCTCTTAGCTAAAAGCTACATGGAAAAGGGGAAGTTAGGCCCTGATGAAATAACAATTAATATGATTCTCGAAAGGATCAGCTCACCTGATTGTGCCTCAGGTTGCCTTTTTGATGGTTTCCCCCGCACTTTAGAACAAGCTAAGGCTTTGGATAAGGCTCTGGCTGGACGAGGGAAAAGTATAGATAAGGCGATATACATTGAAGTATCTGACGAGGAGCTGATGAAACGCCTTAGTGGGCGTTGGATTTGCCGGAGTTGCCAAACACCCTATAACTTGATAACTTCACCACCCAAGGTAGAGGGGAAATGCGATAAATGTGGTGCTGAGTTATATCAGCGTCCCGATGATAAGGAGGAGATAGTGAGGGAGCGCTTGAAGGTTTTCCATGAGCTAACTATTCCTATTCTTGATTATTATAGGAAGCAGCATAAATTAATCAAAGTCAACGGCAATTCAGGCATACTACAGGTAACTAAGGAAATACTATCTATACTTAAAGAGGGTAGATGATAATTATAAAGTCTCCCGAAGAAATAGCCATTATGCAGCAATGTGGTAAGATACTAGCAGCCATTCTGGGTAAACTAAGAATGGAAATAAGGCCAGGAATCAAAACTCACCAGCTAGATGCTATTATGGCTGAAGAATCAGATAAGAGAGGAGTCAAACCTTCATTTAAGAATTATCAGGGCTTTCCTGCCAATCTGTGTGTTTCTGTGAATGATGAGATAGTTCACGGCATTCCTGACGAACGACTATTGAAGGATGGAGATATTGTTTCCTTAGATGCTGGAGTTATTTATGATGGTTTCCACACGGACTCAGCTATAACCGTTGGTGTAGGAGAGATAAGCCAGCAAGCTAAGGAACTTATAGAGGTTACCAAAAATAGTTTGAAGGTTGGCATCGCTCAAGCTAATTGTGGGGCATATGTTAGAGACATTTCAGTTGCCATTCAGAATTATGTTGAATCAAGAGGCTTCTCTGTAGTCAGGGAATATACAGGGCATGGGATAGGAAGAAATTTGCACGAAGAACCGCAAATACCTAATTTCGCCTTCAAAAAAGGATCTCTTCTCCGCAAGGGCATGACTTTAGCCATTGAACCAATGGTCAATGCCGGTGATTGGCATACCAGGTTAGCTCCCAACCAATGGACAGTGCTAACAATTGATGGAAGCCTTTCAGCACACTTTGAACATACTGTTGCTATCACTAATGGTGAAGCTGAGGTGCTTACTTAAGAAAACATGCCTAAGAAAGAAAAGATAGAAGTTGAAGGCAAGGTAATTACATGTTTACCCGACACTATGTTTCGTGTAGAGCTAGCTAATGGTCACATGGTGTTAGCTTATATTTCAGGGAGGATGAGAAAACATTATATTAAGATTCTGCCTGGAGATAGAGTCTTAGTGGAGCTTTCTCCTTATGACCTAAGCCGGGGCAGGGTTACCTATCGGCTTAAATAGTCTTTCATCTTTGACAGAGCAGCAAGGAAAGTTTATTATAGCAAGGTTTTGTTTTCGGTGATTAAGAATGAAGGTAAGTGCTTCAGTTAAGCGGCGCTGCACCAAGTGCAAAATTATCAGGAGGAAGGGAGTTGTAAGGGTTATCTGTGAAAATCCAAAACATAAACAGAGGCAGGGTTAATAGATAATGGCACGCATCGCTGGTATGGATCTTCCCAAGAATAAGCCAATTAAGGTGGCTTTGCAATGTATCTATGGCATTGGCCCTACATCAAGTCGGCAGATTCTAACTGCTACTGGGATTGACTCCAACATCAGAGTTAAGGATCTTGCCGAAGAACAGGTTAGTGAACTCCGCAGTATTATTGATAAACAGTATAAGGTCGAAGGGGACCTCAGGAGAGAGGTTCAGTTTAATATAAAGCGGCTTATTGATATTAGTTGTATACGAGGGATGAGGCATCGCATGAATCTACCAGTTCACGGTCAGAGGACACGCACTGACGCGCGCACTAAAAGAGGTGCAAGGAAGACAGTGGCCGGTAGAGGTCAAAGGCGAGGCGTAGCAAAGAAGTAAAGAGGTTGTGTGCCATAAATGCCAAAAAAGAGAAAGACTAGAACAGGAAAGAGGCCACGCAGGGGTATTGTTGAAGGGCGGGCTTATATTCAATCTACTTTTAACAACACCCTCGTTACTATTGCTGACATGGAGGGCAATGTTATCGCTTGGGGAAGCTCCGGTGCGGCTGGATTTAAAGGTTCCAGAAAGGGTACCCCTTACGCTGCCCAGTTAGCTGCTCAGGATGCAGCACGACGAGCAATGAGCGATGGCTTACGCCGAATCGAAGTCTATATTAAAGGTCCTGGTAGTGGGCGCGAGGCAGCTATCCGCGCCTTACAGGCCTCAGGCCTTACCGTCACCAGTATCAGAGATGTAACTCCTATTCCTCACGATGGCTGCCGTCCGCGTGGAAGGAGAAGGGTATAAAATGGCACGTCATACAGGACCCTCCTGTTGCTTATGTCGTCATCTTGGCGAGAAGCTGATGCTCAAAGGAGAAAAGTGCTTTATGGCCAAGTGTCCTGTAGAGAGGAGCAACGCTCGGTCAAGAAAGGGTTTCTCGAGACGCCGCAGAATTTCCGATTATGGGCTTCGATTGCGGGAAAAGCAGAAGGTTCGTTTTAGCTATGGTGTTTTAGAGCGACAATTTCGTCGCTTTTTTTCCGAGGCGGCAAAGTCGCCGGGCATTACAAGCGATAACCTTATGATATTGCTAGAGAGGCGCTTAGATAATGTGGTTTACCGCTTAGGTTTTGCTGACTCGCGTGCTCAAGCTAGACAAATAGTCCAGCACAGACACATCTTGGTTAACGGACGCAGAGTAAATATACCTTCCTATCTGGTAAAATCGGGAGACATTATTGGGTGGCGAGAAGCAAGCACCAGAACTGAATACTATAAAATCTTGGTCGAAAAGATTAAGGGGAAAATAACTCAGGGATGGCTAAGCCTGAATGAAGAGCAGATGAAGGGTACCGCTTTAACTTTGCCCAGCCATGACGATATTGAGGCTAAATTTGATGCCAAAGCCATTGTTGAATATTACTCAAGGTAGTCTAGAGGAGGATCCTTTACCATTGGAGCTATCTATACCAAAAATAAACTACATTGAAGGCGCTGGCAATTATGGACGATTTGCTGCTGAACCTTTAGAGAGAGGGTTTGGGGTCACCTTAGGCAATGCACTGCGTCGTGTACTCCTTAGTTCTTTGCCGGGTGCGGCAGTAACCTGGGTCAAGATTGAAGGGATTCAGCATGAATTTTCCACTATCCCTTATATTAAAGAGGATACCATTGAATTTTTACTGAATGTCAAGGATCTAAGGCTTCGTCCCCTTTCTCATGAATCTGGCAAGTTGCTTCTAGAAGCAGAAGGAGAGGGCAGAGTTTGCGCTGCTGATATCAAACAAACAGCAGACTTTAAGATTGTTAACCCAGAGCTATATTTGGCCACTCTGGACTCCTCTCAGGCCAGACTATATGTTGAATTTAATGTGGAGCTAGGGAGGGGTTATGTGCTTGCTAAATCGGCTGACGACCTGCCAGTAGGAGCACTGCCCCTAGATGCCATCTTCACCCCAGTGCGTAAGGCTAATTTCTCGGTAGAAGCTATCAGCCCCGGGGAAGAAAGAAGCCGGGAAAGGCTTATTCTAGAAGTGTGGTCTGACGGCACTATTTCTCCAGAGGAAGCAATCAGCCAAGGTGCTAATATCCTAATTAATCAACTCAGCCCATTTAAGGAATTTGAAATTGCAGCGGCAGAGCAGGTAAGTATTGGTGAAGGTTTACTAATTCCAGCCGAACAGTATAACGCCCCTCTAGAGGAATTAGGCCTATCAACGCGAGCTTACAATAGTTTAAGGAGAGGCGACATTTCGAATTTGGGACAGCTTTTGGAGAAAAGCAGAGAAGGTTTACCACCATTACCTGGCCTTGGAGCAAAGTCTCGAGCTGAAGTGGAGGAACTGATTGCCAAATTAGGCTTCCCTATTACCTCTAAGAAGAAGAGAGGGAAATGAGACATCGCATAGCTGGACGAAAATTAGGTAGGCTTACAGGTCATCGCTGGGCGCTATACCAAAATCTGGTAACCTCTCTCCTGGCTTATGAGAAGATCACCACCACTGAGGCTAAGGCTAAGGAAATTCGTAGCTTGATTGAGAAGATGATCACTTTGGGAAAAGAAGGCAATCTTGCTTCAAGACGGCGAGCTACAGCTTTCATTAGTGATAAAAGAGTGGCCAAGAAATTATTCGACGAGATTGCTCCAAGATATGCTGATAGAAGTGGGGGCTACACCCGATTGGTGAAATTGGGGCCTCGCCGTGGTGATAATGCTCCCATGGCTCAAATCGAATTGGTTGAGCAGTGAGCCTTACGAAGTTTGTTTTAATTATAGAATACGATGGCACGCGGTATCATGGATTCCAGTGGCAACCTGGCTTACCTACTATTCAAGCTGAGATGGAGGAAGCTATAAGAAAACTTTATGGACAAAGCAGCAGAGTTATATCAGCTAGTAGAACCGATGCTGGTGTACATGCTAAAGGGCAAGTAGTAAGTTTCTGGGCGAAGCCTGCAGTGGATACGACAACGCTAGTTAAAGCATTAAACCACTACCTACCCAGTGATATCGCAGTTAAAGCGGCTCACAGAGCAGGTAATGATTTTAATGTCAGGCGCGATGCACTAAGTCGGGAATATCGCTACTACATCTTAAACAGAGATACTAGATCGCCATTCAGCAAAACGTTTGCCTTATTTATGCCCAAGATGCTAGATATTCAGCTTATGAGCAAGGCATGCCAGCTCATGCAAGGTGAGCATGACTTCATCTCTTTTGCTACTTCCCTGGACAACGTGAAAAACACAGTGCGTCATGTCTATGAGGCGAAGGTTGACAAAAGGGAGGGATTTGTTGTTTTCTATATAGAGGCTAATTCCTTTCTGCCCCACCAAGTACGCAATACATTGGGGCCCTTAATTAGATTGGGGCTAGACAAAATGGGCATTGAAGAGTTTCATGACATTATGGAGGCGAAGAAGCTCGGTTTAGCTGGGCCTACAGCCCCTGCTCATGGCTTGTGGCTGATTAAGGTCAATTATTCTAAGCCTCTCGGAGAATGAAGGTGAAAACTTATAGTCCTGGAGTTAGGGATATTAAACGAGAGTGGCATATAGTTGATGCCTCAGGAAAAATTTTAGGCCGGCTGGCATCTCAGGTAGCTAGCTTACTTATGGGTAAACATAAACCGACCCAGGCCCCCCACATCGATACTGGTGACTACGTTGTAGTGATTAATGCTGCCAAAGTGATGGTGACTGGGAATAAAGCTGAGCAAAAGATTTACTATAGACATTCCGGATACCCTGGAGGGTTGAAAAGCCCAACCTTTAAGGATGTATTTAATAGCCATCCCACTCGTGTCATTGAACTTGCTGTCAAGGGGATGCTGCCCCATAACCGTTTGGGCAGAGCTATGTTCAGGAAGCTCAGAGTTTACCCCGGGTGTGAGCACCCTCATCATGCTCAGACTGTAGAAAGGAAGGATAGTTAGAATATGGGTGCTAAAAAGTATATCTACGGGACAGGTAAGCGTAAGTGTGCTATTGCACAAGTCAGGCTTTTCCCTGGAAAGGGAGAGATAACAGTTAATGATAGACCTTATGAAGAAGTCTTTACCCGCCTTGAGCACCGCCGTATGATCGAGTCTCCTTTCTCGGTCAGTGATAACGTGGGCAAATTTCGCACTACGGTGAAGGTGAGAGGTGGTGGCATAAGTGGTCAAGCTGCAGCCGTTCGGCACGGTATTGCTCGGGCTCTGGTCAAGGATAATGAGTTATTTAAACCTGCGTTGCGAAAGGAAGGCCTGCTTACCCGGGATGCTAGGATTAAAGAACGCAAGAAATATGGCCTTAAGCGAGCGCGCAAGGCACCACAATTTACTAAACGCTGATCCTCAGACTGCTATACAAATTTTCCAAAAGTCGACAGTGGAGTCACTTTACTCTAATTTGAATTAAAATATCTCCAGGTTGGCCATCAGTTATCTGACGAGCATTACTGAGTCTGACCACACTACCCGTTTTCACCCCTGGAGGAATCTTCACCTCCAGGTTTTTCCCTTTCCTTCTCAGCAGCTTTATGGTCCCTTGGAAAGCCTCTCTGGACGTAATTATAATATCATAGTGGGCATCTTGGCGTTGAGGCCTCCATGTTTGGCCAAATATCTCATCTAGATTAATTCTTTCCCCCGGCCTGGCTTCAAATCTTACTCCTCCCGGCCTAGCAAAATTTTTAAAAGAGAACGAAGAACCTCTGCCCCTCAAGAAATCACCAAATACGCTATCCAGAAAACCAAATCCAAGGCCAGCTCCACCAAAGTCATTCATCGTATCCTCGAAGGTTGTTCTGGTAAAGGGACTCCCGAAAATGTCGCCAACATTGCCAACTGTGCCAAATTGGTCATATTGCCTTCTTTTTTGGGGATCACCAAGGACCCCATAGGCTTCATTTATCTCCTTGAACTTTTCGTTAGCCCATTTTTCTTTTCCCGGATTGCGATCGGGATGATACTGCATAGCTAGTTTCCTATAAGCTTTCTTAATCCCCCCATCCGAGGCACTTCTCGGCACTCCTAGAATTTGATAGTAATCTCTAGCCATCAGTATCCCATAATTTAGCCATATTTAACTGACCTCTATTGACTCTACTTGCCTTATTCATTAAATTCAAATCACCATATGTACACCAAACTTATAATCTTATTACAGGCACCTCAGCTACTCTTTTACACTTGCTCGTTTGCGCTGGGCATGGCGCCTACCTGACCACAAACCATTAAAGAATTTTCGGTTTAGTAGATGCCTCTGATCCGCCACATCCAGGAGATCCCTGGATACACTCCTTTCGAAATAGGCTACCTCGATATGCTTGCCCATGTTCTTCACAGCTTGAAGGGCATAAGCGAAATCAGAATCTCCACTCACCAGTATTGCCACATCATAGAGGTTAATCCAGGCAAAATGTAGCAAATCCGTGGCCAGCATAATATCTATGCCCTTTTCAACTGGGATGCCCTGAGATATTTTTGTGCTACCCAGTCGAACCTCCAGATATGGCGTCTTACGCAAAGTATCAAGGAAGTCCTGTTGCTCGCGGTAAGCATCAGGCCATTGGGCCGGGTCCTGCAAGATGTTGTAATAATATGTTCGGAACAATTGCCTCGGCCCAGCAAGTTTGCTAGCAAACTCTGCAAAGTCGAGGTCATGGCGTTTAAAGTTGGCCTGTAGAGCATGATATAAGTTGCTCCCATCTATAAAAATCGCAATCCTATCACTCATAATCTCCTCCTTGGGATGAACTAATAGCTTCTAGCATTATTCATACCCTCTGAAACCTATTATACACTGGCAAGCTCTCCTACTTCACCTTCCCAAATGACATAACAGGTCATCCGCAGCATATAGTAAGCTACATCCCTAGCAGCCTATTTGCTCAGTGTTGAGGATGTTGGATTTCCTTTTCAGATGATAAGGGAAAATGCTCAGCATTCCTAAATCAGAAGAATAATTACAGAAAGTGCTCTTGTTTTATAAGAAATACCCCCTAGAGAGGAGATGTAAGTTCAAAATCTTTGAATAATGCTTATCAAGCCTTTAAATCAAGAGCGAAGATGATCGCCCTCGATACTGCAATCATCTTCTCAGCAGACAATACAGTAATTCGCTCAGTCAGTCTGGACTTAGGAATGGTGATGATATTGTCCAAGTTTACCACACACTCTGTCGACATCCCATTTTCTTGCTCAAGTAGCACTTCTACAGGAATGTTGCGAATGGTACGAGTGATTATACCGACAGTAACCGAGGTTCTCACACTATACGCAGTATTTCTTGACAGCAAGAGCACTGGGCGTCTCCCGGTGGGTGGGGGTAACTCAGCCCACCATATTTCACCACAGCGCACTTACCACAACTCCCTGGGTATAACCTGACCTGCTAGCGCCAATTGGACCTCTCCCATCTCTGGCTCCTCTGGGATTCTCTCATACCCTTGTTGATACAGTCTATCCATCTCCTCACATTCAACCTGCCGCAAGTAACCCAGGCAGGCATGGCGAATCACTTCTGCCCTGGCCCTCCGCTGCTTTTTGGACAGATTATCCAAGTCCTTAAGGAGTCCTTCGTCAATAGGAACTTGTATCACTTTCTTAGCCATCTAACTCCTCCACACTTATAATACACACTCATCATACACATACATTTACACAATGTCAAATTTTGTGTTACTTACAGATGCCCCAAGCTACGAACTACAAAACGATGAAAGGCGCCACGAACGGAGATGGCTTTGGCATACGTGGCATGACTTCTTCGTCTGTCAGGGCTATACTATGCACTCCTCACCTTATTCTAACCACTTGAGTTTAAAGACACTGGCTATGAGATTCAACAAGAGAACATAGAGTAACCCAAAAGAATTTTTTACCGACCTATTCTTTCCGGTGAAAAACAGGAAACGGCTGAAAGAAATAAGGAGCAAGGGACTAATATCACCAGCTTTCTGGAAAAGGCTTATGTTAGCTGTCACTGCGGCAAATGGCTGCCACTATTGCTCCTACTTCCACGCCAGACAAGCATTGAAAAATGGGGTTGGCCAAGTTGACAACTTTAAGGGGAGCGGGGGCAATGCAACACCTGGATAAAATGCCGTAGCAAGCCTCCGGATTGATTACCAGATGGAGGAGCGATAAAATACGATATGAGAAGATTAGTGATGAAGCGACGAGAGGAGGTATAAATGGAGTGGCAACATGATGTAAATGATTTGAGGGATGTATCCGATGTTGCAGCCGAGCGCCGTGCTGCCCACTCTATGCGAAGGAAGCAGACAGGAAAGAGGAAGTTCAAATTTGAAATTGGGAGGGTTGCGACTCCAGAGAAGATCCTGGACAAAATGGAGGAAAATCGGAGCTTCGCCGACTTTTACTGGAGCAGCTTCGGTCGCCATTGCCTCTGTGATTGGGGGAATGTTTCTCAGGAGGACAAGGAAGCCAATGACCAAGCCATCAAGAGTGGCGGTCCGCTATTCTCTTCCTACACGCACCCGGTAGAGCACTGGACTATCTGTATCTTGACTGAGGCTGACAGGTCTGAAACTGCGATCGGACTCCCGGAGGAGTTTGACTTAAACGAGGTATAAGTAGCTACAAATGTGGTTGCTTTACGAGTAGCCTTGGAGAAGGATCAGAGCTTGAGCGATGCTCTGGATTATAAAACACACTTTGAGATTTATATTTGCAGTGCAGACAAATCAGCCCCTAACTTGTGAAGACAGATCCTAAGTGGTATCTTCTCGTTAGGATTTACATCATATAGGAGGTGAGAGTGGTAGGAAGATGCTCTCAATGGGAGCAGTGTAGCTCATTCAAAGATCCAGGGTGTAAAGGTTGTGGTTTCCAGCATTTCGAGAAGATAATAAAAGCACATGATGACAACTATACGTTGAGATCCCTCGGTGAAAAGTATTTCAAGCGGTGCTCAGACCCAGAGAGAAGGAAGGGGACAGGCGGACGAATCGCTCTTGATGAACCCATAAAGAAGTTGCTACTGGAAAGGCTGCCATACCTCAGGCAGGTATCTGCATCAGAATTAAAGTCCAAGCTAACGGTTAAGATGGAGGAAGTGGATTTCAAACCAAAATATGACGTGGCTTTAGAGGCCAACGGGAAGTATGTATTCATCGAAGTAAAAGGGTATGGAGACAATACCAACGACATACTCTCAGCTATCACAGCAGCTCAATTGTTAAAAGAGATACCCAAGTACAAGAGCTCGCTCTACTACTACGTAGGGAGTTCCTCTGGCAAGTACCCAGGTGGCATGAAGAGAGAACACTTACACGACAAAACAAGACTAAAGATATACCCGTATGTCAGATGGGCCGAAAGCAAGGGCTTTATCAAGTTCTATGGCATCGTTGACATCAACCCCCTTCTAGAAGAAATCAAGCGTAGAACCGAATGCCAGAACTCCACAAGTTAACAAGCAAAAGGAAGAGCTAGCCACGAGTCGCTGTGGCCTATTAAAAGTCATCGCAAGGACCAAGTAAGATTGCTGAATGGCAGTGAGTCTTGGGATGCCGGCAGTTTGCATGACCTCAGGTGGACAGACGACGATATCAAAATGGCGGACAACACCATAACTATCGAATACTACAACGGTACCGCTATTTAGACTGTCCTTAGTCTCGATATCGCCACGCCTAAGGTCAGAGTTAGGGCTCTGGATAAGGCAGCGAATACCAGCTCAGATGAGAGCAATGCCGCGTTCGCTATATCTGCAGCCGTCGGCGGTGAAATCTATCCCATAGCCAAAGTTCAGCGTCTTACTGCCGTGGCTCGTTTTATTTGTAGTTATGATAGCTGGAGCCGCTGTATTTTTGAGGCGTCGGAGGGCTACAAGCAGGTAAATACGAGCCCCTAAAAGATAAATCAATATCAGGACACTGATGATGGTATCTGGCTCAGTGCAAATTTGCCAGCTCTGCGCGGCCCACACTCTAATCGCCCCTAGATTCTCACCTACTAAGTCCTGACAGTAATTGCCTCAATGACCGTTGCTGTAAAGTTTTAGTAGCTGCGGGGATGATAAAGAAAGACCCTACAGAATCAGGGGTGGCCTGTTAGGCAAGCTAGTTTCCAGGATTAAGGAGGTCTCCCGATGGAAAGATTAAAGGACGCGAATTGGATCATAATGATTATTACCGGAAGTGGTATCGCTGCTAAAAAGGATTGTTACTGCGAGGAGAGATATGACGAGAGACAGTATACAAGAGTACGCTGCCACAGTCGGTAGGTTACGATCGCTTTTGTGAGGATTTCTAGGGTTGATTTTCTTTGGTGAGCCATTGTGGACAGTTCCCGAACTTTTCTTTGAGAAGAAACAACTGGTTCCAGCTTTGCAGCAACTGCTTACGAATTACTCGCACTCAACTTCATGAGATTACTAGCACTTGGTACTTCTCTCAAAGACGCGGTTGCAAGCCACGTTCTCCTAGTTTCGTGTGTCATGCGCCATTGTCTTTTGTCTTTGACCTGACGTAAAGCTCCAAGACTCTGTATATGTTATCCATGTGGTATTTTAATCTCCGCTCTCTGAAGCTGAAGATTTGTTTGGACACCCTAGATGCCCAACTCGTTTTCTTGGCAGCGGTACCCCTCATTTCTTGTATCTTTTCCTCGAAGTACTCCGAAGGTTTCCTTACCATATATCTCTTGGTATCAATTGCAGCCAATTCATCGGCAAGCAGATACATCGCTTCATACACCTTATCAATCTTGCCTTGGTCAAAAACCTTCCTGATGTGGATTGGTATCTCAAACTTCGCGATGTTAACATCCATCATCGTCATCTTCCTTAATTTTACTGTGTTTGCCGAGGACGAGGCAGGGGGTTTAGAACTCACACCGCTTTGCTAACCGCTATAATTTGCCTCTCCAATTTGTCAACTAGCTTGAGATGCGTATCAGAATCAAATGGTGAAGAAATGATGTATTTCCTTGCATCCGGGGGCGCTCCCGGTCTCGGAGCAATACTGAATTGCTTAGGAGTCATAGTAACCTTGTTATCTGCAAGAGCTTTGTCTATTATCTCATACGTTATCTCAGCCGTAGCTGTAAGTGGCCTTACCGAAGCTCGGGCCAGATTACTACAGGCTTCCTTCTCTACCTTGTGGTTCAAGAACTCTACGAAAGCACTGCTAAAGAGAGCATCAAAGGTGAAATCTAGGGTTACTACACATTGCGTCGTCTCAGCTACAAGAAGAGGGCTGCGCAAACCGTCCAAATCGACGTTAGCTACTGCAGTCACTGCCGATAAAAAGACTTCATAGACTTCATTTCCGTCCTTGGACGTTCCCTCAACTTCCACGCTTATTCTTCTCGGGTCCACCTCGATTTTCTTGATGGCAATTAGCCTATTTTCTCTTTTAAGTTCTCCCTTGCGAAAAAGAAAAACCTCCTTAGCTTCGATAAACGGACGTACCTCAACCTCGCTGATGGACAACGCATCCCTCACTTTTTCCACACCCGACTTAGTCGTTATCACACTGAGAGGCACCACATCCACTGGAAATATCCTGATTTGGATTACTGTCAAATCTGTGATATTTTTCAACGCCATATTCTCCTCGGTTTACTTCTGCTTACTTTCGACTGTGTCTGGAGTTTCGCTCCCCTTTGCTCTGCTAGTACTAAAGTTGATTCTTTTCCATCCCGGGTGTTGGAGGATAGGGCCATAATATTCCTCAAGTGGCGAAGCTGTGCTAACAGCCTCACGCAATAATACCGAAGCATCAACAATAACTTGAGCCTCAATGTTGGGATCAGTACCGACTACAAAATACTGCTGAGCCTCATATGAGTGAACCAATATACGGAGCAATTTCGAAGACTGGGCCCTTTCTTCCTCAAGAACATCACTGATTCTATCCAACAAATTATCAATCTTCTGCTCAGCACAGTTGAGAATGCTGAATCCACCAATCTCTTTGGCAAGTATTGTCACTATGAGCTGATTCAAGCTCAATTTCTCGGCCTCAGCCATCAACGATAGCGCACGGTGCAAAGACCGAGACATTCGTAAGAGAATCTTCCCGCTGTATCTCTCTCTCACAACTGGAATAGGCACCTCTTCGCCCTTCTCCAAACTGTCCAATATCCAGTCTCTCTTTGCCTCTTCGACACTCTTAACAGCTTCTTCCACGGTTGAACCGTGTGACTTACAGCCAGGGAGTTCAGGAAGTTCCGCTATCCAGTATCTCTCACCGTCATCATCAACCTCATGCAACAAAATTGAATATGGCAATTGCATGTAATATTCAATGCCCTTTTGCTCCTTTACTCTCCCTTTCACCATTTACCTCCTTTCTACTTGTGGCCGAATATCTCAATAGCTTCCACCACGTCTTGAACATACCACCTCTTTACCTTGTTGCCTTCTCTCTTTATGGTATTCTTTGTGCCGTCAGGCAATCTCTGGACATAATGACTACCTCCGGGCTCAAGAGGTAAGCCGTATGCCGCTGCTAAGGTTTCCAATTCTTGGAATGATATGTTTTGAGGGCTGTTCTTGGCCTTAGCCAGCAAGTTTTCCCTTTTAGCCATCCCCTGAATTTACCCCCTGAAAGCATTTGCCTCCCTCCTTAGGACAGATGATACTATCTATAGTATCACTGTCTTTTTGCGCTTGTCAATACCCCCCTGGCAAAATATCTAAGGGGATTATCACCCTCGGATAAATAGGATGGAGGATAGATTTGGCAACACTATTATTAATAGTACGATGTTAATCTGGACTATTTCTTCAGAGGGGGCTAATCGGGAGCTAACTTGGGGTAATATCATTATCTCTTGGTGGAGCTGGAGGGATTCGGACCCTCTACCTTTTGACTGCCAGTCAAACGCTCTCCCAATTGAGCTACAGCCCCACCTATTAAATATAACAAAAGGGGAGAAGAAGCTCAAATTAGAAGCTCAAACCCAGCCATTGCAATACAGACCGCAAGCCGAAGTATCCAAGATAAGCCAAAACCATGTTTTTGACTGTTCTCCCGGCCCAGGTCATGAGGAAAAACTTACTTGGACCAAAGCGAAGCATACCCATGAATACGGCGAAGGGATAGTAAAATGGATTTAGAATGGCTGCCATAATGAAAACAGCCTTAGAGCCATGGCGCTGTAATATATTACTAAACCGAGCGTAAAGAGCACTGCTGTTCCCCCGGAATAAGCCTCTGCCACCATAGCCAGTAAAATAAGCACCAACAGCACCTGTAGCTTCGCCAATTCCAGCTATGACGCCGACTATGGCAGGATTTAACACGCCGCCTAAAGTAAACGTGACAAGGATGCCAAGCCCAGGAATAGCCAGAGTCCCGCTAGCAAGTATGTTAATAACAAAGCAACCAAGATAACCCCAGTGCCTTATCTCACCCAGATAGCCTCGATGCTGAATAATAAGAATACAAAGCGTTATAGTAATTAATAGGGATAAGCCCCCAATAAGGGCCTCCCGCCTGGTGGGTTTTAATTTCACGGTCTAGTATTATATCCTTGCATTGGCAGCTTTCATAATGGTGAAACTTAGACCTTCCCCCCCAGCATTAATAGCTACAGTATCTCCTTCCTTGAATTCACCCTGCAATATCCTGGTTGATATTGGATTTTCCACATACCTCTGGATAGCCCGACGTAAGGGGCGGGCACCATATACCGGGTCGTAGCCTCTTTTTACCAGCCAAGCCCTGGCTTCAGAGCTAATTTCAAGCTTGATATTCCGCTCAGCCAACCGTTTCTCTACCTCCCTGATGAGCAACTCAACAATGTCCTTCAAGTGTTCCTCAGTAAGAGGATGAAATATGATGACATCATCTATTCTATTAAGTAACTCTGGGCGAAAAGTCTTTTTCAAATCATTTTCTATATTCTTCCTCATCCTTTCTTCATCAGCCTCATCCCTGTGACTGAAGCCAAGGGCCTGGTGCTGGAATTCCTCAGTACCCAAGTTGCTGGTCATAATCACTACCGTGTTTCTAAAATCCACAGTTCGGCCATGTCCATCGGTAAGCCTGCCATCCTCTAACAATTGCAGCAGTATGTTGAACACCTCAGGATGTGCCTTCTCTACCTCATCGAAGAGAATAACTCTATAAGGGCGGCGGCGCACAGCCTCGGTTAACTGGCCCCCTTCCTCATATCCTACATAGCCAGGTGGTGCGCCAATAAGGCGAGATACAGTGTGTTTTTCCATATACTCTGACATGTCCAATCTCACCATAGCGTTCTCACTGTCAAAGAGGAATTGGGCTAAAGCTCGAGCCAGCTCCGTCTTGCCTACGCCAGTAGGGCCAAGAAAGATAAAACTGCCTATGGGACGCTTGGGATCCTTGAGCCCAGCCCGGCCCCGACGGATAGCATCGGAAATAGCTGTCACCGCCTCTTCCTGATCCACTATCATCTTGTGAAGCTTCTCCTCCATATGAACCAATTTGTCACTTTCAGCCTCGAGCATCCGGGAAGTGGGTATACCCGTCCACTGGGAAACAAGTTGAGCAATATCCTCCTCATCCACCTTGCCATCGATTTTCTCTTCTTGCTGCCACTGAAGCTTGGCATTATTGTATTCTTTTTCTAGTCGCAATCTTTCTGCTTTCAGTTCGGCTGCCTTCTGATAGTCTTGCCGTTGTGAAGCAGCCTCCTCCTCATCGCTCAAATGCTTCATCTCACGGTCCAGTTTTTTGACCTCCTCGGGGGCACTTTCCATTTCAATGCGTAGTTTGCTGGCTGCTTCATCGATTAAGTCAACTGCTTTATCAGGCAGGAATCTATCTGAGATATAACGCTGGCTTAGCTTGGCAGCAGCCACCAGAGCTGAATCATCGATTTTAATCTTATGGTGGGCTTCATATCTGGGGCGAAGCCCCCTGAGCATCTCTATAGTAGTATCAACGCCGGGTTCATTAACGTAGACTGGCTGGAACCGCCTTGCTAATGCCGCATCCTTTTCAATGTGTTTCCTATATTCATCGAGCGTAGTAGCTCCAATGCACTGGAGTTCACCACGAGCCAGTGCCGGCTTTAACATATTGCTGGCATCGATTGCCCCTTCAGCAGCCCCAGCTCCTACCACAGTATGCAGTTCATCAATAAACAAAATAATCTCCCCACCGGCCTGGCGAATTTCATCCAATACCGCTTTTAGCCTCTCCTCGAACTCACCCCGGAATTTGCTTCCTGCCACTAATGCAGCCATATCCAGAGCGATTACCCTTTTGTCTTTAAGGGAATCAGGGGCATCCTTAGAAGCAATCTTCTGAGCTAAGCCTTCTGCAATAGCTGTCTTTCCTACACCGGCATCACCAATAAGCACGGGGTTATTCTTGGTGCGCCGTGATAGTATCTGTATTACACGCTTGACTTCCTCCTCCCTGCCAATCACTGGGTCCAGTTTACCTTGACGAGCTAGCTCAGTGAGATCGTGCCCATACTTTTCTAAGGAGCGATATTTACTTTCCGCATGTTGGTCGGTAACCCGGTGGGCACCACGAATTTTACGCAGAGCTTGATAGATTTTCTCCCGGGTGATGCCGAACTCAGCTAAAATTGCCGCTGCCTCGCCTGTAGTTTCACCAGCAATAGCAATGAATAGGTGCTCTGTGCTAATTAATTCATCTTTAAATCTTTCCGATTCCTGGCGAGCGTCCTGCATAAGACGAGGTATACGAGGCGTGGCATAAATTTGCGTTGTTTCGTAAGCCACTTTAGGAAAACCCTCAAGAGTTGCCCCTACTTGCCTTTTCACTACATCAACATCTACGCCCAGTTCTTGTAATATGTTCTGGGTTACCCCCCCCTGCTGCTCCAGCAAAGCTAATAATACATGCTCCACATCCCACTGATTGTGGTGATAGCGACGAACCAGTTCCTGAGATGCCGCTAAGACGTCTCGCGCTTGTTCAGTAAATTTCTCTGGCGTTATAGGCCCTATGCCTTCTTGCTCCATCATATCTTACTCCTCCATCTATTCTATATCAGATTCCATATTAGTTTTCATAAGTCGCTCTACTCTAACCTCCATCTCCCCAAGTTGATGTTGTATCTCTTCCATCCTTTGCATCAAACGCAGAGCAACTTCTATGCCAGCCGAGTTAACCCCTAAATCGCCCATGAGCGTCTTAATGCAGCATAGTTGGTCAACATCATCTTGAGAATAAAGGCGGATATTGCCTCTGGAGCGCTGCGGCTGTACTAATCCTAACCTCTCGTAGTAGCGTAATGTATGTGCTTCTATGCCCACCATTCTGGCAGCAACACTTATAACATATCGTGGTTCCGAATTTGAAACCTCCGCCTGTCTTGGCTTAAGTAAGTTGGAGAAGATTTCATAAATCTTATTTATTTCCTGGGACATATCATCTTCTCCCATGGCATTCTTATTTACCCTTAATGTTTGATGATAGGTCTCCTTTGTCATGTTGGTATCCCTTAAAAATTTCTATTTATTATAAAATTATTAGATTTTCCTGTCAAATATTTATAGGAAACTTGACAAATATTTTTAGCTTAGCTTATAATATTTGTCAGCCTGAGAGTGGGGCTCTAAAAAAAAGGGAGGCTAAGCCCAAAGCAATCAAAGTTAAAGCCAAGGAGAAGAAATGATTAACATAGGGCCCCACTCTCAGAGAGCAGCAATTCTGTGAAATGCTTCAAAATCCTGGCTGTAGCCCCCCAGATGATATGACCTTTATATTCACAGTAATAAACAGGTATGATTTCGCCCTCAACGGTCTGCATATCCTCACCCCGCCTGAAATTAGCCTCATCCATCATAGCCGATAACGGAACCGAGAGAATCTGCTTGATCTCCCTATAATCAACCTTAAAAAGATAAGGGTAGGGTATAAAAGCGACAAAAGGCGAAATAACATAGCCACTGGTGACGGTTATGGTATCATCCAGCTCCCCCTGAATCTCCACATCTTCGGCTTTTAATCCTATCTCTTCTCCACTTTCCCTTAGAGCGGTTTGGAGAAGGCTGGTATCACCTGGCTGGAAAGTCCCTCCGGGAAAACAAATTTCACCTTTATGAAATTCTACCTCGTCGCTCCTCTGGGTAAATAAAATATAGTACTGCCCTTCACTACAAAACAAAGGGACAAGCACTGCAGAAGATTTAAGATTCTTACTGGTAATTTTTCTTTTACTATAATTCAGAAGGATTTCCGCGATTCTTTGTTTCACTGAAAGAAGATTATATCACTTTTCAAAAATCAGCTTCTCTCAAGCTGTATTGTAATCCAGGGAATATCATCCAACTATATAATACGCCTGACAAGTTTTTACCTATTGACTTCGTATAGGTCAGCAAACTACCATTATATTTATCAAGCCCCCGGGCAAGTCGGTGGGAGTGAGAATGGTAAACAGGCGAATTGCGAGTGTTATCTTAGTCGCTATCTTGGCTTTGACACCCCTGCTGCCTGCATTAGCTGAGGAGAGCAGCACCGGAACTATCACTATCAGTATGACTACCCAGGCAATCATAGAAATAGAGCTGTCCCCTACAAATTGGGATATAGGACCTGTAGAACCAGACAAGTTATACAAAACAAACCCGGAGAAAACCTGGTGCACTATGTCTAACAGGGGCAATTGTATAGTCAACACCTATATTAAAGGCGAGGATGCTGAATGGGTTGATAATCCCAGCCAAAAGTGGACACTTAGCGACGATGGAAGTAACGGAGAAGATGAATACGCCTTATGGTACTGGATAGGATATGTTAGCGACGATTATGTTCCCATCATCGGATACTCAACCGGGAAGGGAGCTGGATTTTACTCCAACCTAGTAATTGATCAGCAGAAGCAGTTCGGGTTGAAATTGCTAACTCCCACCTCCTTCCATGGTGACAGGGAAATGAAAACCACTATTACTATAAGCGCTGTGGCAGCCTGATGACTTGGCAGACTAAATGCCTGACCTGCTTAATTGTAACTTTGTCAGGCATTCTGTTACCCTCTTCCGCTCTGGCCTGGAGTTTTGCTCTCTCTCCACCAGAAATAGAAATAGATAATTTATCGCCAGGTGAAGTAACTGAATTTAATTTCACCATTCATAATAAGGACAATATAAGCCATGTCTTCATATTAACCGCTCACAATCCCGAGGAAACACAGCTAAGGCAGGGAAGAACCGAGCTCCCTGACAGCAAATGGGTCAGCTTTCCTCCTCAGGTTGAGGTACAGGCAGATTCCAAATTAGAGGTACCGGTAAAAGTAGCCATACCGCCAGAGCAGAAATGGGCAGATAAGAATTGGGAGATATGGCTGGGGGTTAAACCGAAAGACAATAACCTGCTGTTGGTAAACTATTATATCCGCATTCTGGTATCAACGAGTAGAGGCACAAAATCCGGCCTTCACACCGGTTTAATTCTTGGTATTATCATTGGCGTCGTGCTAGTCAGTTACGCCATATATTATTATTGGCGTAAGGTTAAATACTCGTGACGAGTAACAGGAGATATTGTATTAACCGGGCAGGCTTCCCAGAATTATGTAAATATCAACAGATGTAAAACCGATAGCCAGGCATACCAACAAAACATTATTAGTCCGAAGCTTTTTTAATTATAGGCTCTGTGTCAACTCCCACAGTTTTTCCTTGTCGCCAATATGGTCAATGTACAGAACACCAGCAAGATGGTCCAGCTCGTGCTCCAAAGCGTGAGCCAGCACCCCCTCGCCTTTGAGGCGAATCTCTTTGCCTTGCCGGTCCTGTGCCTTGACCTTGACTGTTACGGAGCGCTTGACCTCCCCCCGATAGCCCGGCACGGATAAACAGGCCTCTTCAACCTCACGCTCTCCCTGCCTCTTTATTATTTGAGGGTTAATCAAGGTGATAACCTCTTCCTCAGGCATTTCAATAACCACTATGCGCAGCGGCACACCTATTTGCGGAGCAGCAAGTCCCACACCAGAAGCAGCCCGCATTGTCTCAACCATATCATCGATTAATTTCTGAATCGAGCCGTCAATACTGGCTACCCTTTTGGCTTTTTGCCTCAACACTGGGTCGGGCAAGGTGCGAATCTTTAAAACTGCCATGCTTACTTAGTCTGAAGATACAGCCGGGTATTCCGCTCTGTGTCTATTCTAGCACGAGTCCCTGACAGAGTCACATAGGTCAAGCTCATGTCTGCCAATATTAGCTTGAAGTATGCTCTTCTCTTAAGAGATCACTGAATACTTCGGCATGATACAGCTCCTGGTCTCTTATGCGACCGAGAAGGCTCTTAAGTTTAACTTCACCAACCTCCTTTGTAGCACGAGCATACTCAGCAGCCACCTGACGCTCGATTTTGATGTCTGCCCGGAGCATATCAACTGTCTTCTTTGACTGGTCAACCTCAGTGTGCTCAATCTTTGGACTGCCGCTGATACCAATCATCTCCTCTCCTAGCCAGCCAAGGTGCTGCATCTCATTTATAGCCTGGTCTTCCATCTGCCGCTTAACATTTTTATTGCCTGTCATATACGAGTGGAACAGGTATTGAAGTATAACAGTGTACTCATGCTCAATACCCCAGTCGAGAATCCGGGCAATTCTATCCTGCCGAGGGCCTCTCATATCTTGGGCACCCTCCTTTTGAGCCTTCTCCACAAAGTGGGCGAAATCGCCGTGGTGCGATTCTTCGTCAGACAAGATACGCTGCAGCAACCGTTTTATCCTGGGATCATCAATGCCCTTAATGTGCTCTCCATAAAGGGTTGCAGCATCCTCTTCCAACAACACATCGTTTTTCATCCAATCCATTACGGATTTACCATCCATGCGCATAGTTCCTCTCTTCAGACTGGGGACACCACCCAATTCAACTATAGTCTCAGCTAACCAGTCGAGGTGGCGCATCTCCTCCCTGGCAATAGCCTCAATCTCGCAAGCCATCTCGCCCTCACCCATAGCATAGGCGTGGCTTAGATACTGAATAATGGCACCATGCTCACCCTCAAGATCCTGATTTAATAGAGCAATGATTTTATCTTTATCCATCAATCCCTCCCACAATTACTATTGCTGTCCAAAGAATGTCTCAGTCGTATAGGCTATCCACTTCCAGTGCAGAACCAAGTGCAGCACCACCACAACCAGCAGGGCAACGGCAACCCAATCATGGAGGACAATCCAGGTGTCCCTTGACCACAGGAAAGTGGCTTCTGTAATTAACCCCCTACCTCTTAATCAATTAAGTGGAAAGAGTATCTAGTAGTTCAATCCCTTTGGGCAATAACTCATAGAATTCACCCTTCTGCTCAGCCAATCCAGCCTGGACAAACTCACGGAGTCCACTCCTCACTCTGAACAATGGAAGCTCAGCCTGCTTAGCAATTTCCTCAGCAGACCCAGCCCCTGACTTCAGTGCACGAAGCATCTTGGTGCCTGACTCAGTAGGTTTTCCGTCAGGGCTAATGCATGCCATATTCACCTCCTTACTTGTGTCTACAGCTTCTTTTTACATAGATACCAGTCTACGCACTCATATCCCTGTTTTACTCTCTCCTCAGCCATTTCCTGTGTATTCGGCGGAGGTACCACTACCATATCACCCGGCCGCCAATTGGCTGGAGTAGCTACCGCATTTTTGTCCGTCGTCTGCAATGCGTCTATTATTCTCAGTATCTCATCCATATTCCTGCCCGTTGTCAAAGGGTAATAGAGTATTGTCCTGATAATTTGATTAGGGTCTATTATGAACACGCACCTGACAGTCTCGGTCTTGCTCTGACCCGGGTGAATCATACCGTAGGCGAGAGAAACCTCCTTGCTGAGGTCAGCGATAACCGGGAATGGTATCTTTACCCCCGTTTTCTCCTCTATATTGCGCACCCAGGCAATGTGAGACGAAACACTGTCAACGCTCAGACCCATAAGCTCTACACCCCTCTTCTGCAGTTCTGGGTATATCTCAGCAAAAGCTATGAACTCCGTAGTGCATACCGGGGTAAAATCTGCCGGGTGGGAAAAGATAATTAGCCAACTCCCCTTGAAATCCTCCAGCTTAAGCACCCCGTGGGTAGTTACCGCCTCAAAAGCCGGTGCAGGCTCACCCAATCTAGGCAGACTGATTATTCGCTCCCTTACTTCTTCCATTTTATACCTCCCTTGTTTTTAGCTTATTTCTCTTATCAACCTTCTTGCCCAGTCTACATATTACTAACCCTCCTTTTCTTTTATTAATCCTGCCTACTAAACCTCCAAGCAGTTTTCCCACAGACCGTGTATATTGCAGTAAGCAAGAGCGCAGAAGGCTTTAAACTGCTCCACCGGCACCTGGAACCTGACAGTAGGATTGGTGTAGGATGGCGCAAAGTCAGCCCGACCAAGATCCACTGCCTGTCCATCTTTCTTCACACCAAATAGCTCTATCCAGGCGATGTGATGTTCTATGGTGTTAGGGTGAGGAGTTTCTTTGCCTACCACTACACGCACAATGTCGGCACTCGCCTCGCCCCTCCCTTTGCCAACCTCAATTACCGGGACATGCTTCTCCCTTCCTTCAGCCTCTTTGCTTTTTAGGATTTTCTCAAATTTCATTTCCCTCCCTTCCTTTCTTCCAGACAAACCTGCTGCTAAGCGAAGCCACGCTCTTTGTGTTTTTCCAAAATGGTCTCAGCCAGGTTATCCAAAGCTTTGAAATCCACTTCTTTGGGGAACCCCTTGCTTATTACAGGGTCTAACACCTCCACCTTCAGGTTAGGAATCATCCCTTGAAGCTGTTGCACAACCCTACCACCCCACCCATATGAGCCAATGACAGAAACAAACTGTAGTTTGGGCCTTAAAGCATTAGCCAGAAATGCAGCATAAGCAACATTGGGATGTGGGCCAACCAAGACCGTAGGCGTGCCAACAACCATAGTAGCTGCATCCACCAATGCCATAGCGAGCTTTCCTATATCCACTGCAGCTAAGTTGAACTGCTTAACCGCCACCCCCTTATCAGCCAAAGCTCCAACGAGATATTCCACCATCTTTTTGGTACTGCCATGCATGGAGATATAGGGCAAGACTACGATATTTCCAGGCGGGGCGAAAACCCAGCTCCGGTACGCCTTTAAAATAAAATCAGGCTTGTCATATATGGGCCCATGGCTGGGGGCAATGACATCGATCTCGTAACTCTTTAGCTTCTCCAGATGCTTCTCGATGCTAGTGTGGAACGGCATCATTATTTCAGCGTAATATCGCTTGGCTGCTTCATATACCCGCCCTTCATCAGTTACATATAAATCCGTAGTAGCCAGGTGAGAGCCGAAAAGGTCACAAGGGAAGAGCACTTTATCTTCCCGAAGATATGTGAGCATGGTCTCAGGCCAATGAACAAAAGGCGCATGGACAAATTCCAGGGTTTTATCTCCCAGGGATAGAGTTTCACCATCGTTCACAGCAATGAACCTATCCCCAGGAATAAGTAAGAGGTCCATAAGCATGCCCTTTCCCTTAGGAGTGGTGACCACTTTGGCATCAGGATATTTCTCCAGAACCTGGGGGAGGGCGCCCGAATGGTCCTGCTCGGCATGGTTGGCGATGACATAATCGACAACAGGAATATCTTCCAGATAAGACATAAGGGCACCTGCCATGGAAGGGTCAACGGTGTCTATCAGCGCTACTTTCTGGCTACCCTGTACAAGGTAAGCATTGTAGCTTGTTCCATCGGGAAGGGGAACCAGGGCATCGAAGAGACGCCTGTCCCAGTCAATAGCACCCACCCAGTAGACATTTGATTTTATTCGTCTTACTTTCATTTACTGCTCCCTTCAATATTCTAGCAGTCTTTTTCCCCCCTCAATTCTCTTCATTATTTCCGTGATATCCTGGGCAGCTTCCAATGTACTCAGATACCTGCCTGCCCTGTCCCGCACAGCAAAATATCCAACATAAATCCTTCTCCCTTCGCAATTTGTGCAGGATTCCACTGCACTCCTTTCACCACTCTTAAAATCAGACAGCATCTGGTTTACCTTATCTACGCTTATGCTTTGGGTGACAATTTTACACCGACTTGCCAATCACATCACTCTATTACTTCTTCAAACTGACTCTTGGCAGCCCCGCACACTGGACATACCCAATCATCTGGTATCTGTTCGAAAGGGGTCCCTGGCTTTATTCCGCCATCGGGGTCACCCTGTTCAGGGTCGTATATATAGCCGCAGACAGTACATCTATACTTAGCCAAGCGGCTGACCTTCTTCTCCTCTATATATGTGGGAGCAGTCTTCGGCGCTGCTCCACGTTTCACTTCATGATAGTAGGCGTAAGTCATAGGTTCACCAGCTACTAATGTTTCTGCTTCTACTAACTCTCCTACAAAGATAGTGTGTGTCCCAACATCCACTTCATTAACTACCTCTGCCTCCAGGTAACCCAAGGTGTGCTCCAGAACTATGGGAGCCCCCGTTTTGCCTAGTTTATAATTCACCCGGGCAAATTTGTCTATATCCCTACCTGATTTGAAGCCGAAGTTACCTATCAAACTCAGAGGCGCGTCGCGGGACAAAATCGAGACAGTAAAAACACGACTATCATGGATAAACTCATGGGTGAGATTCTGTTTGTTAATGCTCATCGCTATGGCAGGTGGCTCGGAGGTGACCTGAAATACGGTATTAGCAATTTGACCACTAAACCTACCATCCTTTCTTGAGCTTATTACATACAGACCGTAGCTTAATTCATATAGTGCCTTGGTATTCAACTTTAACCTCCTATTAGTTTTGAGACTGTTTAATTTTGATTTTCCGTTCATTTTTGGGCATCCTGGAAGCCTTTCACCCCCATATTTTTGTAGTTGCCTGATTTATCAGGCACGGTTAGCCAGTCAGCCTGTAGCGTATTCTTGTTCCTGATATTTCTGCTGGCTTAGATTCCATCCAGATGGTGCTGTTTCATAACATACCATCCTGCAGGGTCAGTAAAATATTCATACGAGTCGAGCAGGGCAAGGTGATGTCCCCGTTCTTCGGCAGCTAGAGCTTCGTAGAATCGCTTCTCGACGGGAATTGTGCTTTGCTCAGCTCGGGAACGATAAAGGTCATAGGTCTTAATCTCCATATTCATGGATGTGGTAATAGCCTCAAGCTCAGACTCGGCTACCTTAACCTTCTTACCTAGTTCCTTGGTAGCCTCGGTGAATATCGACTTAATCCTTTTCCCTCGCTCAGATGGTGGTTCCGCAGCAGGCCAATCATGACCTTTCTTGACCTCCTCGTATATTTCCTCAAACTTTCGACGGTGCTCATCTTCTTCACTAGCCAGCTCTTCAAATAGCTTCTTAGCTAGCTTACTGCTACTTTTCTGGCTAGCCTGCTGGTAAAACTTCCTACCATCTACCTCCATTTGAATAGCTGTTTGGAGCGCCTCCACCATTTTCTTTGCTTCCGCTGGTTGCATTTTAGTCTTCCTCCTTTTCAGATAAAATAAGCCGTTGTCATACCACAAAGGTCCGTCATAAAATCAAAGAGTGTTACCTTTTTAATGGTAACACCTCTATTTGCAAACTTATCATCCAGTTCCCTCCACTCTGCCCTGAGCTCAACAATCACTCCACATGAATAGGAGAAACTTACTCCCTAATAATAATTTTAATCTTTCCTTGGGAAAAGTCAAACCACCGTAGTCGTCCATTCAGCCAGGTAACAACACCATTGCCTTGGCAGTGCTGAACACGCCTCAGTTCCCCCCAAGCTAAGGGAGTTAGCCCATCCCCACCGGGTCGACATCTACAATCCAGCCTGAGGGCAGGGTTATCTGTGATAAAACCTGGGCCGGGTCACGTCCTCGAAGAATTAGCTGCCAGCGATATCTTCCCCTAACCCTCGAGGCAAACGCAGGCACGGGCCCAATTAAGTTAAAGTCAGCTATACCTTTGCTCTCTTTCTCAGCGAGTATGGTGCGCCTTAGCCTCTCTGCTCCGCGGCGACACAGCTCATCGTTAGTATGAGTATAAACCAGGCGAATGAAGTGACTGAAAGGGGGATAATTGTATAAGCGCCGATATTCTATCTCCTGCTTATAAAAGCCCACATAGTCATGGCTGGCAGCAGCCTGAATAACATAGTTTCCAGGAGAGTATGTTTGGAAGACAACTCTTCCCGCCTTTAGTCCACGCCCTGCTCTCCCCGCTACCTGACACAGAAGCTGGAAAGTGCGCTCCCCAGCACGAAAGTCAGGAAAGTTGAGGCCAGTATCAGCGCTGATTACTCCTATCAAGGTCACCTGAGGCAAATCCAATCCCGTTGCTATCATTTGAGTACCAATAACTATGTCTGTTTTATGGTCGCGGAAACTAGCTAGCAACCTCTCGTGAGCGTGCCTCTTTGTGGTTACATCCCTATCCCAGCGAAGTAACCTTGCCTGAGGGAAGAAGTGCTTTACCTCATCCGCTACCTTTTGAGTGCCAATGCCCAGAAACTTAAGGCGCTGACTGAAACATTGAGGGCAAGCTTGAGGCACTGGAAGGGCATAGTGGCAGCGATGACAGATTAACTTTTTCTCCACTGAATGGTATGTAAGAGCTACAGAGCAACGTGGGCAACGAAAGACAAAGCCGCAGTCGTGGCACTGGATAAAAGTGGCTGTGCCACGGCGATTGAGAAAAAGAATTGCCTGCTCACCTCGTGTCAAAGCTTCCTTCATGGCAGTCAGCAGCGAGCGGCTGAACAGGCTGGTATTACCAGCTTTAAGTTCCTCCCTCGAGTCCACTATGCTTACTTTAGGGAGAGGTGAGTAGCTCAATGGAGGAAGATAATCCGCTTCTTTCCCACCCTTTACTTGAAGGGGAGCATGAGAGGTAATTCTTTCCTTCAGCTCCAACAAGTGGTACTCACCTAATTGTGCTTTATGGAAGCTATCAATGGCTGGTGTAGCACTACCCAG
>Ga0210003_1000496_pt1 | contig 35451 bp, 33 predicted proteins | sample LantaG_FD_182804 | JGI IMG/M metagenome (GOLD analysis project Ga0210003, IMG submission 182804) | Deep subsurface microbial communities from Baltic Sea to uncover new lineages of life (NeLLi) - Landsort_02402 metaG (SPAdes) (version 2) | ecosystem: Environmental > Aquatic > Marine > Oceanic >...
TAAAGCAGCGCAAATACGGCAAGGGCCGGATTTATTGGGGCGGTCCGTTTTCGAGGTCGGAAAACGGCTTGTATCCCGGCTATGAAGCTACTGCCGAATTGCTTGCCAATATGGGCGTGGAGGAGGATTTCACCGCTACCGGGCCGATCCGCTACACGCATCGCCGCATAGAAAATCATGACATTTATTTCGTTGCCAATAAAAGCTCCCAGGCAATCCAGGCGGATTGCACGTTCAGGGATGGCGGCGCCCGGCCCGAACTTTGGATACCGGTGACAGGTGAAATGCGATCTTTGGCGAAATACCATTATCGCGAAAACGGCCGGACTACGATTCCCATGCGTTTTGAGTCGTACGAGAGCTTCTTTGTGATCTTTTCACGCACGCAGGCAGGGCAGCCGAGCAATGTCATGCAGGAGATAAGCTTCATAGAGCCAAAACCAATAGCCGTAGTGGATGGGCCGTGGGATGTTTCCTTTGATTTTGAATGGGGCGGTCCGAAGAAGATCGTGTTCAACGAACTTGAGGATTGGATCCAACATAGCGAACGCGGCATAAAATATTACTCGGCATCGCAATCTACCGGAAATCTTTCGACCTGCCTGATTTTCAGCCCTCAGACGGTGACCTCTACCTCGATCTGGGAGAGGTTCATCATCTGGCCAGGCTGCGCCTTAACGGAAAAGACCTTGGCGTAATGTGGACCGCACCCTGGCGTGTGAAGATTACCGATACAGTACGCTCGAAGGACAATCGCCTGGAGATCGAGGTTGCTAATCTCTGGACGAACCGTTTGCTCGGTGACCAGCAGGAACCGGACGCTAACGTCAGAACCGTGCAGTGGCCTTCCGGATTACTTGAGGGCAAACAGTGGCCGGCCGGCCGTTACACCTTCACGACAAAACATTATGGTAAAATGGAATTACCTCTATTGAAATCCGGCCTGCTCGGCCCTGTTACCATACAAATTGTTGATTTCAAGAGGTGAGTCGCCTTAAGATGAAGTTAGGAGTAATATTGAAGGCATGGTGGGCACTGCCCATAATATGGACTGATAACCTGTTTTTATTAAGGAATAATATGAAACGGAACATTCACTCTTTTGTATTGATACATGCAATTGTGTCCCTCGTCTGCGTAGTGGGCGCTGCGCCGGCGGCCGAATTGCGCATCCCAGCCTTCACCGCCTACCTCGACCCGGACGTGCGCGGGCTGCGCGTTTCGCCACGCTCCGGCATCACCGGCTGGAACGATCCGGAATTGAAGGTGCTCTGGTTCGGCGAGATCAAGAACACGGGCAAGCTTGATTGCTCCGTGTCCCTGCGGCTGCCGGCAGATGCAATGTCAAAGATACAACTGACTGTCGAGGGCCAGTCGCACCAGGCATTAGTCAAGGGTGCCGGACCTGACCTTGTTACAGCGGACTTCGGTTTCTTTGACATCGCCAAAGCCGGCTACCAGCGTTTTACGCTCGAATCGCTCAACCCGCAAGGCCAACCCTCCGGCGACCTTGATGCACTGCTGCTCGATGGCCCGGCGGCGCAGGATGCGCATTTCAATCTCCAGTCCCGCCGTAACGCTGCTTCAGTGCATCTTGTCTATCCCGTGGACAAGAATATAAAAGTTGAAGCGTTCTACTGCGAGATGACCGGTCTTGAAGATCCGATCTGGACGTACTATGAGGCGTGCGGTTGGCATCGTGGTTACTTCGGCATGCAGGTCAATAGCCCCACCGAGCGGCGGATCATCTTCAGCGTCTGGGACAGCGGCAATGAGGCGGTTGACCGCAACAAGGTTATCGAGGAGGATCGTGTGAAGCTAATGGCCAAAGGTGAGGGTGTTTATGCCGGTGACTTTGGCAATGAAGGTACGGGGGGACACAGCCACATGAAATACATGTGGAAGACCGGCGAGAAGCAGCGATTCATCGTTACGGCCAAACCCACGGATGCTACGCATACAATCTACTCGGGCTACTACTTTCATCCGGACAAGAAGCAGTGGGTTCTCATCTCCAGTTGGAAGGCGCCGAAGGAGGGCGGCTACATGCGCCGCCTGTACAGCTTCAGCGAGAACTTCGGCGGCAGCAACGGCCACGTACTCCGGAAGGCCCTTTACGGTAATCAATGGATTCGTACGGCTGAGGGTCGATGGATCGAGCTGACTACGGCCGGTTTCAGTCATGATCCAACGGGCAAAGCGGATCGGCTCGATCGTTTTATGGGTCTCGAGAGCGGACAATTCTTCCTCTCCCACGGCGGATTTGTACCGGGCTTCACAAAGTACGGCGAGAAGTTCACACGGCCGGCCGAGGGCAAAGAACCATCGGATATCGTTTTGCCCGAGTGACCTGATATCAGATTTCATATTGTCTCAAGCCGGCGGCCTTGCGGAAACAGAATTGAAATCAGGTAAGAAAGCAATATTTATTTTCAGAACTTATTGGATAGCATGTTGATGACATCTAAAGAACGAGTACACAAGGCGTTGAAACGACAATCTACGGATCGCGTTCCAATTTTCATGTGGTACCACCCTCAAACCACCAGGAGACTGGGAAACCTGCTTGAAATTCCCGCCAAATACGTACCTTTGGCGATGGGAGATGATATTCGCCAGGCATGGGTTAGTAACAATTATCCAATGGAGGGGATTGTGCACGAGCACGATGGCGAGTCTCACGTGGATGACTGGGCAATAGAATGGACTCGTATCGATGGCTTCAATCAAATCTCCAAATACCCTCTGGCCGATGCCGACGAACAGCAGCTCTTGCAATACAAGTTTCCATTCGACCGGATTGACTCACTCGTCGACCTGATGAAGCCGGTGATGCAGTTCAAAGATGACTACTTCGTGGGCTGTGACGTTTCACCCTGCGTTTTTGAAATGTACTGGCGTATGCGCGGCATGGAAAAGACATTGCTGGAGATGGCACTCAATCCTGATTTGACGCAAGAAATGCTAAAGCGATCTACAGAGTTTTCCATAGCACTTTCGGAGGCGGCCTGTCAGCGATTTGATCTGGACTGGCTTTGGCTGGGTGACGATGCCGCCGGCCAGCAGTCTATGCTAATGAGCCCTGATACCTGGCGGCAAATGGTCAAGCCTTTCTTGAAGCAGAATGCCGAGGTGGGCAGGAGACACGGTCTTTACGTAGCGTTCCACTCCTGCGGTGCTATTCGACCCATAATCGGGGACCTGATTGAAATCGGCGTGGACGTGCTGAATCCAATTCAGTGCAACTGTCCCGGCATGAATCCTCCGGAGTTGAAAAAAGAATTCGGTAAGGATCTTGCGTTCATGGGTGGCGTGGACACGCAGGGAGTCCTGCCCAACGGCACAGCGCATCAGGTCCGCAAAGCGACAGCCGAATTGCTCGAAGCAATGACAACTGATGGCGGCGGCTACATTTTTGCCGCTTCTCATACCGTACCCCCGGAAACCCCCGACGACAATATCTTCGCTATGTATGATGAAGCCGGCATTAGCAGGCAAGAGATTTTTGACAGAGCCGCCCATATCCGCAAATCTTTCCGTCCATCTGAATCCGGTTAGATCGATAATGCCGAGTGCGTAAAGTCTTATTGTTCTGTTTGGCCGATGGTTGTATTGATCCTGATTGCAGGAGCTTGAGATTGATGGTATTATGCATGGCGGTAAGTCATGCCTGGTTGCCGTGAAGCTGTGAAAGGATGGTTCAATATACAGGAGGATATATGAGACGCATGGATATTTATGCGATTGGACTTTTGGTATTTTTGTCCGCGGGCCTTCTCGATACGGTTCATGCCGGCCAGGAAGGACGCGACGACAATAAAAAGGCCGATGCGGGCATACGCCGGCTTATCGGCGCTGTTGACCCCGAGCTGATATCGAAGCATCTTTTCTACCTGGCAAAGGATCCGTTGCCCTATCGCAAGTTAAACCTGACATTGCCTGGTCATGAGAAGAACACACTCTACGAGGCCGACGACTACCTTGCGGGCAAATTGGAAGCGTGGGGATATCGCGTAGAGCGAGAGGGCGTTCGGGTGCAGGCATTTCGCCGGGATACGAGCAAGCCAAAGCACACTCAGTACTCTCCGCCCAGACCCGAGGATCCCTGGTATACGGCGTACAATCTCTACGTTGAAAGGAAAGGCCGCTCGCATCCCGAAAGGATAATCGTAGTGCTCGCTCACAAGGACTCGCAAAGCTGGATAGATTCCCCGGGGGCCAACGATAACGCAATCGGAACCGTTGGTGTATTGGAAATGGCGCGGGTCCTGGCGGAGTACACGCCCGAAAGCACTATAAGGTTTCTCTTCTGCAATGAGGAACACATACCGTGGACGAGCAAAACCGCAGCGCAAAAAGCTAAATCGCGTGGAGACAATATTGTTGCCGTCTTCAACATGGATGGCATCGGAGCCAAGACGCCAGAGGAGACTGCCGCAGGCAAGAAGACCAACGTGACCGCGTATACAAAGCCCGAGGGTAAGCATCTCGCAGAACTGATGGCTGAGGTGAACGCTCGATATTCCATCGGTCTGGAACAGCGGACTGCTATAAGACCACGACCCGGTGACGACGATGGCTCGTTTGTCCTGGCCGGCTACCCCGCCGCGATCATCAATATCGGATCTCTGCCCTACGGAGACCCAAACTACCACGCCGAGGGAGACATTCCGGAATCGTGTGATATTGAGAACGCGGCCATGACCGTGCAGGCAACGTTGGCAGCAGTGGTGACGCTCGACCGGGACCTCTGAGCGACTTGCTTCAAGTGCCGGACAAACAGCTTAATTGGAGAATTGTGAACCATGACAAAACAGCAACCAAAATCCACGAGACTATCACAAATTCTGATGGTTCTGATCATTGCCTCTGTGTCGGCAGTCATCACGCAAGTCGAGGCATCTGAGGATTCGCTTCTTTCCTCTTGTCCGGCGGTTGACAAAGCGGCCAGGGCCTTTGCCGAAGGACGGCTGGATGTGGCTGCCCGGGAGTTTGAAACGCTCGCCAAAGACGCCTCCGCTCCATCCTTTGCTCGCGGTTTGGCACTGTTCGGATTGGCAGAAGTTTCGCTGGCCCGGCAGGATACTGCCGCAGCTATCGCAGCCTGGAAACGTCTGGCTGCCGATGCAAAGCTGCTGCGGTTTCATCGCGATACAGCCCTGCGGCGTATCGCGGAAACGGAGCGCCTGCGAAAAGGGCTGCCGGCCCGCGACCCGGCCTCCTATCGCGTGCAGTTGCCTGTGCTGCCGGTACCGGGCGAGGTGTTCTATGTGGCGCCCACCGGAAACGATACTGCGGACGGCTCACAAACGAAACCCTTCCGCACTCTGGAAAAAGCACGCGATGCAGTACGGTCGTTGAAGCAATCGCGCGGCGGAAATCTGCCCAGAGGAGGTGTGAAGATCATGATTAGCGGCGGGCAGTATCCCTGGGAAAAGACGCTGAAACTTACATCCGAGGATTCCGGTACTGCCGCGAAGCCAATTGTCTATCAGACCGAGCCGGGCCGGACAGCCGTCTTTCGCGGGGGTGTGCGAATCACCGCATGGAGGCCAATCTCAGATGCCAAACTTCGTGGCAAGCTCGAAGTGGGAATTCGTGATCGCGTGCTTCAAGCTGATCTCAAGGCCCTGGGAGTTGAGGATTTGGGGGATGCTACGGCACTGCGTCGTTGCCCTGAGTTGTTCGTCAATGGCAAGCCCCAGACGCTCGCCCGCTGGCCTAACGAGGGCTTCGTTAAGACCGGCGCCATTCTCGGCAAAGATACCTTCAAGGTTTGGAACAGCATCGAAGGATGTCGAGACGGGAAATTCAGCTACGTCGAGGATAGGCCGAGCCACTGGCTGGATGAGCCGGATGTGCGGCTTTACGGCTACTGGTTCTGGGACTGGTTCGAGGAGTTTCAGAAAGTCGCTTCGATTGATCCCGACGCTCGAATGTTCACATTGTCCCGGCCATATTCCAATTACGGCTATCGCAAGGACCAGCGATACTATGCGCTGAATGTGTTTCGTGAACTCAATGCCGAGGGGGAATGGTATCTGGATCGCCGTACGGCAACGGCCTACTGGCTTGCCCCGGAGGGTATCGATGTATCGAAAGCAGAGACGGTCTTAAGTGTGTTCGACCAACCCTTTATCACGATGACTGATGTCGAACATGTGATTCTTCGCGGGTTGACGCTGCAGGAAGGGCGCGGCGACGGGATTCATATTAGTGGGGGAGCTGATTGCCTTCTGGCCAATTGCACTATACAGCGGCTCGGGGGAGATGCGATCATCGTTGAGGGCGGAGAGCATCATGGCATCTTTGGCTGTACGATGAACACGCTCGGCTGCGGCGGGATGCGCGTGGCCGGCGGGGACCGCCAGGCATTGACGCCGGGCCGGCATTTCGTCGAGAATTGCAGGGTTTTCGACATCTCGCGTCTGAAGCGCACCTACGCTCCGGCGGTTCATCTCGACGGCTGCGGTAACCGGATCGCGCATAACCTGTTTGAGAACATTCCTTCCTCGGCCCTGCGAATCGAGGGCAACGATCACCTTATTGAACTTAACGTCATCAGGAACGTCGTTCGGGAATCGGATGACCAGGGTGGGCTCGATATGTTTGGCAATCCCCTGTATCGCGGGGTTGTGATTCGATGGAACCGGTGGAGTGACATCAGGGGCGGCGAGCAGAACGGTGCGGCCGGCGTCCGACTGGACGATATGATTTCCGGCGTCGCCGTTTACGGAAACGTCTTCGAGCGATGTGGAGCTGTTCATTTCGGCGGCGTCCAGATCCACGGAGGTAAGGAGAATCTTGTGGAGGGCAATCTCTTTGTCGATTGTCTCGCAGGGCTCAGCTTCAGCCGCTGGGATGAGAAACGCTGGCTCGAATCGATCGAGCGTTTTCTGCCGCAGGCAGGCAAGCCTCCCTATGCGAGCCGCTATCCCGAGCTGGCCGATCTCAAGGCCAATGTCAATGTGAACCTTATTTGCCGCAATGTCTTCGCCCGATGCGGCAGTACATTCCAGCGCGATGGTAAGGTGCAGAAGACAGCGCTCAACGCGGTCACCGACCAGCCTCTGGAGGAGGCACAGGTAGCAACTGGACGCATGTCTATGGATAACGCAGCGCTGCTTAAGCCGCTTCTTTTCGAACCGATTCCAATCGACGAAATGGGGCCGTACGATTCGAATTGAAGCACGCAGTTTTTTTTATAGGAACCTTCGCCGAAGGGATTCGGTTCGACTGACAGGACGACTTGTAAAAGTTTAAATCAAAAGTGTAGACTTACTTCTATTTAGTCGCGAATACGAGTTCGCTTGATACGATCGCTTCACGGCTGTCAGTGACAGTCAGAAACCATATTGTCGCTTCGTCCGGAGGCGCATCTGAGACAATGAACTTGCCCTCAACGCGTGCGGGCACGCTTTCCCAGTCCAGCTTATTGATTGGCTTCGTTCCTGTCGTGTAATGGAGGTTCGCAGAGGTAGGGGCTATCATGCTCTTAAACCTGGCACGGACTTGCCCGTCGGTCAACTGCGGCTTCATGATGGCCGCCGGTGGGATGCCGCCGTTTAAGTACTGGTCTATGAAAAGCCCGATTTCCTTTGGTACCCAACCTTGCTGATGACCATGAGGCATATTAATGGTGATGCGAAAATTACGTTTTCCTTTCACGAGTCCATAGGTTTTGGCATAACTGTCAAGCGGATAGGCGAAATCGTTAGTACCATTGACAAAGAACACAGGCATTACCGCCGATCCAACATACATCGAAGGATCCCACAGATGAATCCATCTGTCCTTCTGCTGCGGCGTCATTTTCGCAAATTGGTTCAGCCACACGCTATTCTCGTGCAAGAATCCGCAGCCATAAACAGGCACGGCCGCCTTAAATCGATTATCGAGTCCCGCCACAATACATGTCAGGTATCCGCCCCAACTGATTCCGGTAACGGCTGTGCGGCCGGCATCTACTTCTTTGAAACTGCGTATCAGGGAATGAGCCAGAATAACATTTGCCACAGCATGATACGTCCATTGATTTTGAGAAGGTTGATCGATAGCGTCAAACTTCTCTTCATCACTTTGCCCGGGGCCGCCATCGGCAAGTCGCTTGCGTTCCGGGCCACAACCGGCAAGATCCATGGCAATAGCCGCGTATCCACGCCTGGCCCACAGTTCAGCCCACTCCTTGAATGCGGTTCCTCCTCCACCGTGCACCAGCACGACCGCGGGAAAAGTCTTTTCTCCTGCACTCGTCGCTTCTAAAGTGGCAGGACTTGCATAGTAGGCAAATACTCGTGTCGGCTGATTCTTATAGGGTTCTCCATCATAGTAAAGCGACCATACGGGGCTCTCCCGGTCAGACCATTCATACCCTGGTCGTTGGCTCAAAGCGATCAAATCCCACGGTGTCGTGGACGGAAGTGATTTCGCAGGGTGAATGATGTTGCTGTCTTGTTGGAACACCGTGCAGCCAGGATTGGTCAATAAGAATACCAAGGCACACACGGCACATGTCACTTGTAGTCTTCGCAGAGTCATGTCATCGCTCCTTTATAAGTCTGCAACGTTTTCGAGACAGGTTTTCTCGCGGTAATCAATAATTGCGAACCGTGGCGTTAATTATAGCTTCCTTTATCGCTGGTGACAACATGGTACTTCAGTGAGGTTTTACAACAAATCAAAGGGGGCTGCTATGATTCGCAGAGACCTCGAAGCCGTCGGAATAGCCTATCAGGATGAGGCCGGACGATATGCCGACTTTCACGGCCAGCGATATTCATTTATAACCTGCCTGGGCTGAAGCGGATTTGAACCAATGAGACACGGATTTTCAGTCCGAAATCCGCATTTGTAAACGATTGTCAATAAATTGTTTATGACTGTAAAATATAGACTTATGATGCTGGCCGAAGCGCAGCCGTAGCCCAACAGTAGCACAAACGTGCATGTCTGTTGCAAATTGGCGGCTGGGATTAACTTTTTTCATCATATTCCTCTCGTTCCGCCAGCGTTCACCGATGAAGCGTTCAAAGTCAAATACTAAAATCCCTGTTGTCACAAAAATTTTCCTTGAGGCATCCACGTTACAATGTATCAGCCAGTCACCAACCGGGAACGACAGTTGAAAACATCGACAGATTTCATGTTTTCCATAAAGCTTCGGCTTTGTTTTCTCTTCTTGAATCATTAGTTTCACAGCAGTATAATCACCGTTGTTTTCTCTTAATCAGTTATGAAATTATTTAACATCACCTCAGTATGGAACGACCGTTAACGAATGAGTAATGTGACATTACATATATTATGAATATGGGTAATCTTAATTGGTATGAGAAGCCGAATGAATAGATGCTGGAGAATAAAGGGTATGTTTTGTAATTCGATAACAGCCTTACTTGTGTGCGCGGCAATTTCAAACTCTTTCATTTCAAATGATTTACATGCAGAAAATCCTAAAGGAATTAAACACTTAACCGTTTACCGAGAGAATGGTCGTTTTGGTGGTTGGCCGGCTAATCATGGAATCTGGTCATGGGGAAACGAAATCTTAGTTGGTTTTAGCTGCGGACATTATAAAGATTTGGGGCCAGACCGCCATGCGATTGACCGTGAACGGCCGGAAGAACACCTCTTTGCACGAAGCTTGGATGGTGGCGAAACATGGTCTGTTGAGAATCCAGCAGAAAAAGGTGTTATAATTCCTTACGGTATGGCATTGCATGGCACGCCATCGCCACAACTGACCCCCAGGACACCGCTTGATTGTCCGGGAGGAATTGAATTTACTCACCCTGATTTTGCCATGACCCTTCGAATGTTAGATAATAATGTGGGGCCATCTTTGTTTTACTATTCTTATGACAGAGGTAACAATTGGAACGGCCCGTTTACTCTCAAAGTGCAAAAAATAAATGGGATAGCAGCTCGAACAGACTATATCGTCAATGACAAGCTTGACTGCATGTTATTCTTAACAGCAGCAAAGAAAAACGGCAGCGAGGGACGTCCATTTTGTGCCAGGACGTATAACGGAGGTAAAAGCTGGGATTTTGTTTCATGGATAGCGCCTGAGCCGGAAGGATTTTCAATTATGCCCTCGACTGTTCGTCTGTCGAAAAATACTTTACTTACCGCAGTTCGCCGACGTGAAGGTACTAAAAGATGGATGGAGATATACGTTTCCGAAGATAACGGAAATAACTGGCGCTTCCTGAGCATACCGGCATCCGATCTGGGTGAAGGCAATCCGCCAAGTTTGATACGACTGGCCGATGGCAGACTTTGCCTATCGTATGGGTATAGAGCCGAACCGTTTGGAATTCGCGCACAAATAAGCAGCGATAATGCGAAAACATGGAGCAGTCCCATACATTTGCGTGATGATGGTGCCGGCAGAGATCTTGGATATGTTCGGTCCGTCCAACGTTCGGATGGGAAAATTATTTTTGTTTATTATTTTTGCGACAAACAGTCTCCAGAGCGCTATATTGCAGCAACTATTTGGGATGGAAAATGAGACAGTATTCCCTTCTAATCGGAGTATATTTTGATTAGTCGGCTGACTTGCCGCCGGCGCTCTTGTATTAGCAGCTGAGTAAAAAACTGATTTAACACTTAATTCCTGATGTAAGGACAAAAAGAAATGGAAAAAACGAATCAACCTCCATTATCTCATGCAGAATTGCTGGAATTAAAGCGATGGAATACACCGACGATTTATAATGGCTGGGAGCAGATTACTAAGTTGGATGCCGGTAAAGACGCCTTTAATCCGGAAGAATGTCGAGATTTCATGCCGGAAATGGGTCCTATGGCAGGCTATGCCATGACTGTTGTGATAGAGCCAAGTAATCCCGAGCATCCCAAACAAAATCCAAAGGCCTGGAGTGAGTACAGGCGATATATTGCATCATTTTCCGGGCCTAAAATAGTAGTAGTGCAAGACCTGGATAAGCCGGGAACATTCGGTTCTTTCTGGGGGGAAGTAAACAGCAACATTCACAAAGCTTTAGGATGTGTAGGGACAATAACTGATGGTGCAATCAGAGATCTCAATGAAATGTTCAATGCGGGATTCAAGGCGATTGCAAAGCGTTTGTGTGTTGGACACGCACATAGCCACCCTGTACGCTGGAATTGTGAAGTAGAAGTGTTTGGACGTGCCGTTAAGCCCGGAGAATTGATCCATGCAGACGAACATGGATTTCTTGTAATTCCGAGTGAAGACCAGGCTCGATTGCTGGAGGCAGCCCGCTTCATGGATTCTAATGAATGCCAAACAATGATAGCAGCCGCTCGTAACGTCTCTGGGCAGACCGGTGAGGAAGTACTTAGGGCTATTGACACAGCATGTGATAAGTTCGATAAAAACACAGAAGCGAGGTATGACAGGAAAGTGGAATGATAACAATATTAGAGGATTCCTATTTTGCGACTTGTTACAAAATGTGGCCCCAGACTAATTCCAGCCTTTCCTTGAGTCGTCAGCAGAAACCCCCGCTGCTTCGTTTAGCGAAGCAAAACGGCGGGAGTGATTTCCGTTTAGTGTGTGGGTTTGGCCCGCCCCTGACGGGTGGCCGCGGATCCAGGCGGGAAGTTATAGATATTTAAACCGGTTAACCGTTCTACTTTTGTTGGTGTTATTGTGCTGGAAAGACATGCAACACCAAAGCAAGTAATCACGCCGATAGCACCGTATAACAGACTATTAAGATCTGTTCCTAATTTCACATACAACAGCGTGCCCATACTCGCAATAGCCCCAATCCACGCATGAGTGGTACCAACTCTTTGCGTAAAGATGCCGAGCATAAACAAGCCTGCGAGGGTCCCTCCCAGCAGCCCCATGATCCCAAGAAAAAAGTCCCAGAGGTACTTGATTTCGATACTGGCTAACAACATAGCGGTTGCTGTGCCGGATAGGCCCAGAGCTATAGTTAAACATCTTGCGAAAAGAAGATATTTCCTTTCTGGGAGGTGCCGAATAAATCGTCGAACAAAGTCTGTCGTCACGGCAGTTGAAATCGAGTGCATGCTGCTATCGAGCGTGGACATGGCGGCTGCGAATACACCAGCAATAACAAGCCCAGCTAAACCAGGTGGCATTTGCCGAGCGATGAACAAGGCAAAGATCTGGTCAGTCTTTTCGAGAGGAACTAAACGCTGTGGGTTGGCTTTGTAGAATACGAATAGGCCAGTACCAACTGACAAAAACAATACGCCTGCGAAAATGGCCAAGAAGCCATTAAGCCAGATGGCCTTGGCTGCCTGCCTCTCATCCGGCGTAGTCAGGTAGCGCTGAATGACCGCCTGGTCGGTCGTGTATGGTACAAGAGAATTCGTAAAGACGGCTCCAAGGATAACGACGATTAGGGCATCTGTAGCCCAATCCCAATTTAGATGCGCAAGGTTGAACTTGCCGTTCTCGACGCCAACGGAGACGAGCTGGCTGAAACCCCCATCCAAACTCCCCACGATAATTCCCAATGCAGCCAGTGCCCCTCCTATTAAAATAACTGCCTGCAGGACATCCGTCCATATTACGGCTTCAATACCACCGAGAACAGTATAGATCGTGCTCAAAATACCCATCAAGGCAATGCATAGGTAGACATTTAGGCCTGTCACGGCCGACAAGGCTAAGGCCGGAAGCAGAACAACGATACCCATTCTGCCTAATTGAAACACCACGAATGACAGGCTACCTAACAATCGAATACTTACATGAAACCGCTTTTCCAGGTACTCGTAGGCCGTGGTAATGTCGAACCGCTTGAAGAAAGGAAGATATAGGTAGATAACGATAGGGGCTATAGCAAATATACCGATATTCAATATCAACAGCACCCAATCCGTCGCAAAGGCTCTTGCAGGCATGGCCAGATATGTAATCGCACTTAGTTGAGTTCCAAAAATACTCAGACCCGCCGCCCACCAAGGAATTCGCCTACCAGCGAGAAAATAATCATCGGTTGATTTTTCCCGTTTGGCGAAGTGGAAACCTATACTGAGTAGCAACGTTAGATAGGCCACCAAGATTATCCAATTCAGACGGCCGAAACTACCTGATATACCAATTGGTTGTGCCCAGAATACATTTGGTGTACGGACTCCGGGCCGGGCTTCGCCGGTAGGGACAACATATCTTCCTTTCCACTTAGTAATAGTGGTTGTCACTGGCGGCCATGTCCCTGCATTGCGATATTTACCGAGGTCGCTTGGAATTCTCTTCGGAAACTCCCCCATTTTCGTCCAAGTATCAGTGACGGTGTGGTAGACGAAAAGATCGCAAGGAAAGCCGGGATGCTTGTCTTTCAGCTCTGTTGCTCGAAAGAAGTTCTCGCCATCGTCACCGCCCAGGAACAGAATATGAGCATGTCCGAACGGAATACCGGGGTTTGGGGCGGCCACTATGGGACGGGGCGCATCAGCTATCCTTTTCCACTGCTTTGTTTTTGGCTTGTAACGGTGGCAATCGGTTAGAAATTCGCGTGTTGTTCTCCCACCGGCTCCTTTGTATAGCCGGGCACCGCTAATAAGAAATACATCTCCTTCTTGCGTAGCCATGACGGGCAGTATTCGTGCTTTGCCCGGCCACGGCTCCAGTTGTTCCCATTTCATATTTTGGGCCGGTTGAGATAGGTCCAGCGCCCAGAAATTCCTTAGCGCTTCTGTGCTGGATGGCGATTCTTGGCCTCCAGCTACATAAACAATATTGCCCACCAAAACACCAGCCGAAAAAGAACAGGGTCCGGGCATTGATGGCAAGGAAATTGTTTCAAGCTCGAGACCAGTCCAATGAAGTACGAAAGCATCAGCATAGTGCCGGTTCTTATCACCGCCACCCAAGCAGATAATCTTCTCATTCCACGTTACGGAAACGCCATATCCCAATGGACGCTTAAGTTTAAAGCCGCTCGTCCATTTTGCCTCCGGATCGGTTAAGACGAAGGCCTGATCATACCAGACTTTGGGGTAACCCTCCCAGGAAGGGCCATCCGGGAAATTGGCACCACCAGCAATTATAAGGACATCGTTTGAAACACCTACGAACGGACCAGCCAAACCAACAGGGTCTGGCAGAGGCGGCAGATGTGACCATTCCAACAGGTCAGGAGCGTTCCCAGTACCGGCCATTACCGCTGCCCTCATCGTTTTTGTTTCGCTAAATCGGAGCAGTGGGGGCGACAAGACCAAAAAAATCGCTAATAGCAGGCAGCCATAGCTCACGCCTTTTACAGGGGGTTTATACTCATAATCGCACTCATGTTCGGTCATATTCATCTATCAAGCGGTTACTTTTACTCCATTGACCACATTCTTAGGCTTACCCTCAAGGAATGAGGCCACGTTATCGACGGCTATTTTTAGTAATCTTTCTCGTGCTGCTCGGGTAGCCCAGGCGATGTGTGGTGTTATGAAACAGTTTTTGGCCTTAAGAAGAGGGTTGTTCTTCCCGGGCGGCTCCTCGGACAGCACATCCAGCCCGTCACCGGCAATCCTCTCATTATTGAGTGCCTGGGCTAAAGCCTGCTCATCTACTAATGGCCCGCGACTCGTGTTAATTAGAAAAGCGGTCTTTTTCACCCTCTCCAAACGCTCCTTGTTGATAATATTCTTAGTCTGAGCCGTCAATGGACAATGCAGACTGATAACATCGCTGATCCGAAAAATGTCATCCATCTCTACGAATTGATATCCTCCCGGCGAACCTGCCGGTATTTTTGATGGTGTGACAATATCATAAGCGATGACTTTCATGCCGAAAGCCATCGCCAGGTTTGCGACGGACTGGCCGATTCTTCCAAACCCAATTATCCCCATAGTCAGTCCTGCCAATTCAATCAAAGGCATGTCCCAATAGCAGAAATCAGGGTTGGAAGTCCACCGTCCATACCTTACTGTTTCTGCATGGTGAGCAACGTGTTGAGCAAGATTCAGAAGATGAGCAAAGACCATTTGCACCACGGACTGTGTACCGTAGGCGGGAACGTTAGTTACTGGGATATTTCGAGTATGGGCCGTTTCCGTATCTACTATGTTATAACCAGTAGCCAGCACTCCGACATATTTCAGCTTTGGAAGTTGTTTAATTGCATCGGAGGATAAGACTGTTTTATTTGTTAGTACTATTTCGGAATCTTTAGCACGCGATACGACTTCTTCAGGCGGTGTACGGTCGTAAACTGCGCACTTGCCCAGGGATTCCAGATCCTTCCAGGTTAGATCTCCCGGGTTTAGTGTATAGCCATCCAGGACAACGATCTTCTTCATCAGTATCTCCCGGTATTTACCGAATACTACGTCCTATTTGTAAAAACTTACGTACAATCACCAACTCTTGTGAAACCACCGCAAATAATACCATAATGAGAAAGAGTTAGCCAAGATTGCATTGCTTCATTGTCCTTCGATATTATGGATAAACAACCAGCCCAGAACCAGACGGTATCTTCGAATCCAAAGTCACAACCCCCGAACAAATAGTGGCATAGATGATGTTCGTATTTATCTCCGAGCCCTGAGCCCAGAAGAAATAGCGTCCCTGGCACATTAGGCCTCACCAGAAAGAAACAAAACGGCCAGAATCCCTAACGCAAGAGAAGCTACTGTGAACCTTTACAAGTACACTAAACAACGCTTGCTCGGATACTTTGGTGAAAAACGCTTGAAACCGCTATATGGTCAATAACGTAGGCCGTGATTTTAAAGCTCACGCTCAGAGGGCAGGGATAAAGTTCACAGCAAAATTCACAGTGCATACTTTCCGTAAGACCTGTGCCCAGAATTGGGCGGACCGACTTCCGGCTAACGTGGTGAAGTATTACCTTGGTCATAGCGACATGAATACTACGAACAAATTCTATAGTATTGTTGACCAATCGCACTTGAATTTGACTCGAAATGTAATGGATGAAATGCTTGAAAGCGGCAAAACTCAAAATGATTTAGACACTGGTTGGACACTGGCGCAAAAAAATAAGGAAAAAACGATCACAAAAAATGAAAACGTTGAAACGGACTCATCAGTAAACCCACCTCAAATAAGCACTTCCGAACACCCCCTCATAATGGAGCCTATGGGATTCGAACCCACGACCTCTTGCATGCCATGCAAGCGCTCTCCCAACTGAGCTAAGGCCCCGAATACGGGTAATATTACCACATACCGGCAATATCGGCAAGAAATTTCTGTTTTTTTATCTTTTTGCTCCAAATTGAGTTATAAGACGGCAGATTGCCTTTTTTCCGGGTCCGAATTATAATGCTTTTCAAAGAACCACGAGTGGGGACGGGCGTATCAGGAACTGTCGAAAGGACGTAGGCGGAATTTTGATTAAGAGACGAAGAATATCGATAACCGGGCGGGTACAGGGCGTTGGTTTTCGGCCGGCCGCCTGCAGAATAGCACGGTCGCTGGAACTGTCCGGTATCGTGTATAACGATACGAAGGGCGTTACGGTCGAATTGCAGGGCGAGGCTGGAAAAATATCTGAATTTCTTGCCCGGCTGCAATCCGACGCCGACAGACCGCCGCTGGCAGTGATAACATCCTGCGATGCCGTCGATATGCCGGTCATCGAGTCCGAAGCCGAATTTGTCATCGAAACAAGCGATTCGGATGGGACGCCACTGTCACAGGTGACCGCCGATATCGCCACGTGCCGGGACTGCCTTGCGGAAATGGCCGACAAAGAGGATTTTCGCTACGGCTATCCTTTTATAAACTGCACCAATTGCGGACCGAGGTATTCGATAGTTAAGACCATACCATACGACAGGCCGAATACGACGATGTCGGTTTTTAAGATGTGCGGCAAGTGCGCCGCTCAATATATGGATGTAAGAGACCGCCGTTTTCACGCTCAGCCTGTCGCCTGCGCGAGTTGTGGGCCGCAAATTCGGCTTACAGACAGCACCGGCAGGACAATCACCGCGCAGACCGAGAAAGTAATCGCCGAAGCGGCAAGGCTGCTTTTGGCTGGAAAGATTGTTGCTGTAAAAGGGATCGGCGGTTTTCATTTAGCGGCCGATGCGCTTAACAGCCAAGCTGTGCAGCGATTACGCCGGCGCAAGAAGCGAGACCATAAACCTTTCGCTATGATGACTGCTTCGATCGAGCGGATAATTGAATATGCAATTGTGAGCCGAGCGGCCGAGCGGCTCTTGAGCAGTCCTCAAAGCCCGATTGCCCTGCTGCCCAAAAAGCCGGACAGCCCCATAGCTCCATCGGTTGCCGAAGGTGTTGATAGTTACGCTTTTATGCTGTGTTACACGCCGCTGCACTATCTGCTGTTTGCTCAAAATATAAAGGTCCTGGTAATGACCAGCGGCAATATTTCCGATGAGCCGCTTATCTGTAAAAACGAAAAGGTGCTCGAACGACTTGGCGACGTTGCGGACGCCTTCCTGGTGCACGACCGGGAGATTTACCGGCAGGTCGATGATTCTATTCTGCATATTGTGGCCGAGCAGCCTGCTTTTTTGAGAAGGGCCAGGGGGTATGTTCCGACTCCGATTCTTATGGAGAAGAGCTGCCGGCGGGACATTTTCGCCGCCGGGGCGGATTTGAAGAATACTTTTTGCTTCGCTAAGCAAAATCAGCTCATTTGCAGCGAGCATATTGGCGATCTCGAAGACGCGGAGGTCTATCATCACTATATCGATTCGATCGAGCACCTGCGGGGACTCTTTGAAGTCGAGCCGAAAATTGTAGCCTGCGACATGCATCCCGGCTATCTGTCCACGCGATACGCCCTTTCAAAGCCCGATGTGAAAATTATCCAGGTTCAGCACCACTGGGCCCACATCGCATCCGTTCTGGTTGAGCACGGTCTCGAAGGGCCCGTCATCGGGCTTGCTGCGGACGGCACCGGCTACGGAACAGACGGCGCGATCTGGGGCTGCGAGTGCATGATTGCATCTTTGGAGAAGTTTGAGCGATTTGGGCATCTGTCTTACTACTCTCTGGCCGGCGGGGACAAGGCAAGCAAGGAAGCCGTAAGGCCGGTTTTGTCATTGCTAAAAAAAGCATACGGCGGCAAATTCACTTTAGAGCAATTCGACTGGCTGCTTAGCCGGATCGAGCCTGATAAAAGCAGGCTGCAAATGATATCGGAGCAGCTTGAGAAAGGCGTTAATTGCGTGGAGTCTTCCAGCCTCGGCCGGGTATTTGACGCCGTCGCGGCCATGCTCGGCCTGGGAAGCTATAACTATTTCGACGCGCAGTTGCCGATGGTACTGGAGTCGATTATCGCCGGCAGAGTTGAAGAACATTATGACTTTGAACTGATGAATACCGCCGAAAAGCCATTGCAGCTCGATTTGAGTAAGATGATAAGGCATATTATAGATGATATCCAAAATGACCGGCCCCCGGCGGCAATCTCAGCGAAGTTCCACAATACAATTGCCGCCGCCCTGCTTGAGATGGCCAAAGCAGCCAGAGAATCGACGAAGCTCAACACCGTTGCATTAAGCGGCGGCGTGTTCTGTAATCGTTATTTGATAAACCGTCTGGTGAATCTGTTGAAACAAAACGATTTCACCGTATTATTTAACCGCGAAGTCCCATCCAACGACGGCGGTATCTCCCTCGGCCAGGCAGCCATAGCCGCCAGGATTATGTCACATAACTTATGACAAAAGGAGGAAACCTTATGAATAAATTACATATTAACGTTACTATCTGCCTGATCTACACGATGACTTTAACAATCATAGCGAAGGAGACCGGATCGAGTAGTAATAGCAATCCGTCAACCGGACTCAAGTTGGTTTGGTCGGACGAATTCAACAAAGAGGGCCGGCCTGATCCCAACAATTGGACATACGAGCGAGGCTTCGTTCGTAATCAGGAGCTGCAGTGGTACCAGCCGGAAAATGCGCGATGTGAAGACGGTATGCTAATCATCGAGGGCCGAAGTCAGCGCAAACAGAATCCCCGCTACAGGGCTGACGGCGGCGACTGGAGACAAAACAGGGAATATGCCGAGTACACCTCTGCAAGCCTGACGACCAGGCGTTTGCATAGCTGGAAGTTCGGTCGTTTCGAAATGCGCGGCCGGATCGATACACGCCCCGGCCTATGGCCTGCCTTCTGGACATTAGGCATTGAAGGGTCGTGGCCGAGTAATGGCGAGATCGATATTATGGAATACTACCGGGGCGTGCTTCTGGCAAACGCGGCATGGGCCACTGAAAAACAGTGGGTACCGAAGTGGGACGATATCAAAAAACCGATAACAGAATTCAACGATCCCAACTGGTCCGAAAAGTTTCATATTTGGCGGATGGACTGGGATGCCGACAGCATCAAGCTCTATGTTGATGATATGCTTCTTAACGAGGTCGATCTTACCAGAACAATCAATGAAGATGAGGAAGGAAAGAACCCATTCCATCAACAACACTATATAATAATTAATCTCGCGATTGGCGGCAAGGCCGGAGGCGACCCCTCAAATACGAAGTTCCCGGCAAAATTTGAAGTGGACTATGTCCGCATATACCAAAAATAAGCCGAAGATTGACCTGAAACGTATTGTCCGATAGAATAGGCATAAAATCGTAGATAACCAATAAACCACGAGTCACGAGAGACGAATCATGTGTTTGGCGATACCGGCAAGAATAATTGAATTAGATGGGGATAAAGCGGTTGTCGATGCGATGGGCAACTGCTTCAAGGCTAAGACTACACTGCTGCCGGAGGCTAAATTGGGCGATTTGGTATTGGTCCATGCCGGCTTTGCGATTTCACTCGTCGATGAGGAAGAGGGAAAAAAGACCTGGCAGCTTATTTCGGAAATAAACGAGTTCATGGATACGCAGAACAGGCTTTCAGGATAAGAAGGCGTGAAGAAAGATACGAAATACGAAAATTATGCTCGATAGAATTAACAAAGCGCAGGATATTATTAACGCTGCCTGTAAGACTTTAGGGCGGCAAATTAATATCATGGAGGTTTGCGGCACTCATACGGTCTCTATTTTCCGTAGCGGCATAAGGTCGATCCTGCCGGATAATCTCAAACTTCTGTCCGGGCCGGGCTGCCCGGTTTGCGTGACCGACCAGGGCTATATCGACGCCGTTCTGCGGTTGGCCGACCGCGATGACTGCATAATCGCCACCTACGGCGATATGATTCGCGTTCCCGGCAAAAACGGCTCGCTCGAAACAAAACAGGTAAAAGCCAACATTAAAATCGTCCTGAGCAGCGAAGATGCACTTCAGTTGGCTAAGGACAATCCCGGCAAGACAGTTGTTTTTGTGGCGGTTGGTTTTGAAACTACGGCTCCGGCCACCGCTGTCGTCGTGAAAGAGGCGGCCGCCGGGGCAATCGATAATTTCTGTATTCTCAGCGGGCACAAACTGGTGATCCCCGCGATGCGAGTACTGCTCTCGGAGAAAAATCATAATATCAACGCGTTTCTCTGCCCGGGACATGTCAGCGCGATAATCGGTTATGGAGCTTTCGCCGGGATTGTGGAAGACTTCGGCCGGCCTTGTGTGGTGGCAGGCTTTGAGCCGGTGCAGATTATCGAAGGACTTAGCGAAATCTGCCGGCAGGTTTCGGCCGGCAAAGCCGAGCTGAAATCGATATATTCGGCGGTAGTGACGGAAAAAGGTAATATTGCCGCACAGCAGATAGTTAATGAGTGCTTCGAGCCGGCAGATGGTTACTGGCGAGGCCTAGGGGAAATAAAAAAGAGCACGCTTAAATTAAAAGACAATTACGTCCGGTTCGACGCCTTCAGGCGATTTGGTATAAGCGAAGAACCGAGCGAAGAAATAAAAGGCTGTCGCTGCGGCGAAGTTTTGTGCGGATTAATAGAGCCGACGGAATGCGGATTATTCGGCCGGGATTGTACGCCACAAGAGCCGGTGGGACCTTGCATGGTAAGTTCCGAGGGTGCCTGTGCGGCGTGGTATAAATATGGCCGGGAAAAAAGACACAAACGATGAAAAAAACCGGAAACGACAGAATCTTACTCGCCCACGGCGGCGGCGGACAACTGATGGACGATTTGATCCGCCAACATATTCTTCCAGGTCTCAAAAATGACGCCCTGGCTGAATTGGGCGATTCGGCAAGGCTGGATGTGGCGGGAAGCTCGCTATGTTTTACGACGGACAGCTATGTTGTCAAGCCGCTGTTCTTTAACGGCGGAGATATCGGGAAACTCGCCGTTTGCGGAACAGTCAACGACCTTGCTGTAGCCGGTTCAAAACCTGTTGCCCTGGCATTATCTTTGATAATCGAGGATGGTTTTGAAATCGAGTTGCTGGACAAAATTCTGGTGAGTGTAGGCCAGACCGCGCGCCAGGCCGGGGTCGATATCGTCACCGGCGACACCAAAACCGTAGAAGCCGGCGCCGCGGACAGGATTTTCATCAACACGGCGGGAATCGGGGTCAGGCCGGCCGGTGTGGATCTGGGCTTCGGAAAGATTGCCGTCGGGGACATAATCTTGATCAACGGCACGATTGGCGACCATGGCATGACCATTATTTCGCAGCGGGAAGAGATGAAATTTCAATCGCAGTTGAAAAGCGATTGTGCGTCTCTGGCCGGATTGATCGGTGAACTGCTGGAGAACACGAGCGGCATAAAGTTCATGCGGGACCCGACCCGCGGCGGATTGGCGGCGACGCTGAATGAAATCGCAAGAAGTACCGCTCTGAGCGTCGAAATTCGCGAAACTGATATACTGGTCAGGCCGGCGGTGCAGGCCGCGGCCGATATGCTCGGTTTCGATGTGCTGGCAATCGCAAATGAAGGCAAATTCGTCGCGATTGTCTCGCCGGAATCCGCTGACGACTGTTTGAGAATCTGCAGAAATAATAAACTGGGTAAAGAGGCAAATGTCATCGGCGAGATTGTAGGGACTCTTGATGTGCCCCTGGTGGAAATTGAAACGCGGATCGGCGGTAAAAGAATCGTTCAAATGCCGTACGGGCGCGAGCTGCCGAGGATATGCTGATGCACGAAACGATGGTGGCCCAGAGCCTGATGACAATCATAGCGGAACAAGCCGCGGAAAATAATGCTAAACCCGTTGCGGCAAAAATCAGTTGTGGAATGCTCAATCCTGTTAACGATGAAGTGCTGCGTTTTGCCTTCGATGCGATTGCCAAAGATACGCCTTGCGAAGGTGTGAAACTTCAGGTGGAGCACAAGCCGATCCGGGCGCAATGCAAGAATTGTAAACGAGAATTTGATGTCGAGTTGTCACTTCCGGAGTGTCCAAAATGCGGCGGCGACGATTTCGAATTGCAGCCGGATGCGCCTTTGATATTGGAAGAAATAGAATTTCAAACGGAGTCACGTTATGAAAAAAATTGATATCGAAAAAAAAATTCTGGGTGAAAATGATAAATTTGCTCTCGAAAATTTACTTTTTTTTGCCAAGAAAAAAAAACTTTGCCTGAATATTATTTCATCTCCCGGCTCCGGCAAGACCACAATTCTGGCAAGAACGATAAACGAATTGAAAGGCAAAATTAAAATTGGTGTGATCGAGGGCGATATTCAAACCGACATCGACGCCGAGAGAATCAGGGCGACCGAAGCGCCCGCGATACAGATAAACACCGAAGGTGCCTGCCATTTGTCGGCGACCCAGATAAGCGACGCCTTGAAACAATTGCCCGTCGACGATTTGGATTTGATCTTGATCGAGAACGTTGGCAATCTCGTTTGCCCGTCGGCCTTCGATCTGGGTGAGAGCGGCAAAATAGTTGTGCTTTCGGTTCCGGAGGGAGACGACAAGCCGGCCAAGTACCCCGCCATTTTTGCCAAGTCAAAGGTGCTGTTAATAAATAAAATTGACCTGCTCGATGGCGGGCAGGTTGATTTCGATATCGAACGAGCCAAAGCCGATGCCCGCAGACTCAATAAGGGGATTAAGATCTTTCCGATCTCGGCCAGGAGAGGGGACGGCATGGCTGACTGGTGCGACTGGCTCGTTAAATCGGTCGAAAAAAGTGCTGAATAGCAACAAAATATACTATCCGCCGCCTTCTGCATCTGTCGATTGGTAGAGGCCGTTTTTGCGAATATAGTCGGCGACGGCCGGATGCAGCATTTTAGCCGTATCGCCCTCTGAAGCTATTCTATTGCGTATTTCCGTGCTGCTTATATCCATCAGAGGCGTCTGGATAATGTTTCGCTGAAGCTTTTCGATGCGTTCGCGGCCCCAGATTTCCTCGAATTTGGCGAAGTCCGGAGGCTCGCAGCCGGCCCTGCACATCGTAGTCAAATTGCAGGCATCGATCAGCTCGGAAATCTTGTACCAATAAGTCAAATCATCGACACCGTCGGCGCCGATGAGCCAATGGATTGAAGTTTCGCTTCCGTAGTCGGCCTGAAACTTTCGTACCGTTGCAAGTGTGTAGCTCGGCGCCGGCCTTTTCAATTCGTAGTCACTGACCTGGAAATTCTTCTCGCCGACGATTGCAAGAGAGATCATTTTCAATCGATGATTATCATTCGCCCTGGGTAAGAAACCTTTCAGCGGAGAACGTTTTGCAGGAACGAAAACGATTTTCTCTGCGCCGATATGCTCGGCGACATCGGCAGCGACAGTCGTATGACCAAGATGAATCGGATCAAAAGTACCGCCGAACAAAGCTATTTTTCTTCTTGCCATAAACTATTAACAACCAAACTGTTTGTTATTGTAAAAAAGTATTATAGAGAAAATCACAAAACCTCAATCAATAAATAGTGTCAATAAAAGATAAAACTTTTAAAGTGTAATTTCGCTTATGCTCAATAAAGCCTATAGTAGAAAATTTATGAGGTTATGTAAAACATTGATAGCAAAAAATTTAGTCAAGTATTATTAAACTTATAGACGATAAAAAATATGTATAAAAATTTTATTTTTTTGTGTTATTTTATGTTAAAGTTTTTTAATGTTGATCAGTATTGTGATGTTAGCCAAAACATAAAAGGATTTAAGTCAGCCAAAAGGAGGTGACAAATAATGGCTAAGAAAAAAGCGAAGAAGAAAGTAGCGAAGAAGAAAGTGGCAAAGAAGAAAGTAGCGAAGAAAGCAACGAAGAAGAAAACTACGAAGAAAAAAGCTACGAAGAAAAAAGCAACAAAGAAGAAAGCTACAAAGAAGAAAGCTAAGAAAAAATAGCGTAGCAATTTAATCACAAGCCTGTTTGTCCTTTTGGATGCTGGCAGGCTGTCGGCGAAAGTCGATTACGTGGAAAATGGAAGGTCCTATCGATTAAGTGGAGCCTTCCATTTTTTTTATCGAATTGTGCCCCCTCCCATCGAACCTGGCCCAACCGCCCTGTTGCGATCGACGCTGCAATCGTTATACTATTTATCCATAACAATACAGACGTATATGATTAATAATGGTGGTTCAAGAAGAGAGTAATAATATGGATTATTTCAATTACAGGAACGGTGCATTATTTGCCGAAGATGTGAGCGTCGAAAAAATCGCCGAACAGGTTGGCACGCCGGTATACATCTACAGCAAAGCGACTTTCAAGGACCATCTGCTGAAAATTCAGCAATCTTACAGCCTGCTCGATACAACGGTTTGCTATTCCGTCAAGGCCTGCGGCAATATCAATATCCTCAAGTTTATGACCGAGGCGGGCAGCGGATTTGATATTGTAAGCGGTGGAGAATTGTACCGTGTATTGCAGGCCGGCGGCGACCCGTCACAAACGGTCTTTGCCGGTGTCGGCAAAACCGATACCGAGATGATCGAAGCATTAGATGCCGGTATCGGCTATTTCAACATCGAATCGGAAGCGGAGCTGGAAAACCTGATTCGGCTGGCCGAACAACAAGGCAAACGGCCGAAAGTCGCCTTGCGTGTCAATCCCGACGTCGATTATAAAACCCACGCCTTTCTGACCACGGGTAAGAAAGAAACAAAATTCGGCGTCGATATCGAAAGGGCTGTGAAAGTTTTTGCCGATTACGGCGACAATCCGGCAGTGAATCTTTGCGCAGTGCACTTGCACCTGGGCACCGGCGGCAAGAAAATAGATCCGTACGTTGTGGCCGTGGGGAAAATTCTGCCGCTTATCGACCGGCTGCGCAGCCAGGGCCATGAAATCGAAGCTCTCGACTTGGGCGGCGGCTACGGTGCAGACTATGAATCCGACACAGTGCCTTCGGCGGCCGAATATGCGGCAGGGATTGTCCCGCTTTTGAAGGGCAAAAACATCAAGCTCATCCTGGAGCCGGGCAAGAGCATCTGCGCCAACGCGGGGATAATGCTTACCCGTGTCCTTTATATCAAACGCGGAGGCAGCAAAAAATTCGTCATTGTCGATGCGGGAATGAACGATTTGATCCGCCCGTCGTTGTATGGCGCGTTCCATTTCATCTGGCCCGCGAAAGTAAATGAACAATTTGTGCCCCAAAAGCGCAATAAAGATATGCAGATGGACGGCAGCGAAGCCTTTGATGTCGTCGGTCCGATCTGCGAAGGCGCGGACTTCTTCGCAAAAGACAGAGTCCTGCCGCCGACAAAACGCGGTGACCTGCTCTCGGTCTTTACCGCCGGCGCGTATGGTTTCACGATGAGCAGCAATTACAACGCCCGAGGCCGGGCCGCCGAAGTTCTCGTTGACGGCAATAATTTCTCAGTCATCAGGAAACGCGAAACCTACGAAGATTTAATCGCACTGGAAAAATGATGGTCTTTCGTTACGCTTAATCCGGACTCTGTCATTCTTGCGCAAGCAGGAATCAGGTAAAATGCGAAATCCGAACAACGAGATCAGAAGTTTCGTTCGACGAAGCCGGTGTCGATTTTGTTTTTAACGAAGAGGTTGTGTGAGAGGATGTCCAGGCAGGCGGGGATCGTTGTTTTGATCGGTTCGATAACAAATTCCCGCAGGGCTCTTTTCATTGTTGCAATGGCCTCGCTCCGCGTCGGTTTATGGACGATGACCTTTGCAATCATCGAATCGTAGCTTGGCGAAACCACCCATCCCTGATGAACGTGCGTATCGATTCGGACACCGGGGCCGCCGGGCGGAATATACCTGGTAATCGTGCCGGGCGAAGGAGCAAAACCCTTTTCGGGATCCTCGGCGTTAATCCGGCATTCAATTGCAACGCCCGAATGCTTAATACTCCTCTGGCTTAAATTTAAAGGCATCCCTGCGGCGATCTTCAACTGCCACTTAATCAGGTCGTGGCCTGTGACCATCTCACTAACGGGGTGCTCGACTTGAATCCGTGTATTCACCTCGATGAAGTAAAACTTTTTATCCTTGTCCAGAAGAAACTCGACTGTACCTGCGTTAACATACTTTGCCATTTTGATAATCTTCAAGGCGGCTTCGGCAAGCTCTTCCCTTGTACGCTTATCCAGGACTTGACAGGGCGATTCCTCGATCATTTTCTGATGTCTTCGCTGAGTGGAGCAGTCTCTTTCGTAGAAGTGTAACGCGTTGCCCTGTTGATCGGCCATTATCTGGACTTCAACGTGCCGGGGTTCGACAATAAGTTTTTCCAGGTAGACCCTGCCGTCACCGAATGCTGCTTTCGCCTCGGCCTGTGCGGAGCTGAATGCCGAACGTAAATTTATGTCGTTATGTACAGCTCGCATTCCGCGCCCACCCCCACCGGAGGCGGCCTTTATTATTACGGGATAACCCATCTCATTCGCCAGTTTAAGGGCTTCAGAATCGTTCTCGAGGGCACCATCGGAGCCGGGCACGGCCGGCACACCCGCCTTAACCGCCAGCTTGCGGGCCTGAATCTTATCACCGAGCAGTTGCATCGCCTCAACAGGCGGGCCGATGAATATGATCCCGCACTCCCGGCATATCTGGGCAAAATTTATGTTCTCGGCCAGAAAGCCGTAGCCGGGATGAATTGCCTCTACGTCGGTAATCTCGGCGGCACTTATTATACGCGGGATATTGAGGTAACTTTTCGCGGACTCCGCCGGACCGATACAAACAGCCTCGTCGGCGAGCTGCAGGTATGGAGCGTCTTTGTCAGCCTCGGAATAAACCACCACCGCTTCGATATCAAGCTCGTGGCAGGCACGGATAATACGCAGCGCTATTTCGCCGCGGTTTGCTATCAGGATCCTTGAAAACATAATTCAATCTGTAATTTACTATTGTTCCGGCGTTACTGTTTTTTATTGTTCTAATCTATAACCAATGATTAATCCGGCTTGACCTTGAAAAGCACCTGGCCATATTCGACAGCCTGGCCATTAGTTACGAGTATTGAGACAATCGTCCCGCTGGTTTCGGCTTTTATCTCGTTCATGACCTTCATTGCTTCGATAATGCAGACTACTGTTTGCGGACCGACTTCCGAGTCGATATCTACGTAATGCTCGGAATCGGGGCTTGGCGTTGCATAGAAGGTCCCGACGAGGGGCGATTTTATCTCCACTACATCTTCTTCGTCCGGGATGGCTTGTGGGGCGGAGGATTGACTCGCAGCCCCCATGCTATCGGGGCCCAAAGGTGCAAAGCCGCGCTCAGGCCTCATCATGGGAATTCCAATGGCCGCTTGTTGAGGTATAGAGCGTTTGAGAAAAATCTTGTCGTCGCCGTGCTTGATCTCAATCTCTTCCAAGCCATTGTCTTTCATTATCGCAATGAGCTTCGTTATTTTCTTCAAATCAGAATCTTTTTCCGCCATCGCCGCATCCTTTCTGAGATCCCAAGCACCTTTTCGGCGAGGGGTCCTCATAAAATGAGAACACAAACTCCTGGTTAAGCTAAAATAAGTATAGTCCCGACGATTGTTATTGCAAGAAATTTTCCTTGTGCCAGGCCGCACTTCTGATTAAATTCCGCCGTATTAAAGCAAAAACAGCAAAACTCTTGTATCAGGGCTGTCCAAATGGCGAAAATAGCGGTCGATGTCGTATTATTGCCCTCGGAAGAGGTGACGAATCAGGCGATTGAGGCAAACAAAGGACTATTGAAACAATATGCCGACCGAATCATTCTGGATAAAGAAAAATGCCTGCCGCATATTTCCCTGGCCATGGGGTGTATGGAAGAACGGGATATTACCGATATTGAGAAAATCATAAAGACAATTGCCGAGAAATATAATCCGGGACAACTGAGCGTTATCGGCATAAATACCGGGACGAACTCGTTCGGCGAAAAAGTGTCCGCTTTCGAAGTAAAAAAAACAAAAAAACTTCTATCGCTCCATAAGGAAGTCATGCGAAGAATGACGCCGTATTTCAGCTATAATGTAGCAGCGGAAATGGTGCTCTCCCCGCCAAAGGCCTGCGAATCAACTTTGCTCTGGATCAAGAACTATCCCGAGAAATCGGCTTTTGGAAACTATTTTCCGCACATAACAATCGGATACGGGCAAGTGGACGACTTTTCGTTTACAGCCGAATTCACCGCCTCGAAGCTCGCTTTATGTCACCTGGGCAATCATTGCACGTGCAGAAAAGTTCTTGCCGCCGCGGAGCTTGAGTGCTGAGCATGCTATATATGGAAAAACTGGATGAAAAAATTCTTGCATTATCGGTCCTGCACAGCTAATCTTTCGCTATAAAAACATAGCTACAACGCTACTCTGCAAAGCCGTGGCGAAGCATGAATTATTTTAGGAGCTATCTGCAATGGAAATGAAACGTCGTGAATTCTTAGTCAGGTCGATTGCCGGGATGGGCGGTCTTCTTTTAGGCCCGGGATATATCAGCAGCGCCGGGCAAAAATCCGCGAATTTCGATCCTTATGAGCGTGTGCCGCTCGGAAAAACGAAGATTATGGTCTCTCGTGTCGGCTTCGGCACGGGCATGCGCGGCGGCAGGCGGCAGTCCAACCAGACCCGCCTGGGCAAAGAAGTATTTGAAGGTTTGCTAAAGTCATCTTACGAGCGTGGAGTACGGCTTTTCGATGCGGCCGACCTCTACGGTTCGCACCCATACCTGGCTGGGGCACTAAAGAAGATACCACGCAAGGATTATGCTATAGTCTCGAAGATATGGTGGCGTCGCGGTGGAATACCCGAGCAGCAGCGTCCTGACGCCGATGTGGTCGTCGAGCGTTTCCTCAAGGAGCTGGATACCGATTATATCGACCTTGTTCTTCTGCACTGCGTTCAATCGGAGAAATGGCCGGAAGAACTCGGCACCCAGATGAACATTCTGGCCAAACTCAAGAAGAAAGGTCTCATCCGGGCGCACGGGGTCTCATGCCACTCGCTGGGGGCCCTGCAGGCCTGTGTCAAGGAGCCATGGGTCGATTCGGTTCATGCAAGGATTAACGCTTACGGCGCAAAAATGGACGGCCCTACGGAGAAGGTTGCTCCCGTGCTAAAAGCGCTGCACGAGGCCGGCAAGGGCGTCGTGGGAATGAAGTTGATTGGTGAGGGTACTTTCAGAGACAGTGATGAAAAACGTGATGAATCGGTCCGGTACGTACTCGGCCTGGGCTCTGTGGATGCAATGGTTGTCGGCTTCGAGAAAATCGATGAGGTCGATGATTTCGCCGCGCGCGTCCGCAAGGTGGCTGTCGCCCATGCACCGGACAAGCTGCTCGTACGCCGATAGGCCCGGGCAGTGTGATGAAAAGAAGGAGGTAATTGTGAAAATTAATCAGGATTTCACCATGTCGGTCGAGACCATTGTTTTTCTTAAGCAAAGGAAAAACTCCGACTATCTGCAGGCGTCAGAGATCGCAAAAGCTCTTAATTTTTCCGTAGGCTATCTGCAAAAAGTCATACAGATGCTCAGCAGGCAGGGCATTGTTGAATGTAAACGCGGAAGAATCGGCGGAGTTAGAATTAGAGCCAGGATGGTTACCCTGCTCGATTTATGGAAGGCAACCAGCGGCGATTTGGATTCTGCAGATCCGGGTCTGGCTGTTATGAAGAGGCCGCTGAAAGCCTTCGCGGACTCGATGAGCAAAGTTGTGCTCTACAGCAAAAAATAAAGAGGCAATCGGGTACCGTCTATTCTCTTGCAGTGAGATCATAAATTGAAATCGCCGGATACGCACCTTGTCCCATCAACTGTTTGGAGCCGGTTTATCGCATCGTTTTTTTGCTCATCCTCCTTTCCTCGTATCAAACAACAAGTCCGAAAACAGGGATAAAAACGGCACCCGCCGGTCCGGATCGGCGTTCTTTGCCGGGCCTGCGCAGGTAACTGCAAAGCTGATAACCAATTGTTTATAGGGCTATCCATAGGGAGTTCTTAAATCCTGATTTGCTCCGTAAAGCCGGGCTGCCATTAAGCCGAACTTAGAAAATCCTGGAAGTATTACTAATTTCATTGACCTTTCAAAGAGTGAGGAATTGTGGACGATAAACAAAGACACAGAAGACTGCGCCTGCTGATTAAGAAGCTGAACAAGGATCGCAAAAAGCAGAACCTGAAAACCGATATCCTCTGCAATGACCTTATTGCGGCCCAGAGGGACTTTATCAAAAGGCTTGGCGTCATAAATTTTGTAGCTAATTTCTACGAATCTATCATTGGGACGACCGACCTGAACAAGCTGCTGTATACCGCTGTCGAATTTATTAAAGCCGAAAACGAGGATGTAAATGTCACCTTCTTTCTGCGTCAGGAAGAAAGCTTCGAACTTCATATGTTCGAGAGCTGCCGGCCAATAGCCGTCGAGAAGCAATACATTGAGAATTGTTTCAGCCAGGAGTTGATGGACAGTATCTTCAAGTCGAACAAGGTATGCACTGTCGATGATATGTTCGCAATGGGTCTGCAGGGCAACTTGAACGAGTTAAATAAAATCTCCGCAGTGACAATTCCCCTGGGCCTTCTCGGCTCGTCATTAGGTTTTATTCTGGTTTACTGCCCATCGGAGAACAAGCTTTCCGCCGATGAGATAAGCAGTATTTCCGCCGCAATCAGCGGGCTTTCCCGGGCGATTACCTCCTGCCAGACACTGTCACGTGCTGCGGACTGATCATATTGCCGCTAAGGTCTTTTGAGCCCCGCGGCCAGGACGGCGGCGCGCAGCTTGTCACCTGCGGGCCCCGGTGACTTGTTAAACAGAACATCCAGTAATTTCGGGTACTCCTCCAGAGCATTCAACGCCTGCTTCCATCCGTCCGCATCTTTAGAACGAAGCCCATCGGCCAAACCCAGACAGATTGCAATATAAGCTGCTCTCGCCCGCTCCCGGACGGTGGCGCCGTCGGCAAAGCCCGCTTCGATTTGGTTTTTTAATTTTATTCGCAGCCCGGCGATCTGCTCGTCCGGGTCGGGAAGCGTTTCGACGTTGGCCGGTTTCTGTACGCTTATGCGATAGAAGTTTTTACCGGCACGGCGAATTTTGCTGCCGCCGTTTTCGATAATTACGCGACCGGCCACTTCAATGATGCGGTTGCCGAAACCTGTGATTGTCTCGTCTTCGGGCATTGATAGCCGAGTAGTGTTGCGATAGCTGTCCTTGATTTCCCAGCCCTGCTGCCGCATCCAGCGGCGGCCCTTAGTCACGCCGACGATGGTTGCTGCGGTGGCGGCGTTATTATCAGCATCCCAGCCGAAATTAAAGGCGTGAATCAGGGTGTTCACCAGGTCACCCTGGCCATAGAGCAGAGCGGCAACCGTTGCGGCGGTGCAGAGTTCGTAGCCATTCTGGTTGCGCGTTCTGCTCTCATAGAGCGTGTATTTATCCCTGATGAGCCGGCGGGTGGTCCGCCAATCGTCGGCGTGTTGTTTATGCCACCGGCGGACATCGGCAATAATTGGTAAAATTCCGCTGTCGGGGTCTACCGAAGCCAGCCCGGCATCCAGAATAGCGTCGATATCATCGGAGAAAAAGGCTGTGGCGATCATCGCCGTAAATAGCTGCGTGGTTTGTGCCGGCTCGGCGTCGATTGTAACATGGGTATAATTCAGGCCGATGCGGGCGGCGGTCTGCGGCATACCCGGGGCAATCAGGCCGAACGATTCGCATACGAACTGGCCGGAGATATTGAAGCCGGACCAGGGATTCAACACGAGATTGCCGGTCAGCGGCGGATCGATCCCGATATCAATTAGCTGCCGGGTATACAGGTTCGCGCACCAGATGTGGTCGTTGATGTGATGTTTCCATAACGCGGTAATCCGTTCCGGGCCGAGCAGAACGGTTCGGTCCCGCTGCATCGCGGAGATATAGACCCATTCGATATCCGTGTCGTCATCCGTCCGGGCGCCTTCTGCCAGGGCGGGCGTGTACTGCTCGACGGTTCCGGGTTCATCGTAATATTTGTTCTCGTGAGGCAGTCCGTTGAGGTTGCCGAGCAGTTGGGCGAGCAGGCCGCCCTGGATTTTGTCTTCGAGGTCCTCGGCGGAAATTTCAACAAACCGCCCGGCTCCGGCTGCGATTTCCTTGCCGATAGGCCCCGTTCCGGCTTCTATTGAAGTATTTATGAAAGAATAACACAGCAAGGCGAACGGCACGAACAATTTTCTAAACATGATTTATCCTCTTTAATTTTGGAAAATTATAGCCTAATTTTCTTGCAATATCAGTTTTTTTTGTTAAATTCAAGTTTTAGCTGGAACTTGGTCCCGAAGGGCAGGTAGCTCAGTTGGTAGAGCAACGGACTGAAAATCCGTGTGTCGGTGGTTCAAATCCACTCCTGCCCATTCGTAAGTTCCTTGCTGGCAACTGCTTATGGCTGCCGGCTTTTTTCATGTCACTTCGTCGAGGGGCCGCGTACCAAAACGTACCAATTTTTGACGCATACCTTGGGCAGTGGCGATCCTTGCACGGTGGACTAAATCATCTGATACGGCGAGGTAGAACTTGTGTGTTGTGGCAAAACTTGAATGTCCTGCCAGAACCATCACATCGTACTCGCTCATGCCATTGGCAAGCCTGTCCCTCCGAAAAACTCTATCCTGACGGGAAGTTGAAGCAATGACTAATGAAGTTTCTTATTTGCTGACCATACCAACTGCACCGTGTGGATTGTCAAAAGCCTTTTTGCACAACAGGCTGGGGAATCGGCAGGCAACCGTGATATGATTGTCAGAAAACTCACCACAATCTACGCAGCTATGCGGATATACCTGTGATGCAAACCTCCGAGAACGGGAATAGAAATAAGTTTGCTTGGGCCTAAAATATGTGGTTGTTTCGTTTGTAAGACAGGCGTCTCACCATATAGGCCCTGGTGTGGTCGTGCCACGTGATAGTACTCTTCGATAAACTCTCGGAGCAGCCGCTCAAGATGTCCCTGACCAAGCACTATTACGTGATTGAGCATCTCTCGCCGTAGCGTTCCTATGAATCTCTCTACGAATGGATTTTGCCAAGGACTTCGGTATGCTGTGCGAACTTCCTCCATGCCACAGCTGTCCAGAAAAGCTCGTACTCCGTTGCCATAGATCCCATCATTATCCCGGAAAAGATATTTTGGTTGTAGAGCAAATGGCATCGCCTCACGGAGTTGCTGGACGACCCATTTCATAGACGGATATCTTGTTATTGCAAAGTGCATAACTTTGCGTCGGCCATGGTCAAAAACAAGGAAAACATACAATGTGGTGAAGTTGACAGTCGTAACTGTGAAGAAATCAATAGCCCATGATACATCCAGATGCATGCTGTACCGCACAAATACGGCAAAAAAATCCGACACTGGCGTCGAGAACTTGTTTACTCCGCAAAAATTTTTCAGTTAAATGAAAGGGTCCTGTACTGAATCGAACAGTACAAGCCCCTAATAATACAAATACCGGATTAAACGCCGCAATATTCTTTACTCGACGGCATCAATTCCTGAGCGATACAACCGTATGTCATCGATATACATCTTACTGGCTCCGCCGGGAGTTGTCATATTGCCCTGCGTGCCGACGCCGATTGCCATTGTGTTAACATCAGTCAGATCAATGCCCTGATCGGCAAAATTCTGCAGAGGAATCACCCATTCTGTCCAGGCTCCGATTTGTGTCGCTGCCGGATCATCATGATATACAACCACCGGATCACCGGTCAGATTAGATAGTGACACATACAAACGCTCGGCATCGTTACTCGCAATGCCCCTGAACCAAATTACTAGATTATCCACATCCTGCTCAGTCCAGTCTCGTGGATAATCTAATGTTAGCTCAGTTTCAGAATAGTACGAGTAGCCCTGTTTATTATTGTCATAAACCACCGGCATTGACTTTCCGCCACCATGGACAACCGTTTCCTCGCAATAAGAAGGAGTTGTCTCATCGCCCACGGCCGAACCACTTCCATTGCCGGGGTAGGCCGGTTCATCATCGTGCGCTGCATAGCCAAGCCCATCTTTCCATGCCCACCATATTTCATTGTTACCAATGTCATAATCCTCGAAATCGTCCACCAGGAGGAAGTCGGCTACAGTAAAGCTCCATACAAGGCCTTTCACTATACTGTCACTATAGACCGCGTCCACACGCCAATACCAGGTACTGTTCCACCCAAGTTCTACGGGACCGAAGTTCTCGGAACCTGATGCCCTGTTACCCTTGTATTCCGGTGAAACCGTTGTGGCATTCTTCACGGCATCGGCATCTGCGCCAAAGTACAGATCGCTCGAAGCGGCACTATCTGCCGGAGTCCAGCTAAGAGTCGCCGTCATCTTCACATCAACAGCTCCGTTAGAAGGATTTGGATTACCAACCGCGCCGGGAGTAGTAAAGCTCCAGATGTCACCTTTATACGTACTGGCGGCATCGAACTCATCGACGCGCCAGTAATAAACCTTCTCCCGTTCAAGTGTGCCGGGATTATAGGTTGCAGGTACCTGTGCGGTACCATCGGCTGCGTTATCTACTTCTTCGTAATTGTCACCTAAATATACCGTATGAGTTTTCGCACCGTAACCCGGTGTCCAACTCAAAGCGGCATTCGGATCTACAAATTCAGCGCCGTCGGCAGGATCAGGATTATATGCAGTCCTTGGCGGAATGGTAAAACTCCAGACGTTGCCTTTCCACGGGCTTCTCGGGTCAGCCTCGTTCACTTCATCGATTCGCCAATAGTAGGTCGTGCCGGGGACAAGACCATCCGGATAGGCATATCCGGGAAAGCCGACAATATAATAATTAATGTCCCTGCCCTGATTGACTCGGAAGGTATCGCCGGTGCCGTTGGCCACGTTGTCATAATTATCGCCGAAGTAGACGTCCTGTGATACCGCGGCTCCATCCGGCGACCAGCCAAGGGTGGCCCACGTGTCCGTATAGTATGCGCCGTCAGCCGGGTCTGGATTGTAGGCCAAGGCGGAGGTATCATCCAACCTCAGCTCAAATGACTCGATCCAATCAACCTGCCATCCGTTGGACGCGCCTTCCTGAAACGCGGACACCGCGATGGTTTGGCCCGGCTTCAGTCCTAAATCTTCCAGCGGGATGACCGCATGAATCGTATCACCCTCAATCGTGTATTCGTAGTCCTCAAACAGTTCCACCTCGTCTCCGGTCAATGGATCAAAGGTGTACGCGTACACGCCGGCGGTG
>Ga0210003_1000497_pt1 | contig 35364 bp, 48 predicted proteins | sample LantaG_FD_182804 | JGI IMG/M metagenome (GOLD analysis project Ga0210003, IMG submission 182804) | Deep subsurface microbial communities from Baltic Sea to uncover new lineages of life (NeLLi) - Landsort_02402 metaG (SPAdes) (version 2) | ecosystem: Environmental > Aquatic > Marine > Oceanic >...
GGCATCCCAAAGGCCCGTAAGATAGACGCTATTCCTACCATCAAGAACAAAGCTTGGACTCTGTCTATCCAGCAGCATGATGCCAAGAAAGCGGGGAAGCATTATGATGTTCGACTTGTGGACCCAAAGTCGCAGAAGGCCCATTCTTTCGCAGTTCCGAGAGGCCGCCTTCCTGATAAAGGAGATCGGATGCTGTTGGCTATCCAGCAACCTACGCACACTGCGGACTACGCTCTCAACTTCGAAGGAAAGATTCCTGCGGGGACTTACGGAGCGGGCCAAGTCAAGATCAAGCTCCAGGAACCAGTCAATGTCGTCAAAGCGAATGCCGACCGGCTACACTTCGAACGCCCGAATGGTCGAGGATATGTCTTATTTCGTACGCAAGGAAACAATTGGGGTTTCAAGCAGAAGAAAACATGAAGACTTGAGCTGTTAGTTTTTCTGTCCTATTATTCGGTAACTTGATACGGAGACAAGATAGATGCTAAAGACAGCTTACGATATCGGTGTTGCCCGCGCGTTTGAAGACGCAGGCATTACGTTGGAAGATCTTGAGAAGCTCGGCGGCCTCGGGAAGAGCATTTCTGAGTGGTGGAAAAACTTCTCGCACGTAGACCCTAAGTTGCTAGGGGACGCCACGCAGACAAGCGCGTACCAAAAAATCCGTGCTGGTGCGTCGTCGGCAGCTAAGGAGAAGAGACTCCTTCACGGCACGGGTGGAGCTGGCGGAGCACCGAAAATGCCTACGACTCCAGCGCGTCCTGGCGTACCGAAGCCTAAGACTCCAGAGCAGCTCAGGCGCGAAGCCATGCTGAACCAGGCACGCAATCAGTTCAAAACACAATCTGCAGGCTGACTAACGCCCGCACAACAATAACCTCTTGGAGGGAACCATGAAACGTATCATCGTAGCTTCAACTGTAGCGCTGTTGCTGTTATCCCCGTATGCACTGGCTGACGATTCAACGCCCGCTAACACGCCGACCGTAACAGTGCCTGCTGACGCTCCTGTTGTGGCGGCGCCCGTCGACGTCAAAGAACCAACAGTGACCACCGGCGACATCAAAGTCGAGCCTGTCAAAAGCGACGATCCTGTTGCTGACGCTGAAAAACTCATTGACGGCGCGACTGAAGACATCGACAACGACCCAGGTGCGATTATCAATCAGCTCATTCAGTTGGCGAAAGAAGGTCGCTGGGGCCCGTTTGTAGGACTGGCTCTTATGTTCTTGATTTGGATTTTGCGCAAGTTTATCTGGAAACTCATCCCCCCGAACGCACTTCCTTGGGTGACTTTGGCCGTTGGTATGGTAGCCACGGGTGCTATTGAGCTCGGCTTGGGCGTAGTGTGGTGGAAAGTACTCATCGATGCGTTTGCTACCAGCGGTGTTGCCATGGGATTCTGGTCGTTGCTGTTCAAGCACATTTTGAAGACGGAAGAAAAGAAAGTCTAGCATGCTAAAACTGGCCTACCAATTGGGAGTGAAGCTGGCCTTTGCCGAGGAAGAAAACCCTGATGCAAAGCCAGCTGACCTCCTTGCCCAGATGTTGCAAAAGATGCCCGAGGCTCCGGTGAAGGAGGATGAGGGAACAAAAAACAAGGCCATTGGTGAGCCGGACGACGATGACGTAAACTACGGTAGCCGCATGACCAACACCTCTTTTGACAACCTCGGACACCTCGGGCTCGAAGTGCAAGGCCCTGCGTCGACTGGTTTGTAATGACGACGTTCGGACAATACGTAGTCAACGACCTGTTGCCTGCTGACCTACGTGGCAATGAGACGCTAGACAAAAAGGGGTTGTACAAGAAACTGTACACGCATGCGCGTCGGGATCCAGAAGACGCAGCTGTCCGTATGGACAAAATACGGGAACTTGGTCACAAGCTGTCTACCACTGAAGGCCTTTCGATCACCCTCGATGACATTGAGCCGATGTACGCAGCACGTAACGCCATCACACGCCCCCTACTGGCTCAACTGCAGAACGTCAGTGACCCAAAGGTGCGCCAACAAGCCATTGAAAAGGCCCAGGACAAGTTGTTGACGGCTACCAAAAAGTTTGGTGGGTCACAAGGTATGTTGGTGACCTCCGGGACAAAGGGTAAGCCGGCGCAGCTTATGCGTATGAGCATGGCACCTATGGCGGCCAGAGATGCGTCCGGTGGGGCGACTCCTTGGCTAATTCATCACAGTCACGCAGAGGGTTTGCGCCCGAGCGAGATGTTCTCGTCAAATTTCGAAACGCGCAACAACCAAGTAGCGTCGTTTCTTCAGATAACTGAGCCAGGTGATTTTTCGAAGATACTGGTCAACAACATGAACAACCAAATGGTGCTAGAAGAGGACTGCGGTACCACGAATGGTATCCAGATGAGCACAGACGACTCTAACATAGTCGACCGGTACATGGCGCAGTCCCACGGCGGATTCCCAGCCGGGACGCACGTTACGCCGCAGGTGTTTTCGCGTCTGCGTAAGAAAAAGGGGACGGTAGTTATGCGGTCTCCTATGACGTGTGAGTCACACGATGGTATCTGTCAGAAATGTTACGGTAGTAACGAAAAAGGACGTCTGCACCATCTTGGAACAAATGTTGGTGTTAGGTCTGCACAGGCAATCACTGAACCTCTGACTCAGTTCCAGCTTAGCGCAAAGCACGGAACACGCCAGGCAGGGCTTGATAGAACTAAGTTAGAGGGTCTATCTGGCCTACGCCAATTTTTGGAAGTACCGAAGAGCTTCACGAACAAAGCACTTTTGTCCGGTGAGCGGGGAACTGTAACCAAGATCGATGAGGCTCCCCAGGGCGGTCACCGGATTTATGTAGGAAACACAGAATACTACACGCCGCCACACCTCGCCCCCACCGTTCGCATGGGTGACTCTGTAGCACCAGGGGACGCTCTAAGTGACGGAATCCCGATGCCAAACGAGATCGTACAGTATAAGGGTCTCGGCGCCGGGAGGAAGTATATGGTTGACCGTCTGTACGACGTGTACTCAGCCCAGGGCCTAAACGTCGATAAGAGACACCTCGAGATTTTGGCGCGTTCGCACCTAAACCACGTTCAGATCGACAACGACCCAGAAAACCGTTATTACCCAGGGGAGGTCGTGGACTACACCCGGTTCATGCGTGGGCTGTCAGAAGACGCGAAGAAAGTTCCTGTGAACAAGTCTGTGGGTCAAGTACTCGCCCAGGGGCATCTGCATCACGCGGCGGGGACAACCGTTACTCCTGAAATAGAGCAGGACCTGTCTAAAGGTGGGTTCAAGCAAGTTACTGTAGCGCGCAAACCACCTGAAGTGTCGTTTATCATGCGCCCTATAACGCGTAACCCGCTGCTAAACCCTGATTGGTTGGCTCGCCTCGGACACCGGCACCTGAAAGATTCACTCTTAGAGGGAGCGTATTTCGGCCAGAGCAGTAATATACACGGAACCCACCCGGTACCGGCGTACACTTACGGCGCCGAATTTGGGCGCGGGCCTAAGGGAAGGTACTGACGGCAAATTCCCTTGAATATTTGAGAGGGTCAACCTACTATTGTGTTCGATATGGCGTACACAAAACTTGTTTGAAAAGGAGAATAGCATGTTTCGTAAATCATACGTCCGTGGCGTAAACAAGGCACTGATCGATACCGGTGCAGTAAAGTACGCCAGCGAAGAATTGGCGGCCGAAGCGGCTGACGCAGTGGCCGACACCCTTCCCGAACAACCGACTGAGGAAGTCGCGCCTGAGCAAACGGCCGAACTCGCTACCACCTTGGTGGAGTTGTCTAACCAACTTGGTCAAGCCTCCGAAGGTGCAGCCGCCGCAGCCGAACAAGCAGCCGGTGGTGGCACTCCTGAAATGGGTGGCGGGATGCCTCCTGAGATGGGCGAAGAAATGCCCGTTTCCCCGGAAGAAATCGGCAAGGCAGCGTCTTTCCGCGCAAAGAAGGCCGCTCAGATTCTGCGCTTCAAGTTGAGCCAGGAAGGCACCGGGAGCACCATTACCGGTGACAAGCCGCACCAGGCGAACACGGAACCCTTGGCTGAAACCGCAGAAGCCAAGATGGACCTGTCCAACCGCCCTGAAAGCTACGCCAACGTTGGCGAAGTGGGCGTAGGCGCGCAGGCTGCATCTGGTAGCGGCGCCGTTGGCGACGAAAGCGTGGTTCAGGGAATCGGTATGGGTCCTGTCGGTGAAGACGGTACCAACTCGACCACCGAAGCCATCAAGGGTGCCAGCCTGCGCAATCTGATCAAGAAGATTGCCCAGGGAACGACCATCACCGGTACCGACCCGAGCCAGCAAAACACTCCTGAGCAGGCTGCGCAAGTGACCGGCGAAGGTGCGATGGAAGCCGCCATGCGTCCGGTGAACTACGCTGTCAGTGGCGAAGCCGGTGTGGGCAACTCAGCTGAAGCTGGCAAAGAGCGCGCGTCCGCCGTGGGTACCGAGCATGCACACCCCGGAACCATGGGTCCTGTAGGCAAGCCGGGCACCAACTCCGTTATCCAGCAGATTGCCAATGGCAAGACCGCTGAAGACGAAGAGTGGCTGCGTCGCTTCAAAGCCACCAGCGCCAAGTATGCTTCTGCTCTCCCTTTCTGGATGGATGAGACTACCAAAGTCGCGTCCATTCAGTATTTCATGAGCCTCTCTCCCAGCGAAGCTACTTCGGTAGCGTCCTACATCCAGAAGACTGCTGAGATCCCCGACGCTCTGAAAGCCTACGTCGAAAAGAAAAAAGACGGGGACGAAGAAGAGGGAGAAGAAAAGGGCGAGAGCAAGAAGGAAGAGAAGAAAGAAGAAAAAGAAGAAGAGTCCAAGAAAGAAGCTTCTCTGAAGGCGGGTGACATCATTTCTCGGCTGCGGCGCTTGAACGCGTAGCGGAGATGGCGGATGAGTCGTTCTTCTCACAGACGCTTAGGGGTACACATGATCGAAGAGCTCCTCAAGACTGGGACGCTGCAACCCTTCGGTCAGATGCGTGACGAGTCTCTTGCCGCTGAAGGTTTGGGTAATTTGAACCAGCGGTACGGTGTCGAAGCTCCAAACATAGTAAGCGGAGCGGCACCCCCGGCAGCAAAACCTTTGCTTCCGGGAGAAGGTACGTACGAAACGCAAGTGGGATCTAACCCCCCAGCAAGTGAGAAGTCGCCGCGAGTAGTATCTATTGCGAAATAACAGTGGCGCTAAGATGGTAGGGCATGGCAGACAGCACACTACAGAGTTTGGGCACGTCTTCAGGTCTATCAACCCTGGCGCGTACCCTCGGAGGAATCGACAGCTTCTACAATGAAGGGTCGCAATCCATCCCTGACATCCGTGAACTGATTAAAAGTGAGCTTGCTGAAGACGCCCGTTTGAAAGACATCAAAATTCGACTCACGCCAGGACTGCACGGCGGGTACTTCCCATCCAAAGATACTGTTGCACTAGGGGTCGTAAACCCAGCTGTGGTAGGCCACGAACTTGGGCACGCCAAGAATGTACGACGTTCCAAGGTTTACGGAAAGATACTACAAACAGCAAATAACGTAGCGCGTATCAACAACACCGCAGCACTCCCGGCGATGTTAGCCATCCGAGCGCTAGTGCGCGACAAAGATACGCGTAACGAGGTGTTGAACATCCTAACTGGTATGTCTGCCATGATTGCCGCACCAGGGTTAGCGGAAGAACTTTCCGCGTCAATCGACGCCGTAAAGCATGCCCCGAGCAAAGTGCAAGCGGTAAAAACACTCTTGCCGGCTTTGCTCCACCACACGTTATCGGCTTCGATGCCAATCGGTATGTACCAGTTGGGTAAACACATTTAGAGAGGGTTGCCAGATGCCTGTATCTCCAAGAACTCAAGCTTTTATGCAGCCGCCGCCAACTGAAGAAGACGCAACGATGGCGTTTGAAGACGGCTTTAGCCAGATGGCTCAGAGCGTCTTTTCATCCAAATTCCCTGAACTCATGGGGAACCTGGTTACCTTCAAGATCCTGAAGTCAGACATCAAAACCGGCAGCGGAGTGGGTGCGTTCATTCTGAGTATCGACGGAGAAGAGGTGTACGTCCCCGCTATCTTAGCGACCAACAGCATCAAACCTCTCGAGATCATGTACTTCAAAGACAAAGACATCTTCCTTCCTCTCACAAAAGAGTGGTTGGAAGAAGTAGCTCGTGGGTCGCTTGATGAATTAGGTGCTGGCGTGAAGCCCCCCGACACACTCAACCCGGACCAGGACATCAGGAACGTAGTCATACCCCCGCCTGGCGGGCGCTACACTTTTGCTGCGGACGCAACGAGTGGTACCAAGCTAGCGCAGTTTTTGTCCGACGCGCCAAACCACGTGAAGCTCGCGTTCAAAACAATCCTTGAGCGCAACCATGACGTTCTGAAGTTTGCTTTTGAAAACTACGACAAGGACATGCTGCTGGACGCACTGCGCCCGACCGTCGAAAAGACTGCGGCCTTGGAGCGCCCGGTAGAGATCCTTACCCCCGAAGACAACACTTCCAGATTCCGAGAAGTTTTCGGAAAGGAAGCTGGGGCTGCCTGGAAAGAAGCGGTGAAGACCGGGTACGTCATATCGGACACCCGAGAGAACGTAAACCAGGCTGTGGAGACTGAAGGCACCCTCAGGCTCACGAACGCTCGCGAAAATGGGTTTTATCATGTGTACATGGCTGACGGTAAGCGTCGCCTGGCATTCGTTGTATGTGACCCACAGCCATTCCGGTCGCCGCTCGAAGCTGGGAAACGGGTGGATCAAAAGAAACTTCCCGACCCATACCGAGCGGCACGAAAGAAGACAAAGTCAGACCTACTGGAAGACCAGGACGCAAACTACGGCGCCCCTGACTCCCCGGACGGGCATGATTGGGTGGTCTATTTTGAGAACGGTGACATCTGCACCACCAGCAGTGCGCCAGTAGGCGAGTGGGTCCCTGCCGAAGAAGTGACTGGCAGCTTGACCAAGGTGATGGGAGATTCAGACAACGCGCCCACGCAAGGATACGGAATCTTCGTGTGCGCCGACGGCGGGAAGTTCCGCGCTACCGATCCCGTCGAAATCAGTAGCGTAACTACCGGCTCTGACGGAGTGCGCCGAGCCAAGTCTTTTGGTCAGGGAACGTTAGTGACGGACCCAAAAAGCCAAATCAAACAGATCGTTGCGCCCAACAAGAGCAATGTTACGTACATCCCAACCTGCTACAAGTTCCTGAAGGGCGAGCGTAAGTACGACGTAAAGCTACTTGAGGGAGCCGCTGACACACTGAGTCACATCGAGAGACTCGAAAAGGTCGCATCCGCGAAAGTCAAGCTGGTAGACGCGGGTTCTGGGATGTTCGCCATCAGTGGTATGGCCGACGCACTGTCCAAGTTGGGTATGGTGGAAGTGCTCGTGGCTGGCATGCAGCTTCGTCAAAAGACTGCTGAGCAGCTTCTGGAGAAAACAGCGTCCCATGGGAAAGCGTTGTTTTACGTGGTAAATGATGCACAGCTACGTCAGTTCAGCGCGATTACCAAGATTGCTCAAGGCGAACAGATGCTCCCCCCTGGACCCCCAGGAGGTGCTGGCGGCATGGTGCCCGAGGGTATGCCCCCCGAGGGAGCACCTGCGATCCCTCCTGAGGGAGCAATTCCTCCAGAAATGGCGCAGATGATGATGGCGCCCCCGCCGCCTCCTCCCCCTAACCCGGTAGAGCTGGCAGTGGATGACATTGGGGCACAGGTTGTTGAGCAGTCAGCCCAGGTTGCTGAGCAACTTGCGGCAGAGCAGCGCGAGTTGTCCAACAAGATGAACATCCTGCAGGCCGTCAAAGAACGCGCCATGCAGATCGATGCTGAGATGAGCGGCATGCCTCCCCCTGGCGCTCCGGCTGAAGTCCAGCAAGAGGCCCCTCCTATGTCTCCTCCTGGAGAGGCCGGTATGCCTCCTCAAGGTGGTATGCCTCCTCAAGGTGGTATGCCTCCCGACCAGGGTATGATGCCCCCTCAGGGCGGTATGCCTCCGGGAGCAGAGGGTCCCGCCGCCATGGAACTGGCCAACACAGCTGAAGGTCCCATGGGCGCCGCTGCCAAGCTGAAAGATCCGGAAGCTTTTGAAGCCACTGCAATCGGAGCTATGGCAGCTGACGCTAGTCTCCGAGAATCAGTTGCCGATTACATGCCGACGCTCGAAGAAGCGTTGGACAACCTGGGTCGGATCCTGTTCACCATGTGGTTGCAAGAATCTACCCTACAAGAAGAGATGGGAGACGAGGCGTACACCGACGTGGAAAGCCAGTTGCTTACAGTTTTCCAAAACTTAGGCGGCCTGATTCTCAAGATCAATCAGACTGCAATGCCGGTGAAGCCCGAGGATGAAGAAATCGCCTGACCATAGGTACCTTGCGGTAAAGGAGAGCGTGGCATCAGGCACAACACCGGATGGACACGTCGAAGCGCAGCTGTTCGACTTGTTGTCTGGTAAAGAGGCACCAGAAGTTGTGAAACGAGCACACGACATTTACACGCAGGAGTACAAAAGAGAAGTTATGGAATCTTTTCTGCTTGTAGAGTCCACTTCAGCGGAAGTAAATGCGGTGCTCAAAGTGCCTGAAGACGTGACTGACGCCTACGCATACCTGTTTTTTGACCCAGTCGTCTTTGAAGACGAGCTGGACCGCTTGAACTACGCGCACACTTACGAGCGCACTGAGTTTGGGACTAAACTCAAAAAATTTGCAACAGATATGGGCAAAGAAAGTTTGATGGTTCGCATGTCCCGGGGATCTTACGCTGTTCCTGCTTCGTGTGTACAAGACAGCATCCGCTCCACAGCGTTTCTTATGGCTCAGTTAGCGAAGGTCAACCCTGCGCGGTCTGCTACAGCTAAAGAAGCCCTCCGCTGGGCACAGCTGGCGCTCAAAGCCGCTACTGAAGACGATACACAGGACCAGGGAAACGTCGACCGCGTTGTAATGGAGCTGGAGACGACAGACGAAACGACCGATGCTACCAGTAGTGGTATCGCTGAAGAGGATATACTCCACTGAGAGGGCTCAAGATGCGTGTATTACGGGCAGAAGACTTTGAGAAGATGGCGCGTGAGGTGGTTGACGAATACCTGAACCAGTCCGTTCCACTCGATGCGGGTCTGGCGAAAGCAGCGATGGACGGCGAGCTCAACCCTGATCAAATTCAGAACCTCGTGCAGCTTGCCAACTCGATCGCCCATCTGACACTGTTTGATGGGAAAAACGATGGTGACAAGATCGTCAAGTTCAACCCGGCCGACCCGGACGTAGTTCTGAAGAAGGTGTACAACGACAACGTCCCAGAATGCTGTGGTGATGAAGAAGAAGGAGAGGCTGTCGTGCCTGGCTCACCCTCGATGGACAGTGCTTCAGATTTTTTCGGTGACTTCCCTGATTTGTCAAAAAAGATTCGGGAGCTCTCTGGGCACTCGGACGAAACACCTGGGATAGAGATAGACGACGCCAGCGGCGGCGCGACGCCCGCGCGCAAGTCGGTGGTCATCATCAAAATCCGCAAAGTAGCTGAAGAGCTCAAAGACCGTGAACTCGTAGCCGCCATCGAATACAAGGAGGAGCTCGACAAGCTCGCTTCTGAGTTCGCCAAGCTGTACGGACCTAGCTACGAAGACTTCGAGAAAGACGCTCTGTCCGTCCGCGGAGACAAGGCCGTGCCTGTCCTGTGTGACGTGCGCAGCTGTCTACGCATGGCTCCGATCCAAAGCACGGTATTGGAAAAGAGCGCCCGCGTGGTTGACTCCGATACGCCGCTCATGACAAGTTTGGACACGCTGATCAAGTTGTCAGCCACGCATCAAGAAAGTCGCGCGGCGTACAACTACTTGAAGGAGAAGGTAGGAGGTGCCTTGTGAGCCGCTTCAGTTCACCGGAAGAGTACATGGAAAAGTTTGCGGTGCACCCTGCGGCAGCGTTCGCTGCACAACAAGCTGCAAGGGGCGGTGCTGACGTAACAGGTAAGTTCGGTCCGATTGCAAGTTCACTCAAGGGCTTCGGCACCTGGTGGAAGAGCCTCGGGACAGCGGGTAAAGTAGGCGTGGGCGCTGGCGCATTAGGACTAGGCGCCCTCTCAGCACTGGGAGTAGGCCAAGTCATGGGCGGAGACCGACCTGGCGATACCATGAGCTACAAAATCAACCGCGGTATGCATGGGTTGTTGGACAGAATCCGCGCTGACGAACAAGTCGGCGAGGCGTTTGCCAAGGGTATCGGTTCAGCATCTGCTGAATCTCTGATGGGTTTGACCAAAGACATCATGTCCAAGGGGTACGACAGCATGAAAGACACGCTGATGCTCAGCCCCGTCCGACAAAAAATCTTCAGCGTTTTGAGGAAAGAAGACGACGTCATCAACATGGCAGACAACAATACGTTGATGGAAGCCTACCACACGATGGCAAACGTCGCCCCAAACTTGTCTACGGATAAGAACGCAGTCAAATCAGTACTGCGTATGGCGGCCACGTCTGGCGGTGGGTTGGACTTCGTCACCATCAAGGGGATCGCCGACGCCGAGATGTCGGTAGCGAAGGCCATGAACGAGCGGAAAAAAGGCGGTGCCCTGTGATAGATCTCGAAAAATTGTTTGGGAAAGAAAGCGCCTGGAGGATGCGCCACGCCGGCTTGCACAAGTTGGCTGCTGAACGGCTGCGGTCAGAGGGGCACCGAATCGACGGAGACCTGAACCTCCGCTCCGCAGTGCAGGCGCTCGGAACGAATCTCTACATCAAAAACGCCGAGTACAAGAGCATCATCGATGGTATCGTGTGCCTGGGTAACCTGATGGAGGACGACTCCGATGGCTAAACTACACGCGTACCTCATGGACATCTACCGGAGCGTAGACACGTCTAACCGTCTGGAAAAGATCGCTCAGTACTACGCTGACGACGAAACGGTAAAGACTGCTGCGCTGCGCGCAAAAGTAGCTGTAGACGCCGAAGTGTTTGCTCTCGTCAAGCGAGCAGCACTGAAATCTGAGATGGCCCAGAATGCGCTGAAAGGCCTCGCCTACTCCGCTGCTCCACTTGCCGGAGCCGGACTTGTCGGGCACTCCCTTCTCAGCAAAGCCAAACACGACGCCGAAGAGGCCACATCTGACGTCCGCAACAAAGTGCTCCAAACAGCACTAGGGCTCGGTGGCATCGGTGCTGGGCTGTACGGACTGAATCGTCTGGCAGAAGGTACAGACGGACAAGAGAAAGAAAGCGCTGACCACGAAGCCACCATTGGTGAACTCGTAGAAAAGCTCGCGACAGTGGGAAAGATCGAAGACAACTTCAGCAGCTTAGACATTGAAAAGCTGACCCCCGACGCTCAAAAGCTCGCGTACGAGTTGCGCGTACTTAACCAAGGATACGGCGTTCAACTTCTGTACGAAGCTAGCCAACACGGAAAAGAGTGACCGTGGTATACTTCCCCAAATTGATCGAGCTTGATGACCTGTCGCGTGAAGGCGAACCGACGATACAAATCGTGCGCCCGGGTGAGTACAACCACCTGCACCACGTGAAGACTGCTAGCGACGCGATGGACTACATCCGCCAGGTGAAGCCGATCCCCGGGAAGACCATTATTCTGGTTCTGGCAATGACTGCCGGAGAATTCTACGGACCAAATCGTAACGGTGACGCGTGGCCAGAGCGACCTCTCCAGGTCGGACAGACACGGATCACTGAAGACCAAGTTCTCCCGAAGCACTATAAGACGTTCGAAACCAACGCCAACGTCTTCAAGCATCACGTCAACAAAGACCCAAACAAAAAAATTGGGGACGTTCTCAGGGCGTTCTACAACTGGCCGATGCACCGCGTAGAGCTGCTACTCTCACTCGACAACCGCAACGCACAGGACATTGTCGAGCGCATTGAACACGACGAATACCCTGCGGTATCGATGGGATGCAAGGTCAAGTACGACGTCTGTTCTCTGTGCGGCAACAAGGCCCCCAGCCGGAAACAGTACTGCACACACGCAAAGCGTAATCTCGGAGAGCTGACCAAAAGCGGTAAGAAGATCTTCGTTTGGAACCCGGCCCCCAACTTCTTCGACATTTCCATGGTCCGCCGTCCAGCTGACAAGCACGGATACATGATGAAGAAGGTAGCGGAGGCTGTTCCAGAAATCCGGAGTTCTGCGCTGTTGGGTGAGTACGTCGATGTCATGGGCCGTAAGATAGCCGGCCTGAAAAAGATGTCTCTCATCGACAAGATTCTCAAAGGCGAAGCAGTCGCCGCCAAAGAAGACAGCGGAGAGGTCACAGCCGTAAAGGATTTTGGGAATCAGATCGCTAAGCCAGCTGCCACAACAATGCCGCCCATCGACGACGGGACCATCCGTGGACTCCTTCGCTACCGCCCTGCAGAGGTGCTGTCTACACTAGCGTCCATGGGCATCTTCATGACAACGCCGGAGTTCATAAAGTACTTCATCTGGAAAATGGATCCTTCCATGGTGGTACCTGACAAGCTGCTCGACCGAGCTGTAGCTATCCAGGGCGCAGTGTTTGATTTCTTAGCGAATAACCCAGAGGTGCTGGACGACATAGACGAAACTGGATTCACTGACGTCTGCCCGCAGAACGTCAACCCTGACCTGGCCAAGAAAGCGGCGTTTCTCTTGGAGAAGCGCTCGCAGCTTGGGAGTTATCTGCACAGAAAGCTGGTTCCGGACATTTTTAGCTCCAAAGACACTACAAAAGGGAACTGGGACGTTCTTACTGTCACGGACCCGCAGACTGGCAGGAGATTCCAGACCACCAGACGCGCAGCTGCAAGGGCCAATGACGCTGGAGCAGAGCGTCAGCTTCGGAACCTCGCAGGGGGAGGCGCGCTGATGGCGGGAGCTCTTGCACTTACTCCCTTTAGGACACTCCGCATGGCAGCTCCGTTACTGGGAGTGCCCGGAGCCGCAATGGCGTACAAAGGGTACCGTGGGTACCCCAGTGTACGCGCGGATACTGGAGAACACGTATACACGCCTACGTCAGAATACTTTGGAGACCGGTACGATCCTGGAGATTCTCAAACGTGGGACGCGTACCCCGGAACAGAGCTTGTAGAGAAACGTTCCAGCTACGCTGTGGACGAATCGAACATGGTCATCAAAATGGCCCTTGATTTCGCGCATAGACCTGGGTACCGAAGTGTCTTTGTTGACACCCAAGGTATCCGTCAAATGGAAGCTCCATCATTCGACGCTGCAATCTATAAAATTGGCGAGGTAATTTGTCCTTGAAATAGGCTTGTGTACGCTCATAATCCGTCCTACTATTCCTTTCGAATTGTAGGAAACAAGAAGGAGACTCTTGACATGGCCGAGGTAATGAAACTGAAAGATATCTTGTCTGACCTGCAGGGCATTGGTTCTTCTGGTATGGACAAGACCGCTGGGGTACGGAAATCTGCTGGTGCGCCCGCTTCTACCGCAAAAGACGAACTCGTGGCCGCGCTGAATAGTGCAACTACGACGGAAAAAACTGCGGCAGTCCGGAGCGAACCCGTCACAGATCGTCTCGTAAAGGTCGCTGAAGACTTGGCTGCCAGCGAAGGCGAAGCTCTCGTGAAAGAAGCTCACTTGTACGGTGCTGCTGTTGCTGACGGGTTCATGTCCCGTGTCAGTCAGTACGAAGGCGCGGCCGGCAACACCAAAATAGCTTCGACGGAAGAAACCTTCGAGAAGTTCGCGGAGGAGAACCCGGGAATCACGAAGCAAGCTGTTGAGCTCGGGTACCACCACGGGAAGCTGCAGGTCGAACATCTGAAGCAAGCGGCGTTCAAACAAGGCTACGACGACGCCAGTGCACAGATCGGCTCTCTTTCTCAGACCAGGGAAGGTCAAGAGAAGCTGGCAGCCATCGCCAACGAAATCAGTGGTGGTCACGAAAAGACCGCATCTGGATTCGAAAAATGGGCTGCTACTCCCGAAGGCCGCCAGGCTATGCCGACGGTCCAACAGGGGTATCAAGAAACGATGGCCAAGTTGGCAACGATCGACCAGGGCTACGCCGATACAGCCCGTGAGATCAACAAGATGGCCGCCGATACGTTTGAGCGCGGTTACAACGATACCATCAGACTTCTCCGGGCGATGTAAGCATGTACGAAGCGCACGAAATATACGCCGAACTCTTCAAAGAGGCTAGCGCTTCTGAAGAGGTGGCTTTCGTCAAAGAGGCCTTAGGGACTCTGGGGAAAGCGCTTTTACTTGGCGGAGGTGGTCTCGGGGCTGGGTTGGCCGGGGCTGCTATTGGAAAACGGAGCGCTCGACAAGAGGCTGAGGAACAGATGAACCGCCAGAAAGCACTGACATTTGGAGCCGGTGCTTTGTCAGGACTCGTTGCACCCTCACTCCTCAAACAGCTAAAAGGCGCAGCAGGCCTGGGGCTTGGTCCCAACAACGCTTACACTGATGAGTTTACGGAGTTCTGACATGGCCGGATCAATCGGAGAAATTGCTGAGCAGGTGCTTGCAGAAGTTAGAAGTTCGAAGCTTACCAAGCTGGCCCAGCATAGGATATTGAAAGAAGCACAAGCTATGCCGGTGGTGCGCACAGAAGTTGGGAAGCTGCTCATGAAGTTGTCTGAAGACGTAAAGAGCTGTTCTACCGACATTACAACCGACGACCTGGAAACGTTCCTAAGCGGAGTGAGCGATGCAATCAAAGCTACGTAAGATGGCAGCTCATTTACGGGACTTGGCAAAGAAGCGTGAGGATACCAAGCTCGTAAAGTGCGCACAAGCTGCTCAGGCGTTGATCGGGCTGGCTGCGCTCCGTCGAAAGATTGGGTGAGGTTACTATGCTTGAACAAGTCGCTACAGTTTTAGAAAAGTTGGCCATCTACTTGGACGCCGTAGAGTCCGAAAAATCGGATGCTATCCGTGAAGACCGATCCAAGCTGGCCGCCATTCTCAAAGACAGGTTTGAGGAAATCACTGGCGATACTGTCGACGATGACCTCCTCAACAAGCTCTCCAACGCTGATTTGGATGTGTTGTCTACATTTGAACGCGTGGCAGAGGCGCACAGCTCGGACCTCGGAAGCCCCAGTAACATGAGGGACGGTTCTGTTGCGATGACCACAAAGGAAGCTGCCGAAGCTGCCGATGACTCGTTCCTCGATTGGGTCATGGGCGGCGAGGAATAAAGGAGAAACGAAAATGTCCAACCTGAATTCTGTTTTTGACACTCTTCGCGGCTGGCCTGATGGGAGCGCTCTCGAGTTCAGCTTCCAGCCCAAAAAGGGTGTGACCATCGAAGAGGGGAAGGTCGTCACAGGCTTAAACCGTCAGCTCGCTGACGCTTCCGTTCTGAAGCTCGTCGATGACTCACTGGTCACTGCCCCCACGTTGGTTTACGCCGACAAGGGCAAGGCTTACGGGGTTGCTGGCGTAGGCGGCGACTGGTCTGTCTTCGCCATCGGCGACATCGTTGAGTGGAACGGTTCCGCCTGGGTCCTCATCGTAGCCGCAGTCGAAGCAGAGGTCGCTACCGGTACCCGAGGAGTCGTCGCACCTGCGTCGGCCGCGGGATCCTTTGCTGGCCTCGAAAAGAAGGTCGTCCAGTACACCAAGCACACCGTGGAACTGACCTGCACCGCCGGTGGTTACACCAACTGTGTAGTAGGCGACATCGGCAAACCAGTCGTGGCCACAGGCTCTGGCGACACAGGTACTCTGGTGTCCTATGACAACGTGACCTACAAGTGGGTCGTGGACCCCGACACCCCGGCCGACGTCTTCCTGGCTGCTGACGCTCTGGCCATCACCGGCGGAACTGGCGTTGGTATCGTAGATACCGGCGGTGTCGCCCCTCTGGGCGGCGCCTGGGCATCCGTGGCTCCCGATGACGGGGCACGCATCTTCATCAGCGCCGGCGTCTTCGCCGACAAGTACTTCGACTACTCCGGAACTCACCCCGCCGGTAGCTGGAGTCAAGCTTCCAACCAAGAACGCGCAGCCGAAGTCATGGACGTGTATTCGTCAGTTGGATGGGACGGAAACCGCAAAGGCGACGCGTGGCTGGTGATCCAAGGCAACGATCAGTTCGACGCTGCTTTCGTCAACAAAGTCACTTGCTTGAAGTTGCAGAGTGGCTGCACCTTCAAAGTACAGAACAATGCCGCAAACACCCTCGTCGCAGGTACCTTCGTAGAAGCTGCCTCGGGCGCTATCCAGGCCTTCACCGACAAGTGGCCAATCGGCGTTGTGGTTTGGACCAACGGCATTTCTGGTGCCAGCGGCCAAATCGCTATCGCATCGATGTAAAGGAGGCACACGATGTCGAATTTGAACTCAAAGTTTGACCTTCTGGCTGGGTTGCCTCCCCATGGACGTAGCGCCATGGAAGGTGATTTCAAACAGAAGGCAATTCCCACCGCCACGTTGGTGGAGGGAATGATCGCCGCCGTAGAGAATGAATCTGGGGTCCCCGTCGTAGACGCTTTGACGTCTGCAGCCGCTACCCCGTGGTCGGGCTCACCCGCTGCTCCCGACTACCCTTGGTTGATTCTCCAGGGCATGGACCAATCCGACGCCGCTTTTGTCAACAAGATTACTGCGCTGACCATGTCTCACGGCTTGGTCTTCAAGGTAGAAACTCTCGTCTCCTTTGCTGTTGGGGACCTGGTTTACGCCAACGCTGGTGTTCTGGCAAAGGTGGCCGCGAGCCAACAGGCTATCGGGCAGGTCATCGAAGTCAATTCAGCAGGCGGCTACGTCGTCGTGGCCACGTAAAGGGAGGAAGTCATGTCTCAACTGAGTGCAATCTTTGACATCCTTCGAGGTTGGCCCGACGGAAGCGCCCTGACCTGGGATTTCGTACAGGATTCCGGTGCTGCCTCGGACATCGAAGAAGGATCCGTTGTGGCGGTGGTTGCTGCCAGCAGCCCCACCTCCGTAGACCGTCATACGTCGGCTCTCATTGGACCGAACGTTGACCAACTCGATCATCCGTGGCTCGTCATCCGTGGCAAGGAGTCTTCTGAGTCGGAATTCACCGGCAAGTTGACGTGCCTCAAGCTGCGCACGGGAGTCGTTTTCAAGGTCCCAACAACTGAATCCCCTACTGTGGGCGACTTGTTGTGGGCTGATACCGGCGTTCTCACGAACGTCGACCCTGGTAGCAACATCCCGCATGTTGGAAAGGTGATGCAATTCGACGCCACCGACGGCTGGATGATTGTTGAAGCGTAGGAACAACTGAAACGGTAACTACCGCTAGAAGAGGAGCAATACCATGAGAGTCGAAACGACAGGCGTCTCGGCCCAGCTGATCAACTCGAACTTCGTTCGTAAGATCGAAGACGGACAGATCAAGCAAGCCCAAAGCGAAGGGTCTGCGTTCATCCGCAGCAAACTGCGTCAAACCTCGTTTGCCCGGGAGATTTTGCCTCCCATCGTTCTGGCCGACGACGAACTCGATCGTGACGAATTCACCGATCTGCCCAAGAAGATCATCGAAAAAGAGCCTGATTCCAAGGCTACCTTCGTGACCTTCAAGGGCACCGGAGAGCGCACCTGGTTCAGCGGTCCCCGCTACGCGGTGTACTTCGGAAAGATCGAAAGTCAACGGTTCACGAAGTCGAAGTTCGAGCTGATGACCTACCAGAACGACATCCGCAAAATCCTGACCGACAACTCGGTCAAGGACATGTCGGACATCGAAGACGGCAAGTTCATCGAAACCTGTGACGCCATCGTTAGTGGTGTTGGCGACCAGGACATCTCGATCGCCGGTTCCTTGGACGCTGACAAAGTAGTCCAGGCACTGAAAGCGCAGATCGAACGCAAGATCCCGATCGGCAAGATCCTGATGACCAAGTCGCTGTACTACGACGTGTTGAAGTTGGCTGCTACCAGCGTTGGTGACCCCATCGCTAGCCGCCACTACGACGACGGCGTGGAAGAAGAAGAGAAGCTCTGGGGTATCCCGGTTGTCACGACCATCAAAAAGGACATCGTTCCTGAGAACGTGTTCTGGCTGTTTGGCCCTGAAAACTACCTGGGCAACTTCTTCTTGCTGCAAGACGCGACCTTGTTCATCAAGCAAGAAGCCGACATCATCGAGTTCTGGTCATACAGCGCTCCTGGCATCGGCATCGGCAACAACTACGCCATGACCAAGGTTACCCTTACCTAATTAGGTAGGGTGATTTTGGCAGAAAGGACGCAGGCATGAAACTGCTTGTGAACGAAAGTAACTCGGGTATCCGCTTGCCGCGTGCGGACGGCGGTACTTTGAAACTGCGTCCAAAGGGCCAGCCCGGCGACAGGAAAGAAATCGACGATTTGACCGCTGCATCGGAATCGGTGCAGCGGTTCAAGTCGGCGAATAAGGTATCCTTGTTGTCGGCGGAAGAAGCTTCTACGCGTGCCGCCGCCGAAAGCCAGCCCAAAAAGGCTAAGGCAGTGAAAAAAGAGACTCCCCCGGCGCCCAAAGAAGATCCGACGCCGGATCCTATCGTCGAAGAGCCGAAGAAGGAAGAAGCTCCCGTCGTCGAAGAGCCGAAGAAGGAAGAAGCTCCCGTCGTCGAAGAGCCGAAGAAGGAAGAAGCTCCCGTCGAGGAACCTGAGGAAGAAGAAGAAGAAGAAAAGTCTTCCTACAGGGGGAAGTCCAAGAAGAAGAAAAACCGCTAGGAGCAGAAATGGTGCATGGGCCATGTTCAGACACAGAATCACCACACGTCACGGGACATTAGGTCTGCGCACCACGCTCGGCCTGGACACATCGCAGCTACAATCAACCCACATGATGGCGAGGGGGTAGCATGTCTTCTCCTCTAACATCTGGAGACGTTCGCGAATTCCTTCGTGATTACGGGGAGTACAACATTCTCCTTGATAGCGTGGAGTTCACAGAAGACGAGATCGAAAAAGCGATGAGCTTCGCGGTCGATCGGTACAACCTTCTTACCCCAATGACAAACCTCACTGAAGACACCTTCCCGAATCGGTGGCTCCTTCTGATTGGAACGTGCAGCCACCTCATGCAGAGCGCAGCGTTCTTGCAGCTACGAAACCAAGCTACGTACAACGACGGTGACGTAGAACGCATCGGGATCGACGACAAGTTTGCTCTGTACCAACAGCTGGCCGGCGCGCTGGCAACCGACTGGAACCGGTACGCCCAAAAGGTCAAGCAGCAAGTCAACATGGAAGGTGGGTACGGGTCTCTGTCGTCAGGCTACCGCTACGTGCGCCCCGGAACCAGGTACGAAAGGTGAGCGAAAAAATGCTAAAAGTGGCCTACCAGCGGGGGCTTGAACGCGCCCTCGAAGAGTCTGGTATCGCCAAAGAAGCCTTCTGGGGCGCCGCGGGCAGTAAGCTTCTTTCGGCCGGCAAGGGCTTGTGGAAAGGACTCTCAAAGGTAACCCCTGGGGGCGGCGACACGCTCGGGTTCGGGCTATTTGGTGGTGGCTTAGGTGCTCTATCAGCCGAGCCAGGATCCAGGCTCGAGGGGTTCGGAAAGGGACTTGGTGCCGGTCTCATAGGCGGCGCTGGGTGGCATTACGGTACCAAAGGTGCGGAAAAACTAATTGGCGGCCTGGCCAAGTCAAAGATGATGGGTGGCCGGGCCAAGGGGCTTGGGGACCGTATGCAGAAAGTCATGGGAATCGGAACTAAGGAGAACATCAAAGCCGGGCCCCTGTCATTCAAAGACATCTGGGGCCTCCAGGGCAAGAACACTCCGGAAGCAGCTAAGCTCTTTGGCGCCAAGTCGTTAGTCGCTGTACCGACGTTTGGTGCTGCTTGGGGGGTATCTGGGGCGGCAGAAGATGCCGCTCACAATTACATCCCAGCTCTCCATCAAGATGAGGGAGAAAGTAAGTACCAAGACGTCCCCAAGTACATGAGCATGGGGCGGGATATTCTGCGTGCGCCTAGAATGGGATTGACACCCCCTGGTAGTTCGAGGGGAGCGTACTCAGGAACAATGCCAGGAGCACGGACATGGTAGCGGACCTACTGAGAAAACTGGCCCAGAATCTGCGCAAGCAGGGGGCGGCACCGAATAAACAAGCACTCAAGGGTATTGATAACCCTGGGGCAGCCGGAGCCAGTGGCATCCCTAACCCCACTTCGTCGTACGTGGACGGACCTGCGGACCCGAGTGTAGGGGGCTCTCCCGAAAAGATGAAAGGTTGGACCCCGAAAATACCAACCACATGGAGAACGCTGTGAAAATACTAGCAAAAGTAAGTATTCCTGGACGTTTGCGTGATGGGATGCTCCTGAAGAACGCGGAGTACTTCGAGGTGCCCCACAACAACGATGGCATAGAATTCATGCGCTGGTGGGAAAAGGCCGCATCCACTGACCGAGACTCTGTGATGAAACAAGCGTACGATGCAGACACCACCATCGTAGCAGCTCTGAAGGCGAGGCTCGAAGGCGAATGCGCGTAGTCATTACCAAGGTATCACCCCTATACGCCGGCTCCACTAAAGGAGTCGCGGTGCAGTGGGACATGGAGGCAGTGAAGGAGAGTGGTGTGTTTAGCTTCACTCTCATGCGCGCCGGAGCGCCTGAAGGTCCGTGGGACGACGCTACGAGCGGGACTGACGTCTATACCCTCACTGACGTATTCGACGCGCCCGCGGGCTTCGAAGCGAACTTGCTGTCTTTGGCACGAGATATCTATTACAAGGTCAAGGCCGTTCCCCCTAGTGGGTCTGCCAATACGGTGTACTCGCGCCCTGTCAATCTTGACGGTCACGCGCAGACCGTAATAGAAGGGCCTGCTCCCGTAATCGGGTACACCGCCGATACAGAATACCAGTACGAAGAAGAGCCCCAGACTGGTCTCGAGCCGCGTTCCAGGTTCCCTTCTAGTGCAGCACGCCTCCGTCTTTTACGCCGTAAAATCCTTCGAGAAGAATACGTGCTACTGAGGAAGCTAGCTGGTATCGAATTTTATTTACTGAAGCGTCGGCACTACGGTGAGCGCTGTACTGCGTGCTACGACCCGCGCACGCGGGAGGTAATAAAGTCTGCGTGCTCTGAGTGCTACGGAACATCGTGGATTGGTGGGTACCACACGGCCGTACCTTTGCTAGGGAGACGCGCCACGAGTCAGATCGGCACGGAAGTAGCCCCACAAGCAAAGATGGAAACAAACCTCACGCGTATCCAGTTTTTAGACTTTCCTCGCATAGACGAAGAGGACATAATCGTTGAGAGGGCACACGACCAGCGATACTTGGTGAAGAGCCGGTACTTTACTTCTTTGAAGACGATACCCGTTCACCAAACGGTTTCTGTGTCTGAGCTCGAAAGACAGGCGGCGGAATACAGTATTCCTGTCCCGTCATAAGGAGACGCAGTCATGCTAAAACGTGCATTCACCGAAGGGACGAAGCTGGCGTTCGAAGACGCGGGCCTCACTCAGGAACAAATTCAGGCTGCACAGCGACTTTCAGGTGTAGGTGGTGGCGTAGCCGGCGCCGGGCTGGGGGGATTACTGGGCAATTACCTGGGAGGGCGTGTATCAGACTCCTTTGATGTAGACCCCGCTATCGCAAAAGCACTCGGTTCAGGTCTCGGGGCTGCAGCAGGCGGAGTCCTGGGTGGTTACGCCGGGTCACAGTACCCTACCTGGAAGTACAAGCACCAGGCGCAAGAAGACGCTCCTGACTTCGACATGGAAGACAACGCCCTGGGCACCCTTCCTATCGCTGATTATCTGGGCGCGTTGCCTGGATACGGATACGACGATTACGGGTACGGGCAGGACGACGGAGGATACGGGTACTACTGATGACAATCCCACGTCCGTACAACGAACAAACACTTCTTTCTACACCCCTTACAGTGCTAGGGATGTTCATAGAAGTTGTGCGCGCACGGTTTTCCACGGATACCTTCAGTGACCCTGAGGTTCCCTGGACGTGGGACGACGACATCGGTACAACAGACATCTTCATCGAAAGTGGTTTCAATACCAATATTGAAGCCCGCACAGTGCGCCCTGGTATTTGGATCGACAGAGATCAAAACATCTACGTAAAATCCAACATGGGGCGCCAAGATCAAATGCCGGTACACACCAGAAAATCTGTGTATCTGTACCACGGTTTCGGTGAGGTAGACATCATCCTAGATTGTACGTCGCCCAACCGCGGCGAAAGCATGGTAATCGGCAGCGTTGTCCAAGACTTTTTACAGATGTCTGCCAGTATCATCAAAGGAGATTTTGGTCTGCGGGACATGACAGACGTGATCATGAACCGCACGTCTCCGTTCGATAAGGACGACAAGCTGTGGAACACGCAGATCCAAGTACGAGCACAATATGAAATCCGCTGGGTTACAGCACCCCTGGCACCTACGTTCAACAGCGTCCTCGCAAAGCTCAGCAATGTGGCAGATCCCGCAGCCTATTTTAGGGAAGTTGCACTACGCGCAGAGTTCGAGCCGGATACGTAGGTTCGCTTGTGGAACGGGAGGTTGTGGCCTACTATTTAGCGAGACGTTGCTAGCATAAAAGGAGAAACCAAATGGCCTTTGTTCGACCCATAGTCTACGTTTACCAGCAGTTCCAGAGCGTTGTTCTGGCCCCCGGAGTATCGGACCTGAACTGCTGCATCGTTGGACCTGCTTACCACATTCAGGATTACCCGACTGACGCGACAAACATCGCCGAAGATGACTTCGTTGTAGACGGAGAAACCAAGGATGCCCCTTGTGACGATGACGGCCTCAGCACTGGGCGCCCGGCCCCCGCAGCTGACTTTTTGACGCTCGCAGAGCCCCCGAATCACACCGCCGGCGGTGTACTCGACTCCGACAGTGTTGACCTCGTATTCGACGAATGCCTGATCGACCTGAATCACGGAAACGATGGGGCTCTGACAGCTGGGAGCCCTATTCTCACTTGCGCAACCGGCGACTTCGTCAACAAGAAGGTTGCTATCGGAGACCGCGTTGTGCTCAGCAAAACGGGCAGTCTACTCGCGGCCGACACAGTCGTAACCACTGTCCGTGAAGTAGTCAGCTCCACTGAACTCAAGGTTGTCAGCGGCCTTCTGTCTACCACAGTAGGAACTACCGCCATCAACTGGCGCGTCGAACACGAGCTCAGCGACGTACACATCAGCAGCAGCTACACGGCCATCTCCGGGAACGCGATCACCATCAAGACCCTGGCCAGCGGCGTGCAGACCCTGTACGAAGACGCTGCCTGGACGGTCAACTACGCGAAAATCTACGTAGGGTACCGAGAGCGTCGTACGGATTTGCAAGACGTGCAGGATATTACCAGCGTCGATTACATCGAAGACATTCTCGGTCGTATTGACGAGCGTAACCCTCTGGCAGCCGGTGTCCAAGTTGCTATGGCCAACACAGGAACCCCCATCCAGGCTTTCGGTGTTGTCACTGACGACCTCACCGGTCATCAGAGTGCGCGTGACCGGATGACCTCCCGCAGCGATATCTACTGCCTTGTTCCGGTAACCGGAGCCTTGGAAGGTAGCGACTGGGTGAACGTCATCGCTATGTGGAAGAACCACTGCCGCGCATACGCCGCGTACGACGTAGGCAAGTACCGCGTGGTCATCGGATCTTACGATGAACTGCCCACCGAAAAGAGTTCAGTGGACCCGAGCCTTACCGGCAACACTGAGTCGTCCACGGCAATCACCACGTACGACGTGTTTGTCGACCCTGCAGCCGCGATCAACTTTTTGACGGCTGAAGTGGGTTCTTCTCACCTGCTCGACGTTGCGCACGCCCACGCTGACCAAGTGTCCGTCGCGACAGGCAAGACCATCTTCGACAAGGACTACGCGGCCAAGAGCCTCCTCGGAGCCATGGGCAGCAAACGTCTTCGTGTCGCTAGTGGGTCTGAGTTCGGATCTGACGAGCGCCTCAACCAAGATGGCATGTACATCGTACGCGACGCCTGGTTGAAGGCTGAAGGCGGAACGGGCTACACCGAAGACGTCGACCAGATCGTTACCAGCGATGACGGCGGCGGAGCTACGCGTGTTACCCTAGCCGGTGCCTTCGGAAGTGTGGTTGTTGGTGACGTTGCATTCATCACCGGCGCAGACACTGCGGCTCACAATGGTGGTTGGCGAGTTACAGCAATCGATGCTGTTGCTGGAAACTACATCGATCTCGGTGACCTTGTTTACGCTGCCGACGCCAACAGCGGCATCGTAGGATTCGGCTGCCACGTATACCGAGCTACCGGGTATTACGATGGCGGTTCCGTTACTGCGGCTGACAACAAGTTCACCGGTACGGGAGCGTTCGCGAACGCCCGCGTAGGTGACGTTGTGTTCTGCTGGGACTCTGCCGAGACCGCAAACAAAGGCATGTGGGTTATCAACAGCGTAACGGATGACGACAACGCTATCGTCGGAAACCCCGGCGGGACCCTAGTAGGAGCACCGGCAGCCAGCACCGACTTCTCCGTGTTCCGTCTTCCTTCGGTGGAGTACAACGGAGCGGGCACTATCTCTACGCGTAAACGTCTGGATACGCTTCGTGATGACAGCGCCACCTTCGTCGGGAACGTTGACCCCGGAGAAGACATCGAAATCCCGTACCCCGAGTCGGTTGATCCGCTGTACTGGGACACGACCACTACCAAGTGGGAAATCGAGTCGGTCGAGAGCAACGAAGTACTCATCGCCAAGCTTGGTGATCTGGAGGAGCTGGCTCCGAAGCAATTCGTCCAGGGATACTCTTCTGACGACTTGTCGTACCGGATCACCATCGACCTGCTCCCTGCCAAGCAAGTCGAAGAGCTCAACACGATCACCAGCGGCCTCTCGGATTCGCGCTGTGTCATGGTGTGGCCCAACGAGGTAACCGTCAGCGATCTGCAGAACGAACTCACAGAAGTACAAAGCCGGCAAAGTGGTCAGTACCTGGCTTGCGCCGTTGGCGGTATGGTAGCCGGACTCCCGTCTCACCAGGGGTTCACCTACATCGGAATCGCCGGAATCCAGCAGATATACAACTCGAACTTCTACTTCACCGATTCCCAGATCACCGATCTTCGAGACGGCGGCTGGTACGTGTTCGTGCAAGACAGCGAAACATCTCTGCCTTACACCGTACACGAGGTAACCACCGACGTGAGCGCCTACGAACTCGGCGAGTTCATGAACGTGAAGAACTTCGATTACATCGCGACCTACATGAAAGAAGTTCTGGAACAGTTCCTGGGCAAGTACAACATCACCACAGAGACGCTGGAGATGATTCGCTCGTCTCTGAACGCCGCCGGTGCGTATCTGCAACTCCGAATCTACCCCAAAATCGGCGTGCCGCTCCTGGGGTTTGACGTCACGTCACTGACACAAAGCGCGACGGAAAAGGACATGGTAGAGGTCTACATGGACATCTCCCTGCCATACGTCCTGAACAAGATTTCGCTGCACCTGGTGGCGTAGCACACGGGAATGATTGCAAAAACGTTACCGAGGTGGTACCATCTCAGTAACATGAACTAGGACTGAAATGCCATTCAGAAGCAAAGAACAGCTGAACACGGCGTTTGAAATAGGTTTTTCGTGCGCGCTGAAGGAAGCGGGCTTTGAAAAAAGTTCTGGCTTCTTAGGGAAGACGCTAGACCGTACGAAACACTTATGGATCCCTGGTGCCGCCGGCGCCGTAGTTGCTGGCCCGGAACACCGTACAGAAGGCGCGTTGTTAGGTATGGGTGGCGGAGCACTCGCGCGCCATTACGGACTCAAAGCACTGAGTAAATTGACGTTCTCCCCGGAAGAATTTAAGCTGATGAAAGAACTCGGGTCATCGCGCAAACTCCAAAAAAACGCTCCCGATCTTTTCAAGCAACTAACCGAATACAACGCCCAGAAACCAATGTACGGACTTGCTGCCAGCACACTCGGCGGCGCTGGGGCCGGATACGCAGCTCGGGAAGCTCTCAAGCCCGGGGGCTTTGCTGGACCGCCTGTTATGCCGTCGAACCCAGCAGTCAGCGACATGGCTACTCACTACTCTGGTCTGGTTCCTGGGGAAGAATATTACATCTGAATCCAAATAAGGAGTAGACCCATGGCCAATGTGACGCCGAACGCAGTAACCAACGCAACTGACTGGAAATTCCAGAACAGTTATATCGAACGGTTGATGGACCATGCTGCGCTTACCGCGGCACACCCTGACGACACCCTTATCTTGGCCGGTCCGCCGCGGTTTTACCAGCAAGGGAAGAAGATTACCTTCGAAGAGATGCTTCCCATCGGTATGGTGCAGCAGATGCAGGTCACCATGCAAAAGCCTACGGTGCCCGCAATGGCCATTGGCTCTGGGCGTGGGTTCTACCTGAGCGGTAAAGCGCAGGGTACCGCGTCCATCGCACGTCTCTTCGTAAATGGGCGTAACCTGTTGCGTGCACTGATGTCCAACGCCATCGTTGCAGGCATCGATGTCACGAAGTTCGACGACATCGCAGGAGCTGTTGCTGACGCCAAGTTCTTCACCAACTTGGACTCAGAGCTGTTCTTAATTCCGTTCGGCATGGCAGTATTGTTCCGCGACAAGGTTCACAACGACCTGGGCGCGTTCTACATGGAACTTTGCATGATCAACACCTGGTCTATCGCCGTGGGCGCCGGCCAAAACATGATCATGGAAAACGTGAACATGCTGTTTGACCGCGCGCTGCCTATCACCGCAGCTGGTGCAGGCGCTGCTTCGGCCAACAACAAGGACTACTATCCTCCCAACGCACCTGAGGACTCCAAGCTCTTCGACGCCATCTTTGGTGGGCGCGCAGAAGATCTACCTCCGGCTGTTGGTGGTGAGGATACCGTAGCCAACGACCCGTACGGTGAAGGCTGATTCTTAGGAGTTTTCCCTAGAACCACCCCCCGTACTAGCCTATAATTCCCCTATGATAACGCAGGGGACCAACCACAAAAGCGAAAATGTCCGCGGCGCTCCGTCGCCAGGATCGCGAGATGAGTCCACCGAAGGGGCTTCTATTTCTGCGGTGCACACCGAAACCTATTCCTGCGACGTACGCACGGACAGCGGTAAAACCCTAATCGGGCTGCCGTTCCCAGATCTCAGACAAGACCCAGACGGAAGCGGCGGTGAGGTGTCCGTCCCCAGGATGGGGCATCGAGTCATAGTAAGCTACGGCGGAGGCATGCGCCCGCGGATCACTGGGTTTTTACCGGTGTCTACTGACTCCGCAGGCGTAGGTGCCGGATCCCCGTCTATGACAGAGTTCGAGGTAACGACACCCCCATCAGGACGCGGGCGGTCAAACTTCCGGAAAAACATGCCCAAAGGTATGCTGCCCGGGGACTGGAGTCGCATCGGTAACCAGGGCCAGTACATAGGGGTGATGGACGGGGGAGTTATTGCGCTCCACGGATCCCCCTGGGCCCACATACGAATCCTCGGCGCGAACACAGCTGATACGCTGAAAATAACTGGGCGCACTACTGAACTATTGACAGACTTTGGTGGTCTGACATTCGGGAGCCAAGAAGGTAAGTCCTGGGCAGAATTCTATGGGGGTACCGATCAGTCACTTGAGTCGGGGGTAGACAAGCAGAACTTCACCGTGAAGGGTGACATCGGAAAGGGGGACGGTCTCGTAAACTGGCAGATGTCTGACCGGGACGGCCAGGCGATGCATCGCGTGACTGTCTACCCAGACGGCCGGACTATGTCATTTCAGAACGGCCCTCGCGAAGAGCGGGTCAACGGGCGGTACAGCGGTATCTTCGGGGAATATCACTCCCGGCAAGTACAGGCGGGAGACGACCGCGTAGAGGTTCTGAATGGTAACCGGGTGGAGAAGTACTTTGGGAACCAAGAAACTACGATCACGCAGAACAAAACCGTCAACATTTACAGTGACGAATCCACTATCGTAGAGGGCAACTCCTACCTGCAATCCAAGACGTGGGACGTCCAGGCGCAGGGGAGCCTTCTAGCTACGCCGGGCGATACGGCTATATCCATGGCTGCCGTCAACGGCAGCTTTGACATCGACGTTGCCCCGAAAAATACCACTGCACTACCGACACCAAAGAGCGGGTTTCATGTAAACGTAGGGCCCGCAGGCGCCGACATCGAACTAGCGACGCTAAGCCCAGGACTCGGAGACATCAAACTCAACGCCATGGCACAGATGAAGCTGGACTCCATCATGCCCATGACGTTTACGACTAAAGCATTGCTACAGCAAGACGCCCTCGGGCCCATACAAATGAGTACGAAGGTGGCTATGACAGTAGATTCTGTGGGCCCAATCGCTCTCAATACACCAACAACCCTACTGAGCGCGACTAGCGGCGTAGCTATCGATCCTGCTGTACTGTACCTCGAGCTACTCGCGTACCTGAACATACTGGCCGTCGCGCTGGACACGCACATGCACTTGTCTCTGATACCATTTACGAACACAACACCTCCAGTTGCACCTGTGTTCGCGGCGTCGCTGAATGCAGCAGCTCCGCTATTCATGTCCAAGAAAGTTTTCCTAGGGGGATAAGATGGCCTGGGTCCCACTCAAAGATACGCCCCTACTCCAGCTGTTGGGTAAGCTCGCTACACTCCAAACAGCCGTGACCGAACTTGTCACCAAACAAAAGCTAAACGACGCTCGGGCCCGCATACTATCAGTTCGTGCCGTGCAGCACACCCGCGCAGCCCGAAAAGAACGCCTGCGGGAGAAGGAACAAAATGGGACGAAGTAACTGGTCGAGCATCAACCCGGGAGATTCGACACTGGTCGGAACCCTGGATCAAATGAAATCCGTCATCGAACCTGTGTTCGATACGCTGACTGCCATCTTGAAGGTAACCAAAGAAACGCTCACTCTGGCAGAGAAGACTCTCGTAAGCTTAGTAGACCCAGATACCCTGGCGATCTCAGGGTTCATTGAAACCATACGCGCAGTGTTAGAAGACCTGACTGGTGAGGGGAGCGCCGGCGTGTTCATGATCCCGATACCCATCATCCCCATCGACAAGGAACTCGCTGATAAAGTCCTCTACCCAGAGCCTGGGACAGACGCCATGACGGGGGAAGAGGCCCTCGAGACTGCGTTGCGGAAAGGCCGCGTCGGCAGCGGTGGCAACTACGGTTTCCTGGACACGCTTAGAGCTTCTATGTCTGACCAGATGGACCCCATGCGCCCGCAGTTGGATTCAGACGCACACGTAGCAGGCATCGTTGTGTACTTCGGGACCGAATCGTACCTGCAACTCGTAGCGCTCATATTCAAGCTAGCGCAGCTCTTCAGCGATAAGGACAAGACCTCTGGTGTGTCTGACGCATTCACTGGCGGGACAGTAGACGTCCCTAAGCCTAAAAACCTCAAGGCAGAACTTGTTCCGTCGTCTACTACCAACGCAATGAAAGAAGTGCTGTCTAACCGCCTCCGCGGAGATTCAGATACGCCACTAGCCGCCCGGCTCACGTGGGATTTGGAAGACCGGGTTCACGTTCTTCCGTGGCCCACGATAGACGACTACGGCCAGGTGACCATAGAAGTGTCCGAAGTAGTCATTTACAGATCTTACCAACCGATCACTACGGCGATGAGCCTGTCCCAGCGGAGCACCTACGCCATCGCGCGGTACCCATTCGACAGCTGGGTTTCTGAGTTCTACGACGAATCGATAAACAAGGGAGAGACGTACTACTACGCAGTCGGGTACAAAATTGTTGAGCAAGACCCGGAAGACTCAGACAAGACAATTGACAGCATCGGTGACGACCCACTGAACATCTCGACCTCACAAATATCCATCCCTGAAGACTTGAACATGTTCTCCCGTAGAGGCACGCCGCCAGACTGGTTTGTGTTCCCAAGCCCGTTAGCTCTGATCCCGGCCGTAACCAACGCTGTACGAAAGATCGAAGCAGCTATCGACGCCATCGAAAGCACCATTGACGACAAGGCTGCCAAAACTCGAAAGTACATTGAGGGCATCGGAGACCTAATCGATTACTACGTAAACCTCGTAGAGGATGTTGTCGGAACCATCAAACAGTTTGTCGACGCCCTAAATTGGACTGGGGTGTTCGCCGGAGTAGTAGGGTTTTCCGGTAAGGGCGGCAACGAAAGAGTTCTCAAAGAAATCGGTAGTGCCATGTTTGACACGAGCGACTCAGGCCGCCCACCATTCGACAAGGGGACCGAAGCGGTGTGCGGTTTCGTACTCATGGCCGGCGCCGAGTCCTACGGAAAGCTGCAGAAGTTCATCGCACTGGTTGAGCTGCTGTTTGGCGTCAACATCGAAAGCACCACGAGCGCAACGGAAGAAGTAGCGAACGCCTGGGAGCAAGCTACCGATGCAATCGACGCGGCTGAAGCAGAAACTCAAAACCAAATATGTCTCGCAGATGACCTTACAACTCTGATAGACTGTCAAGAAGAGGAGCTCATCACAACCTTCGCCGCCGACATGCAACCAGACTCGGGCGGTGACACTAGCTGCACGGGGAACTGACGATGGCCACGACAACCAAACCGACTATAAAAACCGTTATCTTCTCTACCGAAGATAAGTACCGAAAAGAAAAGATGGTGGAGCGCCTAAAGGCGCGCGACATGCTTTCGGCAGACGCTGAAAGCTACATCCTTAGAGGGCGCAGATGAGTAGCGCGATCAACAAAGGTGGGTTCGTACTAGTCAACGGTGGTCTGAAGTACTGTGTGGCCGTCCCGTCCAATAGGCCGTACTGTCACTTCTGCCGGCAGCGCGTGGCTCAAGTGTTAGTTCTTGAGCGGTCGCAAGGAAACCCTCTCAACATCTGTGAATCCTGTCTTTCTGCCCGACTCAACGGGTTTGAGTCCATACCAGAATCGTGAAACGGTGCGCGACAATCATCGGGATCGTCGCCGGCGTCGCGATCCTTACCTACGCAATACTGTCCCACCACGCGCTGAGCGACTTCGAAGAACGGGTAGCCAAACTCGAAGAATGCACTGCTGAGCTAGAATTTAGAGTCATGACGATGCGCCAGGACGCTAACATTTCTTTGGCTCTGTGCGCGCGCATGGTAACAGCCACAGAAAAGCGGCAGAGAAGTTTGGAAAACGTAGTACTCTCGAGCAAAAGTTTGAACTTGACTTTGGAGTCACTGCGCACGTATAACGCAGATGCACACGTAGTTACATCCACAAACCATGACGCCATAGGAGGTGGACCATGATGCATCGACGTTGGTACGAATCAAACGAACGAGTTGTAGCGAAACGCACAGCCAAAAAGCGCGGAACGCATGTATGGAAGTTCACGCACAAACAGCGTGCGGGTAGCACAAAGGCTGGTTTCTACGTCGGGAAAACTGTTCCCCAAGTTCTCAGAGCCGGGAACATCACCACCGAACCGATCAAGGTGTAAGTCATGGCGCGCGACTGGTTCTCCTGGATGCACGACGATTCACTTCGTGGCGCCGCGGATTTCACGATGAATGGTGGTGTGCTTCTCCAAGATGACGCCAAGCGCGCCCTCTGTAAACTCTGGGATGAGAGCTCTACCCAGATAACAAACGAGGTCGGGGAGGAATTCTACGCAAAATACTATCCCACCGACAGACACGGTGCGCAGTGGTCACTCGGAAACCCTGCAGGCGTTGTAGACCACTACACCGCCGGGATAAGCGAGCGTGGAGCGTTGATGTGGTTTTCCAGTAAACCGCGTGGGCCAGGAGTAGGTAACTCTTCGGCTCACGCGGTTGTTTCTAGGGAGGGGAAGATATACCTAGTGGTAAACCCGCTGGGGCACGTCGCCTGGCACGCCCGCGGCGCCAACAGCACATCGGTTGGAATCGAGCACACGAACGCAGGTCTTTTACTGCGTAAAACGGACGGCAAATTCTACTACTTGGGATCCCGTGCGTACCCAAAAGACCGGGTAGCCAGCCTTCAGGAAGTAAAGCCCGGTGAGCACTGGGAGCCGTACACCCCTGCGCAGCTGGTCGCCAACATCGTGTTCAAACGCTGGTTAATATGGGCATTCCCAAAAGACCAGATGCAAAAAAGCATGTTCGTAGACCACCAGCAAGTAGAGCCAGACCGCAAAGTAGACTGCGGACCGCTGTGGCCCCTACACGAACTGAATGAACTTGTGTTCAGTGAAAAACCATTCCGCGATATGGAATGGCTCAAAAAAGATGTGTTGTCCCTGGTCGACGTAGCAGCTTTCAAAGCCGAGGTAACCGCGCACCTACTATGAAGCTTTGTCCCTAGCCCTTTCGAATATCTTACGCCAGTTTATTCCACCGTTCGCCAGGGACTCTTCTACCCTTTTGAACGTTACCAGCGCACACTCTAAGGCGGGCTTCAGGTGCCCCAGCTTGTCTTCTACAATGGCGTTGCACTGCTCTGGCGTTAGCTCTACCTCAGTGCACAATTTCGACGTAGCCACGTCGGGTATTTCATTTTCATTTCGCATTTTTCCCCTCCAGGTCCCGTGCGATAGCCTGGATCTGATCGCGCGCGTACAGCTTCAGTTCGCTCAACGAATGGGTGAATGCTTCTTCTATCTTTTCGTTTACGTTGCGAGGAATGTGCTCCACAGCTTGCTGCATCTGGTCCACCACGCGGAACAACGCGTCGACCTTCTGCCCGCGGGTGCTGTCTATCTTCAGGTACTCGCGCAGAAATTCGTCCCATTTGTCCCTCAGGCGCTCGTGAGCTTTGAAGTATTCGCCAAGGCGTTCCTCCAACGTACCGGCCAGGTGTTCCAGCTGCTTATCTAATTGTACCACACTCCTGTCCGTCGAATTTGCACGTGTGTTGATACTACGGTGCATATTCTTGTACAGTAGTAATAATACAGTACCCAGCACACCCAAAAGCCCGCCTGCTACGGTCCAAAAGGTTTCCCAGGATACCCCCACGTCAATCGGTAATGGTGTCGTCATCGAACCTACTCCTTAGCCTACCGGTTTGAATGCGTACCTCTTGGAGCAGCTTTGTCAAAGACTGAGCCTTAGTGTACGTAGCATTGGCCCCGCGACGGAACGCCTCAGCCCTAAGAGTGTCGCTATCAAAGTGTGCGCTGACCACAATTACGGGCAACTGCAGCTCATCAAACCCGAGATCTTCCCGTATCGCGCGCAGCAGTTCCCATCCATCCATTTTAGCCATCATGATATCGGTGACTACTAGGTTATACGCCTCCCCTTTGTTCAGACGCTCAAGTGCATCAATAGCAGACCCCTCTGTAACGACCTCATTACCGTCCGATTCCAATAGGTCTGAGTACATGCGACGTATCATGCGATCGTCGTCTACCAGCAGTATTTTAGAATGCCTGTCCTTCATTGCCCAAACCCGTCTCCCCAACAATTGTTACCTAGTGCTACACCCGTGTCTTTGTAACATCTTCCTTGAACGTCACACGGCCGCGAAGAACGGTGTACGTTTTGCCATTTGCCAGCGTAATCTGCACATCCCACATATAGTTTCCAGGATTTGTAGTGTCAGTATCCGCTGGAACGATGTACACCTCTGCACTTCCTCCTGCCGGATCCAAAACTTTGATCTCAGAATCGCCACCGCCGGCGGCAGTATTCTTCTTCTGAAAAACAGCCTGGGTATCCGGGTCGCTCATCTTCGACTTGACAGTGAACGTGATGCTGGCGCCAGTAAGATCCACCGGAGCGTCATTGTGATCGTTCACAACTAAGCTAAGAGTCCTGTCGTCTCTTAAGTACATCTGTATTCGTTGGTCTTCCATTTGCGGACACTCCTCGTCGCTTAAGTACCCAGTGTAGCAGGTTTCTGTGACGACGGTAGCGAACATGGTTTCTTCGGATACCAGTGTCCCTCGTACGTAAATCGGTTCTCTAATCTGCGCAACAGGGATATCATCGTCCTTGACCTCAAGGAACCCAAAGAATCGATCTTCGACAACAAGTAGCGCATTGAACTCATCACCGATGTCTCGGATAACAATGACACTTTCATCTCTGCCGAGTCCTCGTGTAATAATTAGCGGCATAAGCTACACCGGCACTGTATCAAAAACGTTCACACCATCTGTGGGTACGTTGCCTGCGTCAAACAGATCCCACTTCAGCCACTCTGTTACTCCGTCGTCCTGATAAATAATAAGCTGGTTATTGAAAATTCTCTTCCGGTTCTTCTCTACCTTCTTGATGAACGCGACGTCATTCTGTACCGCCGTTAGGTCTACCCCTTCCGCAACGTCCATCACTGTGATGTCTTCAAAGTCTACAAAGCTAGCACCGTCACCGTCTACTAACGAATACTCCGCGTAGTAAACGTCTACTGGTAAACTAGCCGGGTCCCACACGTACCTCCACGTATTGCTAGACCCAACCTGCGCCAAAGAAGTAGACACCAAATCCTGAACTTCTGTACCACCGTCCACGTGGTACACACGTACCGCCGCAGACGCCAGAGACGTCTTGGGCGTCCCGTCTATGTTGTGCGCAGTCAGTTGTAAAATTACCTGACTCGGATTTGGACGGTAAAGCGCCATTCACCAACTCACGTTTCAGTAACATCTTCGAGCGTATCTTTGTCTACTTCACACGCGCACAGAATATCCTCCGGCGAAACCAGCTCTCGCGCTGTTCTAACAGGCACTCCAACTTCCTTGAAAAACAGAAACGCCAGCTCTGAGCATTTCAACGCCCGGCTACTCCAACGCGGGTTCGTAATCTTCAGCTTCAACCAACTCCACGCGATGCGCACCCAGGCTAAAAAAAGGATACCCGTGTAATCGTACGGGGTGCCCAGGTACTGCATGATGTTAATCAGTGACTCCTTCTCTACACCCCCTACGAACGAAAACTCGCGCATGACATGGTGCCGCGTTTTGCCGGCCAAAACCAACCGCGTTCCGCCGACAGTCGCCTCTACCGCACAGTCCTGGCCCCACACGGGGAACTGCACAAACACATGGCTTACCCGGCTTTTCGTGAACCGCCGAATCAACTTTCCAAACCAAGACTGGCTTGCAGTGAACACGATCTTGACATCCTGCCTAGACATGACTCCCTACTTTCTAGAAAACGACTCGACCACTTTCCCAACCCTGCAAACCATCCCAACTCCGAACTGATAGATACACTGCTCAACCACCTCTACCAGCTCCAACTGCGCGTCCTCTGGAAGGTCCGGGAACAACCTCTGCACTATCTCTGTGATTTCCTTGTTCATCATTCGTCCTTTGACGTGCAGTAGAAAGTCGCCGTGGCGAATTCTCCGCCGTACACGATGTCATCTTCAAGGAACACGCGAATCTCCAGGCCGTACGAGCTGAACAGTTCCTTCACTGTCTTATACGAAAACGGAAACACAACATGCGGCTGGCTCAACCCACGAGAAGTCCCTCCGATTGCTG
>Ga0210003_1000498_pt1 | contig 35326 bp, 31 predicted proteins | sample LantaG_FD_182804 | JGI IMG/M metagenome (GOLD analysis project Ga0210003, IMG submission 182804) | Deep subsurface microbial communities from Baltic Sea to uncover new lineages of life (NeLLi) - Landsort_02402 metaG (SPAdes) (version 2) | ecosystem: Environmental > Aquatic > Marine > Oceanic >...
GTCGGCGTCTTCGATTATATGCTTATCGCGGGCGGTCATTTTATCTTCTTTCAAGTTGCCGTCATCCGTTATCAATACCGGTGTGAAATCGGTATTATTCTCGTCCAGGTCAAACTGCTCAATGAGAAAAGCCTGTTGCCGGTAAAAATCCTCGTTTGAGGAACAAATAAGATACATATTGACCGGTATTTTATAAATCGAGGCCAGGGCAGTCAGCATCTCCCAGGTGGTCATGCCGGACGAGGATAACAGCGTAAGCCGTTTTTCTTTCAGCAGTTCAACGGCCTCGCGTGCCCGGCGCACCCAGTTTGTGCGGGCGCAGGGCCTCAGCGCCTGCCGGGATAATAATACAGCGGCGGTTTTACGCAATCTCTTAAACCTGTTAAAAGGGGACATGCTCTTTATCTCAAGCCTATATTAAAACAGCTAAACACTTGACAAAAGCGATTTTTTTCCCATAAGTTTATTTTTTAAGAGGCATCTTTCGGAACAGCACAAAAGGTCGGCTTGTCCTGTTATTGCAGGCTTAAAGATTTTAACAGATACAAGCGAAAAAAGAAAAAACCAGGGCGTTTGATTGACTTAAGGGACATAAATCTTGGAACTTAAAAGAAAACATAGCTGGCCTAAAACCAAGTTTGAGGCAATAAGTTTTCAAAAAGAGATGTCCGATCTGGTCGATTTACCGGGGAACAACAACGAACCCGCCCTGATAGCTGCCGTCGATACCGCTTACGGTTACGCCGGCGAGAAATTATACACCGCGGCGGTGGTGATTTCTTTCCCCAAACTTCACGAGGTCGAACGCGTTTACCATTTCGACACTATCGATTTCCCGTATCATCCGGGCCTGTTTTATTTTCGCGAGGGCCCGGTGATTTTAGAGACGCTCGCCAAACTTGAGAACCGGCCGGATTTACTGATTATTCACGGCCATGGTATCGCCCATCCCAACAGAATCGGGATGGCCTGTCATATCGGTCTTGATTTTGACCTGCCCACGATAGGCTGTGCCCGCAAACTGCTGGCCGGGACCCATCGCCCGGTGGAGGAGGCCAGGGGTTCCTGTCAGTCTATCCTCTTGCACGGCAAGGAGGTAGGTTTGGCGTACCGGAGCAAGAACAAGGTCAAGCCGATTTTCATCTCCCCCGGCTACAAATGCGACCTGACTTTCGCCCGGGATATCATCGTCAAATGCCTGCGCGGTTACCGCCTTCCGGAGCCCCTTCGGATAGCGCACCTTTTCGCCAACAAGTACAAACGCTACAACGAAAAAGAACAGAAAAGCCCCAGCCGGGAATTTTCCGAAGAAACATAAAGCCCCTTTATTTGTAAAAATAGCATGATTCAAAGCGATAACTTATACAGCGAAATCCTTCACCGGGTTAAGAAGAGCCACAAAAGGCAGGTCGCCCTGCGCAGGCACCTTCACCGTTTTCCCGAAATATCCAACCGGGAATTCAAAACCACCGCATTTTTGCGAAAAGAAGTAAAGAAACTCGGTTTCAAAGAAATTCCCATAAAGTTGAAAACGGGTCTTTTGGCCGAGCTGTCGGGCAAAAAACCCGGCCCGACGGTCGCTATCCGAACGGATATCGACGCTTTGCCGGTGACGGAAAAAACCGGCCTGGCGTATAGGTCCAAAAACGAGGGCTGTATGCACGCCTGCGGCCATGATATGCACATGGCCGCCATTCTCGGAACCGGCTTGGTTTTATCCGAGATGCGCGACCAATGGCCCGGTCGGGTGCGGCTGATATTTCAACCAGCCGAGGAAATGCCGCCCGGCGGCGCCGAGCCGATGATTAAAAACGGCGCCCTCAAAGGGGTCGATATGATTCTGGGGCTGCACGTTGACCCGGATATTCCTGTCGGGCAGATTACCCTTCGCGACGGTATAACGATGGCTTCGGTGTACGATTTCGATATTATCGTCACCAGCCGGGGAGGCCATGCCGCCCATCCACACCAGGGGGTGGACGCCCTGGTCACCGCTGCGGAAATAATCGAATCGCTGCAGAAAGTCGTTTCCCGCGAAACTGACCCGATCACCCCGGTGGCGATTTCATTCGGCACCATCCACGGCGGGGTGGCGCGCAACACTATCGCCGATAGGGTGCATATCCAGGGTACGGCCCGCTCCCTGTCGCAAAAGAATTTCAATAAAGTCCCAGCGCTGATTAAAAGGACCGTAAACGGTATCTGCCGGGCGCGGGGAGCCGATTGCGAGTTAATCCCTGTCGCCTCCTACCCACCGTTGAAAAATCACCCCCGCGTCAACCGGCTGCTGAGTGCAAATTACGAAACCCTGTTCGGCCGGGGGTTAATATCCGAATCGGAACTGTCTCTGGGCGGGGAGGATTTCGCCTTTTACCTCAAGGAAATCCCCGGGGCGATGTTCCGTCTGGGGATTCGGAACGAAAAAATCAAGGCCGACAAACCCTGGCATTCGCCGGAGTTTATCGCCGATGAAAACGCCCTGGTATACGGCACCGCCTTGCTGGCGGCAACCGCCCTGGATTTTTTAAAGAATAATAAACAATGATAAAGAAAATATTAATAAGCGCGGTTTTTTTCGGTACCCTCCTGTCGAGTGTGCCCGCAAAAGCTATCCGGTTGAGGGACCAGGCGGTAACTTTCGCCGAATTCAATTACGTTAACTATGTGGCCAGTTCCATGTCGCACACCTATTTCGCCACTACCGAAGGCATCATCCGCTACAATAAATTCGAACGCCGCTGGGAGCTACCTCTTACCGGTTCGGACGGCATGACCAATGAGGAAATTAAAAAAGTATGGGTGGATACTTTCGACGACATGCTTTACGCCCAGACCGCTTTTTCGCTTTACGAATACGATTTGACTTTCGACCGCTGGTACCCTATCGACGAGTTGCCGGAAATCAACAACGATACCCGCCACCTGCCCCGGGACGAGCCGCTTTTGCCCCCGTTCCAGTTTAACTATGTCGGGGGCGGGTCGCTGGTGGACCCGAACGCGCGGTCTTTTCCGGTCAACGACATTCTCGACGACAACGCCGGCCGCCTCTGGATCGGCACCTGGGGTTATGGCCCGGCCACCGCCCCCAGTTCCTCCGCCTTGTTGGAGCTTCTCCCCTACGGCCTGCTGCAAAACAGGGTTAACGCCATTTATCTCGATGACAGCCTGGTGTGGGTTTCGGGAGCCGTTTTCACCAGCCCCCGGACCGGTATTTCGGTTTACAATCCCGAGGCAAACAGCTTTTTCTATATCGAGTCGGGGATTAGCTCCTATTTCCCCGCCTACGACATCAATTGCCTGGAAGGTAACGACGCTTTCGTCTATATCGGCACCGAATACGGCGTATTTGTTCTCGACAAAGAACTGCTATCCATCACTGACCATATCGACCGCCGCCGGGGTCTTAGCGACAACAATGTCATCAGCCTGAAAAACGTGGGCGATTCGCTGTTTGTCGGCACCGAGGCCGGCCTGACGATGATATCCGGCAACGGCGATTCGTTGAAATACATCCATCCGCAGTATTTCTTCAACCAGGTCATCTACGATATCGAATTGGTCGGCGATTACCTATGGCTGGGCACCAGTATCGGGGCCTATCGTTATTCTCTTGAAACCGGCCGCCTGCAGAAATTCGAGGACCCGGAACTGATTATCACCGGCGAGATTTACAGCATCGAACCGTATGAAAACAGCCTCTGGTTCGCTTCCAACGAAGGGGTTGTCCGGCTCGACACCGAAACCGGCGAGTCCGAGTCTTTCCGGGAGTTCACCAGCACCCTCCGGAGCCGGGCGCTGGCCGTCAATGACCGGATTTGCGCCATCGCCTCCGACAAGGGCATGACCTTCATTTTCTACAACCGGGAAAAACCCTTCAGCCGGGAGTTTACCATCGACGACGGTCTGCCGTCCAATTACGTTTACGAACTGGTCCTGGACGGTGATTTTCTATGGGTCGGCACCGACAGGGGCCTGACCCGTTTCTGGTGGAGCAATCCCAACCGGGTCGATTAGGGTGGTGTTTTTTTTAAGATTAAATATTGATAACTCGTTTTCATTTTCATAAAATAAAGCCATATTTAAATAAACGCAGCGGCGGAACTTTAATTTTATTAAGCGGTGGATGAATTTGTTTAAGAATTTCTGGCTGAAAATAATCGCCGTCATTTTGGGCTTTCTCATCTGGCTCCATGTCGCGACCGAGAAGGAGTACAGCTACGAATTGAAAATGCCCGTAACCGAAATAGCCTTGAAGGACGGCCTGACGCTGTCGAAGAAACCGCCGGATTCACTCCTGGTGGCGGTCTCGGCCACCGGCAAGCAGTTACTTCGCAAAAAATGGCGCCAGAGCGGTTTGCGTATCGACGCCAGCCTGTTCGATGTCGGCCGATACGAAATTAATCCCACCACCACCAATACCTCGCTACAGGAAATCGCCAGCAACGTTACCCTGGTCAATATCGTTTTACCCACCACGATTCAGCTGCAAATCGACGAGGAGACATCGGCTCAAATATCGGTGACGCCGGATATCGAGGTTCACGCCGACGAGGGTTACGCGGTCAACTTCCCCGTCACCACCGCCCCCCCGCATGTGGAAATTATCGGCCCCCGCTCGCTGCTGGAACGCTTCCAGACTGTCTTTACGGAGCAGAAAAAACTCACCGGTCTAAAAAACAATGTCATCATCACCCTGCAGCTGGTTCCCCCGGTCGGCTACGGCATTTCTCTCAAACCTGATTCGGTGACCCTGTCGATTAAGGTCATTCCGGTTAAAACCCGGGTCTACGAGAACCTGCCGGTGGTGGTGTTCAACGCTCCCCCGGACCAGGCGTATTTTATCGAACCAGCCTATATAACCGTTGAAGTGACCGGCCCGCCCAGCGATATCGACCTTTTAAACCGCAAAGCGCTGACGGTGTCGATTGACTATAAGGTTTTAAACAGGAGCGGTTTCGCCCCCACCAAAATCGACTGTCCCTCCAATTTTAAGGTTAAAAAATCCTCCGCCGATTCCGTACAAGTTATACTGAGATAATATGCTGACATTGGGAATCGAAACCTCGTGCGACGAAACCTCGATGGCGGTCATCGAGGACGGTCACAAAATTTTATCCAATATAATTCTGTCCCAGGTGATCCATTCCGAGTTCGGGGGGGTGGTGCCGGAAGTGGCCAGCCGGGAACACATGAAAACCATCACGCCCATTTACAAACAGGCTCTCGACAAAGCGGGGGTGACCCTGGCGGATATCGGCCTTATCGCCGCCACCATGGGGCCCGGACTGGTCGGCCCGCTGCTGGTGGGGCTTTCTTTCGCCAAAGGCCTGGCTTTCGCCGCCGATATTCCTTTCATCCCGGTCAACCATATCGAGGGCCACCTGGCGGCCAACATTCTCGAACACGCCGAACTCGACCGGTACCATTTGACCCTTATCGTTTCCGGAGGACATACTATGCTGGTCGAGGTCAAAGAGTTCGGCGAGTATGAAATTCTCGGCAAAACCAAGGACGACGCCGCCGGCGAGGCTTTCGACAAGGTCGCCAAGCTGATGGGACTGGGCTATCCCGGCGGGGCGGAAGTTGACCGGCTCGCCCGTGACGGCGACCCCAAATATTTCCGTTTCCCTCGCGCCGTCCGCAAAGACGGCTACAATTTCTCCTATTCCGGTCTCAAAACGGCCGTCAGCCTGTATCTTGACAAGCTCGACCGGGAATCGTTCGAGGCGCATAAGGCGGATATCGCCGCTTCGTTCCAGGAGGCGGCGGTTGAGGTACTGGTGGAAAAGACGGTCCGGGCGGCGGTGGAGAAAAATATCCGCCACGTGACCATCTCCGGCGGGGTGGCCGCCAACAGCCGTTTGAGAGAACTGCTGGCCGAAAAGTTGAAACACCGCCATAAACAGCTTTTTTATCCGTCACCGGTGCTCTGCACCGACAACGCCGCCATGATCGCCGCCGCCGGCTATTACCGTTTCGAGAAAGAAGGCCCGGGCGAGTTTATCGTCGAGGCCACCCCCTATCTCAAGCTGGAGTAAACCGTAACAATATCATTTTTTACCGCTTGCGCCCGATTTTTTAATCTATTATCGTTAAACGCAAAGAATTAGAAAGCGTAGCACTTGTTTAAATGAGAACCTTACTCGAGAAAAAACTTTTTCCCGATGTCATAAAACCGGGCCGCTATACCGGCGGTGAACCGGGCCAGATTATCAAGGACCCCTCAGGCCGCCTGAATTACCTTCACGCCTACCCCGACAAGTACGAGTTGGGCCAGTCCTATCTCGGCCTCCAGACCATCTATCATATAATCAACGCGGACGACCGCTTTCTTTGCGAGCGGGTGTACGCCGTGGACACCGATGCCGAGGAAATCATGCGCCGCGAGAAGATTCCTCTCTTTTCGCTGGAATCCTCTCGTCCGGCGACGGCTTTCGACGCCATCGGTTTTACCCTGGTCGATGAGTCGGTGTACACCAACCTTCTGGCTATGCTGGAGCTGGCCGGTATTCCCCTCCGCTCCGCCGACCGCGACGACCGCCACCCGTTGATTATGGCCGGCGGGCCGTCTGTTTACAACCCGGAGCCGCTGGCGGATTTTATCGATTTGTTTTTTATCGGCGACGGCGAGGAAGGCCTGCCACAAATACTTGAAATACTGCTCAGGCTGAAAGGCAAATCACGCGCCGAGAAACTTGAAGCCGTCTGCCGGGAGGTCGAGTCCGTTTACATTCCGGAATATTACGACCGCGAGCACAAACCGCTCAACGATTTTGCTCCGCCTAAAATAAAAGCCCGCCTGGTGCGCTCACTGAAACCGGAGTATTACCCTCAACAGCCGCTGGTTCCCCTTATCGAACCGGTGCATAATCACCTGGGGGTGGAAATCATGCGGGGCTGCCCGCAGGGCTGCCGGTTCTGCATGGCCGGGCCGATTTACCGCCCGGTTCGCGTCCGGCCCAAAACGGAAATCATGAACCAGGTCGAGCAGCAAATAAACAATTCCGGTTACGAGGAAGTGAGCCTGATGTCGCTTTCGTCGGCGGACTACCCCGATATCGAAACGCTGGCCGCCACTCTGGCCCGAAGCCTGGAGCCGCGCAAGGTTTCGATAGCTCTGCCGTCGTTGAGGCCGGGTACCATCAGCCCCGCCCTGCTCGATGCCGTCCGCCGGGTCCGCAACTACGGTCTGACTTTCGCCCCCGAAGCCGGCAGTGAACGCCTGCGCGCCTTTATTAGGAAAAATTTCCCCGATGAAGCCATCTACGATACCGCCCGCATGGCTTTCCAGAGGGGCTGGACTACCATCAAACTGTATTTCATGGTCGGCCTGCCGACCGAAACCGACGAGGACCTGCAGGGTATCGTCAGCCTCTGCCGCAATATCCAGAAGATCGGCCGGGAATATCCCACCAAAAAAACCATCAACGTTTCCATTTCCCCTTTCATACCCAAACCGTTCACGCCGTTTCAATGGGATGAAGCGGTGGACGAACAAGAGGCTTACCGCCGGATACTGTTTGTCAAAAAGAAACTCAACAGCAGCCAGATTCACGTCAAGCACGAAGACACCAAGCTGTCGATGGTGCTGGCCGTGCTCAGCCGGGGCGGCCGGGAGATGGGGACGGTAATCGAGACCGTTTATAAAAACGGGGGCCGGTTCGACCACTGGAGTGAAAATTTTAAATACGATACCTGGGTCGAGGCTTTTGAAAAAAACAACGTAAACATCGCCGAGTCTCTCCAGGCCATTCCCTTTACCCGAAACCTGCCCTGGTCGCATATAGATAAGGGCGCCTCGCTGGAGCGCCTTCAGAAAGAACGCCAGCGCACCTCGGTGCAGCTCCAGGAATACATTCCCCAGGCCCGCACAGCCGACGAGGAAAAGGCGGCAGCCGCTAATAATATTGAGTTCGGGCGGGGTAAGAAAAAAATTGCTTCGCGCAACCTGGCGGCGCCGACCAAAAACCGTTTCCGCATCCGCTGGGGGAAAACCGCCCGTTACAAGTACATGTCGCATCTGGATAATTTGCGAATGCTGGAGCGGGCCATCCGCATCGCCCGCCTTCCGGTCGCCTACAGCCAGGGTTATAATCCCACCATGAAACTCTCTTTCGGTCCCCCCCTGCCGCTGGGGTTCACTTCCGAGGCAGAATATGTCGATATCACCCTGGACACCAATTTCATGCCCCACATGCTGGAAAGCCTGCAAAAAGCCCTGCCGGAGGGCGTCAATATTTTTGACGCCCGGGCCGTATTGGGCAAATCCGCCTCCCTGTCGGCGGCTTTAAACCGGGTCGAATATTGTATCGCGGTTGAGGAATGGGCCGATAAAGACGACCTTAATAATAGCCTTGAAAATATAATGAAAGCCGAGAAACTGGAAACCGAGCGCAAAGGCAAGAACGACGTCAAGCGGGTGGATATCCGCCCGGCTATATATGATGTCAAAATCGAGGCTGATTTGTTAGTCATGACGCTGGGCCTGGGCGAGGGCGGTTACGCCCGGCCGACCGAGGTGGCGGAATTTCTCAGGGAAGGACTGCCTACCAGCCCGGTCGCTTTGCCGTTTCACCGCCGGGCGATGTACCGTTTCGAGGATGACCGAAAAATTGACCCGTTGGATATTTAAATTATGACCCCTTCAGAAACCAATAAAAATTACAAAGTCAAGCACGACCCGGTTCGGGCGGCCGCAATGGAAGCGCTGATACTCATTCAGCAAGGGGAACAAGCGGACAACGCCGTCAAGCAGGTCACGGCCGGCCAGAATTTTCGCCACCTGGATATCCGGTTTCTTATGCAGTTGGTGAACGGGGCGACTAAAATGCAGCGGCGCCTGGACCATGAGATAAAATTTTACTTAGCCAAACCATCGGCCGACCTGCCGCTGAGACTGGCCAACATCCTGCGGCTCGGTTTTTACCAGTTGATATTCACCAACAGGGTTCCGGCAGCGGCAGCGGTTTCCGAATCGGTCAACCTGGCCCGGCATTTTACCGAGAAATCCCAGGCAGGCATGGTTAACGCCGTCCTGCGCGCCCGCTTGCGGGAACCGCAAAAAGTCGTGTTTAAATCCAAAGACAAAGACCCGGTCAAATACCTGGCCGACTTCTATAGTTATCCCGATTATTTTGTCGAATACTGCCTGCAGGAATTCGGTCTTGAGAAGGCGGAGAAACTTCTCGACGCCTACAACCAGCCGCCCCATGTAACCTACCGGGTCAATTCCCTGAATTCCAAGCCGGACGAGGTCACGCATCTTTTGCAGAAAAACAATATCGAATTTTCATTCGGCCGGTACCTCCCGGAATTCATCCACATCCAGGGCGGCGGCCTGCCGCTGGAGGAACAGCTTATCAAAACCGGGAAAGTGTTCGTGCAGGACGAATCGGCGGGCCTGCCGGTGCGGCTTTTGAATCCCAAACCGAGCGACAACGTAATCGACCTGACAGCCGCCCCCGGCGGCAAGACCACTTACATAGCCGCCCGGATGCGCAACAAGGGTCGGGTGACGGCCATTGACAAATCGCACCGGCGGCTGGAACTCCTGGTCGAAAACGCCCAGACCCTGGGTATCAAAATCATTTCGCCGGTGGCTTGCGACATGAGCGAATTCAAGGGCGGACCGTTCGACCGCGTCCTGCTCGACCCACCCTGTTCCGGCTGGGGCACGGCCGGTAAAAAAGCCGACCTGCGCTGGAAAAAAACCCCCCAGGATATCAGTAACCTGGTCAAGATTCAGACCAAAATGATTGACCGCGCCGCCCGCCTGGTCAAACCGGGCGGGGTCCTGGTTTACTCCACCTGCACCATCATACGCAAGGAAAACGACCAGATGGTCGAAGAATTCCTCCTGCGCAACAATAATTTCGAACTCGAATCCGCCAAACAGTTTTTCCACAGCGAACTGGTTAGCGAGCGGGGCTTTATCAAAACCTACCCTGATAGCGGGCACCTCGACGGCTCTTTCTGCGCTCGGATTAAACGCAAACTTGAAAACTGACGGCAATTTTAATCTTGATTTTCTCCTTAAAATTGAAAACCTTCTAAAATCCTGGGATATTTCAGCAACCGGTAAGAAATTTATCGGTAAAATAAAAAAGGAATAAAAACGCCGACCGGAACCGGCAGAAAATATAAGCGACCGTTATGAACCAGTTACACGCTTCCAGATTTCAGCAAACTCCCAAAAAACGTCCCGGTTTTTTGACGAAACTTCTCCCCCCCGGAACGCTGCAGCGGAAAATTGGCCTTTACGTGGCGTTGCCGCTGATAATTTTCTTATTGCTGATAATGATAACCGACAAAATCGTCATGCCGATTATAACCCGGCTCGGCAGCGAGTTCCCCCTGCCCGATTTCATCGGCCAGCGTTTGGTCGAAGTCCAGGTGTCGCTCAATGAACTGGGTTTGAAATACGAAATCGCTTCCGAGGAATACTCCCCCGGCAAGGAGCAGGGGGTTATTCTGAACCAGTTCCCGGTCGCCACTACCGAGGTAAAATCGGGACGCGCCATCAAGTTCGTCATCTCGCTGGGTAAAAAAATAGTCGCCATCCCCGATGTCGGCGGCAAATCGGTCCGCCAGGCCATGCTTGATTTGGAGACCGCCGGTCTGGTCCTGGGGGAAATCGCCTGGGCTTTCTCGGACACCATTCCCGAAAGAGTGGTCGTCTTTTCATATCCCGAGGCGGGGGCGGAAATACCGCTCGGCTCGCCGGTCAATCTCATGGTCAACAAGGGCCGGGCGTCCAATTTCACCTATATGCCCAAGGTGGTCGGGCTGTCGCTCGACGAGGCGGTCAAGCGTCTGGAAGATAAATATCTCAAACCGGGGGTGGTCACCTATCGCACCGACGAAAACTATCTGCCGGAAACGGTCCTGGAGCAGTCCGAGCCGGTCGGCGCCGAACTGGACAACGACACCGAAATCGACCTGGTGGTCAGCAACACCAAGTAAAAATTCTTTTGGTATTTAATCAATGACCAATCCCACCGACGGAATCATTATCAACCGTGAACCGGCCGCGCTCAAAAAACCGGCCGCCGCGTCGGTCAAGAAACTTTACAACGAGCTGGTTTTAACCGAAACCATCGTCGAAAAAATAACCTATCTCTCCGACGGCCTGCGCATCAACGGCTACCTGGCGCGGCCTTCGAATCCCGGAACATACCCGGTGGTGATATGGAACCGGGGCGGCTCGGGCGACAAGGGGGCACTCGACGATTTGACCGCCTATTTGATTCTGGCGTCGACGGCCCGGTGGGGTTATGTCGTCCTGGGCACGCAGTACCGCGGCAACAAGGGGAGCGAAGGCGTGGAGGACTGGGGCGGCGAGGATATCAACGACGCCCTCAACCTGATCGAGGTCGTCAAAAATATTCCCGAGGCCGACCCCGATTTAATTGCCATCGAAGGCGCCAGCCGGGGCGGGGTGACCACCTACATGGCCCTCACCCGCTATGACAATTTCAAATGCGCCATCGTCCACGCCGGGATTACCGATGTCGCTCGTTTGTGCGAACAAAAAGAAGATTTCAGAAAATATCTCAACCGGCTTTTTAAAAATCTCTGCGAGGACGACAAGCGGGAGAAGCTTAAAGAGCGTTCGGCGGTTTCATTCGCCGACCAATTTCCCCGCGACGTGCCCCTGCTTATAATGCACGGCTTGAAAGATACGGTGGTGCCGGCCGAGCAGTCTGAACTGCTGGCCGAAAGATTGAAGAAACTCAATATACCCCATAAACTTATTCTTCTCGAGGAAGGCACGCACGTGGCCCTGAAAGACGGCACCTACCGGGAAATTGACCGTTATCGCCGGGAATGGCTGGCAAAACATCTGAAAAAAGCGTAAAAAAAATTTATATTTTTTATAAAAGACTGCCTCCCGGCAAGTTGTAAGCATACCGCAAATGTCCTTTTCAACCCTTATTTTTACAAACTCCTTGCCAATTTTACCGAATATCTTATATTATTTGGTTCTGGAAGACATGTAAAATGTTTCCCAAATATATAATTATGCCTTTTTGGGGCTTGCTGAAAATTTAATTTTTGGATTTGAAATAGATTAATGTTTGGTCAATTATCGGATAAACTAGAAGTTGTCCTGAAGAAACTTCGCGGCGCCGGAAAACTTTCCGAGAAGAACATCAAGGATTCGATGCGCGAGGTTCGCCAGGCTCTTCTGGAGGCCGACGTCAACTACAAGGTGGCGCGTGATTTCATCAAGGCGGTCCAGGAGAAGGCGATCGGCACCGAGGTTCTGCAGTCGATCGAGCCGGGCCAGTTGATTGTTAAAATCGTGCATGACGAGCTGGTGGAACTGCTGGGCGGCAAGACCGAGCCGATGGCGACGATTGACAAAGCCCCGACGGTGTACATGCTTTGCGGCCTGCAGGGTTCGGGCAAGACCACCCTGTGCGGCAAGGTGGCGCTGATGACCAAGCGCAAAAACAAAAAGCCGCTTCTGGTGGCCGCCGACATTTACCGTCCGGCCGCGGTGAACCAGTTGCAGGTGCTCGGCGGGGAAATCGAGGTCGAGGTGTTCAGCCTCGACGGCGCCAAACCGCCCGACATCTGCAAGGAGGCGGTCGAATACGCCGCCAAAAATTTCTTCGACCTGGTCATTCTTGATACCGCCGGACGGCTGCATATCGACGACACCATGATGAAGGAACTGGAGGAGATCCAGGCACGGGTTAAGCCCGACGAGATGCTGCTGGTAGCCGACAGCATGACCGGTCAGGACGCCGTCAATGTCGCCGAGGAATTCAACCGGCGGCTCAATATCAGCGGCGTGGCTCTGACCAAACTCGACGGCGACGCCCGGGGCGGGGCTGCCCTCTCGATTCGCAAAGTTACCGGCTGCCCGATAAAACTGGCCTCGATCGGCGAGAAACTTTCGGACCTGGAACCGTTCCATCCCGACCGCCTGGCTTCGAGAATTCTGGGGATGGGCGATGTCGTCACCCTGGTGGAAAAAGCCCAGGAGACGATCGACATGGAAAAAGCCGAAAAGCTCCAGGAGAAAATTCTCAAAGCCCAGTTCGATTTCGAGGATTTCCTGGACCAGGCCAACCAGCTCAAGAAGATGGGGCCGCTGGAATCCATCATGGGCATGATACCCGGGATGGGTAAAGCTCTCAAAGGAGTGAAATTCGACGAGAAGCAGGTTGAGCGAATGACGGCCATTATCAAATCGATGACGGTCCAGGAGCGGCGGAACCCGAATATAATCGACGGTTCCCGTAAAAAACGGATTGCGGCCGGTTCGGGCAATTCGATCCAGGCAGTCAACCAGCTTTTAAAGCAGTTCTTTACGATGCAAAAAATGTTTAGTAATATGAGTAAAAAGAAATTCACGGGATTACCGAAGGGGTTGATGCCCTTTTAGAATCCGGTGAGAATTGGAGGAATCTTCTCTTGGCAGTACATATCAGATTACGACGAATGGGAGCAAAGAAGCAACCCTTTTATCGAATTGTGGCAGCTGATTCGCGACGGGCTCGTGATGGCCGGTTCCTCGAGAACGTTGGTACCTACAACCCGATAACGAAACCGGCTGAAGTAACTGTTGTGGAAGACAGACTTACCAAATGGCTTGATCAGGGAGCAATTCCAAGCGACACGGTTAAGGCTCTACTGTCTCAGATTGGCTTTATCGAAAAGTATGATAAAGTAAAAAAAGGTAAGGATGTCTCCGAAGTAGTTTTAAAGAAACATATCACGGAGCGTAAGAAAAAAACCCGAAGGACCAAAAAGGCGACAATCAAGGCCGAAGCGGCGGCTGAGAGCGACGCGGTGGCCGCTGTTGAGACGCCGGCTGAAGTGGCCGCGGAAGAGAAAAAAAGCGAGTAAATACCCGGCAGGCGGCGGGGAACCGTCGTCTGTTTTCCGATACATTGTGATATTTGAAACGCTAACGCAAACGACTATTCGAAAGGATTAGTTTCATGAAGGAATTCATCGAATTCATCGTCAAAGCTCTGGTTGATAGCCCCGACGAAGTAAGCGTCAACGAAGTCGAAGGCAGCCGTACCACGGTCTATGAATTGCGCGTAGGTCAGGGTGACCTCGGTAAGGTAATCGGTAAGCAGGGACAGACAGCGAAGTCGATCCGTACCTTGCTGGCCGCCATCTCCGCCCGAAAAGGAAAACGATCCGTCTTAGAGATTCTGGAATAGTTGACTGAAGCCCAGAAATTCATTACGGTTGGGAAATTAGGCAAAGTTCGCGGCGTCAAGGGAGAGATTTACGTGACGCCCCTGACTGATTTCCCGGAGCGTTTTGTCGGTCAAAAGGAAATTTACATCGACAATCGCGGACAATGGGTAAAATTAAAGATAGAATCGGCCCGCCTGGTGGCAGGCCGGCCGGTTCTCAAACTGGCAGGCATCGACTATCCCGAAGACGCCGCCCGCCTGACCAATCGCAGCCTGGCGGTTACGGACGACCAGTTGGTGAAACTTCCCGAAGGCAGCTATTTCATCTTCGAATTAATCGGCTGCTGCGTTTATGACGGCGAGACGGAAACTTTTATCGGCGAGTTGGTCGATGTGCAGCAGCTACCGGCAAACGATGTCTACGTAATAAAAAAGGAAAACGGCGATGAAATGGTGCTGGCGGCAATCCGGCAGTTCGTCAAGAGTATAGATATAAAAGATAAAAAAATCATTATCGACCAGGCGGGTTTATTCAAAGAAAAATAAGCCCGGCTTAAAAATGAAATTTGAAATTATCACGCTTTTCCCGGATTATTTTCAACTGGCGCTCAGGCAGTCGCTTTTGGGAAAGGCGATAGAAAAACGGCTCTTTGAAATCGAAATAATAAACCTGCGAGACTTCGCCACCGACCGCCACAAGACGGTCGACGACACCCCATTCGGGGGGGGCGGCGGGATGGTCATGAAGGTGGAGCCGCTCGACCGGTGCCTCAAGGCGCTCGGTCACGGCCGCCGGGATGAAAGCTCAAAAAACGAAAAGGAGCGTCTTATCCTCACCTCGGCCACCGGGGTAAAGTTTGACCAGCCGCTGGCGATCAAATACTCCCTGGCCGACAAGCTGACTATCGTCTGCGGTCATTATCTGGGCGTGGATGAACGCCTCACGGCTCTTTATGATATTGATGAAGTCTCGATCGGCGATTATATTCTCTCCGGCGGCGAACCGGCCGGAGTGGTTATGGTCGACGCCGTCGCCCGGCTGATACCGGGGGTGCTGGGTAATTTCGAGTCGGCCCTGAACGATTCGTTCATGAATCAGATTCTGGGCGCTCCCTGTTACACCCGGCCGGCGGAATACGAGGGTTTGAAAGTGCCCGAGACACTGCTTAAGGGCAACCATGCCGAGATTGAAAAGTTCCGGCGTTTCGAGGCTCTCAAGACCTGTGTGAAACGAAGACCGGATCTGATTAAGAAAGCGGATTTGACCGACGACGAGATAAAGATGATCCGGGAACTGAACGAGAAAATAGAGATTGATTGACATAGAAAGGAATGAACAATGAAACAGATAGCTCAGATAGAGAAGAGCTATTTACGGGATGATTATCCCCCTTTTAGCTCAGGGGACACCGTGCGCATTCATTATAGAATCAAAGAAGGTGAGAAAGAACGGATTCAGGTGTTCCAGGGTACGGTGATCGGCCGCCGCGGCGGCGGCACCGGGGCCTCCTTTACCGTTCGCAAAATATCCTCCGGTATCGGCGTGGAGCGCGTATTCCCTCTGCACTCGCCCAATATCGCCAAGATTGAGAAAATCCGTACCGGTAAAGTCCGCCGGAAAAAACTGTACTACCTTCGCGAACTGACCGGTAAATCTGCCCGTATCAAAGAGCAACTCCTGGACAAGAGCAGCAAGAACAAAAAGGCCGCCAAGGAAGCACCGGCCGCCGAGGTCGTGACTGCGGCTGAAGCCGTCGAGGAAAAGCCGGTCGAAACCAAGGTTGAGGAAAAAACCGAGGAATAGACCAGTAATTTCGATTAAAAAAAAGCGCCTCATACAAGAGGCGCTTTTTTTTATTCTGAAGATACGTGAAAACCTCCCCCTCACATTACGCCCATGAGCGCTTAGGCACCTGAACCGTGTTATCATATAAAACCTATTTATGTTTTAAAACAAGAAAAAGATTGTTTCAAACTCCGTTATCCGTATCTTGATGAACGGGTGTAAGAACTATCGGATTCTTATACGCACAGACAGCCAGGTTTTAATTATTTAACAAGGGTTGCTCCATGCCAAAAATGAGTTATAGGCGAAAGGCGTCTATCGCCGCGCGCACGGTGAAAAATATTATGGTCGGCCGACCGATCAGCGTCTCTTTTGAAATAACCTATAACTGTAACGCCAACTGCAAGCATTGCGACCTGGGCAGTTATGTTAAGGAGCCGCGCCTGGGGCCGGAGGTATTCGCCCGCCGTTTTGAGGAACTTCGCCCGTCGGTGGCGCAGATATCGGGGGGCGAGCCCATGATACGAAAAAACCTGCCCGAGATAGTCAGCGAGATGCGAAGTAAAGATGCGGTGGCGGTTTTTGTCCTGACGACCAACGCTCAGCTTTTGAACGAGGAAAAGTATCTCAAACTGCGCGAGGCCGGGATTGACCTGTTTTCTGTTTCCGTGGATTACCCCGACGAGCGCCAGAACGAATTCCGGCAGTTGAAAAAAAATTTCGAGCATATTTCACTATTGATACCCGAACTGGTCAAACACGGCAACAACGATATAACGCTAGCCTGCGTGGTCCAGAGCGACAATTTCCGCGACCTGCCCCGCCTGGCGGAACTGGCCCGGGAATGGGGCGTGGCCATTAATTTCAGCACCTATAATTCCCTGCGCACCGGGAATACCGATTACCTGATCAATTTCGCGGAAGACCTCAAGGAACTCGAACGGATTGTCGAACGTCTGCTGGAAATGCGAAAAGACGGTTACGCCATTCTGTCCTCCGAATGGACTCTGCGCCAGATGATTCGATTTTTCAGGGAGGGCCACCAGCCCGATTGCATGGCGGGGAAACGGTTCCTGATTGTAAACCCATGGGGCAAACTCACTCCGTGCGGGATGTTCCGCGAGATGTACGACTCGCGGAAGAAACTAGTCAGGGAATTTTCAAAGAACAACACCTGTGACAAATGTTACACCTCTATCCGGGTCAACTCGGAAAAGACATTAAGCCGACTGCTGGTCGACGCCCTGGCAGTGACACATAAAAGATGATTAAGTAAATCATAAAAGAGGCTGCCGATACCGAGGTCTTTAAATCAACCCGAAAGGTATGAATACAAACGTCAAAAGAGCCGCCCTCCTGAATACCATCGACCGCCCGATTACCGTCATAAGAAAAATCTAACCGCACACCTGCTTGAAAATTCGCATGAAATTACCGCCGAGGATTTTCCTGATTTCCGTTTCGGCATAACCGCGGCGAAAAAGTTCCTCGGTGATACGGGGCAGGCCGGAGCAGTCCTCGAGACCCAGCGGCGGGAAGGTCATGCCGTCGTAATCGGAGCCCAGCCCCACGAAGTCAACCCCTACGAGTTTTACCACGTAATCGATATGGTCAACCACGGTGCTTACAGTGGGCCTTATAGAAGCGATATATTTCTCGAATTTATCTTCAAGGGGCTGATACCGGTCGTACCGCCGCTTTTTCTCTTCTTCGTCCATCTCCGACAGAAAGAGCTGAGGCATGATTTTTATTTCTTCGGGGTATTGTTCCCAGAATTCTTTCGAGGCTCGGCCGAGTTCCTCCGAAAGGAAAAAACTGACAAAAGTAATCCCAACCAGCCCGCCGCAATTCGCGATTTCTTTTATCTGGTCGTCGGTCAGGTTGCGGCCGTTGTGACAGAGAGCGTCCACACAGGAATGCGAGGCGATAACCGGCGCCCGGGCGGCCCCGAGCACGCCGTCGAAAGTCGCGCGGGAACAGTGAGAGATATCGACGATAATTCCCAGCTCGTTCATACGCGCGATCATCTCCCGGCCGAGGTCATTGATGCCGTCGAAAGCCGGGTTCTTGTCGCTCCATGAGATTCCCCAGTCGGTGGAGCGCTCGTGAACCACGGTAATCAGCCGGACACCGCGCTCATAAAAAAACTCGATATTGGCCGGGTTGTTTTCGAGAGCGTCGCCGCCCTCAATAGCCAGAAGGATACCGATTCGTCCGTCGGCCCCGGCGTTCCCGGCCTCTGCCGAACTCGTACAGACCCGAACCGTATCGGGATTTTCGGCAATTTTCTTTTTCAGGAAATCAAGGTCGGCGGTTATTTTCTCGCGCGGCTTCTCGGGGGGTTGGGACGGATTTATGCCGGTCGCGAAAACCTGCAAATCCACTCCGCCCTCTTGAAGGCGCGGGATATCGACATGGTAATCCTCGTGCCGCCGGGTAAAATCATAGCCTCGTTTCATCTGGATGACGGTGTCGCAGTGGAGGTCGGCCACCAGCGCTTCGCTGTGTAGTTTAACGGCTTCCTTTTTTAAAGTATTTTCCATCTTCTCGTTAGGCCAAATAAATATTTTTCCTATCATACCAATGATATGTCTGATAATCCAGCTTAAAAGACTCTTTATATATTTTACCCGTAAACAGCATAAAAATACCCCGGGAATTATCCCCGGGGTAAAAAAAATCACAATAAAATTTATTCATTGACCGCGGCCTGCACCTCGTCGGTTAATCCTTCCACCATCTGGCCGTTCTTAAAGAGGAACCGTTCCCCTTTATAGGTGGGATAGACAACCCGGGTGTTGAGATTCTTCTGGGCGAATTCATCGGCGAATTCTTTATAGCGGTAGAAAGCGTCGCCGCCGTGCATGGGCAGCAGCACGGTGGGATTGAGCTTGTCGACAGCGTAGTAAATGCCCGCCTTAACCGATACCGGGTCGCCGAGGCTGCAGCCGGTGATGCCGAAGAAGGCGATATCGATATTCTTATTCAAGCCGGCCAGGTAATCGATTTCCCCCGGGAACGCGCCTGACAGGTCAACCTGTCCGTTGGCGTGGTCACCGGCGTGGAAAATCGTTAAACCGTCCACTTCCAGAAGGAAAGCCACCCCGGCGTCGGTGGAGCGAAGAGTGTGGATTTTGATATCGTCGACGTCTCTTTCCTGGCGCGGGCCGATATATGTGTACTCGTCCTCAATGCCGCGCGGACGGAAACCCATAACGTAGTTGATATCGGGAACACTGTTCCGCCAGTTGAAAATACTGTCGTTATAATGGTCGCCGTGACCGTGGGAGGCAAACACCTCAACGTTAAAATCCCTCAATTCGGCGGGAACGATATACCCGCCGGCCAGCGAAGCCTGTTCGGGCAGGGGTTGCTCCGGGTTCAGCCAATAATCGAAAACCAGCAGGTGGTTCTGGGTTTTGACCGCCCAGCCGCTGTGTCCCAGGTGCCAGATGACGGCTTCCTTTTGCAAAAGGTCCCGGGTCAGGAGATTTGGTTGGTCGATTAAATTTTTCAAATCGGCGTCATCGGCGCCGGCAACCAGCAGTTTATAGCCGATTTTATCAAAACCCGCGTTGAAGGCGTAATCGAGAGGGGTTTTACCGTACATATCGGCCAGGCTGACATCGGCGCCTTTTTCCAGCAGCATATCGACGATAGGAGTGTAACCGTTTATGACGGCGTTATGAAGTCCGGTGCGGTTCATATTGTTTTCCGGACAGCTTACAAAAGCGCCTTTATCCAGCAGATATTCCGTTACTTCGTTTCTACCCCTTGAGGCCGCCAGATACAGGGGCGTTTCCCCCTCCCGGTTGCGGATATTTATCCTGGCGCCATTTTCAACCAGAATCTTGACGATTTCCAGCTCACCATCCCGGGCCGCGAGATGCAACGGGGTAGTAGGTGCGACAAAACAATTAGTGGTCGTATCTTTGTACTCCGGCGGGTTGACCTCGGCACCGTTAAGAATGAGAAATTTGACTATTTCCGGGCCGGCCCAGCAAGCGTTGGTCAGGGGAACCCAGCCGTTAATATCGACAGCGTTGATATCGGCTCCATGGTCCAGCAATAACTGAGCGACAGATATCGTTCCGCGACCCGCCACCTGGTGCAGGGGTGTCTGGCCAAAATCGTCCCGGGCTTTTACATCGGCCCCTTTTTCAATCAAAAGTCTGGCTTCTTCGATACTGAAAGGGTTCAAAGCCCAGGATAGGGGTGTCGCTCCGTGAATGTCCTTTATGTTAATTTTTGCACCGTTATCGATCAACAGCCGAAATATTTCATCCCGCCCGAACGAGGCGGCGCTGAACAGCGGCGTAATGCCCTGGTCGTCGGTTTTCTGATTAACGTCAACTTTCCTGTCAATCAACATCTGTACCAGTTCAACATTACCGCCGATTACCGCGTACAGCAAAGCCTGAAAGCCGTTGTTGTTGGTCGCCTTTAAATCGGCGCCTTTATCGAGGAGGTACCGGGCGGTTTCAAGCTGGCGATAGTTGCAGGCAAACAGGAATGGCGTCACGCCGTTGTCGTCTTTACTTTCAATATTAACCCCCCGGGCCAGGAGCAGTTCGAGCACCGGTATATGTCCCGCCACGGCGGCGTTGTGAACGGGCTGGCTGTTTTCATTATCGCCGATATTCATATCGGCCCCCATATCAAGAAGGACTTCGACTATGTCTGCTTTACCCTGATACGCAGCCAGGTTCAACGGCGTCAGGCCGTTGGCATTTTTCTCGTTCAACAACGAGGGATTCTGTTCCAGCAAAGACCGGACTCCGGCCAGGTCGCCGCCGGTAATGGCCTCGTCAATTTCAGCGGCCGTCACGACGGTGGCCAGCAGCAGAAACAATGCCCCCCACAGAATAACTTTTCTTTTCATATGACTCATCAATCACCCCGCAGTATTTGGATTTTAAAATTAATATCTCCGTAATATTTATCTGACCTACTGATTATTCATGAGTTTAAAGGTATCATTACGTAAATAATAAACGAACAGCCGGAAAAATCTGTTCAAACCCTATTTTTTTTAATTGTAACGGGATAGATATAAGGGATTTGGTCGTAATTACCGATTATTCCGGGGCGAGCACGCTGAAAGTGGTGTTGCCGTATTTCCGGTGTTGTTCAATCGAGAACCCGGTAAAGTCTATTTTTTTGGTTTCCGAGGTATCATGCTGGCAGATAACCAGGCTGTTGTTGTTCAGGATGTTATGGACTTTCAAGCTGGCCAGAGTCTTGTCTATCAGGCCGAGATACTGCGGCGGGGCGATCATAACAATATCGAATATACTTTTCTGGCCGGCCAGGTGCGGGATTACCTCAAAAACATCCCCCGCGACACATTTCAACCGGTCCGCGATGTCAAGGCGCTCGGCCTGTTTATTAATCGCCACTGCCAGGCGGTTGTCCCGTTCCACCCCGACCGCTTGCGAGGCCCCCCGCGAGACGGCCTCGAACAGGTACGACCCGGTGCCGCTGAAAAGGTCCAGGTAGCGGGTATCGACGATATACGGCATGAGAAAATCGAAAATGCTTTTTCTCAGCCGGGTCAGCGGCGGACGGGTGACGCCGAAATCCGGGGCGATTATTTTTTTTCCCTTGAGGGTTCCCGCGATAACCGTAAATTCGAAATTTTTCTTCTTTTCTGAGGCCATAATGCTGTTCAATTTTTGCACATTAATTCCATTATATATTAAAAAACGGTCTAACAAAAGACTTTTTGGCCGTCGATACAATACTATAGAGGCAAAGATAATTGTTGATAAGCCCCTTTTAATTTATTATCAAAGGAGTAAGGGATTTTGTTTAAAGAAAAAGACGATATCATGCTTGATTTTTCCGATATAGAGAAAGCTCTTTTTGAGAAGGGCTATCAAAACATCTGCGGCGTGGACGAGGTCGGCCGGGGGCCGCTGGCCGGGCCGGTGGTAGCCGCGGCGGTTATTATACCCGCCGGGCTTAAAATCGAGGGTCTGGACGATTCCAAAAAACTGACCCCCCTGCGCCGTGAGAGAATTTTCGAGGAAATAATAAGTCTCGGTTTGAACTGTTCGGTCGGTATTATCGACCATTACGATATAGATAAACTAAATATTCTCAAGGCTTCGCTGATGGCCATGCGGAAGGCGGTTTGCGATATGAAACCGCCGGCGGATTTTGTTCTGGTGGACGGCAATTACCCGGTGCCCAACATTCCCCAACCGCAGTTCGCGATTATCGGCGGCGACGGCCGCTGCCTGTCGATAGCGGCCGCCTCGATTGTCGCCAAAGTAACCCGCGACCGGATTATGGACCGCTACGAGGCGCTCTATCCCTCGTTTTCATTTGCCACCCACAAAGGCTATCCCACCGCAGCCCATCTGGCGGAACTGAAAGAGCACGGACCGTGCGAGATTCACCGCCGCACTTTCAAACCGGTGGCCAAAATTATCGATGAATATGCCCTCTTCTAATAAGAACCGGAAAAACAAAGTATCCCGCGGGCGGCATTATGAAAAAAAGGCCGCCCTTTTTTACGAGCAGCAAGGGTTCGAGATTCTCGAGAAAAACTGGCAGGCCGCCCACAAAGAAATCGACCTGATTGTCAAAAAGGACAACCTGCTGGTTTTTGTCGAGGTTAAATCCTCAACCTCCCAAAAATTCGGCCACCCGGCCGAGAGAGTGAACCGCGCTAAAATAAAAAACCTGACCGCGGCGGCCCGGCAATTTTTGATAGACAACAAGATTGAAAATTGTGATTTACGTTTCGACGTGGTGACTTTCACTCGCGGCCTGCTGGAACATTTCCCCAACGCTTTCGAAAGCGAGTGAAGATATTAAGGGCTTTTTACGGAATCCCCGAGCGAATCAGCCCGCCAGTAATCCATCACACTCAGAGAATCGACATATTGCTGCACCAGCCAGGTGAAATTGTTGAAGCGTTCCGTTTTATCGCCGTAGGCTTCCAGGTATTCGGTCATCTCCTGTTCGGAGACGTCATAAGTTTTTAGCAGGGAATCCCGGTAAGCAAGAAATCTTTCCGGTTGTTCGCGGTAAACGGCGCCGGCCACCCAGACCTGGGCCGTGATCAGGGCTTTTTGCTCTTCCTGGAGCAATCTCTTTTCTTCAGTGATTTTATCATAATAGTTATAGCCCAGAATCCCGCCGCCGATTATAAGCAGCGGTATCAGCCTTTTAAGCCATATAAAATAAGACCAACTTCTCATTGCATTATCCCGTAAAAGGGATAAATTATAGCTTAAAGTTAGACAGGTCAAGATAATACCGTGGAATTAACACATTCTTCCCAGCGTCGAAAATCCCGGGCTGTTAAAGTCGGTAAGGTCATTATCGGCGGCGGTTTCCCGATTTCGATTCAATCCATGACCAATACCGACACTCGCGACGCCGCCGCGACGGTCGCGCAGATAAATCAACTGTTCGAGGCCGGGTGCGATATTGTCCGGTTGTCGGTGCCCAACAGCGAGGCCGCCAAACAACTTAAGACCATCCGCGAACAGGTCGCCCAACCGCTGGTGGCCGATATTCATTTTCAATACAAGCTGGCGCTGGCGGCGGTAGCGGCCGGATTCGATAAAATCCGCATCAACCCCGGCAATATCGGTGAGCCCTGGAAAGTGCGCGAGGTCACCCGTGCCTGCCGGGAGGCCGAAATCCCCATCCGCATCGGCGTCAATTCCGGCTCCCTGCCCAAAGACCTGCTCGAAAAATACACCCCCGACAACCCCGAAGTTTATGTCGAGGCCGCCTTGAGGGAAATCCGCATCCTGGAAGAAACGGACTTCACCGACATCATAATTTCGCTCAAAGCCACCGGCACCGTCACGACCTTCCGGGCCAACCACCTGCTGGCGGAAAAATGCGACTACCCCCTGCATATCGGCATCACCGAGGCCGGCATCCTCGAGACCGGCACGATAAAATCAGCGGTGGGAATCGGGGCGCTGCTTCTGACCGGCATCGGCGACACGGTGCGGGTATCGTTGACCGCCGACCCGGTGCACGAGGTCGGAGTAGCAAAGAAAATTCTCAAAGCCTGCGAGTTAAAAAAAGAGGGCGTGGAGGTCATCTCCTGCCCCACCTGCGGCCGCTGCCGGATAAATTTGATTAATCTCGCCGAGCGGATCAGCGAAAGAACCCGCCATTTCAAGACCCCGCTCAAAGTAGCCGTGATGGGTTGTGAGGTCAACGGCCCGGGCGAGGCCACCGCCGCCGATGTCGGTATTACCGGGGGTAAAGGCTGCGGTTATTTGATTAAAAAGGGGGAGAAAATAAAAAAGATTCCCGAAGACCAACTGGAACAGGCCCTGCTCGATGAAATCAAAAAAATGACCGGGGAAGAATAAGATGCCTAACGTGCGCACAGCCGCCGAAACCGACGCTTCCGAGGTGGTCCGGCTGGTCACCAAACTCCTGTCCGAGTTGCGCGGGGAGCCGTGGGCCGGGGATGAACAGAGCCTGATTGAAAAAACCCGCACCTTTATTAAAAACGGCGATTGCGCCGCTTTTTTAATCGAGACCGACGGCAAGAATATCGGGGTGCTGACAATCAGTGTCACGGTCGCGGTCCGCACCGAGGGGGAGTACGGTATAATTCAGGAGCTTTATGTCGAGCCGAAGTATCGTTCCGGCGGTTACGGCAAACAGTTGCTGGACAGGGCCATAGACTGGGCACAGGAAAAAGGCTGGCCGCGGCTCGAGGTCGGAGCGCCCCCGCTGCCGCGATGGGAAAGAACCCTGACTTTCTACGAAAAGAACGGCTTCGTGCAAATCGGCCACCGGCTGAAATGGCTTAACGGCCAATAATATGAGCCATATTTATATAATCCAGAACTGGGCCTCGGAATCAGCTGGAACGATTGTCGATTATCTCGAGAAAAAATCCAAACCGTATAAAATCATACATTCGTATAACGGCGAGGCCATGCCGAGAGTCGCCAACGTCGAGGCCGTTATCGTGATGGGTTGTCCCATTTCGGTCAACCGTTACCGGGAACATGAATTCCTGCAACGCCTCTATGATTTCATGAGTAAAGCCGTCGCGGCCGAGACGCCGCTATTGGGCGTCTGCCTGGGGGGCCAGATGCTGGCCAAAGTGCTCGGCGCCCGGGTACACCGCAACCCGGTGCGGGAAATCGGCGCCTACAACGTGCAGCTCACCGAGACCGGCTGTCTGGACAAACTTTTCGACAGCTTTAAAAGCACCTTCCCCGTTTTTCACTGGCACAACGATACCTTCGACATCCCCGAGGGGGCGCGGCACCTGGCCGAGGGGGAACACTGCCCCAACCAGGCCTTCCGCAAGGGCAATGCGGTCGGGATTCAGTTTCATCTCGAACCCCGGGCGGACGAGATTCCCCGCTGGTGCGACGAGTACGTCGAGGAGCTGACCGAGGAAGAGCTGACCGGAGAAAAAATCGTCGCCGATTTCAATAGCCGGGCCGAGACGCTGCGCAAAATGAATTTTCTACTGCTCGATAACTTCTTCAGTGTGTAAAGTTTGACCCTTCATCACCGGATAAATTATTATCGATTTATAATATTCCTCTCTGACCGGGTTTTTTTTCGTTTCATCCTTAAACTTGACATATAATAAGCGAATAATTATTATGGATTTACATAGTTTCTGTATTTCACCGGATTGATTTTAGAAAAAATTATCGAGGGGTGGGTTATTATGGCAAAGTTGATAAAAAAAATATCCAAGAAACGCGGCCTTAAGCCGGGAACGGTGGTGTATGTCGGGGAACACCGGACGGAAAAAGTTAAAATAACCGTCATCGACTATAATGAAACCGAGTACCTGGAAAAAGAGGTGACTACGGTCGAGGAGTGCTTTCCGTTCAAGGATACGCCCACCATCACCTGGATAAATTTCAGCGGTATTCACGAGGTCGAGACGTTGGAAAAAATCGGTCGGCATTTCGAAATGCACCCCCTGGTGCTCGAGGATATCGCCAACACCGGCCATCGGCCGAAAATGGAAATAACCGACCAGTTCATTTTTATCGTGCTCAAAATGACCTACAACGGACCGAAAACCGGGGATCTCATGACCGAGCAGGTGAGCGTCGTATTCGGGAAAAACTTCGTACTGACGTTTCAGGAAAAGGAAGGGGATGTGTTCGACCCGGTGCGGGAACGAATCAAAAAGACTCTCCCCCGGGTGCGTTTCATGACCGCCGATTACCTGGCCTACGCCCTGATGGACGCCGTCGTGGACGGCTATTTCCTGGTCCTGGAAAACCTGGGCGAAAAGATAGAGAGCATGGAGGACGTGCTTATCAACGACCCGGCCCCGGAAAACCTGGAAATCATCCACGAATTGAAACGGAAATTGATTAATCTGCGCAAATCGGTGTGGCCGCTGAGGGAGGTCATCGGTGGTTTGGAAAGGCTGGAATCCGGTTTGATCCACCCCGGCACCGTGATGTACCTGCGCGACCTCTACGAACACACTATCCAGGTAATAGATACCGTGGAAACTTACCGGGACATGGTCTCGGGCTTGCTGGATATCTATCTTTCCAGTGTGAGTAACAGGATGAACGAGGTGATGAAGGTCCTGACGATAATCGCCACCATCTTCATTCCCCTGGGCTTTTTAGCCGGTGTTTACGGAATGAATTTCGACACCGCGAGCAGCCCTTTCAATATGCCCGAACTCGGTTTTCAATACGGCTATGTCCTGTTCTGGGGGTTAGCGCTGCTTATCGGCGGCGGCCTGTTAGTGTTTTTCAAGCGCAAGCACTGGATGTAAAATTTATTGAGTTACCCGTCTGAACTAAATTCGATGAAACCGAAAAGTAAAATACTCGGCCGTCTGTTCAGGATAGCCGCCGTCTGTTTTTTTGCCCTGGCGGCGCTGGCCGTTATATTTCTATTTTTCATGACCCTTCCCCCCGGAGAAAATTTAATCAAGGGCTATCTGGAGAAACAGCTCAAAACCGCCCTGCATAAAGAAGTCACGATCGGCCATCTTGAAACCAACCTTCTCTCCAACCTGCTTCTGAAGGACATCAAAATATACGGCACCGCGCCGTCGTCGCCGGAAACTATCGCTTTTATCAGTCGTTTGGAAATCGAATATAGTTTGACGCCTTTGCTTCGTCGGGAGCTTTATATCGAAACCGTAAGGCTTGACAGTGTTTCCCTGGCGCTGCGTCGCGACAGCCTGGGCCGTTTTGATATTTTCCCGCTCGATTCCATAATCCAGGCGCCGCCGGACACTTCCGCCCCGGAGCCGGGTATGACCATCAATCTGCAAACGTTAAACGTTGAAAAGCTGTGGTTACGCTATACCGATGACAGCCTGGGGGTCGAGGCCGACATTCACGGTTTATCCTGCCAGGCCGAACAGGCCGAACCCGACCGGTACGATTTTACGGTTACCGTTGACGGGGTCGAAACCGTTTACGACAGCCTACCGGTATCGCTCGCGGCGCTTTCCTCATCGGGACGGCTCGATGAAAAAATGCTCGCGGTCGATGTATTCACGGGCACGTTCGAAAGTATGCCTTTTAAAATCGACGGCGCACTGGCGGTCGACTCCCCCTACGCCGTCCGGTTCGACATGAACTTGACCGGCGACCCCGCCACGCTTTTGAAAAAAATCCGTGACCGTTACGACACCCCCCCGTTTGAAATCAGCGAAGTCCTGAAAATCGACTTAAGTCTCATGGGGGATCTTGACGCGCCCGAAATAAGAGCCACCCTCCACCCGCTCACGGTCAAGGCCGACGATCTGACCGTGCGCAGCAGCGACCTGCAAGCCCGTTGGACGGGCGATTCGCTGTGGCTGGACAGTTTCAAGCTGGAAACATTCGACGGCCGGGTAAGCGGTTCCGGCCGTTTCCGGCTCGACACCCTGATCGGTTCGCAGGTGAATCTTGAAATAAGCAATATCGACCTGGCTTCGCTCTGGAGCCGGCTCTACCGGCAGGAATCGCCGTATGCGGGCAAAATCGACGGTACCGTGACGGTCGACGGTTCCGGCGACAGCCTGTCCGCATGGACGGTAACCGCCGCCGTAAAATCCCGGCAGTTGAGATACCACGCTCAGCCACTGCCTGATTTTCACACCGATTTCAATTTCAAAAACAGCCGGGCGGAACTGAAAATTTCCCAGGAAAATTTCGAGATCACCGCCAACGCCGACATCACCAACGAAACCGTGAACGGTCGCTTCACGGCCGATATCGCGCAATTGCAGTCCGTGGCGGATTTTTTCAACGTCCCAAATTTAAAAGGTACCCTGCAGGCTAAAGGAACGGCGTCCGGAAATATCGACAACCCGAACATACAGGCCGAAGTAAGCGGGCATGACATTCTCTATCAGAATTTTCCGGTGGACTCGTTTCGGACCGAGCTGCGTTATCACGACAGCCTGCTTGATATTGATCGCCTTTCTTTCGAAGGCGCGCTCGAGGAAATAGACCCGGCTTATCCCCCGTTTTACATCGACAGCCTGGCCGGCGGCATATCCTACCGGGGGAATGTATCCGGTGCGCTCGACAATTTGAAAGGCCGGGTGGATATCACGCTGAAAAAACCTCAATACGGTTCATACGGGCTGGACTCCGGATACATGCGGATCCTGCTCGATAACGGACAGGCGCAACTGTCCGGGACCCATCTTTACAAAGACATGCTCCGGGCGGATTTGGACGGCGTCTATACTCTCGAAACAAGCGACGGCACGCTGGAGTCAAAATTGTACATGGCTCCTTCAGCAGTCGACACAACCGCCGCGACCGCCCCTGAAATAACTCCGGCGGGCGTGATTTACTCGACGTTCAACCTGGCGGACACCAGCCGGATGGTTGTGACGGCGGCCGGCAAGAATATCGACCTCGGCTGTTTCAGGCCGTTTTTGACGGACACCGTGCCGTTAAACGGGGAGATGAATTTCGACCTGGCTTTTACCGGCAACGCGGACCGACCCTCCGCAAACCTGATGTTAACAGCAAAAAATTTGTCGTACACCCGGCTGGAGCTTGATTCCATGAAAAGTGCCATGTTTTTCGAGAACGATTTTCTGCGGGTTTCGGAATTCAAGGCTTACGGTTATCAACAGGAGCTGGCCGCCGAGGCCGGCGTCCAGTTGAAAAAAGACACGCTCGGAAATTACACGGTGGCCGACGACAGCCGCCTGTCGGGGTCACTGCAAATCACGCAGCTTGACCTGGCCGCTTTGAATCCCCTGCTGGACGGACAGGCGGAACTATCCGGGGAAGGGTCGGCGGCGATGAACTGGGACGGTACACTTCTTAATCCGCACCTCAGGGGATGGTTCGCACTGGAAAGCGGCTCGGCGGTGCTCAACGCCGGGGCCGACACCGTCACGGATATCAACCTTCGCGGCTCGATTCAGGATACCCTGATAACTCTCGAAACGGCGCGGGCTCTGATTTTGAAAAACCCGCTGCAATTGACCGGCACCGCCGTTTTTTCCGAATGGGAACGCCTTAATATAGACATGAACCTGTCGGTCGCGGACATCAGCGGCATCTACGGCCGGGGACTTATTTCGCGGGAGGCGTTCGCTTTTGAATTCGGGATGGACAGTTTCGAGTTGTCACTGGTACAGCCGTTTGTCCCCGACTTGACGGAACTGTCCGGCACCCTCAACGGCCGTGTAAATCTTTCCGGCAGCCCGGATAATCCCCGGTTGGACGGTTATATAAATATCAACCGGCTGCTCTTTCAACCCGCCCAGCTCAACACTCCTTTTCGGGAGGGCGTGGTCAAAATCAGGTTTGACCATACCCGGGTAGAAATCGATTCGGTTTTCACCCGTTTCAACGACGGGCGGGTGTTTGTCACCGGTGGCCTCGCTTACGAGGGGCTTGATATAAAAGATATAAATATCAAACTGGTCGCCGACAGCATCACTTACTCCGTGCCCAAAGAGTACCTGGTGAACCTTCGCTCGGCCCGTCTCAGTTACACCAAACCCAACGAGTATTTTCTGTTCGCGGGGGATATAGAACTGGGTGAGTCCCGGCTGACGGCCAATTTTAAACCGCAGTCGATTCTTCCCTGGACGCAGGAGCTTGAAACGCCCACGCCGGAACTGCCGGAAATCGTGCAGCAAACCCGGATGGATATCCGCCTCCGCGAGAGCGACCGGCTCTGGGTGGACAACAACCTGGCCCGTCTGCGCCTGCACAGCGAACTGGGCATAATCGGCGGACCCGCTCAGCCCAATTTCTCCGGCCGGGTAACCGTTGAAGAAGGCTACCTGCTTTATCTCGACCGCAAATTCAAGGTTAAGCAGGGGAATATTTTCTTCACTGACCCGCTGCGTTTCAATCCGGAAGTAAACCTCAAGGCGGAGGCATCGGTGACCAGCTACCAGGCGATGGCGGCCACACCCTATGTCATCACCTTCGCGGCGGAAGGCCTGCTCGACGAACTGGTGGTGAGCCTTTACTCCGAGCCGCCTCTGGACAAGCCGGATATCGTTTCGCTTTTAACGCTGGGCGCCACCCGCAGCCAGTTGACGGGGAAAGACGCCGAGGGTAAATCGGGCACCAAGCACGTCCTTATCGAACGGGCGCAGATGCTTTCCAGCCAGAAAGTATCCGGTTACGTGTCGCGTAAGGTGGGTACGATGTTCGGCCTGGACCAGGTCTCGGTGGAAGGGAACCTTTTCCGTTTCGACAAATCATGGGGGCCGCAGCTTTTGGCCTCTAAGAAACTATCCGACCGGGTGGAGATGACCTACACCACCACCGTCGGCCACATGAACGACCAGAGTATCCGGCTCGATTACCAGTTAACGCGGCGCTTTCTGCTCATGGGACAAACCGACCGGCAGGGCCGCTCCGGGCTTGATTTAAAATTCAGGTTGCGCTTTAAATGAGATATCTCAGATACATAGCGTTCGGCGTGCTCCTGGGAATAACTTTGTTGGTGACCGCCCCGACGGCCGGAGCGGAGAAGAAATATAAAATCGACCGGGTGACATTCGAGGGCAACCGGGCTTTCCCCGACAGCCGCCTGCAGGGCCTGATGCTCAGCCGGCCGGCCGCCTTCCTTAGCTCCTCCTATTTCTACGAACAGATATTTCTCGACGATATCGAGAATATCGAGATTTTTTATCAACAGAACGGCTATCTTGAAGTCGCCGTGACCGACACAGTGGTATCTTTCGACACGACCCGTCATACGGTTGATATTCATTTGAAAATCGACGAGGGGGAGTTGACGCACCTGGAAGGCATCACCGTTTTCGGCAACACGGTATTCGACGACTCCACCCTGCTTAAGAAAGTCAGGATGAAACCGGGCGATTCGTTTCAGCGCAATTTAATCCAGGACGGCATGCTGGCCTTGCTCTCGCTGTATGCCGAGAACGGCTATCTTGACGCCGCCATCAAGCCCGAGATAAAAATTAACAGCGAGGCGCATCTGGCGATGGTTGATTTCGTGGTCACGGAACGCTACCGGTGTACGGTTTCAGAGATTATTATCGAAGGCAACCAAAAAACAAGACCGTCGGTGATAAGGCGGGAACTCAATTTCCGTCCGGGTGAGGTGGTCCGATATTCGCGGTTGATGGCCTCGCAGCGGCGCTTGTACCTGACGGGGCTATTCGAGAGCGTCTTTTTGCAGCCGCGCTCGGCCCGGCAGGGAGATTCCGCCCGACGGGATATCGTCATCGACATAAAAGAGAACCTCTCCAGTGAATACAATCTCTCGGTGGGTTACGGCTCGATCGACAAGGCTCGCGCCAGCATGGAGGTTTTCACCCGCAACCTGGCCGGGACGGCCCGTAAAATCGGCTCTACCCTCAAGGCCAGTTTTATCCGGCGGGGTATCGAAGCCTCCTTCACCGAACCCTGGACGTTCGGCACCCGCTGGAAAACCGACGTCAATCTGATTTTCGAATTTGTGGAGGAACCGGGTTATGACTTGAGCCGTTTCGGCGGGCGTCTCACGGTCGGGCGGAATTTCGGAAAAAACACCAGCGCCGCTCTCACCTACCGTTACGAGGAAGGCCGGTTGCGTCATGTCGAGGTTACCGATATCCCCGACGACTATGACCCCCGGGTGCGAAGTCTGATGCTTTCTTTCAATTACGATACCCGGAACAATCTTTTCAATCCCAGCCGGGGGACGTATTTCGAATGGACCAATGAGATGGCGGGCGCCTTCCTGAGCGGCAGCAATACTTTCGCCCGTTCGATTATCGCTTTGAAATGGTTCAAACCGCTGGACCGTGAAACAGTGTTCGGCACCGCCCTGGAGGTGGGCTGGATGGATTATTTCGGTAGTTCCGACGATATCCCCTTAAGCGAGCGTTTCTACACCGGCGGACCCAACTCGCTGCGCGGTTTTGAATACCAGAGAGTCGGCCCGCTTCAGGACGACGATATCCCCGTGGGGGGAAATTTCAAAGTCGTCTGGAATCTCGCCGAAATCCGCCGCACCGTCTATAAAATGTTCGGCGTGGTCGGTTTTGTGGAATTCGGTAACATCTGGCCGCGCATGAACGATTTTAAGCTGAAAGACCTGCGGCCGGACGCCGGCGCCGGTCTGCGGGTCAACACTCCGCTGGGTATCCTTCGGCTCGATTTCGGCGTCAATCTCGACCGCCGCGCTTACGAGCCGCACACCAGAATATATTTCAATATGGGACACGCTTTTTAAAACCGTCTAAGGAAAAGCTTGCCCCGGATTAAAACGATATTTAATTTGGTAATATCCGAATAATCAAGAGAAGAACTTAAACAGGGAAAACTTGCCATGAATGATTTTATCGAAAAGTGGCTGTATGACCCCGTCGTCAACAAGCTGATAATTACCCTGATAGGGATCATTATTATCATAATCCTGATTCGCTTTATCCAGCGGGCGCTGGGTGGCTATATCCAGGAAACCAATACCCGCTACCGAGCGCGGAAAATAATGACTTTCGTCGGTTATCTGCTGGTCGCTTTTTTGATAACAGCGGTTTTTTCCGATAAGCTGGGCGGTCTCAATATCGCCCTGGGCGTGGCCGGCGCCGGTATCGCTTTTGCCCTGCAGGAAGTTATCATGAGTCTGGCCGGCTGGTTCGCTATTAATTTCTCCAATTTTTACAAAACCGGCGATCGGGTGCAAATCGGCGGCGTCAAAGGCGACATTATCGATATCGGTTTGCTGCGCACCACGCTGATGGAGGTCGGGGAATGGGTCGATGGTGACCTGTACAACGGCCGGGTGGTGCGGGTGGCCAACAGCTTCGTTTTCAAGGACCCCGTTTATAACTACTCCGGGGATTTTCCTTTCCTCTGGGATGAAATCACCATCCCCGTCAGGTACGGCAGTGATTTCCGGTTTACCTATGAGCTCCTGCAACGCACGGCCGACGAAGTGGTCGGCGAATACGCCCAGTTCGCCCTGAAAGCCTGGGAATCCCTCGTCAAAAAGTTTATGATAGAGAACGCCGTGGTGGAACCGCTGGTGACCATGACCGCTGACCAGAATTGGATGACGTACACCGTCAGGTACGTGGTCGATTATAAAAAAAGACGAACCACCAAAGACAAACTTTTCAAGCGAATTCTGGAGGAAATCGAAAACAACAAAGAAAAAGTGAGTATCGCCAGCAGTTCAATGGAAATAAATCTGTTACCGTCACCTCCGCGGGAGGATGAAAAATAATCATATAGGGATTTTATTATCATGGAAATATTTACCTGGCTAGGGATGTTTTTTTGTGTAACCCAGTCGGCAATTTTCTCCGGACTCAATCTGGCCCTGTTCGGCGTCACCCGGCTGCGCCTTGAAATCGAGGTTTCCTCCGGCAACCCGGCGGCGGCCAAAGTGCTCGATTTGAGAAAGGATTCCAACTTCCTGTTGACCACCATCCTCTGGGGCAACGTCGCTTTCAACACCCTCCTGGCGATTCTATCCAATTCCGTTCTGGCCGGGGTGTATGCTTTTATTTTCTCGACCTTTATTATCACCTTCATAGGGGAAATAATCCCCCAAGCCTATTTTTCCCGCAACGCCCTGAAGATGGCGGCTCTCCTCTCCCCCGTTTTGAAATTTTACCGGGTGGTCCTGTACCCCATGGCCAAACCGTCGTCGATGGTTCTTGACTGGTGGCTGGGTAAAGAAGGCATTCAGTATTTTCGGGAACGGCAGATAAGAGAGATGATAAAAAAGCATATCGAGGCCGATGAAGCCGATGTGGACCGGATGGAGGGGTTGGGGGCGCTGAATTTCCTGGCTTTCGATGATTTGTCAATTTCCCAGGAAGGGGAACCGGTCAATCCCGAGAGTATCATAAAACTGCCGGTGGCCAACCGGCTGCCGGTTTTTCCGGATATCAACCATATCCCCACCGACCCCTTTCTTCAGAAAATCCAGAAATCCGGAGAAAAGTGGGTAATCATCACGGACATGGAGATGGAGCCGATGGTGGTGCTCGATGCCGACGGTTTTTTACGCAGCGCCCTTTTCTTACCGAAGGATTTCAACCCGTATATCTACTGCCACCGGCCGATTGTCGTCAAGGACGCCGGGATTCTTCTGGGCGACGTCGTGCACCATTTGAAGGTCGAGGCGGAGGGGTCCGAGGACGATGTCATCGACCAGGATATTATCCTGCTGTGGGCGGGCGAAAAACGGGTTATCACCGGCGCCGATATTTTGGGCCGCCTGATGCGGGGCATAGTCAGCCGTTCCGGAAAAAATATCTGACTTATAAAGCGTTATCCGTAAAGGATATAATTTTAATTTTTCTCGTCGTCCTTCTTTTTTTCATTCTTTTCATCACAGGCGAAGGAAAAGTGCATCTGGACAATCACCCAGCGGCCGTCGCGCTTCTCCAGCACCCCGGTCCAGCGGGTGTTTTCCCATTTGGTTGGCTGGCCCTGATATTCCCCGTAATCGTTTAGCATGGTCGAGAACCAGGCCACCTCTCCGGACCGGGATAAATTTATCCGCATGTCCCAGACTTCGAAAGCGGTGGCCTTGAAATCATCCTTCATAAAGAAATTTTCGGTCAGGTCCCTGAAGGCCTCAAAACCGATGATGGTGCCTTCCTTATCGGGATTGAAAAAGAACAAATTCTCGTCCTGCGCCATCGAAAGGTAAAGAAGCTCCTTGTCCTTGTTCAAGGCCCAGCCGATGGAATTACGGATGACTTCCCGTATTTCCGCTTTTTCTCCTTCGAATTTTTCTTCAACCGCCATGACCGCGCTCCCCTGTAATAAAATTAAAATGACAACAGTGGTTAAACATACCCGTAGTTTCATACATAACTCCTTGAATTAATATTTTTTTACCAAACACCATTGCTTCCGGAATCGGTATTGATGCTCTAATAATGACGAGAGAGGGCGGCCTGACATCAAATACTGAGCGTTAAAAT
>Ga0210003_1000499_pt1 | contig 35311 bp, 82 predicted proteins | sample LantaG_FD_182804 | JGI IMG/M metagenome (GOLD analysis project Ga0210003, IMG submission 182804) | Deep subsurface microbial communities from Baltic Sea to uncover new lineages of life (NeLLi) - Landsort_02402 metaG (SPAdes) (version 2) | ecosystem: Environmental > Aquatic > Marine > Oceanic >...
TTCATCGCCTCAATATCATACTTGTAAGACTTCATCATGTGTGCTGGACCCTTGACGGCACCACTACCGGCTGGCAAAGGCGGATTCCAATGTTCCACTCCTAAAATATCGGCAACATCGTCACCCAACTTTGATCCTTCTGGAGCAGGTACCATCAAACCGAACGACTTAATGCCACGCAACTTAACAGCCTTAACTCGAAACTTACCACCGTCGCCCTCTTTTGCTAAGAATGCAAACTCAGGACGTGTAGTATCTACAACACTATCAGGCTGGACATACGCTCCGTACTCGATGCCTTCCCAATCTTTAGTGTTTAGGACAACCACATACTTATCGACCATACAGATGCTCAATGAATCTGCATTTTCGTGTGGTTTTAAATCAATTTTTACTATCTCAACCTTGTGAGTACTGTCAGCCATTTTAAATTCCTTTCAATTCTTTAATGTTTGGGTAATTTTTAGCCAATATGTCTAGATGTGTTTTGAATTCATCTGGTGAAGTTCTATTTTTTCCTATGTTACATATAGAACAGGCGGTTACACAATTTTCAACTGTATAGTGTTTTAAGGAGTCTAATCTGTCTATCCCATTTTTGTGAACAACTGTCATTTTTACCCCTATTCTCTGGCTGCTTGGTAGTGGGTATTCTGCGTATGGTTTTACTCCACAGTAATGACAATTGTCTACACTTAGCTGTATAAATAAGTCGTATGGAATTAAAAATTCTAACTGCATACCCTTTCTCTTACCTGTTGCTTTACGTTTGTTTTCTTCTGACAGGTTTCGGATTTGTGATCGATACAGGCTTTTTAGTGTTTTTTCAATATTGTTGGGAGGTTGATATATTTCAATCTTATTTTGAATCCTGAATAAATATAACTGTTCTAAATATTGTAACCAGCGTTGATAGTCATTCCCATGCTTAATTCTGTTACACAAGGAGCAACATGGTACGCAATTGTTTTTCTCATACCCGGTTGTATTTTTTACTCTATCAATGCCGTTAGCTTGTATAGACCCATTTAACTCTTGGTAATTTGGACTATCTAATAGAGTAGGTATAGAATTACAGTAATGGCAGTTTTTATTTATACATTTTTTAAAATCTTCTTCTGTTAAATTAAAAACGTGTTCTCTGTTTTTGGCACTCCTGATGTATGAGTTATAATACATATCAAATGCTGCTTGACCCTTGGGCTTAGTTTTGACACAACCACAACTAATAACATGTCCATTTTTTAAATTATCTGCTCTAGCTATATGCTGCTTGCCACATTCGCACTCGCATACAAATCTAGCAAATTGACCACCCTTTGGTTTTTTACGGTAGTCATAAAACTTCACAACACACAGTCTACCAAAAGTTCTTCCTGTCAAATCTTGTGTTTTTGGGTCTAAACTGTTATTGTTCCTACAATCCCCACACGTATATACGGTTTTATTTGTTAAGTGTGATCCTCTTATAGTTTTAGAGTTTCCACATTCACACACACAGTCCCATATTGAAACATTTTGTGTACTTGTCCTTTTGTATCCGGCGAATGACACAACTTGTAGATTACCGAAACGTTGACCAGTCAAATCCTTTGTCAATTTGTGCATTTTAAATTTTGTCATTTTTAGAGTATAATCCTTATGACCAACCTTAATACCAGACAACTATAGTCTCGGTACGCATAATCCTATTGGGGTTGGTCAAATGCGTGCCGGGACTTTTTTAGTATATAGGAGATTTATTGTGCTGTCAACCCCAAACACTGAAAATTATGGACGAGCGTCTAAACTTTACACATTGCCAACCAAGATAGATACAGATTTTGCTTGGCTATTGGGCTTAATGTATGGTGATGGTTCCATTTTAAGAAAACAAAATAGAATTGTAATCTCTTGCACGTCCGATGAGCCTGAGATTATGAACAACGCCATAAGAGTAATCAAAAATCTATTCAATTATGAAGCTAAAATCTACCCGTACAAAAATAGCAAGGGAATTAATCTCATTATATTTAGTAGACATATGGTAGACTTTCTTACAATGAACAGCTTAGACAAGGAAAAGTCATGCGAAATTAAAGTTCCCAAATTAATAACTGATTCAGAAAGTAGTATTCGGATGGCTTTTTTGTCTGGTTACTTAGATGCTGATGCTTGTATTTGTAAAAAGAACACGCCCAGAGGTAAATTATTTACTGGCATCAGATTTGTTTCGACCTCTTTTACTTTTATTGAATCTATAAAAGACATGTTGCCACCCAATGTGTCTTGCTTTGAGAGAGAAGTAACAACTAGATATAAAGACCAAAAACATCTAACAATTAGAACTGAATCCTGGATTCTTATATCAGAAATGCTACATTTATCTTGTAAGATTAAACAACTCACAAAAGAACTAGACCATCAGATAACAGTTTTTCCTAAACATTTTTGTAAATCATCCTCGTAAATACACTTCTTAATTCCCTTATATTTAGGGAACATTGGGTCTTTTAATAAAGGGTACAGTAATCGCCAAGGTGACGAGTACATGATCACTCCTGTTCTACTATTTATGTTAGGAACATAAGTAAGTATCACAATGTCGTTACTATCGGGATTTTTAAAGAGCGGATCAGTTCCACCCTTGCCCGACTTGTTCTTCCACTGGAACGTCCAACTCATTCTCTTTCGGTAAATGGCTGGTGTGTTCTTTAGGTGAAGATCAGGTATATCAGGATTTTCAGGATATGTCAAGTCCGGTTCCCAACCTTTTTGGGAATTTGTTCGGATTTCCATGCCCGGTTCGGTACGTGGGAATCCGATCTTGGTCAAGCCATACGCCACGATCCATTCGGAGTATTTACTTAACTGTATGTCCTCCAACACCTTACGCTCATGTGCTGAACGCTCTTTGCGATAATATCCAGAAGATTGGCTCTCACCACGCATGGATAAGGCAAACGAAGCAGCCTGCGTAGCAAACTGTACCTGTAAAGATACGCTCAGATGCACTCGCAGTTTATGTGCTACGATACCACTTTTCATTTGCTCAATCATAACTCCACCGTAATAGGTTTGTGAGTTGCAGTAAAATCGCCGTTTCTATGTGCGGCGTTAACAAATGCAATCTCTCCAATTTGGTCAACCCAATGTCTAACACCGTACCCCTCATGGATATGACCAAATACGTGCAGCTTAGGGTAGACCTCCAAGACTCGATTCAAAAGAGTGTGAGAGCCAGTGTGCTCAAATCCACCCTTCTTGTTTGCCCTTGGTGCCCCGTCCATTATACCATAACAAGGACCGTGTGTCAAGAGAATATCCACATTATCTGGAATCATTTCGCAAACCATTTGCATTCGCTTCTCACCACACTGAAAAGAGTAATCTCCAAACTTGAGAGACCAAGGCGATCCGTAAACATTGACTGACTCACCATTGATGTTCAGATGATAAGAATCATCACGCATATAGTAGTAGTCATATTCTTTGAACAAATCGTCTGGGTATAGCTCACATGCATGATCGTGATTGCCAGCGATGCACATAACTGGACCGGACTGGTCTTTACACCACTTATTAAAATCTCCGGTAAGATAATTAAGCTGGACTTCTGGCGATGCGTCTCGACAAATATCACCAGCAACCAGAATCAAATCAGATTCAGGAATCTCCGGCAGTTTTCCGTGCAAGTCGCTCAAGCAGATGATCTTCATAATCTTTACTTTCTTCTAACATATAATCTGTTATGTTTTTAACGATCTTGTCTGTGTCACACTGATAGAAGCCAGAACAGTTGATATTATTAACTTCTACAACACGCATTCCGTTGCGACTTTCACATACGTCCAACACCCAAAATGGTGCAGGGTCATATGTCGTTTTGTCTAGTACCTCTTGAACATAACGACTGAGCTTATCATTATCATCTGCGTTATATTCTGTAATCACCCCATCGTCCTTATAACAAGATGCCGTGATCAATCTCTTAGGAGTGTCATAATGGGGATAGTCATGACCAATGATACATCTATACTCTTTATATAGTTTGTGGGGACATGATGCTACACACATCATTTCAGGACTGAGATTAAGATTGTCTAACACTTGCAGGTCTCGGTCCCAATCCCTAACAACCTGACCAGTGAAGGACTTAAAACCATCGTCAGGTCTTAGAAACACAGCCCCCTTATCCCCTACAGCATCAATCGTCAATAGTCTCTGATAGTCCGCACATTTGAGACGACCATATGGTACAAACACGCTCATCCAATTTAATAGAACAGCCTGCATTCTAGGATAGTAATAGCTACACTTGTATTTGTCAAGATCAAGCCAATTAAAATAACTATGTGGTCCGATTGTTGTTTCTAATCTAATTACCCAGTTGAGAGAACCATATGGAAATGACCATTTGTCCTCACTTAAATATGCGTTGCCATTCATGTCCAATGTACACACACTGTAATCAAACGGCATATACTTAATCATATCATAAGTTGCCCCATAGTCAAGTATGGATTTTTGGAGACGACTAATATCTTCGTCAAAAATATCCTCTTGTAATATCCATAATGGTTTCATTAGTATGGTCTATCCTCATCGATCCAGGGGTCGTAATCTTCGTCATCCCACTCAGGATGATCGTTTTCCTGTGCGTATAAGTCAGCCAGTTCTTCACTAGTGTACTCGTCATCGTCATCATAGTCAATATCAAATTCGTCCTCTTCGTAAAAAGGATCATCGCCTGTAATGTCCATTAGTCTTCCCATCTTTCTACGTCCATTGTTGACACCATAACATCATCCTGGTCGTCGAAGAACTCTAAAATCTTGTCCAAGTCATCAACATCAAAAACACCAATAGGATCATGTTCACCAAATCGTGTAACCAATACTACTTGTAACATCTTCTACCTTTCTACTCCATCGTAAATATGCCCAACAACTATCTTAATATCTTCACACACACCACCATAGAACTCTTTTACTTCTCCTTGCATGTTACAGTCACACCATTGAGGACCGGAATATGCCTTAGCCCATTTGATTAGTGAGAAATCGTTCTCGTGGTATCTGCAACACATAACATCCCCTTCATAAATCTCAACACCATTTTTATCTTTGAGACCTGTGTATTGCTGCCAAACACAATCTTCATTAGTCATTATGGGTAGCTCCATAGACTGTGTGGCATCGTCTTGGATTTCTTTTGGAGTCATACCATTAATGATGAACATATTTCTGGTTTTTGACCATACTCTGAATTTGATTTCTCTCATAAGTAATCTCCTGGATAGTCTGTAACCACATTCGCCAAACTATATGTTCGGAAGGACTCTGCAATTGATTCTTCCGGCATAACCTGAATAATTGACGTATTCTTCTGTGGGGCGAACGACAACATGTAAGGAGGTAGCACTAATCTACCAGCCATACTGAACACTGGATGTGTTGGAATGTAATAATAGGCGTCGATACGTGGACCAGCAAAATTTTGCCTAGCATAAATCATCGCCTCATAATTCTTACAGTCAAGGATAACATTGTTCCAACTCGCTAGCCCTTGAATAATACCAATAGAGGTCATGTGTTCAGGCTTATCGTGCCCCATCCATAACACTATCTCTCCATTGGTACGCAATCCCCACACATCAATCTCAACACCATATCCAGCTTCTACGGCTTTCATCAGGTGCTCAATCTGGTTTTCCTGGTCACTAGGACCGTTAATGTTGCCTCTGTGTGCATAGATCATTCATCCATCCAATCCAAATCTGATGTTTTATCTGATGTTTTATCTGATGTTTTATCTGATGTTTTTTGTTTGACTGGTTCTTTTACTTTTGGTTCTTTTTTAACCACCGCATCTGGCACCTTGGCTAGTCTCTTCTTGCGTTTTGGTTTTTCCGGCTCGTCAGGTTCTTCTGCGTCCTGTCTGAGATGCTTGACTGCCTGGATCACATTGTAGTCTAGCTTGTCCAGGTCGTCAATATCAATTTCGCTCGCTTCTGTAATTATTTCTTCGGTCATTGTAGGGGATCGGTCAGCAGCGTATGTGTCTTTAGACGATGCGCATTTTTCCAATGCTTCGTCCGCATCGTCTGCCTCTGTTACGTATTCAACATACCCTTTTATTTCTTCTTTGACGATAAAATAGGGCATATGTCCCACACTCCTGTTGCTAAAATGAAGGCTTCTGCAATTTCCTTTGGTGTAATCTCTCCTGCTCTGACAGCTTCTTGAATTTGACCACAAGGAAGTTCTTCATCTTCTTTCCGGTCATAGTACATGAAGTTACTAGCACAATCGATAGCGGTTGCTAGGATTAGCTCTTTACGTGTCATGGTCATCCTCCACATCTTTCATTGCATCTTCATATCCTTTATCGTACCCATTTTGGAACATCTCGTCTTTAATTTTGTCAATGTCCTCTGTTTTGGTTTTTTTATCCATACTTTTATAACTCATAATGTCATATGCTAAGTCAAAAATTGCTGTCAGTAGCTCGTTTGGAAGTGGTCCTTGTCCAGACCGAGCGGGGTATCTGTATTCATGGTGCGACACATGATCGGGCATGCCGTATGATGTGTAGTTTCCTGCTGCGTAGGTCATTTGTTCGTCCTTAGTATTGTATGTTGTGTTACTGTTTACAAAATTGTCAATATCTTGTAGTGGGCTTGGTCCTAAGAGTGATTTAATAAAACCATCTTCATACTTCTTTTTAAAGTTTTTCATTACATCTAGATACTTCTCCGTTGAAATAAACTGTAGATTAGTATCTTTAATGTCTTTCATTGACATATTCATAATTCTCCATGCATGAATTTCATAAAGATGAACCATGACTTAGCGTCGAAGTTAACACCCTTCGTGTTCAGCTTAACCCAAACGTCACGCTGTGTCAATAGAGATGCTTTGATATTTTCTTTTTCTTCTTGGAGTTCGTCGCTAATGTTGCCAGTTACAGTACCAAACACCATAATGCTTGATTCGTCAGTCATTCCTGGAGAATTGAATAGTCGTGGACTTTCTGATACATATGTGAAATCCAGTCCAGTTTCTTCTTTCATTTCACGTACAGCGGCATCCTGTGCCGACTCCTGTTCGTCAATCAGTCCAGCAGGTAGACCAACAGTCCATCCACCAATTGGTGGGCGGTATTCTTCAATCACTACTAACCTTGGAATTTCTAAATCTTCCATAACTCCAACAATATGAACAGCGTCGGCATTCGTATTGTTATTATCTTCTAGATTCACTGGCGACTCACGACGACTGACTACATGCCAACTATGTTCTTTATCATTGTTGATGTATGTTCGATCAAACAACTTTAAGTAAGGCGTCGAATGTACTAGTTTAGTTTCTTTAATCATTACTATTTTCTCCGGCTTGAATAAATGCCCCTAACGCGAATGCCCATGTGGCAACCATATAATACTCTGTGCTGTCTCCAGTGGAACATAAAGCCATAACACTATTATATATTCCGATGATGAATGACACCAGTGTAATTATTGGGTTTAAATTAATTACGTTCATAGCCTTACTCTATCTAACAGATTGTAGAATGGTTGACCGCCACTTGCTAGGTAAGCAGTAGCTATCTTAGTAGTAGTATTTGACTTAAGGTCTTTGATTGTAGTGTATTCATCAAGTGTGTCAAGAGGAATACCATGTAAAATCTCACATGCCGCTTGGATTGCTGATGTAGCTGTCTCGCTGACCGCATCATGAGTTCCGTTTTTTACCTTGTAGCTCATTATTTTCCTCTTGTAATGTTCTAATTTGAATCTCTCCCGCTACTAAATAGGATAACAGAATCGCTATTAGCCAATCATTGTACTCAAATTCCTTAAAAATTGTTTTCAATATTGCGAGAGACAGATAGGAGAAAAAGGATAGTGCCCATAATAATAAATAATATTTGCTGTATTTCATTGGATGTGTTTTGTTTTTTTGATTATGTCCATGTTAGCAGCAAAACATCCAAACTGAGCACTCGCTGCCATAAAAATCTCCGGTGTCCATCCATGATAAATACCATACCATGTACAATACAACGAAAGTAATAACCATGTTGCTGCTAAAAATTTGTAAATGCTCAATTTTGTCTCCACTTTTTAATGATCCACCTAATAGGGTCTGTGTCGGTAACATAAAGATACGCTCCAAGAGCGATCACAAAAGCACTAACCTCCTGAGAGGCTTGACTTGTTAAGAACATGATAGCTCCAATTGCGGATAATGTCAACCCCAAATTGTAAAGTTTGGAGAATTTTCTAAAAATTTTCATGTTGGGCTTGAAATTTCTACCAGTTTGGGCTATAATCTAGTGGTCAAAGACAGATCGAAAAACAGTCTTAGGGCATTTGCTCGGTTTAACTGTTAGCCTGATCCGTAAAACTGCTCACACATTTGAGTGACCCAGGCAAATTACCAGACTCACATAAAATCTGACACAAGACAATTTTCGCGGTAGACACTAACGGGACCAGGAACACGCCTCCCAATCCCTGCTGACGAGAGCGACCAAATTGGTGGAAACACGCCCTCAGCAAGTTCAAGCCTTTGACCAACCCAACAGCTAGCGGACACAGAGTTGTATCCACTAACTTTGGGGGCGGTCTATCCAGGGTACTCCATATCGCTATGGGCAGGACGATTGTAGTAGTCCTTAATTGCCTGAGTCAACGGTTCTAGTTGAGCGGGGTAGATGCGCGTAACTTCAAAAGAATCACCATCATTCGGCACACCAGCACGCTCACACAGTCTTTCCAACGCTTGCTTGGCTTCTTCCTCGTCGTCGAAGTAAAAAGCATTAACAAACTGGAAAGCATCCTTACCAACAACTCTTGTCTTGTCTGCTAACATAAAGTATCGCATTATTCTTCTCCAAGTATTAATTTCCAATATCTATTGTTGAAAGCTGTTGTTTCTATCTGAAATAAAATAGAGTCATACCATGTAAAATCAACAGCAACACTGTCATCAAAATAACTAGCCCTGCTTCTTATGATAGGTGTGTCTGTAATATAATTACATGGTGCGTTTGTAAAGTCTGCTGGATTTAGTCTCCTACCCAACTGTCCTTCCAAACACTCAATACACATATGCCCTTTTCCCTCTGGCACAATAGTATGGAAGATTTCGTCATGAACCATGTAAACATCATGTCTTTGATCACAAATCTTACACTCGTACATATCAATTTCCTTTCGGCACTACTGTACCACAACTATCGGATGTGTCAAGCTCAAATCTTTAAGAATTCTGGCTGTCTCCAAAATTTCTCACCTATCGCTCAAACCGCACAGGACGCCACCAGAACGCACGCAAGCGTCCTGACCATAGTAGGGTACTGAGAACCAGAGCAGAGGCTTAGAGAGCCTGTGAGAACCGAATACCCGTAAAAAAAGACCGCCAAAGTTATTGACGGTCCTAAAAGTAAAAACTACTTTTCAAAAATTATCTTCAACTCCAAAATCATCATCAAAATACAAAAAATGGTAAATGTCATGTTGAATCTTTTGTGCTGCTCTTTTAGAGAACACGCTAGATACCTCAGACCTACGTTTGGAAAATGCTTCCATAACCTCATTGGCTTGGTTGAAATACCTAATGGCATACTCAGCCTTACCGTCTCCATGATAGTCCCAAGAGTTACATAGTCGATCCGCAACCTTAACAACTAAAGCCTCAACACTAGTATTATAAAAGCTAGCAAGATAAACGTCTCGTCTTTTGATATAGTCGGCTTTTTCTTCATTGGGCAATCTATCGTGTGAAGTTAGCTCGACCACAAAGTCCGTAATGCGGTCTCCAAACTTCAATCGAAGTCCTTGCTCGGTAACATCAGTATCCTCAATCACGTCGTGCAGGACCGCAGCACACAACACGTCAATGTCAGCAACACCATATAGTGCCAACCTTTTCATCACTTCGATTGGGTGCGTGACATATGGTAGAACGTCTCCAGACCCCTTACGATATTGCCCACGATGGGCATCCGTAGCGAACTGGATCGCCTCATTTAATTTTTCTCTATCGATCATTCCACCATTCCTTTATGGTTCTTAATGCTGCCGTTGTTGCGACTGCCACTGAGAGCAAGTATAGCAGACACAAAAACAATGTCAATAGCAAATGCATTATCTTTTCTCGATTATTACGCTCCCAAAGTCAGGAACTAGAAAACCGTCCTTAAAGTTACTATAGAAAAGCCCATGAGACATTTCAAAATTCTGACCAGTATCCTCGTGTGTATAATCAATCTTATAGCCGTTATCAGGTGTTTTATCTGTCATAATATCTCCTAACATAAAAAAACCTGCCCCAACAAATGAGGCAGGCTTGTGATGACACTAGCTGGCAGGGGCATCGCCAGCTTCATCAGTATCGTCCAAGAAGCTAAGATCAACCGTCTTACGCCCAGTAAGAGTATTGGTCAACTTAGGTAAGCTCTTGAGAGGCTTGCCATCCTCATCCTTTGGAGAATGCTTCGCAACATACTTCCGTAGTTGCGTGCTCTTTTGACGCACATAACCCTTATCCTTTGGGCATGTTGGGTCAAGTCCCAAATCCTCAATGATTTGATCCAACGTCTTGTCTGCCTTAACACCCTTAATCCAAACTTTACCAAAAGCACTACGACTCATACCCTTACGTCGTTTCGTAGCCTGCTTAGGCTCCGCAGCTTGTTCACTCATAATGCCACCTTTCTTAAATGTACTTGAGTGTAAATTAGCAAGTCACTCGCTTGCTGTAACCAATATACCACAACTATCGTCCTTGTCAACCTCAAACTTTGGTTTTTTTTACCATTCCACCAAAGTGTACATGTCAACGAATTGAGTTTCTTTATAGACAAACTTAACAGTGTAACCTAAATCTTCCAAGATTTTCTTGGCTTCTTTCCATTCGGAGTTCTGAATATACCCACCATCAACCCACAAATCTCTATCCTCTTTATGTTCCCAAGATGTTTTGAGACTGCGTTCCTTTTTTTCTTTATCCTTTGCTTTAATTTCAATAGCATCTAATAAAGCATCGATCTTTTCATCTAGGCTACGTCCAGAGTCATGTCTTGCTTGTTCTGCTGTGTATCTGCTCATATTTTTCTTCTTCTTTATAATCTAAAGACTCCCCACAGTCAATACAGAATTGTTCATTAATTGGCATTTCAATCTTTCTGGTTTAAGTATCAGCAGATACTTTGTAGATTGTTTGAGTCATGATTTAATACTTTCTCTCACATTTGTTAAGACTTGTCCTAGCAAATTTTGTCCTTGCCACTTCTCACGTATCATAGCATCTGGATGATATTTGTCAAGACCAATTCCCCAAATTTTATCATACGGGCTTGCTTCTACTAAAGTAGTTCCCTCAGTATCAAGTAACAACTGTTTTAAATCTTCGTGTTGTGTGAATTTAGTATAACACGCTTGTAGTACAACAGTCTCTCTGATCTTGGACCATTTTGCATCATCGTAGTTTTTAACTTGACGACCTAACTTCTTTTGTTCTCTGGGTGAATTACTACAAAGAATCTTCATTGCGTTTTCGTAGTCGTCAAAAGTACATGCTTTAATAAACATCATGTATTGTTCGACACAGTTAAACACAGTTCCATCGATAGTCATCTTGCGAGTGTACCAGTTGCTAAAAGGTCCATCCCAGAAGAATGTAAATTTTTCGCTCATTTATCTGTCCATTCTTGATAGAAACTATCGTAATGCATGTCTCTAGTCAACTTACTTGAGAAGTCAACCTGCACTTTGCCTCCCGGCATAATAACTTCGAACCAATACTCTCCCAAACTTTCGTCTTCCATTTTACGCATTGCTGACACTTTGTCAAGGTCAATGTCGTAATTTTTGATGTGATAAAATCTCATGACCGTCTTGCCCCCTTCTTACCTGTCAGCTTAAGATTTTTCTTACAGCTAGGACAACGGTAAAACACTGGACATTGCTTTTGTCGATTAGCCTTACGATTGTTCAGAATCCAAGACTTACAATCACACTTTGCAATATGACCATAAGTGACATTGTGGCAACGCCTTGGCTCATAGCCACACTCTCTCATATACTGCTTCCACAATCGCCCATGTCCACGCTCACCCCTTACATATGTCGCAATATGGCACGCCTCATGCACAATTGTCTCAATCTGTTCCTCACGAGGAACAAGTGGCATGAGTATGTTAGACAATGTAATTAGGAAACTTTTGTGTTGTAAGTTTCGTTCTGTCTGCACCCAACGGCACGAAGCAGTACCCATCGAGCGAGTCATACGATTAGAATATTTAACAGGGCAAACTGTTTCGTCACACCCTAACAAATCCAGCGTGTCATGTACAAGGTCGATTGTCTCAACCTTCCCCACCATCTTGTGTGTCGTTGTTAGAATCATGTAATTCCTCAAGCTCCCAAATAGATGTTCCAAGTCCTGAACAAAGTCGCTTTGCTTCGTTCACAGCATCATCATAGTCGTTGAACGTTCCTCTGTCAACCCGAATTCGTGAAATAATCAAATCTTTTCTAGTACCATTGGATAGCTGTAATTCCCAAAGTTTATACATCATTTTCGACCCCACGCCATAATAACACTGTACACTAACAAGTTTAATGACATCAATTCCACATCATTAACATCAAACAAATATCGGTTCATACAGTAAACTGAAACAAAACCGACAGAGAAAAACAACGGAAAAATCCAGTTACCATTCATTAGTATTCATCCCTTTCATATTCAGGTCCAGAGTCATCATAGCTCAGTTCAACTTCCCAGATCGCATCATAATACTTTTCCCACAGCTTGTCAAGCATATTTTTAGGAATTCTACAAACACTCAACCCCAACCGCAAAAAACCACCCACAAGAGTACGATCCTCTTGGCTATCTGGCGGGTAGCAATAATACGGATCGCCATACGTGCGACCTGGATCAGAATAACCCTGTGAGTTAAACTCAATAACCAATTCACATTGATCGGTATCAATATTCTTCATCATGCTGTAGAGATAATTATGAACATCAATATCAAACACTTGATCATAATCATCAGTCACAAAACCATCATCGAGATAAAGCATGATAGCAAATTCTTCGTCCTGATTCCAACTGCTCATTTATTCTCCAAACTTAGATTCGGACTTCAAGCCAGATATGAAACCTTTAGCTCCCTCTTTATCGTCTACGTCTGTAGCCACCATTAAAACCATTTTTAAAACCACCATTGTTAGGGCGACTGGTTGGACCCTTAAAACCACCATTGTTAGGGGGACCACCAAAACGCTTATCTAAGAAACTATTTAAACTTTGTTCGCTACGTCGATTGTAGATACCATTGTAATAACCTCGCGTTGATCTACTAGCACCGCTCCTGCGAAGAGTTTTGTTCAACTGATGTTGTTGGTATCGCAAAGACCTCTGTGTCCGTTGTTGTTGTCTTAGTTTGTCTCGGTATGTCTGATCATTACCTGCTGAACACATTGTAGTTGATAGGAATACGGTCGTCAAGACCAAAATGCTTAAAATTTTCATGTTTTTCCTTTATCTTGAAATACTATTTTCGGATAGATCGTGTCGGTGCGTCTTGCATTAGCCATAGCACCCTCTACAGAGTCATAGACAGACTCCACAACACCACGTCTATAGATCAGCCACACTACGTCGTCTCGCTGATTTAGTTCGCACCACTTCTCTAGTGTATCGGTTAATTTGCACATGTCAACCCCATATTACCTTTTCTTCACGTTTTTCTGCTTCATTGCAGATATTTGTTAATTGTTCTTTTAGTTCATACACAGTTGATGGCACATAATAAGCAGCATCTTTACAGATGGGACCAGCATTAAATAACGCAAGGCTATCCTGCCCAGGCGATCTAATGCGTTTCCACTTGTTTATTCTAGGCAATAGTTGTCTCGCATAAGTCTCACCATACTTGCCCTTCAATCCTAGTGCCTTAAGTAACACAGATAATAAAACATCCTCACCAGCTATATTAAAAGTTGATGGTAACTCTAATACAAACTCTTGAGGATAGATGGGTACTTCTAGTAAGCCGGTGCCATTGCAGTTCTTACAGTTGTTAATACCTAACTCGTGTATCGAACATAAACATTGTAGTGTGTCATATTTTACCAAATCATTCTGTTCTGCATGTGCTTCGGCGTTTTCAATACCAAAGCTAGTCATCGATCTTGTCCATTCTAAATCGTTCCATAAGGGAATTATGCAGTTCTTCTGTGTACTCGTTCCAGGCACGAATCACTTCTTCTAATGTTGGATACCGACTATAGGTGCTCTTACTGATACCAACACTTCCAAACAATGCCGATGCAAGGTCTGTAATTTCTGAAGCCTCATTATCCTCAACCTTATCAATAGTGAACGTATGAATACATCCCTTCTGATCGGTCCAAATTAGTTCATGACCAATAAGCTGTTTAGTGTGAGGACGTACACCACTAATTGGGTCACGTTTAATATCAGGTAGCATCTTTGATCCTTTCTTTAATTTTGGTAATTTGCTTTTTGCAACTACCAGGACGACCGCCTAAGTGAACCAATTGTTCGGACAAACTCAGACCAGCCCAATATTCGTTACGCTCTGCTGCTTCGATACGTCGTTGTTCACGACGATGACGTTGATTTTTTCTCATTGGTTCCTCAAATCTATAATATTAAAGATGACCGCTATCATAATTCCCCACAACACGCATAATGGAAGCCATATGAATGGGGACAACCCTGCGTGCTGTCCATACATGGCAATGGCTCCACCACCAACACCAGAACAGACAATCATTAAGACCATGAGCCAAATATTACTCAACATGAAGATTTCCTTTTACACCAGTAATTGTTGTTTTGTTAAGGGTGAGTGTATTGTTTTTGGCTTCACCAAACATATGCTCTCCGGCATGAAATGTCAAGACCAATCCATCAGGATGTTGAGGAGAGGTTACTTGTCCCTGAAACGTTTTTGTTACGAGACACTTATTCATAATTGATTACCTTTTGCTCTGATACCTTGTGTTTGCTGATTAGATCATGCACGAGAAAGTATGTGTCGTTATTCACCTTATCGTAATTAGGTAAACGAAACACGCCTCTACCATGTATGGCTGTATATGTGGCAGTAAACTCATGATCTTTCTTATCGAAGAACACCCGCATAAAAAAGCCGTATTTTACCCGATACGTTAGAGATACCACAGCCCCATCGTCTAAAAAACTTCCATTCTCAATTAGTTCGGTCTGTATTAGTTGTTTCATTGTCGATCCTAATAACTTCTATTGTAACTACTGTGGTGCTCACCTTTAGTATAAGTGGATAAGAGTATTTGTCAACCCCTATTTTCTTAAAAGAGTAAGGATCGGTTGATTTAAACTTAAACCAATCACCTATCTCCAACTCTTGAAATATCATTGTTCTTTTGATCTTTTCTTGAGTTTCTCAGTCACTTCTTCAAATAGTTGCTCACCGAACGTTTCGATCATATCAACAATCTCGTCCTGTGTCAACATCCTTTTCTTTTCTTCCATAGTGTCTGCAATTGCAGATAATAGAAAAGTCAAAGTAGCATTGGCACCATTGCTCATTGCAGCAGAGATAATTCTGTGTAGGCGGTCTTTGTCAATAATCTGACTACCTTCGTCTAACTTTAATCCTACCACGTCTGCATGGTAGTTAATCTCTGCTAAGATGTTATGAGTCATCACCTGTCCTATCTATTATATCGGCTTATTGGTATTTTGTCAACACCAATCTTGGAAAAATTCAGATTATTTACTATGTAGACGCCGAAGTGCTCGAACAATAGCAATATCAACACCGGTTTTACGGTTGAAATTATCACTTTCACTACACACAGCGACACCTAACGCTGCACGACCATCTTTGCTCACGTATGCCAAGGTTTCTCCACCATGCGGCTGGACAAATTTAGGCTTAACCTTATAGGTCACATCAGGATAAGGCTGAGCCGCAATACGACCGTGACTGATCTGGACCTGATAACCGTGATTTTCTAACGTTTGAACATTCATCATTTGACTTTCCTATTTAATTTCGGGATTAGAGTAAACAATTTCGCCATCCGACCAAATAACAAAATAACTGTCTTTGTACATCAGGCGATTACGCCACAATACTTCTTTATATTCTAGAATAGTAACTCGAAAACGATTGTCGTACAGTTTGACAACATCAACGAACTTAGGCAAGATACCAAGTTTTTGAGCCACTGTCAACTGTAAATTGGGTCCATCGGGAGATTTTTCTACTTTATCCAATTCTTCAAGTTCGTCTACCATTGTATGCTCCTGGTTCATGTTGTTGCCAATCTTTATTGGTTAGGTAATTATTTAGGAACCCTGATCATAATGTCAGGTACACTATCTATTAGTGTGAATGTACGATGAGATATATGACCCGCCGTATAACACGACGGCGTTTCCTCATCCTCGTCAAAAAATACAAAAACATGTTCCCCGTTGATATAATCCACATAGCAAACTATAGTTTCATCAGTTTGGTGTGTGTCAACGTTATACCAATGACCCTCACTTACCTCATGTGCTCTTAGGGTGGTAGGCATAGGTGTCTCTTTTTTGATACTAATCATTTATTTCTCCTAATTAATATCGATTGTGATTTTTCCATAGTAGGGGGTAAACATATCTTTTGGTCCTGCCATTTCTGAATATGCATATCCATTGGCACTTAGAATGATTAGATTCAATTTGCCGTGCGCGTTCACATAGTCTGCACAACACACTTGTTTATCCGATGCACGAGTGTACCATGTGCCATCTTGCAGTTCTGAAACTGATAGTTGAGAAAAATTGTTATTCTCAAATGTAACCTTGCTCATTTCTTACCCCAATATGTTACAGGATTGTTATAGCTACCGATAATGTCTCGAACCTTTAGGATTCCACGGTAGGACGCATACATTGTAAACATGATGCCTGCCACTGTCAACCCCTGAATCGTAGTAAAAGCAATAATTTTAATAGGAATCATAATTATGCCCTTTTAATTTGTGTGTGAATTTGTGAAATGCTCTCACTAACGCTGATCCAAGAAGTATCACCATCACGAAAATAAATTCTAGACAGCATTGTAATATTGGTACCCTCATTCTCAGAGATATATACAATATCCCCAACATTAACAAGCACTTTAGTGTCGTCTTGATTTAGTGTAATAAACATATTTGTCCTAACATAAAATGACTAGCCCACAGAGTCGTGGGACTGCCTATCAAGAGAGCTTAGGTTAATCAGTAAAATCTAACACCGCTTGAATTGTATCAGTGATTTTAGGATCGTCAATCAAAACAATCCCAGACTGGTGTAAATCATGAATAAAGATAGCGTCAGTCATATTGTCACCAGAAAATCGCCAAGCTAAATCATCACGTCGTTTGACGTACTGAGTGCTCGGTGCAGACCTATTGTAACGGAACCACTGTCCCACGTCAAGGTCATTCCATGTGATTTCTGGAGATTCTTGTTCAAGAATATTTTCCAACAATGTTAGTACAGATTGCAATCTCTCAGCCTCAATATCACAATAGTTATCATGAAGCATACAAATTGCATCCTGAACATCTTCACATTGATCCACGTAGTATTTTAGTTTGTTGTATAGTTCTTGTTTCATGTTTTTATCGCTGAGTCAGAGTAAGAACACCACTAAATTTACGAAAACGTCTATTCTCATGAGTGTTATATTTAATTGTGCATGTAAAGTGCTTGTCTGAGACACATACTAGAATAGGCACGCTATCTCTAAGGTTTCCGACATCCGTGTATACAACACGAAAAACATATCTACAATCATCCTCATATAGATTGTAATCGTGAGTGTATTTTTCTTTCAAAATATCGTTTACCGTTAGACCGTAAGATTCAACAGACTCTTTTTTGCTTTCAAAACCGTAAGACATATTTTCTATTCCTATTTATTTGATAAAGTAATTGTACCGGCGAATTTTCTAAAACGAATGGTTTTTAGAATACCCTCTTTAAGATGTAAGTATTTACAAGGCTTGTCCTCAGAACTTTGATGTACCATATATAATGCCATCTTTAAATTAAAATGAATACAGATAAAAACGTTGCCATTTTCAATTTCATACAATGTTCCGGGATTACCATGCTCGTAAATCCAGTTTACGTCATACGGATATTCTACATTACATTCTGGGGTTTTAATCGACTTTGCCATTATAATTCTTTCAATTCACAAGTTTGTACTCGAATGCGTCTACCAGACATCATTGCGCCTTTTTCATAATAGAATAATCTATCAGGTAAATGCTGCCACTTATCAAGATGACTGACAACGCTTAAAACAATGCCTTCGGCAATAACCTTAACACGATCACCATTATATAGTTTTATTTTCATCTTAACAACTACATCCGTAATACTCGCCATCGCCCACGATACCATCACCACACCCACAATCATAATCGCTATCATCGTCCATGTCAACATCAATATCGTACTGGTGAGTCAAACCACTGATAAATTTAGGATTGATAATAACCAAAAATTTACCATGTCCACTGGGACCGAATGGATCAACCATCCCATGTGCCTCAGACGCACCACATTGCCGCACAGTATCTCCGTAGACGAACCGCACATAAGTGCCACCATGAATTGTATCATCAGACCGACACACAACACAGGCAAGATGCCCAGCGTCCTTAGAGCCTAATCCGAAGTCCTCAACAGACTGTCCAATTTTTAATTCTTTCATTTTATTTCCTACGTAATATTAAGATGGGTAATATGGTCTGGAATGTTATCTTTAGCGTATTGTAACAGTTTTCCTTCGTCCTCCAACTTTTGCCAGTTGTCAGGTGCAGGAATGGAAAACGCCCTATGTGACATTTGAGTGAATTGTGCCATATAATATACATCAAGTTCGTCGGTTTCTTTCCAATACCGCACTTCACACAGATAGTCCGCAATTCTATCAGGAACAGTTTGTTTGACCCACTTCGTTACACTCATTGTATCACTCTCAGCTTTCTGTGTCAATCCCTAATAACCTGTTCGTTACTTGAATTCTGCTATTAACCCATCCCCAAGACAATCCACTAATGAACGTCTGAATTTTAGCGTACACTTCGTCGCTCAGTTCTTCCCCACTATAATGTACTGCCGGGCAGTTGTCAATACCTGTTACGCTGAGTTTTTCAATTTCAATCGCAAACATATAAGCAACAGCTTTAACTGCTTCTGCTGCTGCCTCAGTCGATGTTAGAATTCCTAGTTCCATTATATACTCCTATCGTCTCGTGTCAAGGCTAATCTTGAATGTTTAGGCAAACTTTATACAACTGTTGTTTCCTCATTATCTTTTGTTTCTTTTGTCTCACTCATACATTTAATAACAACCATTAGTAGTACACCGTATATAACAATTACTGGCATTTCAAACATTTATCGTCCATTTGTTAGTGTGATTGTATCATGTCTTTCGTTTGTGTCAAGAGCAATTTATTTAATAGTTAAAGTAACACTACCAACAAAATTGCGGAATTTTAAGTCTGGTACAGCGAATTCTCTTACAATAAGACAACCACCAGCCAAGCCATCTTTTGCAACTAAACAATCAAGATATTTTTCGTAGTAGTCTTCCACAAAACGCAAACACCTATAGACGTGTCCTTCATTGCTTTCATAAAGATTCCCAGCAACCAAATCTTCAAACGACAGATTGAAATCTTTATGTGTCACATTAACTTTTGCTTCATACATTTTATCGTGTCCTTATTTGATGTCAATAGGAAAAGTTTTACAATGTGGGAATTTAACCCACTACTGACTTGCCCACACGTAGCCATCGGTTATTTATAACGTCGGGAGGCGACCCCGCTTTTAGGCATTCAGACCATGATCATAGCATACGCTCCCACGGGTGTCAACATCCACGCCGATTGTAAAACTATTTTTATTAAAAACCTTACTCATTCTCAGACCTATCTTGATTATTCAGGTAGCTCATATGTCGATATAGAATCCCCAACTACAGATAACAATTCTTTGTCAGTTGAATTGTCAACAAAAACAATACGCTCACCAGAAATACCATGCCAATCACTACAATCATCAGCATCCATAATAATGTAACAATTGTGTTTCTTCAATAAGTCTCGCAGGTCACTTACTAGGTCACTCATTGTATCGTCTCCGATTCGTTGTGTCAAGAGGAAATCGGTTTTTATTTTATTTCGCCCAGACCGAAAACTGTGACGTTAGCGGATTTATACCGCTAATTAACCATACACGTAGCAATAACCAACATAACTGTTCTCCACATAGTTTTGATTAGTCAAAAAAACGATTTCAGTTACTCACAACTGCTATTCTGACCCAAAAATAGAGTATAATATGATAGGAAACAATAGTTTCTTACTGCGAAACCAAAAACAAACATAATTGCCGACATTCGTGTCTCCTTTTCGCAGGGGAGATATGTCTGTCGGTATTTTTATTGGAGTAATCAAAATGCCCAGAACGCCCGAACAAAACAAAAAATGGTGTAAAGAATACAGACTCAGAAATTTAGATCGTTTACGTGAATATGATCGTAACAGACGTGAACTCAAAAATCAACAGCAAAATACCAGATATTCCACAAGTTTGCGTTATCGTTTTGTTGCTAGAAGAAATGCCTCAATACATAGGGAAATTGACTGGAACTTATCTGAAAAACAGTTTTGTGAGATGGTTATTCTACCATGTCATTATTGTGGTGTCAATGCCGAATTCAACGATAGTACCAGAAATAGCGGGTTAGATAGAAAAGATAATCTCATCGGCTATCATATTGATAATTGTGTACCATGTTGTTATATGTGTAACACCATCAAGAGAAGTAAAACATGGGAGAAATGGCTACGATTCTGTCAAGCCCAACATAACAGACTCAATGGTAAACCTTACAAGAAATACCGCACTAAGGCTAATATCTCAGACCTAGACAAAATCGGCAACCACTATCCCACATTCGCATCCTAATCTCGATTGATTAGGTAGATCAAACAGTTAACTCGACTAATGAAATTGCAAATCCGGTATCATCAGTTTTAGCATCACCCTTCGCTGCCAAACCAACGATAACATTATCATCATCCAAGAAACGGAAATCGGACGCATCACCATCCACAACCGGATAGCCCTCATAATACTCAGGCAATTCCTTCCCGCTAAACACGATAGCAACATTTCCGCCTGCCGTCAATACCTTTTCGCATTTTTCAGCGTTATTTTCCGACTTACTAAAAGTAAGATGATAGTTGCTAGGCAATTCACCATTGCAATATTTCATCATACGATTAAAATGTTTCGTATAATCATACCATTGAATATCAGGATAATCCGTAAACAGTGTAGGCAACAACGTTTCCCATTGCAAGTCACTAGTGCCATTAAGACGCACAGCAATCTTTTTGCCTTCACGCTTACCTTTACGAACTAACGCATCAATTTCCTTCCGCAATTTTGTCTCAAACGCCGCACGATCTTCAAAGAACATTTTAGTTCTGTTAATTCGTGCATTTTGAGTAGAATCCAGCTTTTGGTGAAAGCTAGACGTATTCAAACACGCCGCAATACAACCAGCAGACGCAGACGAACAGACCTGATACCCAGACAACTTATATGGTGCCAGATGCATAATATCGCCCAAATACTTTGCAGTCTTATTGTTAGACTTAGCAATCTTCGCATTTCGATGAGGACCCGATAACAATTTCATCATTCTCTCCCAGATATGTGTTAGTTGCTTCGACTCACCTATAGTATCGTCATTGTGTCAGCTTGTCAATAGCAATTCCGAAAGGTTTTTAATGTTTCTTAGTCAACAACGTAGTATTCAGACTCGTATAGTGATTTTTCCACACATTCGTCAATTCTACAATTAACCATACCTTGAGAATTGTATACGTGACTCGCACCCTTAGCAAACGATAACGCACAACAATAATCAAGATCGCGGAACATCATAGTGTCACCGTTATAAACAGCGGAAAACCCATCCTCATTAAAAGTAACAACCTTGATGATCATTGTCAACCCCTATCTTCATATTTTAGGTGAATCAGTTACACCATGTCTTGAATACTACCAAGACTAATTAGCCACATAATCAAACAAACGATTGAACCACAAACAATCCAACCATGCCAGATACACAAGAAAAGCAAAATCCAAATTGCCGTAGTAACAACCGTCAAACATATGACAAAACCCGTATCCATAACTCTATCCTAACATAGAAAAGATGATTGTCAACCCTGATTTTACGTAGTAATGGTAATTGTCACGTTTTTTGGTAGTTCTTCTAAATCTCCCATTTCGTCACAACTAAAAACAGAAATACTATCTCTACTCATAACTACAAAACACAGATAACCATCATCGTGCCTCAGACATTTATGTATGTCTCCGTCATATGTGTAGAGGCTACCAGCTTTGGCATAAAGCGGATCAATTACTTTTGGTTGTTCCAGACCTTTAACTTCGTATTTCATTATATTGCACTTCTATTCGTTGTCAAGACTAATTTTTAAGGAACATTGATTTCAATTTTACCATGAAAATCATACCACTTTTCATTCATGGTAGAAAAATCGCCACTATAATATTGTTCACTATCATGGTTAATGTCCCCAATTCGAGTATAACCCTTACCGTCTCCGACACGATAGATGCACCGACAAATAATACCACTAATAGTAATGTAATATTGACCAACAACCAAATTCTCAAGACGTAACGGTTTACGATTATCGGAACACGTAATTTTAATAGACATTAGATTTCCTATTCTAGCATACTTGAAAAACGTTGTCAACACCAATTTCAGTCAGTTTCGATAATTAGTTCGCCACTGTGTTCGATATAGTAGTCGGTAGGATTGGAGACAGCAAGACCACTATATAAAAACACGATCATTTTTCTACCAACGTCAGACTTAGTACACAACACATAACCCTCGCTATCAATACTCCAATAATACTTACCCACAACCAGATTGTCAATACCACATACTGGTTTTTTTGGTTCATTTTTTGATGTTACCGTTGCCATTGTTCGCTTTCCTATCTTTTAGTATTAGCCTATTCAAATTGGATAATCAATCCCCATTGGCGGTAATAATTAGTTCACCTACAAATTCTGACAATCTTAGGTGAGATGCCTCACCACTGCTAATAACAACGTTACTTCTACCACTAGAAATACAATCCAAGACTGTAATATGTAATGGTTGACCGTATTTTCCACGCAAATGTGTTCGTCTGTATACCGTTTGATTTTGATCCACGAATAGATACTTATTATGAAATCGGTGATCATTAGCATCACAGACTTCGTCTACGGTATATGTGCCAACATGTTGTTGTTTGATTTTTGTTTCGTACATTGTTTCTCCATTTTAGTAGGTTGTTAGGTTTTGTCAAGACCAATTTTAGCTAGAACGTATTAAACTCGATTTTAACAGCCCCATCAACACGTCGCACATTAGTGTCATTCGTCCAAATATAAAGACACCCTTCACTGTCGCTGTTATAAGATTTTACGCACAGCATCTGCATATCATGTTCATTACCACACAACAAATAAACATTGTTACTTAGTGTAGACTCAACACCATCGCCAACCTTAAATTTTCGGCTTAGCTCTTTTGTTAGCGTCACTTGTGTTTTCATTGTATCGTCTCTTTTCTATCGTGTCAATAGGAAATTATTTATTTTAATAAAGGGTCAAGACATACTCACCGATAGGAAACGGTTTTTCCTCACCATAAAACACACCAATAGCTTTTTCCAATTCCTCAGTACCATGATAGGTATCGTAATCCACGTCAAACGTAGAACCACCGCACGAAAGACTAGCACCAGGAAACAATTCCTTCAATACTTGTGCAACAGGACACTCAGTCAACCAATTATGATCGCCAGAATCAATAGATTCATTGACCGCATCAATATGCCGTTGTTCGATGTTGATCGTAAGCGTTTCTGGTAGTTCCATTGTATCAGACCCTTTTTGTTGTGTCAAGAGCAAAAAAGAGAAGATAGGTGACTTGCCACTACTTACACCAATATCTATGATATGCACCACAGATATACCGGAATTGCACCGATTCCTCCGCCCACTTCTCATGTCTCTATTGTATCATATCATCGCAATTGTGTCAAGACGGAAATATTGTAGTTTTTTCTCGTTTTTTATTTCGGTTTTTATTTCGCCTATATAAATTAGTACGAAAACGATACCAAAGCGACGATAGCTGACAACACATACATTGTACCACAATTGACACAATGACGCAACCCACAAGTAGAGCAATTAACCCTAGCATAGAATTCTCCCCAGACTATTTAAGCCTTTATTTGTAGTGTTTACTAGCTATCCCCTACTACATACTCCAATAGGAATATAGCAATACCAATACAGACAATACCAATAGAGAATAAAAGTTCGTAGCCGACTAGATTTTCCAAGACTGTACCCGCTCCCCCCACAGTAAGAGACTATTTTCCCCATTTTCCCCCAAAAACCCCCATTTATAGGCTATTATGGGTATAATTCACTCATTTTTGCTAAGTCTACCATGAAATTTTGCCAAATACTTAACCATTGACTATGTTTTTCCAGAGAAATATTCTCATCTTTGATACTTTTCTTGTCAAAATGCTCCAAATTTGCTTCAATTGCTTCAATTGTTTCTTGGTAACTCATTATATCTCCCTTTTCTTGTGTTGTCAACCCCAATTTTTGTTTTTTGTGTTCGCCTATGGTCTATTTTTCATTGCTAAACCACTAGCATGGGATTCCGTAACCCCATAGCTCGCTTGGACTTATATTTTAGCAGAAAATTGTAGCGTGTCAAGCCTAAATCTCCAGATATTTATTCATTTGCTCCAAAATGTTGTTTGTTGTCTCAGTCAACAGCTCTAATCGTCCCTTATAGTACCAAAAATCACCAATAGAATTGATACCTTGCTTGCTTTTAATAATTTCTCTAATTTCCTCTATCTTTTTTTGCGTACAATCCAATTCGTCTAATAGTTCGTACATTTTCTCTCCCCACTGTAATGTATCGGCATTTTCTTGTCAAGAGCATTAAGGAAAAATAATAAGAATCGGCATAGCGTCTTAAATTGTTTCCTTGCTGCCATGTCCCAATAGTATCACATATCGGTTTGATAGTCAATAGATATTCACCGAAAATTCCCCATTATTATTTCTTTCCTAAAATATACTTGGTCAACAAATTGCCCTTGACAAATGCTAGCTGTTATGGTAAAATTTAACGCAGAATGTTAGCTCAGTCAACAATCTTAATGATACATATATGTTACAAAATGAGTCTAATTGCCACATTTATATATCATTATGGGGGCGAAAATTTTCTCAAGAAAAGCCTTGACACATGCCGATCAATAGTGTATAATGGATTAGCGAGAACACAAAAAACAAATAACACAGCAACTTGGGAGAGAGCTATGTAAACTCGGTCAACAGGGTGGTGCCTGGAAAATTGACCCCACTACTTGCCTCAGTCAACAACTGGGGCATTTTATTGTCGCTCCTAAATCTGGAGCTGGGGAGTCTTCCAGGTCAACACGCGCGAATTTAGTTGACTGGGTAATTCTTTTATTTTGATACTGAGTCAACAGATTGGGGTTGACAATCGCTGGCTACTATGGTATAATTTTAACGCAGAACGTTAGCCCAGTCAACAAATAGCTGACATTACTAACACAGTCACTAGCCCCCACACTCATCCACACTACTACCGCTAACAGCTAGCCATCATCGCGTTGACTGAGTCAACACGGAATTTAACATTTTAGCTCAATCAATAGTTTATCGCCACAAATAAAAAAAGCCCCAGCCAACCGAAGTTGACCAGGGCACACCGGGGAGATGTTTACTTAATTTCCCGAATAAAATCTGTATTCAAATCATACTTAACACCTAGCTCAACTAACATCTGACGCCAATCATCCACAGGATTATCATCGTGAACTGTTTGCATGTCGGCTAGCATACCCATGATTGTCCTGTCGTCAATATCAATCTCAGACAGTAACAAAATAGGCTCAAGAGCCTCTTCGTGGACTGCTAGGAAATTTGATCGTAAATCCTCAAAATCAGGATACAATTCGAGAATCTTATTCCACAACAATGTTCCACCCACACCACAATGCTTGTCTCCTCGTTTGTAGTAGCATACCCCATTAGGCTCGCCACACTTAGCATTTTGCCGAAGCAAATTAGTAACCGCTGTCTCAAAAATTTCTTGTGTCTCTCGCATTTTGTTCTCCCCAGAATTAAAAGATTGGCGGGACTTTCACCCGCCCAGATTGTAACACACCTAGCCTAACGTGTCAAGACCATTGCGTCAGAAAATAGTTTAGATTCTCCCTTAAAATCCACCATCAAAATTCCACCCTTAGTGTAGACGTGAAAGCCTAGCCCATAAATGTCGCTGACTTGATTCATGCGTCTTTTTGTTGTTGCCGTTTCCCATCCACCAGTATCCAGCAGAATTCCCTTATCAGAAAAGATAACAATCTCAGTCTGATGATATTTTACCGCTGTATACTCGGTACCATTTGCGATGTCACGGCGGACGGACGTGCCAACTTTTTTAGCCAATGCAACTGCCATTTTATTTCTCCCCAGAAAAAAGTTACGGGCATTTCACCCGCTTGATTGTTTTTCTTATCTTAGCAGATAGTTGCTAGCTTGTCAAGGCATTTTTCTGATTTTGTTGTGACTGAAATCTCATTCCAGCATAAAAACCATCAACATATCTCCACAGACGCGACCGCATTTCATACTCACACTCCGTTCTGATATACCACCACCAATCCCCTGTCTCACTTTTATCATACTTGATTTCAAATGTCAAGTCAAATTCCGCAGATAAATGTTTACCAAGAAAAGTCGCCTCATCTTTTGTTGAACACGATACAACATGCATTTTTTCTCTCCCCAGAGTTGATTGTTGCCGTTTTCAATATTATAGCTGACGTTGTTTTGGTTGTCAACCCTAATATTCCAAAATTTCTTCGTTTTCGTGAACATAGCTAGGACGCTCGCTATCTTCCACATTCTGCCAACCGAAATCACTACAATACTCAGTCAACACCTGAGCATGGAAATTCTGTGCCAATACGTCCATTCTCTGTTTTGGGTGATAGCCGTTAAGCCTATCTCTCATGATTAACAGTTTAACATAGTCGCTAGAATCTGTCAATAGGATTTTCGTGTTTTTGTCCAAACTACGAATATAAAGATAATAGTGCATTTCTCTCCCCATAGTTAATTGTTGCCTTCCACTTAAACCAGTATACACTATATCGGCATAATGTCAACACCTATTCACCTAAAATAAAAAGAAAATAAAAATATATATTTGGGCTTGACAATACCCATACCAATATGGTATAATGAAGGTAGACGCCAAAATTTCCAACGCAGAACGTTAGCCCAGTCAACGTTGACTCAGTCAACGCCGAACGCGGCGCGTTAGCTCAGTCAACATTTAATACAAAAAGATACCGGGGGTTTTTACACCCCCGGCGTGTTGACTTAGACAGCCAAGACGTTTGTTGACTCGATCACCTTATTAGGATCGAATCCGTACATCGCGTCTGCAAGTCTGGTCATTTCCATCGACCTATCTTGCAATTGGTTAGGCGAGACTTTCAAAATCTCAGTCACGCAGTTGTAGACTCCCCAAAGATTATCGTTCCTGAATTCAGAATGACGGGGCTTGTTGACTTCGTCAACCAGATTCCCCATCGACCGCCCAGGTACGATACCCTGCTCATATGCCGTAACAACTAAATCGTTACGCTCGCTACGGGACAATTCGACATTTTTGTAATGCTCGATCCGCTTGTCGGTACTGGATTCCAGCACTAGCAGATTTTGCAATGCCAATTCGATTTTGCCGTCAATCGCTTCCATCAAGAATTTTGTGTGTCGCCGGTCAACAACCGTTTCGGCAACAAACATCCCATTCGAGCAAACAAAAACGTTTGCACCAAATCCGAACGTTACCGGAAATTTCTTCCGATTGCTGTTTTTAACGCCGATCATCATCGAATAGTCAGACCGACTAGGCGGTGCAATGATCGATTCTGCCAGTGTCAACGCTGTCGTTTTTTGTTTGGGAGCAATACGTAGCGTCCCAAACATATCTTCACTATCCTTCCCGACCGTACTGTAATTCTCCTGAGTTACCATGTAACCCAGCTTATCCAGTTTGGCGACCAGCTTATCGACCACCAACCAGTGGGCAATTGGGCACCAAGTATCTGTTCCTGCCGGTGTCTCAATACTCATCAATGAATCGCGTAACATTTCAGTTCTCCAAAAGTAAAAGAGTAGTTAGTTGCTTCGTGTCACCATTGTAACACATGATTTTTAGTTGTCAAGAGTAATTTTCGGTTTTATTTTACCAGACCGAAAACTGGTGTTGACTAGAACAACTGCTCGTCCAATTCCGGTTGATAGGCGGAATTAACAATTTCAGCATTTTCCATTTTGCCGAACAAATACGCACACTCCTCATCTGAACATTCGTCCAGTTCCTCTAGTTCGTCCATGACCGCTAGCGTATCCTCTAAATCGCACGCATCATGAAATTCGTTGACTTCGCCACCAACTAGCTCACATTCCCAATTTCTCGCACGTCGTTCCAATTCAGTCATTTTTCTCTCCCCAGAGTAAGATGCGGGCGTTTCACCCGCTTGATCGTTTTCCCCATTATAACTAACGTTTTTAGCTTGTCAATGCCATTTCTTTTTTATTTCTGATTTTAGCGGCGAGAACCATTCCCGCTTCAATCCCATCGACAAACGCCCAAACCTTGCCGAATTCCACAGAGTATAGTGGTTTTCGACTCGACACATGCATATTGTAATATTTGCTGGTGTCAGTGTCAAGACTAATTTCAAAAACATAATCCGTGTACTGTTTTTCACAGATTGTTTTAATTTGAGTAGCATACTCGACACTAGAGTAGCAATTGACATACATGCTATCAGCCATTTTTTTTCTCCCCAGACAAAAGTTAGTTGCTTCACTTAAAACATTGTATCAGAATCATTTTCGTTGTCAATACTGTTTTTTCGTTTTTTTCTCGCTTTCGTTTTGGGCTTCGTGTTGTTTCCTTCCACACCCACATAATAACATATCGGCATTATTAGTCAATAGAATTAAGTCTAAAATAGGGAATAATAAAAAAGATATTTTGATACTCAGTCAACAGAATTGGGCTTGACAAACATCTCAGGATATGGTATAATATTTAACGCAGAATGTTAGCTCAGTCAACATGTCATTGTGGCAGTTACTCAGTCAACACCTGCCATTTTGGAATTATTTTGTTTGGCATGGAATTATTTTGGCAGTTGGCATGCCATTATGGCAGTTGACCCAGTAAACATTTCGCGAATGTAGTTGTTTAAGTCAACAAATTTATTTTAGAATAATAATACTTAGTCAACATTTTGGGCTTGACAATTGCTAACTAATGTAGTATAATTTTTAACGCAGAGCGTTAGCTGAGTCAACAAGTTGTGTGCCGAGTCAACAAAATAAAGTTTGGAAATTCTTTTTATTTTGATACTGAGTCAACATCCTGGGCTTGACAACGCGATAAAATTGTGCTATAATGACTGTAAGAGGTTGCGCAACCGAATGCAGTTGATTGGGTCAACAAATTGCTAACAGCGTTTTGGCTCCTCGTGACTCAGTCAACATTTTTTGTGTACGTAAAAAAAAGCCCCAGTCAACAGTGTTGACCAGGGCAACCGGGGATTATTCGCAAACTCCTTCGTACTGAGACAACACAATCACGACCGTTTCCCAATCTTCGCACAATTCCAATTGATCGTGCAATTCGCTACCTTCCTCACCTTGCAAGTAACACTCACCTGCCGGTGTCTGAATCAACAGCCCAATCCCCTGCCAATCGTAATTGAACGAATTCAAGTATTCGTAACGCTCGCATTCGTCGCAACCACATTCCCCCATTGTTGGGTGTTCGCCATGCGGCTTGCCATCTTCAAACAAAAACATTTTATTCTCCCCGGTTAATTTGTGACTTGCTACACCATTGTAGCAAGCCGTTTTATCTTGTCAACCCTAGTTTTGGGATTATTCCCAATAAATTCCTCCCTTGGCTCCCTTGACTTTGACCAATCCCATGTCAGCCATCAGGGAATCGATAGCTGCCCGATTTTTGCGAGCATTTTTAGTTTTTCCTTCCCGGCATTTCTTGCAACGATTGATGCCTTCACCGGCGAAATTCTCGTTTCCGCAGTTTGAGCAAACTTTCATTTTATTCTCCCTTGGTTTGTGGTTACTGCGTTTGCTTCACTGAGACAAGTATAGCATACATATCGGCAGTGTCAATACTATTTCATTAAATAATATGCTAAAATAATAATAAATAAAAATATAATATTGGGGTTGACAACCCTATGCTGTTTATGGTATACTTACTGTAAGGCTTTGCGAAACCGAATGTAGTTGATTAAGTCAACATCTATAGCACGCCAGCGTTTGTTGACTCAGTCAACGCTGAAACGCGGAGCGTTAGCTGAGTCAACGTTGACCCAGCCACGCCCCTGGTTTTAGTTTGTGGAATGCACCCGACTCAAAACCGGCACATTATAAAATCCCGACAATTTCAAACAATCCAGCGGAATAAAATGCATTTCAATTCTCCAAGTATTTTGTTGCCTGAGAAACCATTGCTCTCCATCGAGCATCTGAAATTTTGCTAGGATCAGGATTCGACACTTTGCCGAATCCCAACCGCAAGCATACGTTGAACAATGTCATACGATTATAAACCTCTTGCGACCAAATTGCCGAACAACGTCCATCGCTTCCACGTCCCAAGTCCCCGCAAACGTCCTAGCTTGCCAAACAAGCAAACCGGCGACATCGACAATATTACAAGTGACTTGCCCGAAATCGTCCATCGCAAACCCGTCAAAAATATGAATGTTGTCAAAGTTGACCCGGTCATCCCCGGTATCGACCAATTCAACCGCTGCCCGAAATTCGTGAATCGTCATTTTAACTCGCTCCGTTTTAAAAGTGGTTTCCGTTTCCCCCCTTGGGGAGTTGCAGTATAGTATATCTTATCGGCAATGTCAAGCCTATTCCATGAGTTATTTCCTAAAATAAAAGAAATTACTCAGTCAACGCCGATTGTGGCGGGTTAGCTTAGTCAACACTTTTTTATTTGAGAATATTTTAGTTTGGCATGGAATTTTATTTCAGTTTGGCATAGGACCGCCCCACGTTTGTTGACTGTGACAACTGAGGTCTTCTGAATGGTATTGTATGGGTATGGTCAAACGGCTCTTAGAATCGATCCTAGAGCCTCTCAGCACCATGTCATTTTGGCAGTGTCATTTTGGCATAGTCATGTTGATTTTGGCGTAGTCATTTTGATACTGTCATTTTGGCAGTTGAATCATTTTGATCCCTGCCATATTGGCGTTGACTCAGATGACATTCCGCGATTGTAGGTGATTGGGTCAACAAAAACTATTTATTTATTTTGCTACTCAGTCAACGTTTTGGGGTTGACAACGGCTAACAATTGTGGTATAATTTAAAACGCAGAGCGTTGGCTCAGTCAACACAAATAGCTGGTTACCCAGTCAACTTCCGAACGCTGCGCGTTAGCTCAGTCAACAAAATAGCTAACAGCGTTTTGGCTCACGTTGACTCAGTCAACGGCTAACCGCTAACAGGGTTGTTGACCTAGTCAACAGCTAACGGCTAGCCCCATTGGTGACTCAGTCAACACGCATACCCAGTCAACGTGTGTACCCAGTCAACGGCTACTCAGTCAACGGTGACTTAGTCAACATCGTGTGCTCAGTCAACTGTTGACTCAGTCAACACACGCTCCGCTGTTGACCAGGGACACAATTGTCCCCGGTCCCGATTGTTGACTCAGTCTCCTTCGATTGCATCCCACCCGCGTGGTGACTGGGTCAACGCCTCTGCGAATTCCTTGCCATCGACTCGCGGTGTCATCTCAGTCACCATTTCGTACAATTCCGATTCGTTGACTCCGTACACATCCATCGCTATCACATCAGTGTTGACTGAGTTATCATCATGAAACCCGTTTCTCAAGTCAACTGTTGACCCAGGAAACCGCTTCTCGATTGCCTCAGCTTTGTTGACTGCGTCATTAGAATCATATGCGACGACCGTAACCGATTTTGTTGACTCAGTATTGAATGCCGCATCGAATTCGCGGGATTCCGGTGTTGACTCGATCATCATAGTGTAATTCCCTTGCATTTCTGATTTTTGTTGACTAGGTCGCCCACTGTTGGGCTGTTGACTGAGGACACGATTGTCCCCAGTCTCGACTGTTGACTCAGACGCCATACTTGCACATCATCTCGATGTTGCCTTGGGCAACAACTAGGTCATCTGCCCTTTGTTGACTCAGTTCGCACCACAGCTCTGTTGCCGTGGTCAACAGAAATCTGTGGATTTTCGTGATGTGTTGACCAGGAACCCATCCATGTCTGCTGATGTGTTTGTGTTTCAGGTCAACGATTTTCGCCAAATCCTTTTCCAAGGACGGTGTTGACTCAGGCACCGTCGCCGTTGTCATCGCCGCTCTGTTGTCTGAGAGAACTTTTCGTTCTCTACGTGTCATTTTGAATTCTGTTGACTGATTCATCGTGTCGTTCCTTTTCCAAATCGTTTCGAGAACCGTAAATTACGCTGTTTAGCGTACCAATTTTTTTTTGCCTTGTCGTCGAAGTCCTTTTTGACTCCATCGATTTTAGCATGTTTCGTTTTCATTGTCAATCGACCTTCCCTACTAATTTGTTTCTTCCCTAAGTCGAAGTCCTTTTTGACTCCATCGATTTTAGCATGTTTCGTTTTCATTGTCAATCGACCTTCCCTACTAATTTGTTTCTTCCCTCAATATGCTAAGCGCAAAAACTACGGAAATGTTACAACAATTCTGGTATATTTTGATCGGTTTTTACCTATTGACATCGAGTCTCAATTTACTCAGTCAACATTTAGCTGAGATGCTTGGGTGGTTTTTTTAGTGTACATCGGTATACAAATTTGTTTACTGTGACAACTAGGGTCGTCTGGGACATAACGCATGGTAATAGCTTGCAACGCTACAGACGCGAATTGTGGGCTTGTGAACACCATGTCAGAATGGCAGCACATTTTGGCACATGTCATTTTGTCATGTCATAATGGCAGCATGAAATGGCAGCATGAATTGGCATATGCCATTTTGGCAGTATGTCATTTTGGCACCTGTCATTTTGGCAGATGTCTTAGTCAACAGATGTCTTAGTCAACATCCTATTTTTGTTGATTGAGTCAACCATTTACTCAGTCAACATTGGTGTCTTGGTCAACAATTGCCTCAGTCAACATTGTGTGCTTAGTCAACATTGGTGCCTTAGTCAACATTGTGTGCTTGGTCAACATCGTATACTTGGTCAACAGTGTTTACTGAGTCAACATCCTTATTTTTGTTGATTGAGTCAACCATTTACTCAGTCAACATTGGTGTCTTGGTCAACAATTGCCTCAGTCAACATTGTGTGCTTAGTCAACATTGGTGCCTTGGTCAACATGCGTACTTAGTCAACATGATGTCTTAGTCAACAGTATTATTTTTGTTTACTTAGTCAACTGTTGACTGAGTCAACGCCCTTATGCGAGTTGTTTAAGTCAACAAATTACTTAGTCAACACATGTGTGCTGAGTCAACATCCTTATTTTTGTTGATTGAGTCAACAATGTACTGAGTCAACACTGGAGCGAATGGATACTGAGTCAACAATTTACTGAGTCAACAATTTTACAATGGTGTCTTGGTCAACAATTTACTTAGTCAACATTGTGTGCTGAGTCAACAGTGTGCTGAGTCAACGATTTTGGAATGTTAGCTGAGTCAACAATTCCCTTGGTCAACAAAGTTGACTGAGTCAATGTGATGCCTTAGTCAACAAAAGCACGACGGAAAGTTGACTGAGAACACAGCATGTGCCTTAGTCAACAAATTCGCAACGGGAGTTGATTAGGTCAACATTTATGTGCCTGAGTCAACATTGTGTTGCCGGAGTCAACATCGTGTTGCCTGAGTCAACACAAATGCGTACTGAGTCAACATTGATGCATACTGAGTCAACAAAGTGTGTGCTGAGTCAACGAATGGCGTTGCCTTGGTCAACAAAGCGTTGTCTTGGTCAACATTGTGTTGACTGGGTGAACGATGTTGGTTGATTGAGTCAACATTTAGTTGAATGAGTCAACAAATTGCTGCCTGAGTCAACACGGTGTGTGCTGGGTAAACGAATTCTGCATACTGAGTCAACACTTTGGTGTCTTGGTCAACGAATTGTTGACTGAGTCGCCAATCGAAGTTGATTAGGTCAACAAATTGCATACTGGGTCAACAAACGTGTTGACTGAGTTACCACTTTCGTTGACTGGGTGAACGTTTTGTTGACTGAGCACGCGAAGCGAGTTGATTAGGTCAACAAAATGGTGACTGAGCACACGAAATTGTTGACTGGGTCACCTTTTTTGTCAACTGGGTCAACAAAAAATGTTGACTGAAAACGGGCGGGGGTTGTCACATAAAGCCAGTCCTATTTTTTAAAAAACGCGCCCATTAACAACCACAACTGAAATTCCAACGAATCCGAGTATAATCAAATAGAAAATAACGACACCTTACAAGAAACAAAAAGAACCACCTAAAGGAATCAAATGGACCCATTAGATATTATAAACAAGAAATTTGGTAATATTATCGTAATCGATTATTGTGGATATGATTATTTCAACACTAAAAACAAACACCACAGATATAAAAACAGGTGTATTTGCGGTAACATCTACACCACCACAAGGAGTAATATATTAACACCTAGAAACCCAGACATACTAAGTTGTGGATGCGCCAATAAGCTCCTAAAAGGAGAATCTATGTTTAACATTTGGTATAAAAACATAGAGAATCATAAAAAAAGAGATATAAAAAACTATCTTAGCAAAGATGAGGCTAGACAGATTGGTCAAGGTTGTTGTTTTTACTGTGGAAAGTCGCCACAACTATTTTACAGAGCAGGTCATAACGGTGGTATACACATAAATTCGCTTGATAGAGTGCATCAAGACCAACATTACACTATAGACAATTGCGTTGCCTCTTGTCACAA
>Ga0210003_1000500_pt1 | contig 35155 bp, 31 predicted proteins | sample LantaG_FD_182804 | JGI IMG/M metagenome (GOLD analysis project Ga0210003, IMG submission 182804) | Deep subsurface microbial communities from Baltic Sea to uncover new lineages of life (NeLLi) - Landsort_02402 metaG (SPAdes) (version 2) | ecosystem: Environmental > Aquatic > Marine > Oceanic >...
CTCTGCGCGGCTAGATCAGGTGGCGTCGGTGTCGAACGGCGTCGATGCCGCGGGCTGCATGGCCTCGGGGGCTTCGGGGACGGGGGCTTCGGGGACAGGGGCTTCGGGGACAGGGGCTTCGGGGACGGGCGCCCGGGGGACGGTGCGGGCGACCTGCGCGGGACCACCCGCGGACTGCGGCTTCTCCGATGGGAGCTGTGCTTTATCCGGCGAACTAGCCGCCGTGTCGAACTTCCCCGTGAAGAGCGAATCGTCCCCGTCGAGCAGGTGCTTGGTCAGCGCCGCGCGCGGCGTCATACCTTTGAGTCTTTGCAGCTCAGACAGCGGTTCTCGTAAGTCGTCGAACTCGGGGCCGAGGTCCTCACGCAGCTGACTGGTGGCGCCGCTCACGTAGTCCCGGGCCTGGCGCAGTGCGCCGGACGTCCACCGGATGGCCCCGGGCAGCCGCTCTGGTCCGAGGATCACCAATCCGGCGATCACCAGGACCATCATCTCGCCCCAACCGACGTTGGCGAACATCGGCTACGTGCTGTTATCCGGGCCGGGAGTCACGGTGAGCGTAACGCGACGACCGTCACGGACGACCTCGATGGGTGCCGGCTCACCGATGTTGAGTTGACGCACGGCAACGACGAACCCGTCGGCATCGGCGACTTCGCGATCCCCCACTTTGACGACAACGTCGTTCTCAAGGATGCCGCCACGCTCGGCGGGTCCGCCCTGCGTCACGTTAGCGATCTGCGCACCCTTGGCAATGTCGTTGCTCACCGAGCGCGCTGTCAGTCCCAGGGTCGGGTGGGCGATCTTGCCGCTCTCGATCAGCGTCTCGACGACCCGCTTGACCTCGTTGACCGGGATCGCGAACCCGAGGCCGCTGGCGCTTTCCGACAGTGACTTGCCCGCGGTGTTTATGCCGATCACCTCGGCGTTCATGTTGATCAGTGGACCGCCCGAGTTGCCGTGGTTGATCGACGCATCAGTCTGTACACCGTCGATGACAGTGTCGGTGTCCGAGCCGTCACCCGACAGCGGTACCGGGCGGTGCAGTGCGCTGATGATGCCGGTGGTGACCGTGCTGCGCAGTCCCAGTGGCGCGCCGGCGGCGATCACCTCTTCGCCGACCTGGAGTTTCTCAGAATCGCCCATCCGCGCAACCACGAGGTTGTCGACGTTGTCGACCTTGAGGACCGCGAGGTCGGTCTTGGGGTCACGGCCCACCAGGTTGGCCGGAACCTCCGTGCCGTCGTTGAACACCACCGCCAGCTTGTACTTGCTCGGGTTGGTGGCGGCTTCGGAGATCACGTGGTTGTTGGTGACGATGTAGCCGCGGCCGTCGATGACGACGCCCGATCCCTGAGCACCCTCGTCGTCGCTGGACGCCTCGATGGTGACCACCGAATCAGCCACCGCGGCAGCGACCTCGGTGAACCGGCCGGGCGGCAGATCGGGCCTGTCGCTGGTCTCCAGAGTCACCTTCGACGTAGTGAATGCCTCGACGACCTCGGCGGTCTTACGCCCTACCAAACCGCCGGCCACACCGATGATCAGCGCGACGATACCGAGAACGGCAAGGGCAGCGAAGGACACCCCGCCACCGAACAGCACGTCACGTACGCCCAGCTTTCCGCGGACGGCGGTGGATTGTGTCGGCGCGGTCGGCGCGAAGGCCGGAGTCCCCAACGCTGCAGGGGAGCCCGGACTGCGCCACGGATCTTCGGGTTCGTCGGCACCTTCTCCGCGTTCGGCATTGAGCGCACCCGCATCAGTGGGATGGCGCTGCAGCGAGTCGCCGCCGGGCTGGGTGCGGCCGAACGCCTCTGCCAGCACGGGGTCGGGGGCTTGGTCCTTCGGCGTGTACACACCCTGATCAGGGGTTTGGCCGGCACCCATAAACGATCCGGCCACACCCGCGGGCCTGCCGAACGCACGCGTGGCTGCCGGATCGACAGACGGACGCGAGAGGGGGCGCGGCTCAAGCCGCTCCCGGCCGGACTGGTCAAGATTGCTCACCCGTTGATCGCCCTTCTCTGAACCCTTGTGTCGTTCTGAATCCTTGGTCGCCCGCTGTTACCTCCGCCGAGGTGCAGGCAATCGCCGACGCGGCTAGCGCCGACGGACTTCTGCGTCCACCCTACCGACGCTTGCGGCGGGTGCGCTGCTCACCATCAGCTAACTGTGGCGCTTGAGTCGCTTCCGGAGCTTCGTCGGGGGCGTGGTGCGGGATCTGGGACAACAGGCCCAGCAAGGAGGTGGGCATCGCCACCGGGCAGGAGTCGCGCAACGCCGACCGTGCCTGACGCTGAGCGTCCACCTCCAGCGCGCACTCGGGACATAACGAGAGGTGGTGGGCAGCGCGCAGGTGGGCGGTCATGCGCAATTCGCCGTCGGCGAACGCGGCGACGGCCTCCGTCGACAGGTGCTCAGTGGAGCCGAACTGACGTGGGCCGACGGGCGCATCGCTTTGTGAGGCCAACTGCGAGGGCAGCCAGGAGAATGCGCGCCGAAACGCGTGTCCGGGATCGACCATCACCCAGTTCCTCTCGGCTCATGTCATGTCGGGCTACTTCGAATGTAGCGCGGCATGTTGTGAGGCAACGGTTGAATGTTCAGGCCGACTTGGCCGCGTCCTGAAATCGCTCTGCCATTCCGGCGTCCGAATGGCGTGCCAGGTGGTCGCGCAGTGCTTGGCGGCCGCGGTGGATGCGGCTGCGCACGGTGCCCAGTTTGACGCCGAGAGTCGCTCCGATCTCCTCGTAGGACAGCCCTTCGATGTCGCACAGCACCACCGCAGCGCGGAACTCCGGCGCGAGTGAATCGAGTGCGGCCTGCAGGTCTGGGCCCAGTCGCGAGTCGTGGTAGATCTGCTCGGGATTCGGTTCGTCTGCGGGAACCCGGTCGTAATCCTCGGGCAGGGCTTCCATGCGGATGCGGCCGCGACGGCGGACCATGTCGAGGAACAGGTTGGTCGTGATGCGGTGCAACCATCCCTCGAAGGTGCCGGGCTGGTAATTCTGCACCGATCTGAACACCCGAATGAACGTTTCCTGAGTCAGATCCTCGGCGTCGTGCTGACTACCGGACAGGCGGTAGGCCAAGCGGTACACCCGGTCGGCGTGCTGGCGGACAAGTTCGTCCCAGCTCGGCATCGCCGCCTTGTCGCCGGTGGCATCGAAAACCGCGGTGCCGGTCATCTCGTCCGCCGGCTCGACCCACTCAGCATCGGTGTACTGCTCGAGGTGGGCCATAGAAACGGGAGACACCGGAGCGGCCACGGGACCCAAGGGGCTTGGCGCCTGAGTGCCTGGCTTCTGGGTGGTACTCGTCGGATTCTCCTGGTCTTGATGGCAGCTGCCCTCGGTGGACAGCCGCTCGGTACCGACAACACGGCGCGAGGTTGCTTTCTTCCCGGGGTGGTCCCCGAGGTGCAGAATATCGCCGCGTGCGCTGATCGCGCCGTCCGTCATGCAGTTACCGTCCCCCGCGCTGGTGTGCCTGGCATATGAGCAAACTGAACATTTCCTGAGAAAGATCGCCACCCATTTTTCGACCAGCGAAAACGTTGGTCGCAGCACCCCGATTATCGGAACCGGGACGGGCGTGTCGCGATACCTGCAACCCGTGCTTCGCTCTACGCTGCGGGGCATGGCCAGCAGCGACGAACCCGAAGGTGGCTCCGGCGATTCCGGGACGCGGGTCAGTCCGGCCGAGGCGATCGTCGCCCATGCCGAACACTCGATCTCCGAGGACGCCATCGTCGCCGCGGCCAGAGAGCGCGCGGCCGACATCGGGACCGGCGCGGTAACCCCTGCCGTCGGTGCGTTGCTGTGTGTGCTGGCCAAACTGACCGGTGCGAAAGCGGTGGTCGAGGTCGGTACGGGCGCGGGAGTCAGCGGCCTGTGGCTGCTATCGGGAATGCGCGAGGACGGGGTCTTGACGACGATCGACGTCGAGCCCGAGCACCAACTCATCGCCAAGCAGGCGTACGCGGAGGCCGGCGTCGGACCGGGGCGGACCAGGCTTATCAGCGGACGCGCCCAGGAGGTGCTCACCCGACTAGCTGATGACTCCTATGACCTGGTGTTCATCGACGCAGACCCGGCCGACCAACCACAGTTCGTCGTCGAGGGCGTACGACTGCTGCGTCAAGGCGGCGCGATTGTCGTGCATCGCGCTGCGCTGGGCGGGCGGGCCGGCGATGCGGCTGCCAAGGACAGCGAGGTCAGCGCGGTGCGTGAGGCGGCACGACTGATCGCCGAGGACGAGCGGCTGACCCCGGTACTCATTCCACTCGGTGACGGACTGCTCGCCGCCGCACGCGACTGAAGCACTTTCCGCATCAGAAGTCCCCGCGAGCAGTCACAAACTCGCGTGAAACAGCTCCAAAGAGTGCGTGTTGCTGTCTGCTCGCGCGACAACCTCGACCGGCGAGGTGCGAGCGAACCTCGCCGCCGCGATCCCCGCCCGTACTGATGGCATGGAACCGCCGCACGCAGACTGCGCCGGACTAGTTATTGCCGCGGGCTAGATCGCGGGCTAGATCCAGACGCCCTTGCCGACGGCAACCACGCCGCCAGAGCTGATCGCGAACCGTTCGCGGTCCTTTTCCAGATCCATTCCGACCATCTCGCCGGGGCCGACCACCACATTTTTGTCCAGGATCGCGTGACGAACCACAGCCCCGCGCCCGATGCGGACCCCGGGCATGATCACGCTGCCCTCGACAATCGCACCGTCATCGACGGCAACGTTGGACGACAGCACGGAATTGCGCACCGACGCAGCCGAAATGATGCTGCCGGCCCCGACAACGGACTCCTGGGCGGATCCACCGTTGACGAACTTGGCGGGGGCCAGGTTTTCTGAGCTACCGCGGATAGGCCAGCGCTTGTTGTACAGATTGAACACCGGGTGCACTGAGACCAGGTCCATGTGCGCATCGTAGAAGGCGTCCAGCGTTCCAACGTCGCGCCAGTAGCCGTGGTCGCGTTCGGTAGCCCCGGGCACCTCGTTGGCGTTGAAGTCGTAGACCGAGGCATTCCCCTCGGACACCAGTCGCGGGATGATGTCGCCGCCCATGTCGTGATCGGAGTCATCAGCGTCGGCATCGGCACGGATGGCCTCGATCAGCACGTTGGTGGTGAAGATGTAGTTGCCCATCGAGACGAATGTCTGCTCGGGATCGTCGGGGGTGCCCGGCGGGTCGGCGGGCTTTTCCACGAACGACCGGATGAGGCCAGACTCGTCGGCGTCGATGCAACCGAACGCGCTGGCCTCCGCGCGCGGCGCCCGGATCCCGGCGACAGTCGCGCCGGCGCCGCTCTCGATGTGCTGTGCGAGCATCTGCTCGGGGTCCATCCGGTACACGTGGTCGGCGCCGAAGATCACGATGTAGTCGGGGTCCTCGTCGTAAATCAGATTCATCGATTGGTAGATGGCGTCGGCCGAGCCGGTGTACCAGCGCGGGCCGAGCCGCTGCTGAGCCGGCACCGGGGTGATGTACTCCCCGGCGAGCCCCGACACCCGCCAATTCTGCGAAATATGACGGTCCAGCGAATGCGATTTATATTGGGTGAGAACACAAATTCGTAGAAACCGGGCGTTGACGAGATTAGAGAGCACGAAATCGATGAGCCGGTAGGCGCCCCCAAAGGGAACTGCGGGTTTAGCGCGGTCAGCCGTCAGCGGATACAGCCGCTTACCCTCTCCGCCGGCCAGGACAATGCCCAACACGTTTGGCGCTTCCCTCATACTCCAAACCTATCGGCACCTCCGGACCCCGGCTGGCCATTCACGCTATTGACGGCCGGTTTTCGAGCTGTCCGTCAAGACAATTGGTGTTGCGGCGCAACGAGTCGCGAATTTGGATACGGTCACACCATGCGGGTGGCGATGATGACTCGGGAATACCCCCCTGAGGTCTACGGCGGTGCAGGCGTTCACGTCACCGAGCTCGTCGCGCAGTTGCGGCACCTCTGCGAGGTTGACGTGCATTGCATGGGTGCACTGCGGCCCGGCGTCACGGTCGCCCAACCCGACCCCGCCCTGCAGGGAGCCAACCCGGCGCTGTCGACGCTGTCCGCCGACCTCAACATGGTCAACTCGGCCACCGCCGCCACGGTTGTGCACTCGCACACCTGGTATGCCGGAATGGCCGGGCACCTCGCCGCTCTGCTTTACGACGTGCCACACGTGCTGACCGCGCATTCGCTGGAACCGATGCGACCGTGGAAGGCCGAGCAACTCGGGGGCGGCTACCGCATTTCGTCGTGGGTGGAGAAGACGGCCGTCGAGGCGGCCGCCGCCGTGATCGCCGTCAGTTCCGGGATGCGGAACGACGTGCTGCGCGCCTATCCGACGCTCGACCCAGACCGCGTGCATGTGGTGAAAAACGGCATCGACACCGAGGTGTGGCATCCGGTCCAACCGGTAGCCGGTGATTCCGTCCTCGAAGAACTCGGCGTGGACCCCGCGCGTCCGATCGTCGCCTTCGTCGGCAGGATCACCCGGCAGAAGGGGGTGTCTCATCTGTTGGCCGCAGCCCACCATTTCGCTCCCGACGTCCAGCTGGTGCTGTGCGCGGGAGCTCCGGATACTCCGGAGATCGCGGCGGAGGTCGGGTCAGCGGTGCAGGAGTTGTCGGAGGCGCGCACCGGGGTGTTCTGGGTACGGGAAATGCTCCCGACCCGGAAGATCAGTGAAATTCTTTCGGCAGCAACCACTTTCATCTGCCCCTCGGTGTATGAGCCGCTGGGCATCGTGAACCTCGAAGCGATGGCATGCTCGACGGCGGTGGTGGCCTCTGACGTCGGCGGCATTCCCGAGGTGGTCGCCGACCAGCAGACCGGCCTGCTCGTGCACTACGACCCGCACGACATCGCATCGTTCGAGCGGGAACTCGCCTACGCGGTCAACTCACTTGTCGCCGAACCTGAAAAAGCCCGCCAGTTCGGTGTGGCCGGCAGGCAGCGGTGCATCGACGAATTCTCCTGGGCGAACATCGCCGAGCAGACAGTCGATGTCTACCGCACCGTCTCGCCCTAGGGCGCCGCGGCCAACGGTCGCGGCGGCCACGACCGTTTGTGTCGATATCGCTAGCTTGTGACGGCCTTGAGTTCGTCGCCCAGCGCGGCGGCTTCGTCGGGGGTGAGTTCGACAACGAGCCGGCCACCACCTTCCAGTGGTACCCGCATCACGATGCCCCGCCCCTCCTTGGTTGCTTCTAGTGGACCGTCTCCGGTCCGGGGCTTCATCGCCGCCATCGAGTGCTCCCTCCGCATGGGCGTGCCCGTCAGGGCCCGGTCAATCGGTACACGCCGGGGCTGCCTAACTCTGCGAGGAACACAGACAGCACCCAGCCTTGAACTGCTACAGAGCACCATTGTTCCCTATCCGGGCCGCCGCATGTGCAAAGACCCGGCTAAGGCGACTCAGATGGCCGCCCGGAGAGGCGCGGAGCCCAGCAGTCGGCGACGTGGTCGTCGACCATGCCGGTGGCCTGCATCAACGCGTACGCCGTCGTAGGGCCGACGAATCGCAGACCGCGGCGCTTGAGCTCCTTGGCCATTGCCGTGGATTCAGGCGTCACTGCCGCGACCTGCGAGAGATCGGCGGGCCTGGCCCTGGTGACCCGATCCTGCGGCGCAAACGACCACAGCAGTTCGCCGAGGTCGACACCATCATCGGCCAGTTCGACGACAATCCGGGCGTTGGAGATCGTTGCGTCGATCTTGGAGCGGTTGCGCACGATTCCGGCGTCGGCCATCAGTCGGTCGACGTCACGCTCGGAGTAGCGCGCGACGCGCTCGACGTCGAACCCGTCGAACGCGGTGCGGAAGTTGTCCCGCTTGCGCAGGATTATCAGCCACGACAGCCCGCTCTGGAAAGCCTCCAGGCTCACCCGCTCGAACAGCGCCGCCGAAGCCTGTACGGGGCGGCCCCACTCGTTGTCGTGGTAGTCGCAGTACAACTCGAAATCGTCTGGTGATAAACGCGCTTGGTCGATCCATCCGCATCGGATCCGGCGGTCGGCCGAAGCGTCCATCACCAATCGTCCCACACGTTGCGCGGTGGCAGCGCGTGCTCGCTCTCCGCTGCCCCGTGGGGCGCAGGCTCCAGCAGTCCGTGGGCGCCACGTACCGCCGCAAGTTCTCCGCGAAGCAGGTCGAGTTCCTGGCCCAGCCGATCGAGGACCCAATCGACCTCACTGGTCTTATAGCCGCGCAAGGTTTGGGTGAACTTCACCGCGTCGATGTCTTCGCCGGTGACCCCCGAGGCGGGCAGCACGGTCGCTGTGGTGGCCTGCGGCAGCGCGGGCAGCACCTCCCCGCGGCCGAAGAGCACGCTGCCGATGCCGAACAAGACGACACCGACCAACACGAGAACCGCAAGGTAGAGCAGAACTAGGGTCACGCTTCGATAGTGCCCGAGTCAGTGACAAATTGCCCGACGTCTTGCCCAGCGTCTTTCCCGAGCGCAAATTGCCCAAGTCAGGGGCACATTGAAGCCGAGATGCCAGTTGGCCGCGCGGTCAGGGGTCGGGGATCCGTTGTCAGCGCGGGCGCAGCGTGATCATCGGTGGGCGGTCCTGGAGCGAAACCGTCGAGATGCGCGGGGTGTAGTCCTCGCCGTCTGCGAAGAACTGCGTAAGACCGACACCGGAATCCGGGACGCCACAACGGGTCAGCAGGGTGGCGATGACCTGTCTGGCCATCGACGCGAGCTCGGTCAGCGGCCGGTTGCGGTGTGTGCGCACCCCGAGGTTCACCTGGGCAATGGCGTCCAGACCCAGCCGGTCGTAGGTGTCGATCAGCAGACCGATCTCGACCCCGTAGCCCGGGGCGAAAGGCACCGCGGTCAGTAGCTCACGAGTCCCTGCGTACTCCCCGCCGAGCGGCTGATACAGGCACATCAGCTCCGGCCGCAGAGCCCCCAGCAACGGGCGGGCCACCAGCTCGGTGACACGGCCACCCCCATTGGCGTCCTCACTGCCACTGACCTTGAGGGGCCGTCGGTAGAAGCCCTTGACCAAGTGGACACCCTCGGTGGTCAGCAGCGGGCCCAGCAACTTGGGCACGAACATCGGATCGGGATCGAGCAGGTCAGAGTCGACGAAGACGATGATGTCGCCCGTGGTGGCCGCCAGCGACCTCCACAACACCTCACCCTTACCGGGCTGGGGTGCGACCTCGGGCAGTGCGATTTCGCGGCTGATCACGCTGGCCCCCGCGGTGAGCGCACGTATCTCGGTGTCATCGGTGGAGCCGGAATCGAGGACGATCAGCTCGTCGATCAGCCCGCCGAGAAGTGGAGTGATGGTCTCGACGACGGCGGCAACCGTCTCCTCCTCGTTCAGCGCAGGCAGCACCACAGACACCGTGCGACCTGCCTTGGCAGCCTCCAGTTCTGCGACCGTCCAGTGCGGGCGGCTCCAGCTGTGGCTGGTCAGCCAGCGATGTTCGGCCACACCTTCGGGGGCCAGATCCGTGACTCGATCAGATAAAACCGTCATGCCAGTCCCCTCACCGTGCGTGTCGGCGGCCGCGCGCCCTGGATCGACGCGACCATTTCGAGCACGCGTCGTGTGGGCCCGACCTCGTGCACCCGGAACATCGCAGCTCCATCCGCAGCGGCCAGCGCGGTAGCCGCCAGGGTGCCCTCCAAACGTCCAGTCAGGTCCACCCCCAGAGTCTCCCCGACGAAATCTTTGTTGCTGAGCGCCATCAGGACCGGCCATCCAGTTTTTACAAGGTCTTTCATATGGCGCAACAAACTAAGGCCGTGGTAAGTGTTCTTGCCGAAATCGTGTGTCGGATCGACCAGGATGCCGTCCCGCCGCACGCCAAGCGCGACCGCTCGCTGCGCGGCGGCGGTAACCTCGGCGATGACTTCGTCGACCACCCCTCGCTCGGAGACCCCGTAGTTGACCCGGAACGGTCGCGTCCTTGGCACCGCACCACCGGTGTGTGAACACACCAATCCGGCACCGAACTCAGCAGCGACTCCCACGAGGTCCGGATCCGCTCCGCCCCACGTGTCATTGATCAGGTCCGCTCCGGCGGCACAGGCCTGTTTGGCCACCTCGGCGCGCCAGGTGTCGACGCTGATCAACTGGTCAGGGAAGCTGTCGCGGAGCCATTCGACAAAGGGTACGACGCGGGTGATCTCCTCGGCGACGTCCACGATGCTGCCCGGCCCCGCCTTCACCCCGCCCACGTCCACGATGTCGGCGCCCTCGCCGATCACCTGATGCGCTGCCTGCTTGGCTGCCTCGTCGCTGAACGTCGCGCCGCGGTCGTAGAAGGAGTCCGGGGTGCGGTTCACGATCGCCATGATCAGCGCCCGATCCCCGGCCACCGGGCGCCCTAGAAACCTTGACTGCACGCCCTCAAGGCTACGGGCCAGCGACTTCGGCGTCATTTGTCACGCTGACCGTGACCGGCGACGCCGAATCCGCCGGCTACTTGGGTTTCTTGCCGGCCGCGACATCGGCGGGATACTCGTCGTAGAACGGGACGTAGCCATCGCTCTTGCCCGACAACACGTAGATCGGGTCCTCGACCTTGGCCGTGACGTTGACGTCGCCACCTTCACCGCCGCTGCCGCCGTAACCCTGTTTGCGCAGGTCGCCCTTCTGACTCTTGAACGTCGAGGTGTGTGCGAGCTCCTTGACCACCCGCACGAACAGCGGGACTGCGTAGGCAGGCAGCTTGTCGTAGACCGCCTTGGCCAACGCCTTGCCGTCGAAATCCTCGCCGTCCTTGAGCTGGATCGCCACCATTCCTGCCTTACCGCCGGTGTGTGGCACCTCGACGCCGAACACGGTGGCTTCCTCGACCTGCGGGTCTTTGGAGACCGCCGCCTCGACCTCGGTGGTGGCTACGTTCTCGCCTTTCCATCGGAAGGTGTCGCCGAGTCGGTCGGTGAACGCCGCATGACCAAAGCCCTGCGAGCGCATCAGGTCGCCGGTGTTGAACCACGCGTCGCCCTCTTTGAAGGCGTCGCGCACCAACTTCTTCTCCGACTCCTTCTTGTCGGTGTAGCCGTCGAACGGCTGGAAGTTGCTGATCTTGGACAGCAGCAGACCGGGCTCACCATTCTTGACCTTGCGGACCCGACCGTCCTTGTCGCGCACTGGATCGCCGGACTCGTTGTATTCGACGAACGCGACCGGGGTCGGGCAGATGCCGGTGGTTTTGTCGACGTTGAGCACGTTGACAAAGGCGGTGTTGCCCTCGCTGGCGGCATAGAATTCACAGACCCGATCGATGCCGAATCGATTGGTGAATTCGTCCCAGATGGCGGGACGCAGACCATTGCCGACGATGACCCGCACCCGGTGTTTGCGGTCGGTGTCCTTGGCCGGCTGGCCGAGCAGGTACGTGCAGACCTCGCCGATGTAGACGAACGCGCTGGCGTCGTAACCGATGATGTCGTCCCAGAACCGCGACGCCGAGAACGACTTACCCAACGCCAGCGTGGAGCCCGAACTCAGCACCGATGACAACGCCACCGTCAACGCGTTGTTGTGGTAGAGCGGCAGACAGCAGTAGAGAGTGTCACGGTTGTTCAGTCGCAGGCCCAGTCCGCCGAAACCCGCCAGCGCCCGCAACCATCGGTAGTGGGTCATCACGCTGGCCTTCGGCATCCCAGTGGTGCCGGAGGTGAAGATGTAGAAAGCCTTGTCCTTGGCCAGCACGGCCGAGGTAGTCGCCGGGTTTTTCGAGGGCGCGGCCGCCGCAAGTCGCGTGAGCTCATCGAAGGTCAGCAGGCCGTCGGTGTCGGCGCCGGACTCGGAGATGGCCTCCAGGAACTCTGTGTGCGCGACGACAACCGAGGCTGACAGCAGTCCCAGGCTGTGCCTGAGGACCTCGCCACGCTGGTTGTAATTGAGCATTCCCGAGATCGCGCCGCACTTCACTGCCGCCAACATGAGCAGGACGGCTTCGGGCGAGTTGCGCGCCATGATGCCGACTACGTCACCGTGGCCGACACCCCTGGAGGCCAGCACAGCGGCGTAGCGGTTGACGGTTTCGTTGGCTTCGCCGTAAGTCATCTCCTGGTCCTCGAACTTCAGGAACAACTTGTCCGAGTAGCGGGCGGCGCGGTCCTGGAAGACCTTGCCGATGGAGGCCTTCGCCGACGGGCGAGCCAGGAACCCGGTCGTGACACCGCGCAGGATCGCGGGCGCATCCATCAGGAGGCCAGGCACCTGGCTGGCGATATCGAACAACCCGACACTGCTGCGGGTTCCGGACTTCTCGGTCATTTCGGCTCCTACGCTGTCTCGGTCAGTCGTTCACCTTAGTTGCGGGCCACTCCGGTCAATCGAGGGGTGCGCAGGCGGACAAAGCCGCATCGACGTCGTCGACGACGACGAGTCTGCCCAGCGCGTCTTCGGCGACGTAGCCACTGTCGACCAGCCCACGCAGCCAGTCCAGCAACCCCCGGTAGTGCCCGAACGGGTCGAGCATCACGATCGGCTTTGAGTGCATACCCAGATAGGCCGCAGTCCAGGCTTCGAAGAATTCCTCGAGAGTGCCGATCCCGCCGGGGAGCGCGATGAATGCGTCAGCGCGGTCTTCCATCACCTGTTTGCGTTCCCGCATGGTGTCGGTGACGACGAGCTCGTCGGCTTCGGTGTCGGCGACCTCTCGGTGAACGAGCGCCTTGGGAATCACCCCGACGGTGTAGCCGCCGCCGGCGCGGGCGGCGCCGGCCAGCGCGCCCATCGCTGAGACATTGCCGCCACCGGAAACCAGCGTCCAACCCCTGCGGGCAATTGCCTGCCCGATCCGGCGTGCGAGGTCCAGCAACTCGGGGTGGGTTGGGCCTGCCGCGCAATAAACGCAGACAGCCCATTGACGTTCGGGTTCTCCGGACACGGACTCAAAGGTAGCTATCGACTCGATTAGGCTTAGCCGGTGCCCGTGCCCCAGCCTGTGCCGGCGCCTGTCAACTGGGTGACCGCAGCCCACGATCCGGCGTTCGACCAGCTTGAACTGGGTGTGCGTACGTGTTCCGGCGCGGTGCTGATCGGTCCCGCGGGCGTCGGCAAGACAACGTTGGCGCGCGAATCGGCCGAGCGGCTGGGGCCCACCTTCCCGAGAGTCGACTGGGTGCGCGGGACGGCTTCGGGGACGGCGATTCCGTTCGCCGCGTTCGAGCCGCTGCTCGACGTGCCCGAGACCGGCAAGACCGCCGCGGTGCTGCGTTCCGCACGGGAAACACTCGGCGACGGTCGACTTCTGGTGGTCGACGACGCCCACCTTCTGGATGCGCTGTCTGCCGCGCTCGTCTACCAACTGGCCGTCAGCAGCACGGTCCGGATGTTGATCACCACCACCGCCGGCAGAGGTCGGATACCGCCTGAAATTGCAGCGCTGTGGCGCGACGGTCTGGTGACGCGGATCGACCTGGAACCACCGGGTCACGACGACAGCCGGCTGATGGCGCAGGTCGACGATTTCGTCGAGACACTGCCCGCCGCAGCGCACCGGGTGCTGGAGTTCCTGGCCGTCACCGACCCGCTGCCCAGTGCGGACGCGGCGGCCCTGGCCGGGGCCGACGCCGTCGAGGAGGCCATCCGCTGCGGCGCGGTGATCACAACCGACGACGGACTGCGCCCTGCGCATCCACTGTTCGTCGACGCAGTCCGCAGCGCGCTCGGCGGGCCGGACCTGCGCCGGCTGCGCACCGCGCTGGTCGGGCGTCTCACAGCCTCAGGCGGTAGCGGTGTCGTGGGACGGCTGCGTCTGGCTGTACTAGCGATCGGCAGTGACCGTCCGCAATCGGTGCCCGACGTTCGCGCTGCCGCCGAGGAAGCATTACGGCTGGGCGATTTGGAGCTCAGCGAACGACTCGGGCAGGCCGCACTCGCGCGGGAACCAGATCTGGCCACCCGCCTCGTCGTCGGATACGCACTGGCGTGGCAAGGCCGCGGCCGGGAGGCCGAAGCAGTGCTCGCGCAGATCGACCCGACAGCGTTGACCGAAGACCAACTGATGGCGTGGGCGCTGCCCACGGCAGCCAACCAATTCTGGATGCTGTCACAACCGGAGCGCGCGACGGCATTCCTTCGGGCCACCCGCGGCAAGGTGTCCTCCCCCGCGGCCCTGACCACACTGGACGCGCTGTCGGCGACCTTCACGATGAACGCCGGGAACCTCAGCCGGGCGATGGAGATCGCAGACGAGGTTCTGGGATCGCCAACCGCCGACGACACCGCGATCGGTTGGGCCGCCTCGGCTGCCGCGTTGAGTTCGGCACGAATGGGCCGCTTCGACGCCGTCGATGCGCTGGCCGAACAAGCTCTGTCCGCCGGGCACCCGGGCCTATTGCGTTTCACCAGTGGGTTCGGTCAGACGACAGCTCTGGTGATGACAGGCGAACCGGAACGGGCGCTCGCGCTGGCACGGCGGCTCGCCGATTTCGCACAACGGCAGCAGCCAGGCCGCTCGATCGGCGAGGTGCTCGTTGCCGACGTTTTGATCGCCACCGGCGAGTTGCACGACGCAGTCACGCTGCTGAGAAGCGTCGCGACAACGCTTGCCCCGACCGGATATTCGTGGGGCCCATTGGCCTGGATGCTGCTCGCGCAGGCGCTGGGCCGCCTCGGTGAGCCGGTCGAGGCCGGAAAAGCGTTGGGCCGCGCCGAATCCCGGCACGGATTGAAATCGATGCTGTTCGCCCCGGAGTTGGCGCTGGCCCGAGCGTGGACGCTGGCATCGCGAGCCGACACCCACGGCGCCGTGGCGGCGGCCCGGGATGCGATCAGGGCTGCCGAACGCGGCGCCCAGAGCGCCATCGCGCTGCGAGCCGCGGCCGACGCGGTTCGCCTCGGCGATCCCCGCGGAGTTGAGACACTGGCCCGGCTATCGGGTGAAGTCGACTGCGCCTTCGGCCGGGCGGCCCTGTCGGTCGCACGCGACGACGCCTGAATTGGCCTGCACCCACAACAGATTATTGTGGGCAGATTATTTGGTGCGCGGACGTCCTGAACTGCTGCGTTAGCATCGACTCCGAACATCCTTTGGAGGTAGGCGATGGTCGAACCGCTCTCGGTCAACACCGACGGCGTGCGCCGCCTCGGCGACATTCATGCAGGTGTCGCCGCTGGTCTGGGCGCTCTCGCTGCCGGCACACCCGGGTCAGCCGAGGTCGCCAGATCACATGGAACCATCGCCCACGACGTCACCACCGCATTGACCGCCGCACTCGACTCCCGCTCCCGGGTCCTGAATGTCACCCAGGCCAGCGCGGAGACCATCGCAGAACTCCTCCACCAGGCAGCCGTGGCCTATGAACGCGGCGACCGGCGTGGCGCGGAGGCCATCGAGGTGGCTGCCGACGCGATCGCGCGGGGCCAGACCCCGGCTGCCAGCGGGACACCCGGCGGCGCGGCGGCATCCGCGGGTTCAGCCGGCGGCGCCGATGCCATCGGGCAGGTCGTCGGCCAGATGGGACAGCTCGGCCAGTCGCTCGGAGCCCCGCTGGCAGCGGCCGCCCAGCCGCTGCAGCAACTTCCCCAGCAGCTGATGCAGAGCCTCCAGCAGATGCCCCGAAACGCGGCGGAGCCAACCGACAACGCTTCCGATCGCCGCTCCGATAGTGCCCCGCAACCTGATGATCGCCCCGACAAACACACACCGTCGGAGCCTCTGCCGGGCGACCCCGCCGGTGCCCGGCCTGGCGCTCAACCGGGTTCGGGCACTGCGCCGGCGGTGCCGGGTGGCCAGCAGGGACCGGCTCCGACCCGGCCGGCGATCGACTAAACTTCCACCATTCAGACTATCTGGCTGCTACACAACATGATTCACGCCTTCTCGGACTGAAGCGACACCGTCCGAGCCTGTTGATTCAGCGGGTCGAAAGCCACTTTTGCAGAGAGTCTTTGGTACCCAAAGGCCCGAAAACGGCATCTGGGAAGTCGCTGCGCTACTTTGATCGGAAGTGAACGAAGTGAGTGCGGGGATTCGCCCGACTTCGCAGCGGATCGACGAAAGGGGTTCGCGTGCAGGCGACGGCGGCGGACCATTCGCCCGCGCGACTGGAAACGGCGCTGCTCTGGTGGGGGCGAGTCGCCATTGCGCTGGTGCTGGGCGCGGCCGCCATGAACTTGGCGGGTTGGGCCACTGGTATCGAGGCGTTGACGCGGGGATTTGCCTCCTGGCCACAGATGACGCCGTGGACCGCTGTGCTGGTGGTCGGCTTGGGGGTGGCGATCCTGGTGCAGTCGGGGCACCCGTCACCGGTGCGGGTGTGGGCCGGGTGCGCCTTGGCGGCGGCGGCCGGCGTCCTCGCTGTCGTGTTCCTCGCGGAGTACGCAGCCGGGAGGTCCTTCGGCCTGGATCAAGTCTGGTTCGCTAATTCGGTGCGCGCCCTGCAGGCAACGTGGCCGGGTCGCCCCAGCCCGCAGACAGCGTCCTCAGTTCTACTGCTGTCGGTGGCCGTGGGGCTGATGCGTCTGGACAGTCGGTGGAGCCGCGTGGCGTGGGCGGCCAGCTTGGCGGCAGCGGTAGCCCTGCCGTTCGTCGTCGCCGCGGGCTACCTGTTCGAGACTCTGTCGCTAGTCGGTGTCACGCAGTCGACGGGGATGGGAATTTCGACTGCCGTGGCCGTGGCCTTGCTGGCCTTTGCGGCCGTAGCGGTTCGCCCTGACCGCAATCCGGCCGCGTGGTTGCTGGCCCGACCCGATCGCGCGACATTGGTTCGACTTGGCGGCATCCTCGCGGGTCTTCCACTCCTGGTGAGCCTGTCGCGGCTAGCGCTGTCGGCCCTGGGTCTACGCGACGAGGCGGCCTGGGTCCTGTCGATATCGGTGAGCACCGTCGTCCTCGGGGTGGCCACCTTCTACGTGAGCCAGCGCGAACAGCGACTGTTGATCGAGAAGGAACTACTGCGCGCTGAGGCTGAGAAGCGCTACCGCATCCTGGCCGATAATGCCGTCGATATCGTCGTTCACCTTCACCACGGCGCTGTTATTCATCTGCAGGGCACCGAGGTCGTCTGGATCTCGCCGTCGGTGCAGGCAGCGTTCGGCGACCCACCCCAGGAGTGGATCGGGTCGGACTTCGGCCGCCGCGTCCACCCCGAAGACGTCGATACGCTGGCAGCCGCGCTGAACCGGATCGCCCCCGGCGAACCCGCGCTGGCACGGTTCCGCATGTTCACCGCGGACGGCGCCTACCACTGGGTGGACTGCCATGCGAAGCCCTACCTCGACGACGAGGGCAACACCGACGGGGTCATCGCCGCACTGCGCATCGTCGATGATCAGGTCCACGCGCAGCGCCAACTCGAACGGCTGGCCCGCTTCGACACCCTCACCGGACTGGTCAACCGCGCCGAGACGATCACCCGCCTTGAGGCCGCACTAACGAACCCGCGATCCCCCGGACCGCGCCTCGGCGTCTTGTTTTGCGACATCGACCATTTCAAAACCGTCAACGACACCTGGGGACACACTGTCGGCGACGTCGTGCTCTCGACCCTGGCCAACCGAACCCGGGAATGTCTACGAGAAGGAGACACCGTTGGCCGGGTAGGCGGTGACGAGATGGTGGTGCTGCTGCCCGGACTGCACAGCCTCGACGAGGCGGCCCACATCGCGGAGAAAATTCGCTCCGCCGCCTCCGAACCTATCCACCACGCCGGGAACACCATCCACGCCACCCTGAGCATCGGCGCGACCCTCGCCTGTCCCGGCGAGTCGGTCACGGCGATCACGGCGCGAGCCGACGAAGCGATGTACCAAGCCAAACAGGCCGGCCGCAACACCGTCACGCCGATCTGAGCACGCGACGATCTGAACGCCCGACCCATCTGAACGCGCGATCCACGGCCATCCCCAGGAACCTCGTGCCGCGACATCAACGGATAGGACGGGACAGGTGGGCTCCGTCAGCAGTCGGCCTCGAACATCTTCAGAATTTGGCCGGAGCTCGGTGCCTGGTCGACAAACGAGAACGTGCCGTTGTCGCGCATTTCCCGCGCCGCTGCGATCAAGGGCCCAATCGTGGCGCGCATCAGGCTGCCGCCCACGCTCAACCGCCGCACACCAAGTTCGGCCATCTGGTCCACTGTCGCACCTACTCCCGGCAGTCCGACCAACTGATTTATCGGCGCGCCGGCCCCGAGCACCAACATCGCGATCTGAGCCGGATCCACGACACCGGGCGCGTACACGCAAGGTGCGCCGACTTCGGCAAATCGCTTGAGCCGCCGCAACGCCATCGCTAAGCCATCGGGATGGCGGTACAGCAATGCTTCGCTCCGCGCAGTAATGACTATCGCGTCACCGGCCGCTTCAACCGCCGCCGCAACCCGCTCAACGGCCAGATCCTCTTCGTAGAAGCCCTTTTCAGGATCGCCGGTCCAGTCTTCAATGCTGCATCCGGCGGCGCCGGCAGCGACGCAGCGCGCCACGTTGTCGGCAACATCGGCCGGATCATCGGCATAGCCGTTCTCGAAGTCGGCGCTTACCGGGATGTCCACGGCCGCTGCGATCTCGGCGATATTGCCCAGTGCTTCATCAAGTGACACCGCGCTCAACGCGTCCGGCCGACCGAGGCCGAAGGCAAAGCCGCCGCTGGTGGTACCCAATGCCTTGAAGCCATGGGAGGCAAGGATTTTAGCTGAACCGGCGTCCCAGGCGTTGGGCATGATGAATGTTGCGGCCTGGTGCAAAGCGAAGAATGCCCGGGCCTTCTCTGGCTGCGAAATCACTCTCACTCCTTCGCTAATTCAATGGCTCAGATACCGTCGCAGCATGTCGGATACCGCGGTGATCTGCTCGACCTCGACGCGTTCGTCGATGCGGTGCGCCAGGTTTGGGTCACCGGGTCCGTAGTTGACGGCGGGAATGCCCAGGGCCGCGAATCGTGAGACGTCGGTCCAGCCGTACTTCGCGCGGACCTGCCCGCCTGCAGCGTCGACGAGAGCGGCGGCCGCGGGACGGGTGAGGCCCGGCAACGCACCGGCGGCCGCATCTGTGAGGTCGAAGCCGACGCCGAGGCCGTCGAAGACCTCGCACACATGCGCGTAGGCCTGCTCGATGCTGCGGTCCGGCGCGAACCGGAAGTTCACCGTCACCGTCGCCGCATCGGGGATGACATTGCCGGCGATTCCGCCGTCGATGCGTACTGCCGAAAGTCCCTCGCGGTACACGCAACCATCGATGTCCACGCTGCGCGCCTGGTACTGCGCGAGCCTGGCCAGAACTTCACCGAGCTTGTGAATGGCGTTGTCCCCCAACCACGATCGTGCGGAGTGCGCCCGGGCGCCCGGGGCGCTGAGCACCACGCGCAGGGTTCCCTGACAGCCCGCCTCGATGTATCCGCCCGACGGCTCGCCGAGGATCGCGACATCGGCGTCGAGCCACTCTGGCAACTCACGTTCGATGCGACCCAGCCCGTTGGCTGAGGCCTCGATCTCCTCGCAGTCATACATCACCAGGGTGATGTCGTGGGCGGGATCGATGATCGTGGCAACAAGGTGCAGGAACACCGCGTCCCCCGACTTCATGTCCGAGGTTCCGCATCCGTGCAGCACCCCGTCGGCGAGACGGCTGGGCAGATTGTCGGCCGCGGGAACAGTGTCTATGTGTCCGGCGAGCAGCACCCGCGACGGCTTGCCGAGGTTCGTGCGAGCGAGCACAGCGTCGCCGTTGCGGACGACTTCGAAGCCAGTGGTCTGCCCGCGCAACGCGGACTCGATCTCGCCGGCGATGCGCTTCTCGTCCCGCGATTCACTGGGGATGTCTACCAACGCAGCGGTCAGCGCGACGGGGTCACCATGCAGATCAAGGCCCACGCCCCTGACGTTAGTCTTAGCGCCGTGACTTCTGCATCAGGCGTGGGCATAGCGACGATTGCGGCCGACGGAGCGGTGCTCGACACCTGGTTCCCGGCGCCCGCGCTGACCGACCCGGGAATCGTCTCCGGCGGGCAGGAGCGAAGCGACCCGGGAGAAAGCTCCGGCGGGCAGGAGCGAAGCGACCCGGGAGAAAGCTCCGGCACGGTGCGGGTGGTCGAGGTCCCCGATGACTTCGCTGTGCTGGCCGACCTTGTCGGTCGCGACGAGGAGCGCGACGTGGAGACCGTTGTGGTCCGCACAGTCATCGCCTCCCTGGCAGAAAAAGCGCTCGACGCCTACGACGCTTACCTGCGTCTGCACCTGCTGTCGCACCGCCTGGTCGCGCCGCACGGGTTGAACGCCGAGGGACTCTTCGGTGTGCTCACCAACGTCGTCTGGACAAACTACGGGCCGTGCGCGATCGACGGCTTCGAGACCGTGCGTGCACGCCTTCGCCGACGGGGCCAGGTGACGGTCTACGGGGTGGACAAGTTTCCCCGAATGGTCGACTACGTGGTACCCGCCGGGGTGCGCGTCGCGGACGCCGACCGGGTCAGGTTGGGCGCGCACCTCGCACCGGGGACCACGGTTATGCACGAGGGGTTCGTCAACTTCAATGCCGGCACCCTGGGCAGCTCCATGGTCGAGGGGCGAATCTCGGCCGGAGTCGTGGTCGACGACGGCTCCGATATCGGCGGCGGTGCGTCGATCATGGGCACCCTATCGGGCGGCGGTACGCAAACCATCTCGGTGGGCAAGCGGTGCCTGCTCGGCGCCAACGCCGGACTGGGCATTTCGCTTGGCGACGACTGCGTCATCGAGGCGGGGCTCTACATCACCGCAGGGACCAAAGTGCAGACCGCCGACGGGCAGACCGTGAAGGCCCGTGACCTGTCGGGAGCCGACAACCTCCTGTTCCGTCGCAACTCAGTGACCGGAGCCGTCGAAGTGGTCAGGCGCGACGGCACCGGCGTCACGTTGAACGAAGCGCTGCACGCCAACTAACCTCACCGTTGAAACCCCCGCGCTTTACCCCCGCGAGAGCGCGTCTACTTGTTCGGCGAGCGCGCGTCTACTTGTTCGGCGAGAGCGCGTCTACCTGTTCGGCGAGCGCGCGCGTTTGCACGGTGCCGCGCCGCTGCAGCCGGCATTTCGTGCGCGCTCGCGGATGTCGAATGTCAACCCGCCGCATTGGGCCGAAGAGGTGGGCAGTTGCCCTGTGCATCGGCGACGAGCTCGAAGTGCCAAATCTCGTTGGCATAGACCTGACACAGCCCGAAGCGGTTTCCGTTGGCGATGAGCCACCTGTCGGCCTCGGCCGGTCCAATGTCAATCGCCTGCCCCGTAACGTGCTTAGACGCCTCAGAGCTCGCTACGAACTCGGCGGCGGCTTCGACACTTCCGTACGCAAGAACTGCTTCGTCGAACAGCCGCTGCTGGAAGCCTGTCGACCGCCATCCCGAGGTCACCCTGAGCTCGATACCCTGAGCCTGGGCGCTGCCAGCGGCTTCCTGCACTGCCCGCAAAAGCATTGGATCAAGTTGCGAGAGAATGGGATTCGCCGATTCGAAGGGTGAGAGAGTCACACCGTCGGGAAGCCAGCCGCCAACGGTGTCGACGGCTCCGGGTCCGATGGCGAGAGGCCGGTCTGCCGAGGCGGGCGGGGCTGACGGTTCTGGCGGGCCCGGCGCCGGCAGGGCTGGCGCGTCTGCTGGCGCCGGCAGGGCTGGCGCGTCTGCTGGCGCCGGCGGGCCCGGCAGGGCTGGCGCGTCTGCCGGGGATGGCGGGGCCGGCAGAGTTGTGTAGACGAGGGTGAACGCCGGCGATTGACCGCCGCACGCAGTCAGCCCGAGGGCCAACAGCACCCCCCCGAGAGCCGCGAGCGTGCGCGAAATGACAGAGAATTCCGGCGCGCCGCGTGCAGACACGCGCGCTCGCGGAGAAGTGGGGGTCGATGTCAAACCCATTGCACCAGTTCCTTCTTGAGCACCTTGCCCATCGCGTTGCGCGGCAGACTATCGACCAGCCGGACGACGCGCGGGCGCTTGTGCACCGAAAGTTGGCGCGCCACATAGTCGATCAGCACCTCCGGGGAGGCTTCACCGACTACAAAAGCGACGATGCGCTGACCCAGATCGTCGTCGGGCGCACCGACCACCGCGACTTCCCGCACACCGGGATGCCCCAACAGCACGGTTTCGATCTCGCCGGCGCCGACCCGAAAGCCTCCGGTCTTGATCAGGTCGACCGATTCGCGCCCCACAATCCGGTGCATCCCCTGATGGTCGATGACAGCGACATCGCCGGTGCGGTACCAGCCGTCGGATCCGAGCGCCTCGGCGGTGGCATCGGCGCGGTTGAGGTATCCGTCGAACATTGTCGGGCTCTGAACATGAAGCTGCCCAATGGTCTCCCCGTCATGGCGGACGTTCCCGCCGTCCTCGGAGACCAACCGCGTCCGCACACCCGCCAGTGGCAGCCCCACCCAGCCCGGCCGGCGCTCGCCGGCGGCGAGGGTGCTAAGCGTGATCAGCGATTCTGTGCTGCCGTACCGTTCGACGGACTGGTGCCCGCTCAGCGCGGCTAGCCCGTCGAAAACCGGGACAGGAAGCGGGGCGCTGCCCGATACGAGCAGTCGCGCCGGGGCCAGCGCCCGCGCTGCTGCGCCGTCATCGACGATCCGCGACCAGACCGTCGGAACGCCGAACACCAACGATCCCCCGACCTCCGAAACCGCCTGAGCGTACGCTGCCGGACTAGGTTTCCCGGTGTGCACAAAGCGGTTCCCGATGCGCAGCGATCCCAGCAACCCCAACACCAGACCGTGCACGTGATACAGCGGTAACCCGTGCACGAGGGTGTCAGCGGCCGTCCACTGCCAGGCCTGCGCCAGCATGTCGATGTCGGCGGCGATCGCTCGACGGCTCAGCACGACACCCTTGGGCGGCCCGGTGGTACCCGAGGTGTAGATGATCAGCGCGGTGGAATCCGGCGACGGTTCGGGATAGCGGTGCCACGAGCGGGCGTGCAGCCTCACGGGAATGCGTGGCAGATCTTCCTGCCCGTCGGTGTCTGAGGGCGCCTCTCCCAACCACGCCTGCGCACCGGAGTCGGAGAGGATGTGTCGGCGCTCGGCCAGGCCGACGTCGGCGGGCACCGGAACCACCGGCACCCCGGCGATCAGGCAGCCCACGATAGCGAGAACCGTGGCAGGCGTGGACCTGGCCAGCACTGCCACCCGGCCGGCGGCGCCCATACGTTCGGCCACCGATGTGGCCGCGCCGACCAGGTCACTTCGGCTCAGCGACATCCCGTCGATTCGCACCGCGTTGTCCAGGTCGGCACCGGCGGCGGGGTTCAACGAGGCCAACAGCACGGGATCTGAGGCTACTCCCCGCATACTGGGCCGATGGATTCCATCCGGACCGTCGGGTCACGTCAGGTCTACCGAAACAACTGGCTGACGATGCGGGAAGACGCTATCCGCAGGCCAGACGGCAGCAGTGGGATCTACGCAGTGGTGGACAAACCGACCTACGCGCTGGTGATTCCGCGAGACTCCAGCACTGGTACAGAACGCTTCCACCTCGTCGAACAGTTCCGCTACCCGCTGGGCCTGCGCCGCTGGGAGTTCCCGCAGGGCACCGTGCCCGGTCAAGCGGACATCGACCCCGCCGAACTCGCTGCGCGTGAGTTGCGGGAAGAAACGGGACTGCGCGCCGAATCGATGTCCGAGCTTGGGTTGCTCGACGTCGCACCCGGAATGAGTAGCCAGCGCGGCCGAGTTTTCCTGGCCATAGGTATCACCGAAGGTCCGCATGAGCGCGAGCATGAGGAACAGGACATGCGCAGCGCATGGTTCCCGCGCGCAGAAGTTGAGAAGATGATCCGCGACGGCGCCATCACCGACGCCCAGACGATCGCAGCGTGGACCCTGATGGAGCTGGCCGAGCGGCCGTAGTCGAGGGGCCAAAGTGAGGCCCTTTCCGCACGAACGTCATTCGTTCGCAGGCTTCGATGCCAACCCGTAATCCAACCGTTTCTCAACCCGTCGTGTCGATCGGGCGCGTTGACGATGGGGGCCACTAGGTTGCAATTGCGACACTCGGACCAGTTGTGAGGAGACCATGTCTGCCCGACGGGCTTGCAGCGCAATTGCATCCGCGACTTTGGTTGCGGCCGCGTGCGTTTGCGCCCAAGCCACGGCACAGGCGGCGCCGCTGAAGTGGAGCGGTCGGTACACCATGGTCACCTTCGCGTCGGAAAAGACTGGCACCAGCATCGCGGCCCGTCAGCCGGAAGCCGATTTCAGCGGAAAGTACACATTCACCACCTCTTGCGCCGGCACGTGCGTGGCAACGGCTTCCGGCGGCCCGGCGCCCAGCAACCCCACTGTCCCGCAGCCGAGTCGCTACACCTGGGATGGGCAGCAGTGGGTGTTCAGCTACAACTGGCAGTGGGAGTGCTTCCGGGGCAGCGACGTGCCCACCGAATTCGCCGCCGCCCGCTCTCTGGTGTTCTATTCGCCCACGCTGGACGGATCCATGTTCGGGACCTGGCGCACCGAAATCCTCGAGGGCGTGTGTAAGGGCAACATCGTCATGCCGGTCGCGGCGTACCCGGCCTGACCGCACGGTCCAGCTCCCGCCGCTGACTTAGCTCCAGTGTGCGGCCAGATCGCGATCTGCCTTGCGATCACGATCTGGCTGCACACCAGCGGTGCTCAGCGTCGACGTTCGGCCAGGGCCCGCAGGAAGAAGGTGAAGTTCGCGGGGCGCTCGGCGAGTCGCCTGACGAAGTAGCCGTACCACTGGGTGCCGAACGGCACGTAGACGCGTACGTGGTTGCCCTCGCCGGCGAGTCGTCGCTGCTCGCCATCGCGAATGCCGTACAGCATTTGATATTCGAAATCGTCTACACCGCGGCCGTTCTCGCGGACCAATGCGGGCACCGCAGCGAGGATCTGGGGGTCGTGTGAGGCCACCATCGGATAGCCACTGCCCGCCATCAGGATGCCCAGACACCGCAGGTAGGACTCGGTGACTTCGTCGCGGCCACGGTAAGCCACCGATGCCGGTTCGTCGTAGGCCCCCTTGCACAACCGAATCCTCGCGCCGGACGCTGCGAACTCGGCGCAGTCGGCTTGAGTGCGTTTGAGGTAGGACTGCAACACTGTGCCGACCCAGTCGAAGTCGGCGCGCAGATCGCGCACGATCGCCAGCGTCGAGTCCGTCGTCGTGTGGTCCTCAGCGTCGATGGTTACCCACACACCGGCGCGCTGCGCGTGTTCACAGATCGCGCGCGCGTGTTCCAGGGCGATCTTCTCGCCGTCCCGCGGCAACGCCTGACCCAGCGCGGACAGCTTGAGCGATACCTCCAGCGGCTGCACCGCGGCCGGGACTTCGCCCCGGGTCGAAAACGCCTCCAGCATATGCAGATAGGCATCGACGGTGGCGTTGGCGGCATGCGCGTCGGTGACGTCCTCGCCGAGGTAGTCGATCGACACCAGCCGCCGGGATTCTCGGAGCCCTTCCACCGAATTCATCGCATCGGCGATGCTCTCGCCGGGGACGAAGCGGTGCACGACCTCGCGGGTGACCGGCAACCGCTCGGCCAATCGTCGTAGACCTTCTCGCCTGCCCGCGGCCAGGATCATGGGCCTGGCGACGCGCTTGAAAATGCCCATCGCTCACGCCTCCATGTGGGGGTAATTGTGTTCGGTGGCCGGCACGAAAGTCTCTTTGATCGAGCGTGCCGACGTCCAGCGCAACATATTCAGCGCCGAACCGGCTTTGTCGTTGGTTCCCGAGGCCCGCGCCCCGCCGAACGGCTGTTGCCCCACTACCGCGCCAGTGGGCTTGTCGTTGACGTAGAAGTTGCCTGCCGCCTGGCGCAGGCGTTGTTCGGCCTGCATCACCGCATAGCGGTCATCGGCAATCACTGCACCGGTCAGGGCATAGCGGGAGCCGGTGTCAACGACGTCGAGAATGCGCCCGTAGTCGTCGTCCGGGTAGACGTGCACGGCCAGGATGGGGCCGAAGTACTCGGTCGAGAACGCCTCGTCGGCAGGATCTTCGGACAGCAGCACCGTTGGTCTGACGAAATAGCCTTCGCTGTCGTCATACTCACCGCCGGCCGCAATCGTGATGTTGGCTGAGCTCTTCGCTCTTTCAATAGCCGCGACGTTCTTGGCGAACGACCGTTCGTCAATGACCGCTCCGCCGTAATTGGTGAGATCGGTGACGTCGCCATAGCGCAGTTCCCGGGTGGCGCCGAGGAAGTCATCGCCCATCTGTTGCCACACCGAGCGCGCAACGAAGGCCCGTGAAGCAGCCGAACATTTCTGCCCCTGATAGTCGAACGCACCCCGAATCAGGGCTGTGCGTAACACCTCTGGGCGCGCCGAGGGGTGGGCGACCACGAAATCCTTGCCGCCGGTCTCACCGACCAGTCGCGGGTAGGTGTCATAGCGGTCGATGTGGGTGCCGACCTCGCGCCACAGATGCTGAAACGTTGCTGTCGAGCCGGTGAAATGGATACCGGCCAGCCGGCGATCGGCGAGAACAACATCGGAAACCGCCAGCCCATCGCCGGTCAGCAGGTTGATGACACCGGCGGGCAGCCCCGCGGCCTCGAGCAGCTGCATGGTCAGGTACGCGGCGAAGGTCTGGGTGGGCGATGGCTTCCACACCACCGTGTTGCCCATCAACGCGGGGGCGGTGGGCAGATTGCCCGCGATGGCAGTGAAGTTGAACGGCGTGATCGCGTAGACGAAGCCTTCCAACGGCCGGTAGTCGGTGCGGTTCCACACGCCCGGCGAGCTGATCGGCTGCTCGGCCAGGATATGGCGAGCGAACGCGACGTTGAAACGCCAGAAATCGATGAGCTCACAGGGCGAGTCGATCTCAGCCTGATAGGCGGTCTTGGACTGGCCCAGCATGGTTGCCGCTGCGATCTTCTCCCGCCACGGTCCGGCCAGCAGGTCGGCGGCTCGCAGGAACACTGCTGCGCGCTCGTCGAACGGGGTGGCCTCCCAGTCCTTCTTGGCCCTGATGGCCGCCTCGACCGCAGCCCTGGCATCGGCGTGGTCGGCGTTGGTGAAGGTTCCCAGCCGCGCAGCGTGCCGATGCGGCTGAACGACATCACTACGGGCGCCGGCACCCATCTGGTGCTCGCCGCCGATGACGTGAGGCAAATCGATCGGGTCGCTCGCAAGGCTGGTCAGTGCAGCCGCGAGTCGGGTGCGTTCTGGGGACCCCGGTGCGTATTCGTGAATCGGCTCGTTGTGAGGCACCGGTACCTGAGTAATCGCAGTGATCGAGTCCATGCAGCAAGGATGCCCGATTTCGGTCAGCGATCCGATGGCTGATCGGACAAGCCCTGGCAAACTTAATGGTCGGATCGGACAAAGGAGCGGCGATGGAGGCAGCGCAGGACGGAGTGGGGCAGGACGGACTGGGCCTGGGCCAGTTGCTGCTGGCGTTGGACCGCACAATGGTCACGCTGGTCGACGCACCCCGCGGGCTGGACATGCCGGTGAGTTCGGTGGCACTCGTCGATGCCGATGACGTGCGGCTTGGATTGGCGGTCGGGCCCGGCTCGGCCGATCTGTTCTTCCTGCTCGGCGTCTCCGATGCCGAGGCTGTCGATTGGCTCGAACAGCACGCCAGGCCGGTCGCCGGGATCTTCGTCAAGGAACCCAGCGCGACGGCAGTGACCCGTGCGGTCGCGCTGGGCACCGCGGTCGTCGCCGTCGAACCCCGGGCCCGCTGGGATCACCTGTACCGGCTGGTCAACTACGCGCTTGAGCATCACGGCGATCGCAGCGATCCGATGCGCGATTCCGGCACCGACCTGTTCGGCCTGGCACAGTCAATCGCCGAGCGCACCCGCGGCATGATCTGCATCGAGGACGCCGACAGCCACATGCTGGCCTACTCAGCCTCCAGCGAGGAGGCCGACGAGCTACGCCGCCTGACAATCCTGGGCCGCGCCGGACCACCAGAGCATCTCAAGTGGATCGGGCAGTGGGGCATCTTCGACGCGCTGCGGTCCGGCGGGGAAGTAGTCCACGTCGACGAACGTCCCGAACTGGGGCTGCGGCCTCGCCTGGCGGTCGGCGTGCACTTGCCCCGGACCGATGCGCGTCGCAAGCCCGCCTTCGCCGGAACCATCTGGCTTCAGCAGGGGTCGACGCCGCTGGCCGAGGACTCCGCAGAGATCCTGCGGGGCGGCGCAGTGCTGGCGGCCCGGATCATGTCGCGGCTGACGGCTGCGCCGTCTCAGCACGCCGCACGAGTGCAACAGCTGCTCGGGATATCGAGCCGGGACACCGACGATGTCACCGTGCTCGCCCGCGAGCTCGGCATTCCCGCCGATGCCCGCGCTGCCCTCGTCGGCTTCCGCGGAGTGGGTGCGGCAGTACCGTCTGATGTGATCGCGTTGAACGCCAGTGCTTTTCGAGCTGACGCCCAAGTCGCCTCCGCTGGTGATCGGGTGTACGTGCTGCTGCCGAAGACCACCGCGGCGGCGGCCGTCACGTCATGGGCCCGCGGTGTCGTCGCCGCATTGCAGCGGGAACTCGGCCTCGACGTTCGTGCCGTGACGGCCGCACCGATGACCGGGCTGGCCGGCGCGGCAGCGGTGCGCAACGAGGTGGACCGCGTATTCAACAGCGCCGAACGCCACCCGTCTGCCATCAGCCAGGTCACATCTCTGGACGAGGCACGCATCACGGTGCTCCTCGACGAGATCGTCTCCCATGTCGCGGCGCAAGCCCGACTGGTGGACCCGAGGGTGCGCGAGCTTTACGCCCGCGACCCGATGCTGGCCGACACACTGCGGGCCTACCTCGACGGGTTCGGCGACATCGCCGCGATAGCCCGGCAGTTGCATGTCCACCCGAACACCGTGCGCTACCGAATCCGCCGGATCGAGAAGCTGCTCCTGACTTCGCTGGACGACGCCGACGAACGTCTGGTGCTAGCACTCGGACTGCGCGCCGCGGAGCGATAACCGATCGGGCGCAGCGCCCGCCACAGGCAATGCCGCCAGGGTGCCTCAGAGCGCAGGATCCGCCAACCGCTGCACTGCCGCGTTGATGCGCTCGTCGGTGGCCGTCAACGCCACCCGCACATGCTGGACTCCTCGGGGCCCGTAGAAATCCCCTGGCGCGACGAGGATGCCCCGCTGCGCCAACCACGTGACGGTGTCACGGCACGGCTCACCGCGCGTCGCCCACAGGTAGAGCCCGGCCTCGGAGTGATCGACAGTGAAACCGGCCGACCGCACCGCCGGCAGCAAGGCATCGCGCCGGCGCGAATATCGCTCGCGCTGGGCCTGCCCGTGTGCGTCGTCGTCGAGCGCCGCGACCATCGCGGCCTGCACCGGCGTGGACACCATCATGCCGGCGTGCTTGCGCACCGCGAGCAGTTCAGCCACCACGGCGGGATCACCGGCCACGAAACCCGCACGGTAACCGGCCAACGACGACGTCTTCGACAGGGAGTGCACGGCCAGCAGGCCAGCGTGATCACCGTCGCAGACCTCCGGGTGCAGTACCGACACCGGCGCCTGGTCCCAGCCGAGCCCGAGGTAACACTCGTCGGAGGCAACGAGCACTCCACGTTCCCGGGCCCATTCCACGACCTTGCGCAGGTGGTCGACACCGAGCACTTTTCCGGTCGGATTGCTCGGCGAGTTCAGGTAGAGCAGTTGGGGGGTCCTGGGACCCAGCTGAGTCAGCGAATCGGCGCGGACCACCGTGGTCCCCGCGAGCAGCGCACCGACCTCGTAGGTGGGATAGGCCAGCTCTGGCACCACGACCGTGTCGAGGCCACCGAGGCCGAGCAGCGTCGGCAGCCACGCGATGAACTCCTTGGTACCGATCACCGGAAGGACCGCGCTGGGCGTCAGACCGGTGATCGCGTACCTGCGGTGCAGCGCACTGACGACCGACTCCCGCAGCGCCGACGTTCCGGCGGTGGTCGGATATCCGGGCGCGGCGCTGGCGGCAGCTAGCGCGTCGCGGATCACCGGCGCCACGTCGTCCACGGGAGTGCCGACCGACAAGTCAACGATGCCGTCGGGATGTTCCCGCGCCACCGCGGTCACTTCGGACAGGGTGTCCCACGGGAACACCGGAAGAGACCCAGAAACAGTTCCAGCCTGCGGCCGGTGGGTCACCTCAGGCAATTCCCGGGAGGTGGGTGGCTGCGACGTGGTTCTCAGTCCTCGCTCTTCTGCGGGGGCAGGTCCTTGACAACCTGTGGATCGTTGTCGGTCTGGCCGACCTTCGACGCACCGCCAGGTGACCCCAGTTCAGCGAAGAAGTCCGCGTTGATCTGAGTGTATTCATTCCACTGTTCGGGTACGTCGTCTTCGTAGTAAATGGCCTCAACCGGGCACACCGGCTCGCAGGCACCACAGTCGACGCACTCGTCCGGATGGATGTACAGCATGCGTGCGCCCTCGTAGATGCAATCGACAGGGCACTCTTCGATGCATGCCTTGTCTTTGAGGTCGACGCAGGGTTCGGCGATCGTGTACGTCACTAACTTCTCCTCAAGTCCTCTCGAACTACCTAGCGTGGGTCTCCCTGCTAGACAGGGCTCAACTGGGGGCGGCGAGCAGCCTGAACAAGTATCCCTGCCGACTGGTGGACGCGTGTATCAGTGTGCCCTAACTTCAGTGTGCCCCAACCGCCGCATCCGCGTCACCCAGGTTAGGGGTTCCGCGCGCAGTTGCTGATACTAAACGCTGCACGTACCAGCCGCCCAGCACCATGCGACAGTGCACGCAGGTGCAGTGCAACTAGTTGCATATCAATCCCTGTCCTGTCTACCCTTCGTCCGTGGCCCTTCCGCACGCGATCCTGGTCGCCCTATGCGAACAGTCGGGGTCGGGATACGAGTTGGCCCGCCGCTTCGACCGGTCGATCGGCTATTTCTGGGCCGCGACCCACCAACAGATCTACCGAACACTGCGCGCGATGGAGGATGACCGCTGGGTGCAGGGCACCGCGGTGGCCCAACAGGGCCGACCCGACAAAAAGGTCTACGCGGTTTCCGTGGATGGGCGCGACGAACTCGCGCGATGGATCGCCGCTCCTCTGGTGGGTCGGGGCAGTTCGGTGGCCGATAGTCGAACCCGCGACCTCGCGGTGAAGATTCGCGGCGCCGCACACGGCGATATCGACGCGTTGCGCACCCAGGTTGTTTCACTGCGCTCCGAGCGCGCCGAACTCCTGGATATCTACCGAGGATTCGAGAAAAGTCAGTTCCCGGATCCGGGCGCCGTGACCGGCGCCGCCCGGCACCAGCACCTGGTACTGCGTGGCGGTATCCGCGCCGAGGAGAGCGCCATCGAATGGCTCGACGAAGTAGCGGCAGCACTACTCGACGAAGTAGCGACAGCACTGAAGGGACCGAAGTGAACCAAGGCTTGCCTTATCCGAACCTGTTGTCGCCGTTGAATCTTGGCTTCACCACGCTACGCAACCGGGTAGTGATGGGATCGATGCATACCGGCCTCGAAGACCGCGCGCGTGACATCGATCGGCTCGCCGAATACTTCGCCGAGCGCGCCCGTGGGGGCGTCGGACTGATCATCACCGGCGGCTATGCGCCCAACCGCACGGGCTGGCTGCTGCCTTTCGCAGCTCAGATGACCTCAGCCGCCGACGCCCGCAGACACCGCCGGATCACCGGTGGTGTCCATGACGCCGGCGGCAAGATCCTGCTCCAGATCCTGCATGCGGGACGCTACGCGTTCCACCCGTTCTCGGTCAGCGCCTCGTCGATCAAGGCCCCCACCAACCCCTTTCGGCCACGCGCGCTACGCGACGTGGACGGAACGATCGACGACTTCGCCCGTAGCTCAGTCCTGGCCCGGGATGCGGGCTACGACGGCGTGGAGATCATGGGCAGCGAAGGCTACCTGCTCAACCAGTTCCTGGCGCCGCGCACCAACAAACGCACCGACGCCTGGGGTGGCACACCGGAGAAACGCCGCCGGATGCCCGTCGAGATCGTCCGTCGCACCCGCGCAGCCGTCGGCCCCGACTTCATCATCTGCTACCGGCTGTCGATGGCCGATTACGTCGAGGATGGCCAAAGCTGGGACGAAATCGTCGCGCTGGCAACCGAAATCGAAGAAGCCGGGGCAACGATCATCAACACCGGGATCGGCTGGCACGAGTCGCGGATCCCGACCATCGTGACCTCGGTGCCCAACAGCGCGTTTGTGGACATCAGCAACGCGGTCGCGGAATACGTCAGCATCCCCGTGATGGCGTCCAACCGGATCAACATGCCGCAGACCGCTGAGCAGATCCTCGTCGACACCGACGTCAGCTTGATCTCGATGGCCCGGCCACTGCTGGCCGACCCGGACTGGGTCCACAAGGCGAACGCCGACGCCGCCGACGAGATCAACACGTGCATCTCGTGCAACCAGGCCTGCCTGGACCAGGCGTTCGCACACAAGACAGTGTCCTGCCTGCTCAATCCACGCGCCGGCCACGAGACGAAACTGACGCTCGGCCCGACCCGACACACCAAACGCGTCGCCGTCGTCGGTGCCGGACCCGCCGGGTTGGCCACCGCCGTCACCGCCGCCCAGCGCGGACACCACGTCACCCTGTTCGAGTCCCGATCGCAGATCGGCGGCCAATTCGATTTGGCCCGAAGAATCCCCGGTAAGGAAGAGTTCAGCGAGACGATCCGCTACTTCACCCGTATGCTCGAAAAGCACGGCGTCGATGTTCGACTGGGTACCCGTGCCGACGTCAAGACGCTGCGCGGCTACGACGAGGTCGTGCTCGCCACCGGTGTCGAACCCCGGATGCCCGATATTCCCGGCATCGACCACCCGATGGTGCTTTCCTACGCCGAGGCGATCGCCGGCCGGCCCATCGGGAAATCCGTCGCGATAGTCGGAGCCGGCGGCATCGGCTTCGACGTCGGCGAGTTCCTGACCACCGACAATTCCCCCACGCTCAACCTCAAGGAGTGGCGGGCCGAGTGGGGTGCGTTGAATCCACACGAAGCCCCCCAAGATGTTCGGGGTGCGTTGACGACACCGGTGCCCGCACCCGCCACGCGGGAGGTCTTTCTCCTGCAGCGAACGAAGGGAGCCCAGGGCCGCAAGCTGGGCAAGACCACCGGCTGGGTACATCGGGCGTCGTTGCGGGCCAAGGGCGTTCACCAGCTCTCCGGGGTGAACTACGAACGCATCGACGACCGCGGGCTGCACATCAGTTTCGGGTCGGACCACTCCGAGTCGCGGTTGCTTGAGGTCGACAATGTGGTGATCTGCGCGGGCCAGGAGTCGGTGCGCGACCTTGAGGATGGCCTTCTGGCACACGGGATCACCCCGCGAATCATCGGCGGTGCCGAGGTTGCGGCCGAGTTGGATGCCAAGCGCGCCATTCGCCAGGGCACTGAGTTGGCCGCGCAAATCTAGGGCCTGCTCGAGGGACGGATCTCAGGGTACGGGATCTCAGGGTACGGGATCTCAGGGTACGGGATTCAGTCCCGTTGGCCAGAGCCAACTTTCAGAACACCGGCGTCCAGCGAATTCACAGCTGAGGTGGAGGCAATTCACAGCTTGCGTCGATACCCTCAGAAAATTCGGGAGGCGATCCACGCAACTCGGAGAATCTCATAACTCCACATCTGGCCAATACTCAACCCAAGCTCGTCGCCGCGTGCTAAAGCTGAGCTAACGGGCTGTTCCTTAGTTCTACGCCCTACCGGGCACCAAGGGGTTCGCGATGGACGGCGCAAGGTACATCGGTTGGGCCGGGTCCTTGGCGGTGGCGCTGGGTGTCGCCGGTGTCGGCGCTACTCCTCCCGTGGTCGCCTGGGCTGAAACCAGTTCTGGATCGGATACCGCGAAGCCTACGTCCCCGGATTCCTCCGACCAATCTCCATCAGGTGACGGCTCATCGACTGGCGCCGCGTCCGCCACTGGTCCCGAAGCCCCTTCCGTCAGCAGCACCGGCGCGGATTCCGAACCGGCAGATTCCGAACCGACGGCGGATTCCGAACCGGACGATGAACCTGGCTCGGCCGGGTCGGTGGCCGGCGTCGGCGACGAGGTTGCCGATGCCGAGATGGCTGGTGTCACCTCCGAGGTTGCCGATGCCGAAATGGCTGACGTCGGCACCGATGAAGTCGCATCCGGACCTCCCGCGGACGACACCATCGGACCTGCTGCTCCGAACGCTGAGACACCCCACGGCGGCGAGAGGACCGGTCACAGGGACGTGGCGAGAGGCCGGGCCGAGGAGGCTGCGGTGTCGAGTGCCGCGTTCGGTGGCATGCAGGCCGATCAGAACCCCTCTTCGTTCCTGGCGGAACAGGTGGCTGCGAACAGGGCGGATGAAGACCCCGAAGCGTCCGACACTGGTGATGGGCTGGCGGCCACCTTGCCGTTGCCGATTTCGGCTACCAGCGGACCAGCACCGGGAGTGGCGAAGCTTCCGAAGACCATGCCCAGCGAGACCATGCCCAGCGTTGACCCCCAGGTCGCCGCGGTGGGGTTGGCACCTTATCTGCCTCCCAGCACCCCGAGCGTTCCGCCACCCTCCCCGGCGCCGTTGGCCGTGTTGGCCTGGAGCCGCCGCGACGCCGAAAAACCGTTGTTGAACCTCAGCGTCGACAGCAGTGCGCAGGCCAGCGCGGTAGCCACTGCGCCGATTACATCGGGCCCGGCGTCGACAGCTGCGAGGGTGACGGCAGCCAGCGAACAGGCGTCGATCTTCACCGACATCCAGAATTGGTTCCAGCAGACCTTCTTCGCCGCCTCACCCACCTACGTTCCCCACGCGGTGTCGCTGAGCATCCAAGCCGGTGCGAGCAGCCAGGCCTTCGAGTTGGGCGCCGAGGACGCCGACACTGACACGCTGACCTACTCCCTCACTGGCGCCAGTACCGGAACCGGCGCCGGCACATTGAACATCACCGGCGAGTCGGCCACCTACACCCCACCGGCCGGCTGGGACGGCGCCACTGCTTACGCCGACACCTTCACCGTCACCGCTTCCGATGACGACGGCGGCTTCCACATCCACGGGTTCGTGGGCCTGATCCACATGATGACCTTCGGCCTGATCGGCGACTCCGGTCATAGCGCAACCAGCACGGTGACCGTCAGTGTGCTCGGCGTGCCCACATCACCGCAGCCACCCACACCCACACCCGCACCCGAACCTCAGCCCCCGGCGCCCCAACCCGAACCACCCGCACCCGAACCACCCGCACCCGCACCCCAACCACCTGCGCCCCAACCCGAACCTCAG
>Ga0210003_1000501_pt1 | contig 35012 bp, 56 predicted proteins | sample LantaG_FD_182804 | JGI IMG/M metagenome (GOLD analysis project Ga0210003, IMG submission 182804) | Deep subsurface microbial communities from Baltic Sea to uncover new lineages of life (NeLLi) - Landsort_02402 metaG (SPAdes) (version 2) | ecosystem: Environmental > Aquatic > Marine > Oceanic >...
GTTGTACTTTAGCAACTAATCTAACATCATGATCGGTAACTGTTCCACCACTATCAGGCATATCAAATAACTCATAATGATATCCTCCTCCACCTGTCCCTGATGTTCCAGATGTTCCATCTATTCCTGATGTTCCTGAACTACCAAAAAATGTTCCATCTAAACCTGATGTTCCTGAACTTCCTGATGTCCCTGAACTACCTGATGTACCTGAACTACCTGATGTACCTGAACTACCAAAAAATGTCCCATCTAAACCTGATGTTCCTGAACTTCCTGATGTACCTGAACTTCCTGATGTACCTGAACTACCTGATGTACCTGAACTACCTGATGTACCTGAACTACCAAAAAATGTTCCATCTAAACCTGATGTCCCTGAACTACCTGATGTCCCTGAACTACCTGATGTCCCTGAACTACCTGATGTACCTGAACTACCTGATGTACCTGAACTACCTGATGTACCTGAACTACCTGATGTTCCTGAACTACCTGATGTTCCTGAACTACCTGATGTTCCTGAACTACCAAAAAATGTTCCATCTAAACCTGATGTCCCTGAACTACCTGATGTCCCTGAACTACCTGATGTCCCTGAACTACCTGATGTCCCTGAACTACCTGATGTCCCTGAACTACCTGATGTACCTGAACTACCAAAAAATGTTCCATCTAAACCTGATGTTCCTGAACTTCCTGATGTCCCTGAACTACCTGATGTCCCTGAACTACCAAAAAATGTTCCATCTAAACCTGATGTTCCTGAACTACCTGATGTCCCTGAACTACCTGATGTCCCTGAACTACCTGATGTCCCTGAACTACCTGATGTACCTGAACTACCTGATGTACCTAATTCACCATCTATTCCTGATGTTCCTGAACTTCCTGATGTCCCTGAACTACCTGATGTACCTGAACTACCAAAAAATGTTCCATCTAAACCTGATGTTCCTGAACTACCTGATGTTCCTGAACTACCTGATGTCCCTGAACTACCTGATGTCCCTGAACTACCTGATGTACCTGAACTACCTGATGTACCTGAACTACCAAAAAATGTTCCATCTAACCCTGATGTACCATCTATTCCTGATGTTCCTGAACTACCTGATGTTCCTGAACTACCAAAAAATGTTCCATCTAAACCTGATGTTCCTGAACTACCTGATGTACCTGAACTACCTGAACTACCTGATGTACCTGAACTACCTGATGTACCTAATTCACCATCTATTCCTGATGTTCCTGAACTACCTGATGTACCTAATTCACCATCTATTCCTGAACTACCTGATGTACCTGAACTACCAAAAAATGTTCCATCTAAACCTGAACTTCCTGAACTTCCTGAACTTCCTGAACTACCTGATGTTCCATCTGTTCCTGATGTTCCACCTGACCCAAATTCAAATTTACCATTTATCCAAAACCCATTTCTAAAAACTAATACATCTCCTTCTGAAACTTCAGCTAAACCTAAAAATTGACTATTAAAATTTCGATTATTCATTTAATATATTAAAGTTTAATATTTATTTATACTTATATATAAAAAAACATTAAACAAAAATATCATGCAAGATTATGATATAATATATTACTATAAATTATATTTATTTACACTTATCAGATAACCAATATCTTGATCATCTTCAAGCTCAATCGGAGAGTATTGTGCTAAATTATTATTTTTAATTATTTCTTCTTTGATGATTTCAAAGAAAGGGTTTATTTGTAACTTTTTGTAAAAATCTTTAATATGAGCAACTATTGGGTATAATTTTATCATAAAATTTAAATTGCATTCTCTAGTTGCTCTAATCATATTTTTACCATGCATTTCATGATCACCTGATATTCCACCAATATAATAATAAAAATTACCATGTTCATTATTATTCATTGATCCTCTTTTCACGTAAGTAGTCATACCATAACACCCACCATATCTTACACTTATAAATGGATTAAATTTATTTGATTTATATGGATGATAACCACTTGGTCTTTTAAAATCTTTTGTATTATTTAAGAAATCTATATTACTTTGAAAAATATATTCAACCCATATATCTCTATTAATACCATTATTACTTAATTTAGATTTAGATGGTGAAATTTTTTTAACTAATTCAGTAGATATATAAAGACGATTCTTACCTCTTAGAAAAAAAGGTTGTTGTTTTATTTTATCATTTTTAAGATTTTTAAAATCTGTCATTTAACTATAATTATAAACTGTACTGGATCTGTTGTATCATCTACTGAGTATTCAACTTTATTTCTCCAAGATTTTTTAGATATCCAACTATCTAAATCTCTGTATGGACGATTCATAGTAAAATCTTCTTCAGTAAATTCTTTCTTACTTACAAATTTAATAACTTTATTGTTAATAACCTTAATTTTTTCGCTTTTTTTTGATTTATAAAAATCTTTAAAGTCTTTTTTTATCTTAGATAATGTAGGTAAACTCTTAACACTTACATTTTGAATAACTTTATTTATAAATGACATTGCTTTATATTTTGCAATACTTCTAAAATAACCTCCAGTTATCTTAAACTCACCTGTCACATAACTTCGTCTTGTATCAATATCTAAAAAACCATATCTTAATATACCTTCATCCTTTACACCAAAGAAAAATGCTAATTTATTTGATTTAATATTTTTTAAAGTTTCATATGATGATACTAATGATTTTTTATATTTAAATATCTCAATATAATCATCTACCCCTTTAATTGTTTCAGTAGAGAAAAAGAAATGATAATTATATAATTCAGTATAATTATCATTTGTGATAAAATGATAATCGTGGTTTGATATTACTTGTAAAAACATTAAAAATGAATGTTTTCCAGATAATGTTACACTTTCATTTATATTATATTTGTTAAATTCCGTTATCATATGTTATATTTTTTTACTGTTGTACCATTTTGTAAGTCGTAAATTTCTTTATCATCTTCATATTTCTTTATATCTTCTTCGGTTACTTCAACATCACCCATATATTCATGTTCATTTTCTGCGTATAAAGTATTACCTGCTGTGTAATCATATTTCATCCAAGTCCAAAGTTCACCATCATATTCAATATATAAATTTTTAGAATATAAATTTTTAGATAAATAAGAATATGTTTTTATTCTATGAAATGGCATTCCTATTTTATATAAACTATATAAAAAATATCCATCAGTTTTAACTGTCCAAAATTTCTTATTATTACTTTCAAATATTTTGAATTCTGTTATCATATATTATATTTTTTTGAGTCCATTTCTATTATCCAATCTTCTGGAATAGTTTCTAATAAAATATTATCAGGTATATATCCCAATAATTCATCTAACACAGTATAATCATCATATTCAAAACCTAACTTTAAATCTTTTATTACAATATCAACTATTAATTCTTTATTTGTAGCTGTATACTTTTTCCAATCTTCTTCTGGTAAAGATCCAATCAAAAGATGACGAGATATTTCCATTAGAATATTTTTTAAATTCTCAAAATTATTATTTTCAAAATCCTCTATTAATTTATTTATAACAAAATCACAATTTTGCCGATTATTTTCAAATATTTTAAAATTTGTTATCATATGTTATATTTTTTTGAATCATTTTTTATTTTATATTCATCAATATCATCTTTTGTTATTTCTAATTCCCCCATATACTCATAATCATTATTATCAAATAACTCTCTCTTATACTGTTCACAATATGACCAATCATAGTTAGAATCAAAAAATTTAGAATAATATGTTTCTTTAGTTGGTTCATATCTTCCAATATAAATATAATCATTATTTTTTCTTAGATTATCATCTATTACTTTAAATACCCAATCATTTATCAATTTATCATTCATTCCAATTTTAAACAATCTAATTGGTAATAAATCATCATTTATTAAAATCTTCCAAAATTTAGAGTTTAGATAATTTAATTTATTATTTTCAAATATATTAAACTCCGTTATCATATGTTATATTTTTCAATAGTTTTTTTATAATTATAATTTTTTATCCATTTTTCAATATCTGGTATAGTATCATTATAATTATCTAATTTTAACTTAACATCATTTGTTGGTGTTAAATATGGTAATCCTATTTGTTTTATTGTTTTTTTATTAACATAAATTAAAAAAAATATATTTTTATCTGATCCATTATAAAAAAATATTTTAATACCTAATTTTTTAATGTGATTATAATCTCTCTCTACATCATCTTTATTTACCACTAATGCATACCATCGTTTTTCATCATCTAAATTCTCAAATATTTTAAATTTCGTTATCATTAAATTGCTCAAATGTTTTTATATGTTTTCTTTCACCCATTAATTGATTAGGTATATCATTTACAGTATCTTTATTAAAATTATTATTCTTAACTTGTAACTTAAATTTATCATATAAAATTTTAGCAACTTTATTTAAATCTAAATCATTAAGAGTAGCCCTATCAACATAATTTCGTATATCTGCCATGATTTCATCTTCCTGAGTAAATATGGAATTATTAAATTCTTCTACTTGTTCCTCACTAAAATTTTTATTATCCTTAGCTATTAATTCTTTAATCTTATCTTGAACTATATCAAAATACCTTCCGACTACATTATCATTTTTATTTAGCATAATACTATTTATTTTTATATTTAGTATATATAAAAAATTAAACTTATTAATTTGTAACCCATATAATTTTTTATGGAGAAAACAATAAAAAATAAATACTTTGAATTTACTAGTGGTTGGTGTAACCCAAGTTTAGTATATCATGTCGCTGGTTACCACGATCCAAAACCAATGTTACAAATATATCTTTTTTGGGGTAAATTATTCATATATCTACCTTGGTATCATTATGAAAAAGTAGAAAGAAAACGAACATTAAAAGAACAACGATGTGATAAAATTAAAAGTTTATCTGATCCCAATTATAAATATAAAAAAAGATATAAAAAAATGAAATATTATGATTGTGAATCACCAAGTTATGGGGTCTATTATTATATGAAACAAATAGGAATCCATTGGGGTAAAAAAACTAAATTATATGATACACCATGGGCATTTGATTGGGTAAGAACAAGTTCTATGATGAAAGATGGAACTTGGGAACATGAAATAAAAGGAGATAGAAAAGAATTTTGGGATGATAATAAATGGGGAGATAAAAGATTTCAAGAAACACATCCATATAAATATATCAAAAACGATGGAACAGTACAAGAAACCACAGCAACAATAAGAGTAGACGAAAGAGAATGGAGATTAAGATATTTTAAATGGTTTAAATTAATTAGAACAGTTAGAAGAAGTATTGATGTTAAATTTAAAGATCAACTTGGTGAAAGAGTTGGATCATATAAAGGTGGTACAACTGGTACAGGTCACGATATGTTAAAAGGTGAAACCCCTTATCAAACTTTAAAAAGAATGGAAAAAAATATAAGATTTAGATAATGATAACAAATAATTGTGTAGAATGTATGTATTCTGAAAATACAGAATGTACTTTATATATAACTGGTTTGGTGCATAATGAAACAGAATATTGTAAATGTAATCATGAAAATAGTCCTCATTATGGGGAATTAGTTAATGATTATACCACATGTCGATTGTTCGAAGATTACAATAAACATATTTTAAAAAAAGATAGAAAAGAAAAAATTAATAATCTTAAAAATAAATAAAAACTTTCTATATTGGTGTGCTATTACGCCAAAGACATTCATTTCTTTTTTGGATAGAATATGTTGATACATGTATTATTAGTACAACATCTCTCTATTTATCACATACTACATCAAAAAATACTATTACCATACTTTTCATATCGCCATAGTGTAGAGTTTTAGTCACTCATTATAAGATGGCTGCCTCCAAGCCAACTTTCCAATAATCAAAGAAAGTTTTTATTTTATACAAATATAAATATTTTTTATTAATATATAATATTTATATGAAATATATTAAATCACTATTAGAATTTGCAAGAATAGCAAATGTGGCAACAACTAGAAACCCATATTTTAAAGAAATTTTAAATAAATATACGACATTTGATAAAGATGAAGAATTAATTAGTAATGTGTATATTGAGGATTTAAGTATAAACCTTAAAAAAAATATTGAAATTGGTTGGTATAATACAGATGAACATTCAATTATAAATAAAATAACAGGAAGAACACAAATTAGCTCTGTTTCAGAATTTAATGATATAATAGAAAATTCAATAAAATCAATTATACCTAGTGAAGTAGGTAAAAAAATTGCCTATTCTGGTAGGTATGCATTATATTTAAAAAATAGAAATTTTTATATAATAATGTATATATATACAGAAGATGAAAAAAAATCGTTATTCAATAACGATTCTAAAATTTATATTATCACAATAAATAAAACTACACCAAATAAATGTAGAAGAATAATAAACATTGATGATAAATAATTTGTTTAATTAAAAAATTATCCCTATATTTGTACTATGAAAAACGATGAAACATTATTGAAAGAAAAAGTAGCTCAAATAGTTGCAACTATTGAACCACGTGATGATAATAAGGGTTTTTGTTATTTTGAAAAAATGATGGAAGAAATATACAAAAATGATCCAGAACTTCCCATCATAAAAGAAAAAATGGATAATCTTATTACATTACTTAATAATGAGAGTTCTAAAAATGATGAAGAATTCAAAAAATTCGAATCACTTGATTTTGAAGATGAAATTTGGTATATGATTTAAAATATAACTATCATGGCAAAAGAAAAGAAAATGTTAATATCAGATCTGATATTAAAACTCGAAAAACTTAAAGAAGAACACGGTGATATACCTTGTGTACACTCAGAAGGTGATGATTATTGGGGATCTGTTGAAAGTCATTTAACTGAAGGATATAATATAAGTGTTGGTAATGCTCAACCTGAAGGTCCTAAATCAGGTAAAAGTGAATTATGTGTAATATTTGGTAAATAATAAAAAATATGAATTGGAATTTTATAATCTTTGTTTTTGTTTTATCGCTTATATTATTTTTCGAATATTATGTAATAATCGCAATAGTGTTCATGGAATTCATTTTGAGATTATTCGGTAAAAGTTTTGATGATGAACCTAAAAAACCAAAAAGTGAAAATTAATAGTAATATTTTTTTAGGTTTTAACTTCATATTAGTCGTAATTGCGATAGTGTGTGCGTTATGTAATATACCTTTCAATCCATTAGGATATATTGTTTTTGGGTTAGGGGTAACATCATTTATAATATTTCTTTTACTTTTAATAAATAAAAAATAAAATAAGTTATGAAAATTGATATCCGTTACTTTATTTGGTTTAATAGTATAGTATTTATACTTGCCATAATTGGAATATTTGCGAGTCTTGATCCACGTACTGTTGTAATCATCACATTAATATTAATATTAATATCCTGTGTTAGTGCGCTTATACTTAAATCAAAAAACAAATTAAAACAATGAAAAATATTACTGTATATTTCGTTGGGTTTCAGATTGGATTATCATTATTTTCATTAATTGCTATGTTATGTGGTGTTCCTTCTACACCAACTGTTTTTATTGTTATTGGATTATCAATAATAGCATTTTTTACTTTTATTGTACTTAAACTTAAAAACAAATGAAATTAAGAAAAATTTATTCTGAAATAAATTGGATTTAAACAAAATTATTATTTAATCATATATAAAAAAAAAGAAATTATATATGATTGAAATAGGAGATAAAAAAATTTACTTTCCACTTAAATATATTCCAAAAAAATATCAACTTGACGCACTTGATTTTATCAAAAAATCAATACTAACTGGGAATAAATTCATTTTAAATGAATTGGCTACTGGTGTGGGTAAGTCATATTTGGTAATTTTATTTTCAAATTGGTATAGAAATTTTGTTAATACTGATAATAATGTAAAAATAGATATTATTACAAATTCAAAGGTACTTCAGGAGCAGTATTTAAAAGATTTTGATTTTATAAAAAATTATAAAGGTAAATCTAATTATTATTGTGATGTATATCAAACCGATTGCTCTACTGGTAAAGATCTTTGTGGTATATTAAAGAATAATTGTAATTCATGTCCTTATGACCAAGCAAGAAATTCGTGGATTTCGAGTGAAATGGGGTTAACAAATTTTCACTTATTTAATACTTTATCAATTTTTCAACCTGAAACATTAAAAAGTAGAGGAGGTAATGTGTTAATTATAGATGAGTGTCAATCTTACGAATCTGTATTTTCTAGTTATTTAGACACTAAAATTAGTGCAAATATATTAAAAAAATGTGGATTAACATTAAAAGAAATCGATAATTTTGATAATAAATTTATATCTAAAATAAAAGATATAAATAAATATTTAGAATTCATAGAAAGAAAACTTGAACCAACATTACAAGAAAAAAAAGATTTTTTTGAAAATAAAATAAAAACATCATCTACAACTAAAAATAAAAAAGAATTTACAAAATATTTACAAAATATAAATAGTAAATTACTTTCCTTTAAATATCTATTTGAGTCATATAAAAAAGATCCTTCTAATATCGCTCTTGATGTTATCATTAATAAAAAAGAAAAAATGTATTCAGGTGTAGAACTTATCTCCCAACATATATTTATATATGAATTTTTAAATGAATATGTGTGGAAACATTATGACCATGTTATATTTATGTCAGCCACAATATTAGATAAAAAATTATTTAGTTTTATCAATGGGTTAGATGATAACATAACAACATATAATAATGTCCCTTCACCTTTCAAAATAAAAAATAGACCGTTATATTATCTTAAAATAGGTAAAATGAATTATAGTAGTAAAGAAGAAACATTTAAAAAACAATTAATTTGGATTAAAAAAATACTACTAAAATATAAAAACCAAAAAGGTATTATTCACACAACAAACTATGAGATTGCTGGTTGGTTAAGAGATGGGTTGATGAATGAAAGATTAATATTTCATGATATTGAAAATAGAAATGAAATGTTAGATAAACATATTGGTAGCACTGAACCAACAGTGCTAGTTAGCCCTTCTATGATGGAAGGTATATCATTAGATGAAGATTTAGCAAGATTTCAAATATTACTTAAAATAAACTATCCAAATCTATCATCAAATAAAATAAAAGCGAGAAAAAAAGCAAAACCAGAATGGTATTCATGGTCAGCTGTTATTAACACAATACAAGCAACAGGGCGTGGTGTAAGAGGTGATAATGATTATTGTGATACATTTATATTAGATTCTAATTTTTCTGACTTATTAAAATATAACTCACAAATGATACCAAAATACTTTACAGATGCAATAAAAACTTTAAAAGTATGAAATTCTGTGTCTTCCATAAATACAAAAATATAGGAGAACAAAGTTCTAGAACGGTGGGTATTGAAAGTATTCCTATATCAAGAACAATTTTTAAGTGTAAAAAATGTGGAAATATAAAATATATTTATAACTTTGTTGGTGTTGATGGTGACAATATTAATAATTGGTCTCCAGTAATAGATTTATCTGATACATTATCAGAAGCACGAAAAAAAAAGTTAAAAAGATTAAAAAATAAAAATGGATAGATGTTATTGGAAAGTAAATATAAAAAATATTAAATATTTACCAAAAGATAAATTTAATAAAAATCAAATAGAAATTTACCCTAATTATGTAAGTATATGTGGAAATATTTATGTTTCATATGGTGAAATGCCATCTGCTTGGATGGAATATTGTAAAAGTTCAATTAAATGGTATTCCATAAATGGATATAAATATATGGGTGAAATTAAATCCCCTAATCAAATAAGAAAAGAAAAGTTAAATAATTTATTAAAATGAATTATATTGGAACATATTGGAAAATAAAAATAAGAAATGTGAATTATCTACCTGATTCTATATTCCATAAGTCGTATAAACATCTGTTATTTAATCTTAAAAAACATTGTGTTGACGATTACATTTATATTTCATTAACATATGAAAAATATGGTGGGTGGAAGGAATATAATAAACATTCTGTTGATTGGTTTCATGATTATAAATATGAATACATGGGAGAATTTAAATCCCCGAAACAAATTAGAAAAGAAAAGTTAAATAAAATAATTAATATATAGATAAAATATATTTTTTATTTATGAATGAAGGTGTTATAAGAAGTCCAAAGTGGATGAGAAATTTTGTTGATTTTGAAGTTAATACTGGTGATGATATTAAAGGTGAACCATCTAAAAAGAAACAAAAAAAGATAGATGCTGAAAAAGAAAGATTAAAAAAAGAGAAAGAGACAAGAGACGAAGAAGAGAGAGAAGCGAGAAGAGAACGTCAAGAAAAAAGACAACAACAACAAAAACAACAACAAGATGCTGAATTTGAAAAGTTATTCAATATAGTTTTATCATATATTGTAGGTAATTATAAAGATTGTTATATTTATGTAGAAATTAATCACCAATTAACAGTAGAAAAAAATGATTTAACATCCACATTGTATAAAGAATTAGAATTTAAAGTAATATTAGATGACTCTGAAACAATCCCTAAATTTAAAGTATATATAAAAGCAAATGATAAAATATATAATTACATAGCTAAAGGATTACTTTATACTAAACATATATCTTTTTTTAGATCCACTATTTATGATTTTTATAGATTAGGTTATGCTAAAAAGAAACCATCAGGATCATCTAATTCTAAATATAAATCAAGTTCTTATAATTCTAATTCAAGAACAAAATCCAAAGAAGAATTAGAAAGAGAAAATAAAGAACGAAGATATAATTCCTTAAAAGATGTCCTTAGTGGTTTTAATAGAGAACTAAATAAATTAAAAACATCAGGAGCAAAACAATCTGATATTGATATTGTACTATCTCAAATAAAAAATGCTAAAGATAAATTGAACAATATGAACAAAAAATTTCATTTTGAATCTATTTATTACTTCAAACATATGAAAAGTATTTTTTCTTAACTATTTAATACCCAATAAATTAAAACTTAAAAACAACTTTTTACTAACATTATCATATATCTATTATGATAAAATATAAATTTGGTGATATCAGCTGTGAATTAGATTTTAATAAATTCCTTAAGATAATAATAAAGAATAAAATTAAATACAAAAGTGATTTTAAATATTTTTCTGAATTATATGAATTAATTGAAAAAGATATTAATGATATATCACATATAATATTTGATAATTATGAATATATCCTTGAAAATGGAGTGCTTCATAATTTATATGGTCCAGCATTAATAAAATATAATAATGAACATGATTTTTATAACGGGATATCTAATTGGTTTTATATAGATGGTAAATTAATATATGATGACGTTAGATATGTTAAAAGAGGATGTAGAAACATTAATTCCTTTAAAGATAATGAAATATTCTTTTTTGAAGAATTATCAAATAAAAAAAGTGGGAGAGATCCAATTACTAAAAAGTTTTATAGAAGAACTGAAGGTATAGACTATATAAAAACGATTATCAATTTAGATGATAGAATAATGGTAGATCAAAGAAAGATAAAATTAAAAAAATTAAAAAAATTAAATGAAAAATAAATTATGATTAAAGATAAAACATATGATATTTATGGTGAAGAAAAAAGAATACCTCCATTAAGAACATTAAAAGAATATAATGATGAATATATCACAGACATTTATATGTTATTACACAAACATTCAGTATTATATAATTGTAATCCATGTCTTGTGCTTGGGTTAGAAATTAGATTCCTTATAGAAGAAACCTCTATATTTATTGATAATGTTGTATATGACAACTATATTGGAAATGGTAATATGGTGGAAATTGGAACACTATCTTTATTTAATGTGTATTATGATAATAGATTAAAAAATAATCAGGTGATAATTGGTGATAATAAATCAGAACTGTCTCAATATATCAGAACTAAACATAGAAAACAAAAATTAAAAAAATTAAATGATTAAAAACACGATAGAAAAAATCTGTATTTATTATTTTTAATTCTGGTTGTTAAATGTATAAATAACAAAAAATATAAAAATATATTAACATTAAACAAATACATCAGAACATAACAATTTTTATATATAAAATAAAAAAAATATGATATTAGATAAAACAGTTTCAATAAAATTAACATCTATTCTTATAAATAAATATAATTATAATGGTGAATCAGGTGATATAATTGATATTAATGTTTCAAAATTACCAAAAAATAGTACAAAATTACTTAATGTTAAATGTGATATATGTGGTAATGAGAGACTATTAGAATATAGATTATATATGAAAAATTATAATAAATATAATTTATATACTTGTTATGGTTGTAGTAGAATTAAATATAAAAAAACATCACTAAAAAATTATGGGGTCGAAAACCCTATGCAGAATGAAGATATAAAGAAAAAATTTAAAACTAAAATGAATGATAAGTATGGTGGTATGACATTAGAATCAAATGAATTAGGTGATAAAGTTAAACAAACAAATCTAAAAATATACGGTGTCGAAAATGCTATGCAAAATATAGATATACAAAATAAAATGTTAAAAACTAAAAAAGAAATATATGGTGAAAATTTTGAATTAATAACAGATAAAATACAAAATACAAAATTAAATAAATATAGTGATATAAATTATGTCAATACAAAAAAAATAAAATTGACAAATCAAAAAAAATATAATTGTGATTATCCATTACAAAATGATAATGTTTATAATAAAACAATTGATACTATGTTTGATAAATATGGTGGTCACCCTATGCAAAATGATATAATTAAAGAAAAACAAATAAAATCTAATATTATAACTACTTTTAATAATATTAAAGAAAAATATCAAAATATAAAATTTATATCTAAAGAAAACGAAATTTATACAATTATGTGTGATGTTTGCAATAAAACATATGATATAAGCTTTAATCTATTTCACCTTAGAAAAATGAACGATATTACATTATGTTGTAATTGTAATGATCCAAAAAATAATAATGTTTCTGAATTTGAAAATAAAGTGTGTTCATTTTTAGATGAATATAATATTAATTACATTAAAAATAATAGAAAAATATTAAATGGTAAAGAATTAGATATATTTATACCAGATTTAAATATTGCTATTGAATGTAATGGGTTATATTGGCACTCTGAATTATATAAAGAAAAAAATTACCACAAAAATAAATTAGAAAATTGTAAAAAATTAAATATAGAATTATTAAACATATGGGAAGATGATTGGGTATTAAGAAAAGAAATAATAAAATCTATGTTATTAAATAAATTAAATAAAATATCAAATAAAATTTATGCTAGGAAATGTACTATTAAAAAATTAACTGATAATAAAATTATTAAAGATTTTTTAAATAAAAATCATATACAAGGTTTTGTTAAATCATCAACTAAAATAGGTTTATTTTATAATGATGAATTAGTTAGTTTAATGACATTTGGTAATAGAAAAACAAATGGGAATAAAGAATTTGAATTAATACGATTTTGTAATAAAATAAATACAAATGTTATAGGTGGTGGTGGTAAATTATTTAAATTTTTTATTAAAAACAATAAAAATATTAATATTATAAGTTATTCTGATAACTCCTTTTTTACTGGTAAAATATATAAAAAATTAGGATTTAGTTATTTAAATGACACAGCATTAAATTATTATTGGATAGTTAATAATAATAGAGAACACCGATTTAAATACAATAAGAAAAAATTGGTATTAGAAGGAAATGATCCAAATAAATCTGAATATGAAATAATGACAGAAAAAGGATACTATAGATTATGGTCATGTGGTATGAAAAAATGGGAATTTAAAAATAACAGATAAAATAATATGGTTAAAAAAACAATAGAGGAACAATATAAAAAATTATCACCAAAAGAACACATTTTAAAAAGACCAAGTATGTATATAGGCAATACCTATACTGAACCAATTAAAATGTTTATTTTTGAAAATATAAATGAAATAAAAAGGAATAAATTTATAAATAAGGTTGTTGATTATAATGCAGGGTTTTGCAAGTTATTTGATGAAGTAATAACTAATGCATCAGACCATTATATTAGAACAAATGGGAAAGTTAAATACATAAAAATTAACGTTACCAAAGATTCAATTACAATTGAAAATGATGGTGATGGGATTCCAATTAAAATACACAAGGAGCACAAAATATATGTTCCTGAACTTATATTTGGTAACTTAATGTCAGGTGAAAACTTTGATGATTCAGATCAACGATTAGTTGGGGGTACACATGGACTTGGTGTAAAATTGACAAACATTTTTTCAAAACGTTTTTTAGTAGAAACTGCTGATGGAAAAAAGAAATACACACAAACATTTACTAATAATATGAATAAAAAAACTAAACCTAAAATGGTTAAGTCAACAAAAAACTATACTAAAATAACATATTATCCAGACTTTGAAAAATTTGAAATGATAGAAATAACAGATGAAATTCAATCATTATTTCTTAAAAGAGCAATTGATATAGCGGCTTATAGCCCTGGTGTTAAAGTTTATTATAATGATAATTTAATACCTATAAAATCATTTAAAGATTATATGAAGATGTTTATTGAAGATGATAATGAATTTTTCTATGAGAAAATTAACGAAAACTGGGAAGTTGGTATATCTAGTTCACCAAATGATATGTTTCAACAAATATCAATGGTTAATGGTATATCAACCCATGTTGGTGGAACACATGTTAATTATATATCAAACCAATTAATTAAATTGTTAGGTGATAAAATTAATACTAAAACATTAACTATTAAACAATCATTAATTAAAAATCATCTATTTCTGTTTCTCAATTGTAGAATACCTAATCCTTCATTTGAAACTCAAACAAAAGAAAATTTAACAACAAAGATGATCACAAGTATCATTAAAAATGTTGATTTGTCTGATATATTTATCAAAAAGATTGCATCATCACAAATTAAAAATGATATTGTTAATTTTGCATCAATGAAAGAATTTCAAGCAGCAAAAAAATCAACTCAAAATGGAAATAAAACTAAATTAAGAATTGCTAAATTAGATGATGCGAATAAAGCAGGTAAAATACCACATAATATGAGGTGTCATTTGCTCTTAACAGAGGGAGATTCCGCAGCTTCTACAGCAAAAAGAGGGTTCTCTATTACTGGAAATGATTACTTTGGTTTATTCCCACTTAAAGGAAAACCACTTAATGTCAGAGATATTACTTTACAAAAAATGAGAGATAATGCTGAAATAACAAATATTATATCAGCACTAGGATTAGAGTTTGGGAAAAAATATACAACAACAAGAACACTTAGATATGGTAAGGTTGTGATTATGAGTGATATGGACCCTGATGGGTCACATATTAAAGGTTTAATTTTAAATTTATTTGATGCATATTGGCCAGAATTACTTGAACTTGATTTCATTTATGAATTTATAACACCTATTGTCAAAGTTAAAAAAGGAACTAAAATCAAATATTTTTATAGACTATCTGAATATAAAAGATGGAAAAACTCAGTTAACACAAGTAGTTACTTCATTAAATATTTTAAAGGTCTTGGAACTATAGAACCAAAAGAAGCTAAATTATTTTTTAAAGATATTTCTAAACATTTAATTAGATTTAATTCATCAAAAATTAAAGAAGAACGAAATTTAATTGATTTGGTATTTAATAAGAAAAGAGTTGAAGATAGAAAAAATTGGTTACTAAATTATAAACCAGGTATTGAACTTGATAAATTTAAAACTAAACAAAATTATAACCTATTCTTTAATAATGAATTTATTGAATTTAGTATGGTTGATAATATTAGATCTATCCCATCAATTGTAGATGGACTTAAACCATCACAAAGAAAAATACTTTATACTCTTTTTAAACGAAAATTTAAAGATGAAGTTAAAGTTGAATTGCTTATGGGTTCTGTGCTTGAGAAGGCAGCGTACCACCATGGTCCAGCTTCTTTAGAATCTACTATCATTGGAATGGCACAAGATTATGTTGGTTCTAACAATATAAACCTATTAGATCCAACGGGAGAATATGGTACAAGGTTACATGGAGGAAAAGATGCTTCAGCGAGTAGATACATATTCACTAAATTATCAGAATTAACAAGAGATATATTCCATGTTGAAGATGATGAAATATTAGAATATCTTATTGATGATGGTTATCAAGTTGAACCAAAATACTATGTGCCAATTATACCTATGGTATTAATTAATGGTAGTGATGGTATTGGAACAGGATGGAGCAGTTATGTTCCACATTTTAATCCAGTTGATATAATTGAATATATTAAAATGAAATTACAAGATAGAAAAAGATTACCAAAACTATCTCCTTGGTTCAAAAATTTCAAAGGTGAAATTATACCAGATGTAGATAAAAATAGGTATATTTCAAGAGGTGTATTTAAAAAATTACCAAATAATAAATTAAATATACTTGAATTGCCTATTTCTATGTGGAATGATAAATATTATACAATACTTGATAAATTAATGGATGAAAAGTATATTAAGGATTATGATAAACATTGTACAGATAATGATGTAAATATCATTATATCTATACATAGTGACATATTTGACACATTAACAGATGATATTATAATTAAGAAGTTTTCACTTGAATCTTATATAAATATGGGTAATATGAATTTATTCAATGAAGATGGAAAAATTCATACATATACAAATCAATATGAAATAATTGAAAATTTTATTGAGCTACGAATTAAATATTACGAACAAAGAAAACTAAACATTTTAAATAAACTTGAAGAACAAAGAGAATTTGTTGTTAATAAAATGAAATTTATTAATTGTGTTTTAAAAAAGGAAATTATTTTTGAAAATAAGACTAAGGTAAATATTATTGCTCAAATAAAAAAAAATGGTATTGATAAACATAAAGATAGTTATGATTATCTTATTAACATATCTTTAATAAGTTTTTCAAAAGAAAAAATAGTAGAATTAAAAGATAGTTTTGATAAATTAAAATTAGAAATTGATAAAGTTGCAGCGATAAGTGAAACTAAAATGTGGACATTAGAACTAAACAATTTGAATAAAAAATTAATTTAAAATATTTATATATATTTTTAATGGCAAGTTTAGAATATTTTATTGAAAATTTTGAAAAAATAAAAGAAGAAGAAAAATTAAAAGAACAACATCATTATGAAAAATTAGAAAAGCAAAGGTTATTTATGCTTAACGAAAAAATTTATCATGATGATATTGGTCTTATATATGACAAATTAACATCAAGAACAACTGGTAGTAATAAAGTTATAACTACAACATCAACAACTTCAATTTAATAATTTTAATACTTCTATTTGATGTTTCTCAATTATTTTAGTCACATCTTCTTTATTAAAAAATCCAGCCTCTATTGTTTCATTTTTTAAAAAGTTACTCAATATCATATCATTAAATAATCTAACATTAATATCCCTTTTTTGATGTTAACAATATAACATGTTAATTTTTTATTGACTCCAGATTTAAAATAACTAATTTCTATTTTTTTACTATTTTTTAAGTGGGTTTTTTTGAGTTTTATTCTAGATTCTTCTTGTAACTCTTTCAATGCACTTTTTAATTTACCTAGTTTATTATCAATGTGCCCTTTAGGTATAGACCATTTTCTCATTTTTCGTTTGAATTTTTTAGGACGAACTAATAATACTTTACTATTATAAATAAGAATAACACCAGAAAGAGAATGATTTGGTTTTGAAAAGGTATTATATATTTTTTTTTCTACTTTCATATCTTTTTTAATGAAAACTAACAGCACCATTATCTGATGCTACCCTAAATGCTTCCGTCCACTCTTTATATTTTTTATAGAAATATTTATCTTCTTTTATTGCTTTTTCATCATATTCTAAAAAGTCTTTATATAACTTTTTACATACACTTGAACATATTGTCCCTTCACAATCTGAGAACCATAATAATTCGTAAAATGGAGATAATTTATATTCCACATCACTTAATTTATATAATTTCTGTTTTCTTATTTGATTATTAAAATCATTCCAAACATATTCAATACTTTCATATCCTACAATATTGGACAATTGCCTTCTCCAACTACCATAACCAGAATATGACCCAGCACAAAGATCACCACAATCAGATCCATCATAATAAGCTTTATGAACTAAATCACCAAATTGATATGGGAAGTATTCGTTCCAAGCTCTAAAACAACTATTATCATATGCATCATCCTGTTTAGAATCATAATCTTCATCATTTTCATCAAGAACAACATTTATATTTTTTATATTACTACAATAAGTTATGTCTAATCCCATTTACTCTTTTAATTTTTTTAATTTTAATCTTCTTTGAACTTTTAGTGGTAAAAATCTATTATAATCAGAATTATAATCACAGGAGTTAAATAAATTCTTAAATGCCACCAATGTTTCATATGATGGTGACCTACAATCCCATCTAAATTTTTCACCATTACTAAAATCAACTTCCCCAATAGACATCCAACACTCCCATTTATTAGCATTCCAACATTTTAATTTAGTACCATCTTTAAATGTAACATAAAAATAATAATAATCTGAATCATCTGAAGTAGCAACACCAACCTCCTTTAAATAAACCAATAAAACATTTATACGATTATCTTCACTGTATAATCTCATCACCCCATATTCTTTTATTAACTTATTCTCTTTTTTAATAGCATTTTTTTTATCTCTTTTCTTTTCAAGTCTAGATTTTCTTTCTGCTAATTTTCTACTAATATAACTTATAAATATCATTTATTTAATTTATTTAATTTCATTTTTCTTTTATATTTTAATGGCAAATATTCAGAAAAATCATTATTAATATTTTCTTTATTTTTTAATTCTTTTACCTTACATCTTCCTATTTTCCTATATTTATATGCTATTTCTCTAGAAGGATTATTTTTTTCCCAAACTAATTTTTTACCATTACTAAAATTTATTTCACCTTGTGACATAAATAGACTATAACTAATACTATACCAAACCTTTGCAGTTGTATTGTCTTTAAATGTTACATTCATATATGAACAACTAAATTTTTTAGTCATATTAACTTCTTTAATACCAACAGATTCCAAGTAAAATAATAATACATCTAATTTTGGATATATTTTAAAATATGGATCTGGACATAAAACCCAATAATATATTTTCTTTAATATATTTATCATACTACAAAAAATAACCAATATACACCATAGAAAATACCTATTATAACTACCCATCTTAATATGATAGTAAATAGTTCTGATAATGGGTCTGCAACCCAATATAAGATTTTAATACAACCAAACACAATTAAGGGTAAAAACAATTTGATTTTGCTATCCCCAATCCATGACATAAAACCTAATATATTTGTATTAGAAAAATATAACAATAAAAATAACCCTTGGATAATAACTAATGTCATATAAAAATACCGAGATAATGATTTCATTTTTTAATTTTTTAGTGTTTTTTCAATTTTTTCTACTTCATCTAAATACTCTTTAGCGGCTTCACGAAGTTTTTTTGTTCTTTCTAACATTTTACTTCGCTCATTATTTTCGTGTTCTTTTATTTCTTCTTCTGTTGCAATATGAACATCAACCCCAAATAACTCATATTCAATATGATCACAATGATAATCAACGGAAACATAATTACACCCTTTTTCTTCAAGTTCAGATAATATTTTTTTCAATGTTTCAATTTTCATAGGGGTATGTGGAAAATATTTACCTTTATATATTTGATTTACATCATCTTCATCATATGCCTTATCAACGTTTTCTTTTCCAAGAACATCATAATATAATGTGATATCAACTTCTTCAGTTGTTTTTTCAACTTTACAATCATATGTAATTGTATTATCAACTTTTAAATCGCTTTTCATTACTATTAGTTTTTAAATATAGTTTTAATTTTTTCTAATTTTAAACGTCTTATTTCTTTAACATCCTCTACACTATCCAACCATTCAATATCGCTTGTTTTTTTTATACTTGAGAAAGTACGATTTAAATATGCGATAGCTGAACCATTATTAACTTTACCATGTGATATATTTGCTAACTCAATTTTTTTAAGCTTAATTCTAGAATCACCATTTTTATATCTATCAACCTCAATAACATTATATATACCTGTATATGAATATTTTCCTTGACTACAATCCATTTTATAATAACCAACTCGTTTTGGATCTTCGATACTCAATAACTCTTTTTTTACTTTTTTCATTTTTAATATAGATCTTATATACAAAAATGATACAATTACTAAAAGTAAACCTAATATTATAACTCTTGTTTCCATATTTAAAAATATTATAATTTAATACAAATATACGAATAAAAATTTAAAATAAAAAATAATATCTAAACGATTTTTATAAAATCATTGTAATTTTTATCTAATATCATAATATAATTATGTGACTTCTTAGTATATTTTTCTTTAGCTTTACATACATCTATATTTTTATTATACCAATATAATGATTTAATTTCAATCACCAAATCAAATTCAGGGATATAAAAATCAGAATGATATATCCTTTTTTTCCCTAAATAATAATATTCAATAGATAACCCATTTTCTATTCTTATGTTATCTTTATATTTAATAATAAATTCTTTTTCATAGCTACCTTGATAATATAATTTATCAATATATTTTATCTTTAATCCACTTTTTAAACTTTTATTAAATATTTTATTATTTTGTATTGGGTATTCTACACCATATTTTTTTTATTAGTTTCTTTAATTTTTTTCTTAATTATTTCAGATTGAAATGTGTTTTTTGTTCCATATCTAATTAAATTAGTTTTTTCTGTTTTTCTTTTTATATCATCATTTTGTTGAGGGTTTTCAACACCATATAATTCTATATTAGTTTTTTTTATTTTTTCTTTTGTTGTTTCTAATTGAAAAACATTATCAACACCATATTTTTTTTTAATAGCTATTTTTCTTTTCTTATTTATACATCTCTTTTTATTACAAAAATATTTTTCTGTACCATTATTTGTCATAACATTATATGATTGATACACAACTTCCTTTTTTTTACCACAATTATCACATTTAACTTTAACTTTTTTGTGACTATTTTTTAGTAATTTTTCTATTGGTATTATTTTAGAATAAACTTTAACTTCTTTTGTTAATAACATAAACTTTTTATTATTTTTTTAATAATCTTTACATAGTATATATAAAAAAGTGTAGCCCCTCTCCATCAATATCTAAATACTTTTTATAACTAACTAAAAAACAATAAATGAAAATGAAAAAAAATAAAATTCTAGTACTAAATTCCGATATGGACGGAGTTGGTTATCATCGTTTATTATTACCATATTCTTGTTTTAATGAACCAGACATAGAAGTTGATATAAGATTATTAATGGATAGTACATTACAATTAAATAATGAGAAATTCTTATCTGAATATAAAATAATAATACACAATAAACCATTACCTTTCTCTAGTAGTGTTTTTAAAAAACAATTCACAGAAAATGTTAAAAAACATAACATCAAAGTCATATATGACATAGACGACTACTGGATTTTGTCTTCAACACACCCGAATTTCAAAGCTTGGAAGAAAAATAATATACAGGAGAAAATAGAAGAACAATTAAGAGAAGTTGATTATGTTACCACTACAACTAAATTTCTTGCTGATAAAATTAAAGAGTTAAACCCAAATGTTGAAGTTTTTCCAAATTCTGTCAATTTAAAAGAACAACAATGGATATCAAATAAAAAACCATCAGAAAAACTAAGATTTCTGTGGGGTGGTGGTATAACACATCTTGTTGATTTAAGATTATTAAAAAAATCATTTGAAGGAATTAATAAAGAAATGTTGAATAATGTTCAAATGTATTTATGTGGTTATGATTTAAGAATGAATACACCTCAAGGGATGAAGAAAGCAGACCCTAAATCAAGTACATGGACATTTTTTGAAGATATATTTACAAATGGTAGAAAATGGTTGAGAAATTCTGATTATAATACTTGGTTAAGAAACCCAGATGATAATGGCAGAGATAATTATGGGACAAAAGAAGAATTCGCTAATGAATTTTATATACGAAGATGGACAAAGCCAATTTTGCTTTATGGTACTATGTATAATGAAGCTGATGTAGTATTTGCACCTTTGAAAAATAATAACATGTTTAATATTGTTAAAAGTCAATTAAAAGTAGTTGAGGCTGGTGCTCACCATTGTCCAATCATATGTAGTAACTATGGACCTTACACAATAGATGATATTGAAGGTAAAATAGATGGTAAACAAAAAGGATTTTTAGTAGATGAAAACGAATCGGGATCATCTATGAAATGGTTAGAACACATGAAATACTATTATGAAAATCCAGAAAAAGTTAAAGAACATGGTGACAATTTATATGAATATGTGAAAGAAAATTATGATGTTAATGTCACTAATAAAAAAAGAGCTAATCTTTTTAGAAAAATAATGAAAGAATAATGAAAGCAATTTTTATTCCACATAATATAAAAAAAAATGAATTACATAAACTAAACACTGAATTAAAGGGAGTTTTTTCAATAGAAAAAGAAATACCTTCTAATAATGGGACAATAGTTAAATAAAATCACTAGAAAAGATAAATTAGAACAAATATTAAGAACAATAAAAGATGAAGAATAAAAGGCAATTAATAATAATGGTTTATAAAATAAGTATTGCTGGTTTTACTAGAGACCAAGCAGAACAATATATTAATTCAGTTGTGGAAAATTTTTCATTGAAAGATGATGAAGAGTTGAAAGATAATTATATAATTCGTGAGATATTTTTACCGACAAGAGAAGGTGATGGTGAAACAGATGTTAAAATTATATATCCAATACCAAATTATGTATCACCTGAACTTAATGAATTAGCGAATGAAATATCAGAAAAAATAAAAAATGATCCAACTAATACTATTAAACCACAATGGGATAGAATAGTTAGGCAATTAAAAATACAAAAATTAAATGAATAAAGCAGATTTTTACTATAAAGAAAACCTAATTAAAATACTAACAGATAATTTAATGGATGAAGATCCTAGACCTAAATATAAAGATGGAGTACCTGCACATAGTTATTACATAACTCAAGTATTTGAAAAATATGATATTAGTAAAGGTGAGTTTCCTTTAACAACCCTTAGAAATACCGCTATTAAAACTGGAATCAAAGAAATATTGTGGATTTACCAAAAACAAACAAACTCATTAGAAGTAGCAAATCAATTGGGTATAAATTGGTGGAAAGATTGGGATATTGGTAATGGGACAATTGGTGAGAGATATGGACAAACTATACATAAATGGGATTTGATGAACAAACTACTAAAGGGTTTAAAGGAAGATCCATTTTCACGTAGACATATCATTAACATGTATCAGGAAGCCGATTTAAGAGCAAGTGAAGGATTATACCCATGTGCTTACGAAACTCTCTGGAGTGTACGCAAAATAGATGGTGTGATGTATTTAGACTTAACTTTGAACCAAAGATCGAATGATATGATAACAGCTAATGCGATAAATAAAATTCAATATGTTGCACTACAAATGATGGTATGTAGTCATTTAGGATATAAACCAGGTATTTTTTCACATTTAGTTCAGAATTTACATGTTTATGATAGACATTTAAATGCTGTTAATGAATTATTAAATAAGACACCTCTAGATATTAATCCTAAAATTGTTTTAAATGGAAATAAAAATTTTTATGATATAACTATTGATGATTTTAAAATTATTGGGATTGAAGGTATAACAAAATTGAAATCTGAATTGGAATTAGCTATTTAAAGGTTATATTTTTTTGCATCTTTTAATTGTTTAAAATCTATACCTTTATCTACTAACATATCAAATATCTGTTTAGACGATTCCTCTATACTCTTTTCAGATATTTCAACATCATTGGTATAAGGTATATCTTGCAAATCCAACCAACTTGACATAATATTATACATTTCACCTGTAATGTCTTTTTCAATATCTAAATTTTCGTTAAATTTTTTAATTTTCATTAAACATTATATTTTTTAATATCGTCATATATATCTAACACACTATATTCACTTGGGTATGTTTCTTTTAAATATTCAATAACTTTTAGCATTTCACTATAAGATAAAAAATGATAAGCAAGATTTGCCATTTTTCGACCATTATCACTAATAGTTGAAACAACCACAATCAATTTATTATCATCACCAATAAAAATTCTATCAACTTTATTATATTTATTAAACCCTTTTAAAATAGCACCGTCTTTTATGTTAATATCCCCTCCTAACATATGGACAAATTTATGTAATACATTATGTATTCTTTTTTTTCTTAGTGTGATACTTTCTTCGTATAGTTTTATATGTTTCATATTACATATTATATTTACCAGCGTCCTTTACATGGCTTAAATCACCTAAGAATTTAGGTTCATATTTAAATTTTTCAATATATTCGGTTGGGTTTTTCAAAAACTCGTGTTTAAATTTTTCTTTAAATTTTGTCGAATCTTCCATATAAAACATATCATCATTAAATTTTTTTTCAATTAACACAGAATAATAATTATATGTATCATCATCATCTTTAACTCTAAAATTAAGTTTATAAAAATTAACTTTATGTTTTTCAACTTCTAACCCATACCACTCTTTATCAATCAAATCAATCACATCATCAACATAATAAATGTTAGACGGTCTATATTTTCCACCCTCAGTTAATAAGTTTTCTTTATCTAAAAAATCAGAATATTTATATATCATAAATTTTAATCTTTTTATTTTTATATATATTAAAAAATAAAAATCATTTTTAATGGATAAGAAAAAAGAAGCCAGTAAAATCAATTTTAAAATTAAAAACCTAGCCGATTTAGAAAGAGTATATGAACTATTAGACCAACAAGGATTTGGTTATACTGGTAGTTGGAAAGCACATGAACAAAAAGTTCAGCGTATAATTGATAAAGCTAATACATTGGGGCTTGATTATAGTTCAACTTTAAAATCAGATAATCTACCCCTAAAGGATTATTCTGAAATTGAAAAAAATATAACTGCGTATTTCTCTAAGTTCGGTGCAGATGATAAAATAAAAGAATTTTTAAATAAATTTTATTTACAAGAAGATGCTAGAGGTAGAACCCCTTATAGTAGCAGCACAGACACAAAAGAAATTATTGAATGGGTCACATTTAAAACTAAATATGGTCTTAAAGATGAATTTGGTAGAGGTAATACTGTAGATGTTTATTATTTAGATAAACCAACAATAAAAGTTAGATTTGGTGATAATTATAATAGATATGATTTTAATAAATTTTATAAATTAATTTTTAATGAAGAATGTATAGAAATAGATGCAAATTATTCTGGGTGGCAAGATTTAGGTAAAATTGAAATAAAGTTATTCCAAAATGGAAATTTAGCAATGAAAGGTGATTTAAAAAAAATAAAAGAATATCATTACAATTATTTAAAAAATACTAAAAATTCAAATATGGTAATAAGATATAATAAAAAAACAGAAATAATTAAAAATAATATACACTAACCACCAGAATATATTAATAAATAATTTTTCCAATCAAATGTTTTATAAATTCTAACTAGTTCAAATATCGCATATTCGTATTTCCAACTATCAACAATAGTATCATTATCTAAATCTAAGTTATAAGGGTTTAATGTTACCCACTCAGTTATTTTATTTTTAAAATAATATTCTTTTTTTTCTTCTGAATTATTCTGTATATTAGTATAAAAATTAATTATATATTTCTTATAATCTTCAATAATACTTTCTAAAAATTCTTTTGATGCTATAATAAACTCACAATCATCCTCATAAGGTAGTTTTTCTTTAAAGAAACGTTTTGTTGTTTTTGTTATATCAAAGTCACAATATTTACCAAGTTCATATAATTTAACATGGTCAGTTATTTCTTTAACATCAACATAATCTCCATTATTTTCCACATCACCATATAAATTAACTAGTTGATCATTTGTTAACGAACCTAATTCATCGTGTTTAGACTTCTTAACTTTCCCTAAATAATTTCTATACCCCATTTAAATTATTTTATTGTATTGTGGATATCTTATTGCCAATCCAAAATCATAATGAATAAATGTATCAACAAAATTTTCAACCATATCATATTCAACCAATATACAATTGTTAGTATTTTTTAAATCAAATACACCATAAAACCAAATTTTATAAGCAAATTTATTTTTATAATTTTTATTTAAATACTTTTCATATTTATAATACATATCATCATTTGGTGGAAAATATCTAACACTAAATAGTTTATTATTTAAAAATACCAATTGAACTTTGACTATGGTTTTTTTATAGTAATAATTATTACTATTTATTGTGTCTATTTTTATACCATTATCATATATAGACTTAATATTAGATGTGTCAACATATTCGGACACAGACTGAATAGTTGATTCACCTAATATTAAATTATCTAATATTTCGAGTTTTTGGACGTAATTTTCAGATAAAAAGAAAAATGATAATATTATTAAGTATTTCATATTAGAAAGATCCTCCTGATCCACCACCACCAAAACTACCACCACCAAAACCACCAAAGCTACCACTTGACGATGAACTACTTGATGAACTACTTGATGAACTACTTGATGAACTATATGAGTATGATAATATATCAGATTTTACTGTTCTAAGCAATGATTCCATACTACTTATAATAGAAGTTAATAATGATGCTGCTAATATTACATCAACTTCAAGTGCATCATCATATTTCTTAATATCATTTTTAATATAACTCAATTTTACTTTTCTACTACTGGACACCCCTGATTTATTAATTTTATTTTTTATTTTACTCAATATAGTAGACACATCACCTTTATTTTTATCGATATAAGATACACTTTTATTGTACTCACTAAACAATGATGTTACTTTTCCCATATTACTTTCTAATACTGACTTCAAAACAACATAACTACCATAAGCGTTAAGTGCAAAATCTAAATTACCAATTTTTAAAAATTCAAGGCTAGTTAATAGATCATTTTTAATATCGCTTACTTCAGAATTAAAATCAAAATCAGCAATAACCCTATTTCCAATATTAGAACTAATTAATATATTTCTTTTTCGTGTAAATTCATTATAATCAGTTTTAAGTTTATCTTCTACTTTTTTGATATTATTATTATCAGTAATAATGGTATTAATTTTAACCATTTTATTTGTAAATGATTCTAATTTTCTATCAACTGATTGTTTAACCCCAGATAAATTATTCATTCTATTTCTAGTATAACCTTTAACCTTCTTCAATTCAGTTAAATCAAAACTTGACAAAATACTAGTTAAACCATTTTCAATATAAGAATTACATTTTGGATAATCTTTACAAAAATCATAAAAATAAGGAATATCACCTAAATATTTTACCAATGATGATTGAGTAGTTGAAAGATCAGAAATATATTTTTCAATATTATTTATAATTGATTTATATTCTAATAATTGATTATAAATATAATTTAAATTGGTTCTAGTTTCATGTGTAACATCTTTTTTTGATATTGATATTTTTCTTTCATCATAAAGCTTTTGGTATTCTTTTGGTAAATATCCTATTTTACTTTTTAAATTAGTTATTTTCTTATTTATATTTTCAATGTCGTTCTTTAGCTCAAAATATTCTTTTCGTTTTCTAATATACCTCTTTATTAAAAATATAGTAAGTGATAATATTAAACCTAATACTAAAATATATAAAAAAACATTAAATACTTTTTTAGATGCCTCTGCTCGTTCTATATCTCTAACTCTTTTATTTTCAACTAACATTTCATAACCATCATCACCTAATTCAACTTGACATGCTTTGATATATTGTTTATAAGCATCATATATATTTCCGACATATAATGTAGTTGGATATATACTAGATTCAATACTATTTAACTTACCATCAGGTAAAAATGGTTCTAACCCATATCCTGTTAAGTTTAAAAAGTTACTCATTCCCTTTTCTGTACTGTATGATAAAAACATTAAAAAACCATTGTTTAATCCAGCTTTACCAACACCCCATCGTTCAGCAAGATCAACAACATCTTGTTGGTTATAATCTTGTGGGTCAATATAATATGTTACAAGACAAAACTCTATTGAAGTTTTTTTCTCATAATCAGATATCATTTTTTCTAATGTATCTTTCTGCTCTGGTGTAAATAGTTCTTGATAATCATTAACATAACCAGTTGCAACTATTTTATTTAACTCTTGGCTTTTTACAGTTAAAAAAGCCACAAAAAACAACACGATCATTAATACTTTTTTCATAATTTCTTATTTATTTGTTATAAGATAAAATCTTAACTCATTGTGTAATACCGATTTACTTTCTTTATTAACCATAACTTTTAATGGTTTATCGTACCACTCATTTTCTACTTCAGCTACAAAAATATCATCATCTTCAAATAATATTTTAATTACATCAAAATCATCACCACGTCCAGTATCATCAAAGATATACATTTTACTTTTAGTATCTAACATATCAATTATTTTATTTTAGGAAATTTATCATCCAAATTATATTTACCAATAGAATCAATAAATGTAAAATCATTTTCACCTGTAATTAATCTATTTCTAAATCTAACACTATATATACACCCATATTTTCTAGAAATAGAATCAACACTCAATGTCATATATCCACCATTTACTGAAAAATATGATATATCACTAATATACATTTCACTAATTATTTCATCAATATTATAAACTTTTTTTCCTTCTTTTTTATCAAAACATGATACAATAAGAAATAATATCATGATTATTGAAAATATTTTTTTCATAATTTTCTATTTATTTTGTATTAACAATTCTTACAGTATAACCTCCTATTTTCAACCACCAATATTTCAACCAACCTATACTAACCCATTCACCATCTTCTAAGTGACCAAAGTAATGAGAAACATAACTACCTTTCCAACTTTCGCATTTTTTCATATAATTTTTATTAATTTAATTACTCTTTTAACAGCTACAATATTTTTAAGTTTTATATATTTTAAACTTAATATAACATCTTCATTTAATTTCACTCCGTTATCATAGTATTTTAATAACTGTTCAAATTCTTTTCCTAATTCTACCCAATCAAAAATATTATATAAACAATCAATATCTTTATCATCAACTAATTTAGAAAAGAAATCCTTATATTTTAATTTACACTCATTAATCAAATTAAGTAATGAAAATCTACACTCTAATCTTCTCGCATGTAATATATCTTCTTGACTATATTTCATTCTTTTTTCCATAATAATATACAAATATACAAATAAAAATTAAAAATAAAAATATTCAACCTTATTTATTTAATATATAAATAAAAAATTCAATAACGAAAGAAATATGACACAAATAATTAAATTAAATAATCAACCAGACGACTTAGTTAAAATGGTTAAAAATAAAGAGCTTCTTATATACGAAGATGTTCAAGGTGCTCAAGTGTTCGCAAGATGGACAGGTGAAAAATTTGAAATAAAACCAAAAAGCTTAAGTAGTGAACCTTTAAATTTTGTAGATCTAGCCGTACAAAAATTTTATTCACAAATATTCACATATTTACATACCCTTCCAGAGTATATAACAAATTTGTTATCTTCAACTTGGTGGTTTTGTTTTGAATATTTTCCTGATAATCAACCAGCTCATATTGAATATAAAAAAATACCTAAAAACAATCTTATATTAACTTGTATTGTCAAAGGTACGAAATATAAATATAATTACAATGAAATAATAGAATATGCTAAAATGTTCAATGTTGATCATTTACCAGTTATATTTAGAGGTAAATTAAACGAAAAACAATTAGAAGTTATAAATTTATTCTTACATACATCAGAAGAAGATTTAGATTATGTATTTGGTGAAAATAACTTTGCATATTTCTTTTATAAGATATTAAATCCAAGAATAGAAAATTCATTCTTAATGGATGATTTTAATGATAATTTAGAAAAAATAATTATCAGAATTAGTGGAAATGATGAATATTCATTTGAAGTTTTAAATCCATCTTATGAAAAAATGAAATTGGATAATAAAACAGAATATTTAGAAACATACTCATTGATACTATTAAACTTCTTAGAATTCTTACAAATAACTAATTTAGAAAAATTTAAATTAAAAGAAATAACAAAAGATGAATTATACATTGAAGTTATTTCTGAAATATTTAATGAATACTCTGAAAATATTAAAAAAGATTTAGAAAATTGGAATATATCTATCCCATCATTTTTTTCTGAAGATAAATTTAGAATCAATACCTTTTTATTAAAAAATAAAAAAACAATAGATTTACTAAAATCAAGTAATAAAGTTGAATATATTTTTAAGTTGATATTAAATTCATTTAATAAAAAGAAAAAGAAACCTTTTGGTATATTTAATGAAAAAACAGTAGAATTATTTAATAAAAAAGTAGATAAAATATCTAATTACTTAGAAGAAGTTTTATTAATTAATCGTGAATATATGTTAAGAAATAATGACTTATTAAATTTTAAAGATTATTTTAATATCAACTATGATGAAGATAGCACAGGTAATATTTACCCAGATGTTGATGATTTAATGGAAGAAATACCATCAGTTGATGATAAGAAGAAAAAGAAAGGTGAAATACCAAAAAAAGGTGGTATACCTGACTACGAAGAAATGAAAAAAGGATTTAAATATTAACAAAAAAGACAACTTTAAGTTGTCTTTTTTTTATATATTATATTTTTCACTATCTTTTAATGTTTTATAATCATCAAACAAACTCTTATATTTCTTTTCTATCCCTTGTGCAATTCTTAATGCTTCAAAACCAGTGGTTCTCTCTTGACTATCTATACATTCATCCATAAATGCAACAAATGCTTCAGGGTGTGTTTTAAATAATAAATCTTGAAATTTAAATGTGTTTGCATCTTTTTGATAATCATTTTCCAAAATCATACCAAACATCCATTCACTAAATTTTATAGGCTCTTTATGATTTTTTAAAATCCTTTCCCATTCTTGAATATTACTTAAACCCATTTCCATATGTCTCTCAATATCCAAAATATCATCATTTTCACACAAATCTAATAATTCGTCTATAACATCATTTGATAATTCTGTTAATTCTACTTTATTAGATTTACTTTTATTATTACTATCATATGATTCATATTCAATATAAAACCCATCTTCTTCTTTCACGATATATTCAAATAAGAAGTTTGGGGATTCTGCACTAATACCAAAATGTTGTAATTGATATTTTTCTATAAAATCAACTAAGTTTTTTAATTTATTAAATTTATCTTTAATTACCTTCATCTTATCAGATAAGTAACCTTCATATGTTTTTATATTTTTCATACATTATATTTATTTATATCTTTTTTTAATCTATTCGCTTCAATTTCTTCTTTTGTCTTTGGTTCAGTTGTATCAAATATAACATACCCATTTTTTACTAATTCTTCTGTAAAATCTTTAATTTCATAACTTGAATACCAATATATGTTAGAATCATCATATATTTCATATTCACCAGGATCAACATAATTAATACCATCAACTACACCAGGTGCAGATGTCATTAAACCAATATTTAAATCCCCTAAATCACTAGCATATAACCATTCACTGTTACCTTGTATATCATCCCAATAATCATAAAATTTATTATAATCAATACCATCTTCAGCTTCTTCTTTACCATCTTCTGTTAATGATATTTTTAAATCCCCATTTTCCATTATTTCTAATTTCAAAAGATGATATTCTTCCACCTCAGAATAATTTTCAAATATTTTAAATCTTGTTATCATATATTATATTTTTTAATATCTTTTTTTAATCGAAGTTCTTCTTTATATTTTTCAAAATCCCATTCTTTATATTTATCAGAACTATTATAATAAAGTTTACCATCATCCCCTTTATATAAATATGTTTCACCTAAAACGTCTGAAAGTTTACATAATAATTCATCATCTTCTTCAGGGTATCCTCTATCCCAAAAACCAGCACCATGACCGTTTCTAGTTAAATATAGATCATAACCTAATTGATCATCTGTCATTAAATTAATACTTGCACCAGCTTTTTCAATAAACCACTCAATTTCTTCTTTAAGTTTTTCTCTATCTCCATCATTAATATCATAAACAGTTAAATCTTCAAATTCTTCAATTTCTTCTTCATTATCATCTTTCATCGAAAGATCACTATCTAAATAGGATATTATTATATTATCTATATTATAATTTCGTCTTAAATCTCTAGCTTCAAAATACTTTAAATATTTCATATTTACTATATATAAATTTTTATAAATAAAAAAAGTCTCTTAATTAAGAGACTTTTTTATGTATTGGACAATCTTTGTCAAATATTGGGTTTTTAGATGGATAAATTTCCGCATTATCTATTTTTGGACAAATACATTTAGGAGTTAACCAAAATCTATGAAATGATATATCTTCTTCTTCTGCATATAATAACTGCATACTATATTCTATATTTGTTATTTTTTTATAATATTTATAAAGTTCATTATCAGATTCAGACTTTTCTATTTCATCATAAATTTTTAATTTTTCCTGTAAACATTTTTTCAAATCTTCTAAATTATCTTCATTTTCAAGTCTATCTTTTTCAATTCTATCTCTTAATTCGTTATATTTAACAAGATATATATCCTTTGCATCAAACTGTTCCATCATATCATCAAATGAAATAGTACTACCTTCAATATTATCCATATCTAATTCTTCAATCGTTTTTTCAATATCAACAAATTTTTCTTTTTTATCTTGTGGTCCACCATGAAATGTTATTTCATAAAAAATAGCACAAAATAATTCAAATAAAGTAAATGTCTTTTCCCCTAAATATTTAACATCATGTGTTTTTTTAGCTTCTAAATAAGTTGTTAAAGTGACACCACCATCAATTTTAATAATACAATCTTTAATATTATTAAGTGACACAAAATCTAATGCGTATGATATATCTTCTTTATCATTATATTCTTTACCATGTAAAGACGGTGAAATGTTTAATTCACCATCGTAACATTCACAAAACCAATATAATTCTAAATAATCAGTTTTTATATCTTCAGTTTTATTATTTTGAATTTCTTGTAAAAACGGTTCTAATCTATATCCTCCTAACACAGAAAAATATATTTCATTAAAATACTCTAAATTATATGAAACTATTTCAAATAATCTTTTTAACGTTACACTTTCACCTAATTCAATTGTTTCACCTAAATAATTAACAATACTACTCATATTAATAGGTTCTATTTCATCTAATAATAAATAGTCTGATAATGAAAAATCAGTATGATAAATATTTTTATTAGTTATTGTTATCATTTGTCTTACTCTTATTTTGTCTCAATTTCACCTAAATTAGAATCTTCAATAATGTTAGCATCTTCAATAATGTTAGCATCTTCAATAATGTTAGCATCTTCAATGACTGATAACACACCATCTACTTGATTTAATTCATCAACATTAATTTCTGGTCCAGAAACCTCTTCAACTGAAGAATGTGCTTCTCTCTCTTCCATCATTTTCTTTTGTAATTCCATATATTGCTCCATCATCTTTTTCTTCATAGTTTCTTGTTGAACTTTTTTGTTAGCTTTATACTTATCTAACTTACTACGATGATTTTTCCTATGTTTACTTTTTGGCATAATATTATATTTTTTATTTATATATTGAAAAATAACTATAAAGTTGTTATTTATCTCTTTATTTCCGATACATTACCCCATATTTTAATAGGTTCTATTTTTTTCCATTTTGTTATATCGTTAGAATCAACTGGTTTACCACCTATTGGGTTAATAGCTAATGTAATATGTTGTATTTTATTATTAGAATCAACATCATGTTTCTGTTTTGATATTATAATAAAGCCTGTAACTTTTACTGCCACTGCTTTATCACTATATCCTATTTCTTTAACAGTTAAAGAAAGTTCTTCATCTAACCAATATCTTTTTAAATGTTCTGGTAGTTCACCTAAACAGATTGTCATATGATCAGCGAGTTTTGTCCAAGTATTATAAATTGGATCTGAGTATATAAATTTCGTTAATAATAACTCTTTTGATTGTGGTTCTAATACAACAGCAGAATATGCAATATTTAATCCTTTCTTATAAAATCTAAACTTATCAAATAATTTAATCATATCTTCTAATTTTTACAAATATATATATAAAAAATTATTTATTATCATAAACACCACTATTAATTTTATCTCTTAATTTTTTTAATAACGCAGCATCTTCTATTTCTTTTTCTTCTAACATTTTTCTTACTGATGCATCAATATCTGTTTCGCCATTTCTGACATCTTCATTGTCAGAATTTTTTATATCATTAACTATTTTTTCAAACGTTTTTTTTGATTTATTAAAAAAATTATCAGGATTAACAGATTCATATTCTTTAAAATTTTGCATAAATAATATTATTTGAATCTTACTACCATCATTTAAATAATAATATGTATCGTCTTGTGAAATTACTGTTACAACAACATCTGGATTTGATCTTGATGTATATAACTTATCAATATAATTAATATTATTTTCTTTTAATAATTTTTTAA
>Ga0210003_1000502_pt1 | contig 34924 bp, 34 predicted proteins | sample LantaG_FD_182804 | JGI IMG/M metagenome (GOLD analysis project Ga0210003, IMG submission 182804) | Deep subsurface microbial communities from Baltic Sea to uncover new lineages of life (NeLLi) - Landsort_02402 metaG (SPAdes) (version 2) | ecosystem: Environmental > Aquatic > Marine > Oceanic >...
TTTATGTTTTAATTTGCATTTTTACTATTAATTCAAACAAAAGATATTAACATATATCGTTGATTATTAACATTATATGCATTAATAACGACTTTATCAGCAAGCCCTAATTACGCTGAGGCTGCTTTAGTGCTGGGGCAGGATGTAGATGGATTGGCTGCTTTAAATGAAATTAGGAGCAGGGTAGGTATGCCATTGGTTTCTGAATTAAACATGGATGCTATTGCGAAAGAGAGAAAGGTCGAATTGTTCTTTGAAAGACACAGATATTGGGATCTTAAAAGGTGGAGAAAGGCAAAAACCCCTTTATCAGTAAATTACAATGGAGTAGATTTTACCTATGATGTGTCAAACTATAGCTATGAATTCAGAATAAATACTGGAACAGAAATAATTCAAAGACAATTCAGGAATGAACATTATTATCTTCCGATTCCTTTAACGGAGATAAATACAAACGATGTGATCGTTCAAAAAAAATAGATGCCTTTACAGGCATCTATTTTATTGCCAAATCCTCATTTTTACAAAAAACTAACATATTTAGCTTAAATTCGCTCTAAATTCATTATTCGCTCTTTTCTTTTTTGATAGCCTTAAACTTAACCCGCATTATTCATAAACTTTTTTGTTTATGAATATTAATGCGGGAAACCCCGACTTAGGGAAGCTTAATTTTGGGCTACCAAAATTAAAGCTGAACTTAGTCGCTGTCAAAGACAGGGGAAATTCGTATGAATTTTCCGGGTTAACAAATTGGAGCTATTTTAAAACAGCACACAACGTACTCATTATACGGTGTTTGCCATTATTAACCTCAGCTTTAGCAGTATGACTCAAATTAAGATATTTTTAATACTAATACTGATAGGTGTTTTTTCATGCCAAAACATTGAAAAAGATAAAGAGACTTTATTGCAGGCAATTGAAGACTATGAAAACGCCTGGGCTGCCAGGGATTTTTTAACTGTTGAATCATTTTTTGCCGATAGCGCCAAACGCCTGCACACTGAGCCTTATGTGTGGGACAGAAAAGAAATAAAACGCTATTTCGCGGAACGGGCTGCGCAAGAAAAAGACAGCTCTAAAACATTTGTGGAAAATGCATGGAAAAAAGACCGCGAATACATAGAAATTCGTGTAGAAGGTAACATTGCATACGATGTTTTTACAACCGAAAAATTTAAAGCACTTCATATTTGGGAAAAACAAAAAGACGGCTCATGGAAAATTATCTACGACATGGGCATGTTGAATTACCCTTGTGAAGATTAGGAGACTGTACAATTTAATAATGAGAAAAACGGAATTGGAATTCGGTGCTGTATGGAAAGGAAAAAAACAGCTTTCAAAAACACCCAATGAATTAAGAAATAGAATTAATCTTGAAACAATGTAATGGACATGAATTATGAAAAACTTATCATTTACCTATTTTTTATTTTTAATTGCAACAGCTCTAAACAGTTATTCTGCACCTGGTCAAACGGAAGCAGAAACAGGGCAAACTGCGACAGAAGTAAAAATATTTAACATAAAAGATTTTGGTGCATTAGGAGATAGCATCACTATCAATACAAAAGCCATTCAAAAATCCATCGATGCCTGTCACGAAGCTGGTGGAGGAACGGTTTGGGTTCCTGCCGGTAATTTTGTGATAGGGACAATCCAGCTGAAAAGCGAAATCACGCTGTCCTTGGATCATGGAGCATCCCTGCTGGGCAGCCAGGATCGCAGTGATTATCCCATCGACAAACTTCGACCGGCACGCGAGGGGAATTCCGAATGTCTTCTTTATGCAGAGGATGCAAGCAATATCCGGTTGGAAGGGCTTGGTGTGATTGACGGCCGTGGCACGCCTGAAGCTTTCCCAAAACGCTCGGGACCCGGGGGCAAAGATAACCGCCCACGACTGATTCGTTTTGAGAATTGTAAAAATGTAACTTTTTCTGGATTAACCTATCTCCGCCCGGCATTTTGGGGCTTGCATATTGTTGATTACAAAAATGTACATATCAATGGAGTAAAAATAAACTTCAGAAACAATGGAGCAAATAATGATGGCTTAGACATTGATGGCTGCGAAGATGTATTGATTGAAAACTGTGACATCAACTCAGGCGATGATGCCATCTGTTTGAAAAGCTCACTTCATCCTTGCAAAAATTTTATAGTGCGTAACTGTGTAGTAACCAGCCACACGGCACCCTTAAAATTCGGAACCTCATCAAGTGGTGGTTTCATCAATGTAAAAGTGGAAAATTGTTATTTCTACGATTGTCCAATGGGGGCAATAAAACTTCAAATAGTTGATGGCGGAACAATGGAAAACATTGATATCAATCGCATAAAAGTAGTAAACGGCGGCTCTCCGGTTTTTATTCGTTTAGGAAACCGTGGGAGGATATATTCCCAAAATACTTACACCGGCACTGATAAAATAAATGGCGAAAAATCAGAAGGTGCCCCTGTTGGTTCTGTAAAAAACATCCGTATTAGTAATGTGGTAACCGAAGTAAACTTTCCTGATCGTGAACAAGACCGAAAAGCAATTTATAAGAATGCCAATTACAAGACCGAAGAATTGACTGAGCGCGAAAAAGCACAAGCAGGCCCTATAATGATAGCCGGAATTCCGGGACATTACATCGAAAATGTAAAGCTCGAAAATATTACCATTTCATACCCTGGTGGTGGAACAGAAGCAGAAGCGAAAGCTGTTGTACCCGAAGATATTACCAGGTACCCTGAACAATATTTCTTTGGTGTTTTACCGGCCTGGGGCGCCTATATCAGGCATGCCAAAAATATTCAGTTCAAAAATGTAAAAATGAACACACGTAATCCGGATGCGCGCGAAATGATTGTTTTGGATGATGTGGAAGAGTTTGATAATCAGTAATATTAAAAAAATGAAATGATGAAGTTTAAATATATTTTATTAACAGTTCTTTTAGCTTTTACCATTAGTACATCAGTTTGTAGAGCACAGGGATATAACAAACCAACAATGATTGGCGACCTAAGAAATAATCCAGAATTAGAAGAGGAGTTTATGGATTGGGGACTTGGAATGTTTGTGCATTGGTCGCACGATTCCCAGTTGGGATCAGTAATCAGCCACTCAATGGTGGGAGCTTCTGAAAAATATTTGGATCGTTACATCAACGAACTTCCAAAAACTTTCAACCCAAAACTTTATGATCCGAACGAGTGGGTGGAAATTGCCAAACTCGCAGGAGTTAAATACATGGTATTCACCACAAAACACCACAATGGCTTTTGCATGTGGGACACTAAAACCACTGATTTCAATATAATGAATACCCCGTACCGAAAAGATATTGTAAAAGATTATGTAAATGCCTGTAGGGCACACGGAATAAAAGTTGGCTTCTATTTTTCTCCGGAAGATTTTATTTTCCTGCACCGCATGGGTGAAACAATTCGGAGGGTTGGTACATCTGGCAAGGAAAAAGGCGGTTTGTTGACCTATAACAAAAAACAACTTGATGAATTGTTTGGTAATTATGGTGATATCGATGTAGTTTTTTTCGATGGCGGAGAAAAAGAAAAACTGGCTCAATATATTCATAAACTACAGCCCAATTGCCTGGTAACACGCGGCGAGATGGAAACACCTGAGCAAAAATTACCGAAAGAACCTATTCCTGGCCCTTGGGAATCATGTTTTACTTTAGGCACACAGTGGCAGTTTAAACCAACCAACGAAGATTATAAAACCGGGGGAACTTTAATTAATATGTTGATTGAAACCCGCGCCAAAGGTGGGAACCTTTTATTAAACGTAGGGCCAGAACCATCAGGGATTATTCCTTTTGAGCAGGAACGTATTTTTCGCGAATTAGCATTGTGGATGTTTATTAACGACGAAGCCATTTATAACATCCGCCCGTGTCCGGTTACCGGAGAAGATGGGATTTACTATACGCAATCGAAAGACGGAAAGTCGGTTTATGCTTTTTTTACCGAGTTTTCAGGTGAGAATCGGTGGGGATATGGCGAACGCAAAGAGCTTGTTTTAAAAGAATTAAAAGCCACAGCTGATACCAAAATTTCGGTGTTAGGGCAAAACGACAAAGTCCTTGAATACAAAAAGGATGTAAATCCTAAATCAAATTTTAAACAAACCGGTAAAGGACTTGAAATTTCAGTAATGAGAGCACAACGGATTTATAATAACTACGCGTGGCCAAATACCATTGTGGTGAAACTCGAGAATGTAGACTTTGTAAAATAATAGTGAAAATAAGCAAGTATGTGCAAGTCCGGTTTTAAGATTGTTGTTAGTTGTATTCTTATGTTGTGGGCAAATCTGGTATTTGGAAATTCACTTACTATATTTTCGCCTATCGACATCCTGTAAAATTTAACCCTAAAGAATGTGTTCAGCTTGGCAAAGATGGTTATCTCCAGGAATGGATCGAAGACTGGATAAAAGGTCCCGAAGGACATAATTTGTCTGCTAATTGGCCTTTCTTCCCGGGTAATTCGCTTACTTTACGTGGAAATCCTGAAAATGCTGAATCATTCAGGGTATTTCTGGAACCACGTAACAGAGGTGGAGGATGGAGTGGAGCCTGGGATATTTGCATGTGGGCACGCCTGGAAAACAGAGAAAGAACAGACGCATTGCTGACAGGTGTTCTTGCTGGCAGACGGGGAACGAATCTTCACAGCATGGGGTATAATCAATCGGATGCCAACTTCGGTTTTACTGCGGCTGTTGCAGAATGTCTACTGCAAAGCCATGCGGGAGAAATCTCATTGCTGCCCGCACTTCCTGTTAGTTGGACTGATGGATCTGTATCTGGTCTGCGAGCACGCGGTGGATACGAAGTGGATATTGAATGGAAAGATGGAAAGCTGGTGCGATGCATTATAAAATCATTACTCGGAAAGCCATGTATTGTCCGTTATGGTGACAAAACTGCTGAGTATTCGATTCCGGCAGGCAAAACAATTAAAATAAGCAAGATATGATTTATAATTCAACCAGAGGTCTTAACAAAATTGAATATTATTCTGGAAGCAACAGGTTGTAATCAATACATTTAAAATTTTAATTAACTTAAGTTGCTATCTATAAAAACTTTTCATTTATAGTAAAAACGAATATAAAAAGGATCACTTTCATCAAAAATCCATCAACTGTTACTGCATGAATGCGCTTTGGCAACATACTGGATATCTGACTAAATGTAGTCTCGATTCTTTTCCTGGAATCAGAGATCAGAAAGTTCTGCCACGGTTCATGAGGCAGCTTGGTATTGCTTTTTCTGGCAATCATCAAATTTATATCTGCTGCCTCACTGCATACTTGCTCATTGTAGTAATCAGTATATGCGCTATCACCGTACACAATGCTATCGTCAGGCAGATTAAAGAACATGTTTTTCATTCCATCGATATCGTGATAACATCCAGGAAGCATCGCAAATTCAACCGGTATCCCATCCACTGTTGTAATTACCTGAACTGTGAACCCATAGAAGTATTTTCTCATAGAAGGTTTATAGCCACGGTATTGCTTCCCCTCAATAAGCTTGGATCGGCAGATACGAATGTTTTCACATGTAGCGACAGGGAAACTGTCAATAATATATTCTGATGATATGTTTAATCTTTTGATTATGTCAGCAGTATTTAAAAATAGGTCTATAATTAACTCGAAGATTGAGTGTATTCGTCTGTTAAAACGACTCTTGCTGAGCATTCCGGGAAGAAGATTGGTACACTTAACAAAACTAATGGCGTGATCTGTATGACTAATCTTCATGTCTAACAAATTGATAAATTTAATTTGTTAAACGAAGAAGAAAATGGAAGTTGTAACTTTATCTCGTATGGTGACCAAGGATCCAAGCGAGAAAGTAGCCCGAAAAAGGTTGACCGTACTTCAGTTAGCTGAACAATTAGGAAGTGTTTCAGATGCCTGTCGACGTTCAGGAATGGACCGCACGAGTTTTTATGCATGGAAGAAACGCTTTGAAGAATGCGGGTTATTATTTCCTTGATTGGCCCGCTTTCTTTCTGGACAAGATCAATGTCTTCTGAATATCTTGGCTGTGGTTGAAGAAATAATTTATGTATGGCAGTACCGCCTCTGAATGCGAGTTTGCTGGCAAGGTAGTCGTCAGAAAAAATTTCGATCAGGGAACGACTTATTACCAAATCCTGTTCAATCTGTTCATCATTCACCCAGGGAACGACATTGCTCCAGGCACGGATATCATTAATAGGTATCATTCTTCAATGTCAATGGTTGTGTTTAAAATGATTTTCCATTTTTCATCAATTTCATATCCCTTCTTTTCTCCCCCTGCTTTGAATGGCTGTATATAGAATTTCCTTTTTTTACTTTGTGACACTTCAATCAGTTTCTGAGCAAGATCTGGCCGGTTTACATATTTTTCAAAGATAATCCCCAGTCTCTGTATGGTGGTAGTAGAAAGACCTTCAATGAAATCTTTATTGATTTTTTTTGGACTTATGGATTCAGCAAGTTCATTAATAATAGTGCAGACCCTGTTGAGACCACCTATTCGATTATGGTAATAAACCAGATCGGCAGCAGTTAATTCTGCTGTTGAAACATTTACATACCCGGATTCTGTTTTTCTTTTTTCAACGAGGTTCACAGGGATTGTCCTTTTGGTAAAATAATTGATTTTAATCCCCTTTTTCCGTGTTGTTAGCTGTTTGGTACTGGTAACAACAAAAAACTCTTGAGGTTGTTGGTGTGCTGCTCCATGAAGTGCGGCAGCACTTAGCAATCCAACATAATACGGCTTGCCAATAAAAGACATTAAATCATCAATAAATGTTATTGGGGGAAGTATTCCTCTGGCAGCATATTCCGGTGGTACAATTAAATAGAAACCTTTATAGATAGATACAATACGATTTTTTCTTGTCAATCGGAAGACTGCAAATATTATTGCCTCTTCAGACTGACCTGGAAAATCCTTCTTTACCTGCTCCAAACTGAACACATACTTACCCAGTGATTGTTGTTTCTCAATCCAGCTTAGAAGATAATTCTTGCTTAACAACTGATCCATAGTAAATTTTTCATAAAATTAGCACAAAATGATAATAAAATGAAAAATTTACTACGCTTTTTTTGCATCTAATGGTTTATCATTCAATTTCATAATTTGATTTTTGCGTATAATATGGAATAGTACTTTTCTCAAGCACGTTTGTGAGAAGAATGTCCCTCATTATACAGCTGAACAGAAACTTCATTAAAAATGTAGTGAAATTGGTAGTCTCACTACCAATATTGCAAAATATTTAATGAAATCAGAAATCGAATTCTAAAAGGTTTTCTGCTCTGTTGACCTCATTCCAAAGTTTAATGGACATTAATTCATCAAACTCTTTGTTATCAGAAAGACTCCATATAATGGGGGCATCTTTCAGCATAGTCTGACGGACAGTGATTATTTTATTCATAGAGAAGAAAAACAGACTGCAGTATAAATACCCCCTTTTTTTATATACATCAATTAATCTGACTATTTCAACTATGTCGTCATCTTTATACGTGTATATTTTATTCAATTTTAAAACTTTACCAATTGTTGATATACAATTTTGATTGACATAATGCCATGAAGAAATAAGATAACATCCCAAACGAAGCAGGCAATCTTTGAATTTGTTTCTATGGAGCATTAGGAAGAATTGCATTCTAACATATAATGTCCAAATATTAAGCCATTTAAGAAATCCCCCAGAAGCTGAACCCCGGTCCTGGACCCTCCTCCTAGTCAAGAGGTGCTGCATAAGGTTTTTATTCGAACAAAACATGATTGCCATCTTTTTAATTATAAATACCTGGATGGATCGAAATAATCACAAAAAACAGGATGAAATTTTTTTCCTAGAGATGGAAATAATTTGGCAAAGATGTCTTTCTCAAAATATTTTATAAAAATTTATAGGAAATAATCTGTCAGAAAATATGGATTTGGCAATAGTCCTATTTGAACGCCCTATTCATTTCGATCTTCTTATAAGAATCAGGCACTTCAATATATCTTCGCATTACAGAGTAACTAGATTGTCCTGTCCAGGTGAGTATGACTTCCACAGGAATTCTTTTCTGGATGCAAATTGAAATAAAAGTATCACGGCCATTGTGGCTGGTTCTCTTCTTCCATTTTAACTCCTCGAAGAGATTCTCTAAGTCATCATTATATTTTTGATTACTAATCTTTAATGTGGAAGTATCATTCTTGTATTTTTTAAGGACTGCTCTGCTGTATTTGTTGAGATCAATATAAATAGTATTATCCTCTTTTGTTTCCTTGGTTTTAACAGGATCAATCTTAATTCTCCCTTTGTCTATCTTATCTGGTGTAATCTTATTAATATCACTAAAACGAAGTCCAGTTGAGCACTGTAAAATAAATCTGTCTTTTGTTTTTTCTAATGTTTTTGAAGAAAAATTCATTTTGGATAGGGTGACAAACTCATTAAATGTCAAAGGATTCGCTGGATTAGCCTTCTTTTTACCTTTTTTAAATTCTGAATCTTTAAATGTATCATCCATTTGAATATCTAATTCTTTGCGTCTTTTATAATAATGGAGCAGAAAGGTCTTTAATACCGTGTAAGTTTTTTCAATTGTTGCAGGATCATATGGTACTGATCGCATCCAAAGATTAAAATTATCACTAAAGGTCAAGGTCATATCTTGAAAGTTCAATTTCTTACCTATTGACTTTTCATACTTAATTAATCGGTTCTTAACTGTTATAAATTCTTTCCATGTACCTCTTGCTGCTCCGTTTGATTTTCTTAATTCTGTATATTCAGCCATATAATCAGTCAGACTTTTACTTTCAGCCAAAGCTGAAGGGAAGAGGTCAGCAAAAACCTGTAATTCAGAACTTACAGTTCTTCTGTACGCTTGATTGTTTCTGTTATTGATGAATTCCTGAACCTTTCCGAAGAGCAAATTAATGGTATAGTTTTTACTACTGTAATTTAAATCCTTTGGTAATACTTCCTCCTTTGATTTTGACCAATTAGCTGGTAATACCCAAATACCTGTATTTTTTCTTGGACTTTTCTTTTCAAGGTTTCCTTGAGCATTAATAAATCTTACATATACTTCAACATACACCCGAACTTCACCATCCTTATTTTTCTGTGATTTAAGTATCATCTTTCGAACTGAAATCCTTTCTTTGTAATATCCAATATACGGAGTTGAAAGAGGAACTGAAGGGTCATAATATGGCTCAATTTCTTTCATGGTAGTAGAAAAATATCATTGTTAACAAGCTTGCTTTAACCGCCCTCTGGAAGTCCGCCCTGACCGATCCGCCAACCGGCGGAGAGCGTCAGGGCAATCTTCTCACATCGCCTGCGTAAATCAAATATTTACGAGACCAATTTCATTAGTAGTACAAAAAGCAGTATAAAATATCATTGCCTATTAACCTGCCAGAATTCTTATCAGGTCATCATTCAGGTAGTAAACTTCAGAACCATCTTTTTTGGGAGTCAGGATTTTTGCAGCAACCAGTTCTCCCATAAGTTTTGAAAGAGTTGTCCGTGATGATCTGCCTAATACTTTTCCAATAATCTTGGGTTTGATGTACGGTTGACTGAAAATAGCTTCATTTATCTCCTTTGTGTACCATCTGATTTTTGACTTTCCATAGATCAATGTTGAATCCATCTGTTCCAATATGTCATTAATCAGATTGTTAGTTAGAGCAGATGTATTTTCAACGGCGTCAAGCATAAACAGAATCCATTTTTTCCATAAACCTAGTTTCGTTACAGCTCCAAGATTATAGTAGTAGTCTGACTTATTAACAATTATATACTTAGAAAGGTAGAGGACTGGTTGGTTTAATAGTCCTGTTTGGACAAGGTAAATCAGATTAAGAATTCTTCCTGCTCTTCCATTACCATCCTGAAAGGGGTGAATTGCTTCGAATTGATAATGTGCTACACACATTTTTATCAATGGGTCAGTTGGATAATTATTATCGTCATTAATATAACTTAAAAGGTTATCCATTAATCGCTCAACAATGTCATCACCCCTTGGCGGAGTATAGATTACCTCTCCCGGGCGTAACTCACTTTGTCCTCTTTTGATAACAACATTGGCCTGGGGGGGACGTATTCCAGAAGTAGTATTTTTGATTTGACGAAAGATTGATAAAACTGACTGGAGATTTAAAACTTTCGTTTCTTTCATCGTATGGTAACCAGCCCAAAGTGCTTCTCTGTATCTTAGAACTTCTTTGGTAGCTACATCTTCCTTTTCTTCACTTTTATTATCTGAGACTGCTTTATAGAGCTCGTCTTCAGTTGTGAAAATATTTTCAATTTCAGTTGAGGTTTTTGCTTCCTGTAGTGCTATAGTGTTAACAAGCATATAAGGATTTGGAAGTCTCATTACATTCATGTTTACTGAAGCCAGTGCTCGTGAAGCAGAGACCAGCTTTTTTAGAATATCGCTATCATTATCAATTTCGGTTGAAGGAGGTAGAAATGGGAGATCGTTAAATGGATTATTCCTATCGAATTTAAGCTTAACCATGGTTGTTCAATATTTGTTCAATTATGGACATAACACAAAATTATGTCTTATTTTTGATAAAAGCAATAGTGCATGTCCAATATTTTAATAATTATGGACATGTTGGCAAAGCATGTCCATTTTATCCTGAAATAAGGTTTCAAAACAACTATCATGGTTCACAAAAATATGAAAACGATAATTAATTGTGACAAAGCATATTACATTTATAATAAACCATATAATACTTGGTCTTCTTACTCCGACTGAATAACAATAAAGACTATTGTAAATCAACATATTACAGTGGTCTTTTTATTTGTGGTAATAGATAAAGTATAATTATGTTAATCAGGTCTACAATTATACCCGAAAAGGTATAATTGATCTCATTGAACATTTTTTTATACCCGAAAAGGTATAGATATTATAAAAACACTTATTTTTATACCCGAAAAGGTATAAAATATGGAAAAAACAGCAATATCATTATCAGACTTTCTAAAAGATAAAAGAAAGAAATTGAATCTTACTCAGCAGCAACTGGCAGAAAAAGCTGGTGTGGGACTACGCTTCATCCGTGATCTTGAACAAGGAAAAACTACTCTCAGGATGGACAAAGTAAATCAGGTATTGAAATTATTTGGTCAGGAACTGGGACCACAACCAATTAACCGGGATAAACTTATAAATAAATGAGAAAAGCAAAAGTCTACATGCATAAAGAACTGACGGGTTATTTAACTGAAACCGAGGATGGTTATTCATTTTTATATGACATAAATTACTTAGCCGGATCAACAGCTAAACCAGTCAGTTTAACACTTCCTTTACAGGATAAACCTCACGTTAGCAAAACGTTATTCCCTTTTTTTGATGGATTGATTCCTGAAGGATGGTTACTGGAAATTGTTGAAAAGAACTGGAAATTGAATGCTCGTGACCGTATGGGTTTGTTACTTGCCTGTTGCAGAGATTGCATTGGGGCCGTTGGTATTGAAGAAGATAACTCTTAATTTCAGATTATGAGAAGATGTTTATATTGTTACGATGAATTAGGAGAAGAAACATCCGAATTTCATAAGGCATGTTCCAGAAAAATATTTGGAACACCTACACCTCCTGAATTACCATATTCAGAAGATCAAATGCTGCAGCTTGCTGAAAAAGTAATTAAATCTAAGTCAACTGTTACAGGAGTGCAGCCAAAATTATCCCTGCACATAGAGAAGATGTCAAAAAAGGATGAACCTCAAAGGTTTACAATCGTGGGACTTTGGGGTGGTTACATTTTAAAACCACCAACAAAACAATACAAATTTCTTCCTGAACTTGAAGATCTTACAATGCATCTGGCAGAAATATCAGGTATAGAGGTGGTTCCCCATTCTCTGATTAGATTGAGTTCAGGGAAACTTTCATACATAACTAAACGGATTGACAGAAGAAATGAAAAAAAGATTCACATGGAAGATATGTGTCAGCTGACAGAGAGGTTAACTGAGCAAAAATATAATGGATCGCATGAACAGATAGGGAAAGCCATTGTCAAATATTCGGAAAATCCGGGATTAGATATAACTAATTTTTTTGAACAGGTCTTGTTCTCATTCCTGACAGGCAATGCAGATATGCATTTAAAAAATTTCTCTCTGATTGACAATCCGGATATAGGATATATATTAAGTCCGGCATATGATATGGTAGCGTCCAGTCTCGTGGTGGAAGGAGATGACGAAGAATTAGCTTTGACTTTGAATGGTAAAAAGAAAAAAATCAGAAAGACAGACTTTATTGAAGCGATAACCAGATTTAATATTGATGTAAAAGCTATTGAAAACATATTCAATAAATTCAGAACTTCAGTAGAGAAGTGGAGTGATTTCATTGATATTAGTTTTCTTCCTGAAGACATGAAAAGATCCTACCATGACCTGATTAAAGAGCGATTTGACAAGATCTATACTGCTTGATTGGATTATTGGTGTGAAATAATAGCCATACATTTAACATTATGTTTCAATACAAAAAAAAGACTGCTCATGTTAGTCAAAGTCAGGGAAAGAGAAACAATTTTTACGATCAGCTTTGCTGTGCTGATGGTTGGCAGTCCTTCCGTGAATGCTCAATCGAATTACAAACTTGCAAATAAAATCCACGTTGGTGGTGACGGAGGCTGGGACTATCTGTGCGTTGATGAGATAAATAGCAGAATATTTGTATCTCATTCATCTATTGCTCAGGTTATTGATATTAAAACCCAAAAACTGGTCGGTACAATACCGGACACAAAAGGGATTCATGGAATTGCCATAGCGAATGATCTGAATAAAGGTTTTACGAGTAACGGACGTGATTCATCTATGACCGTTTTTAATCTTAAAACTCTTGAAATAATTACAAAAATAAAAGTAAACGGCCAAAATCCTGATGCGATATTATATGACAGTTTTTCAAAGAGGGTATTTACAGGTAATGGAAGAAGTGCAAGCTTTTCAGTGGTCGATGCTGTAAACAATAAGGAAATTGGTGTAATACCACTTGATGGCAAGCCGGAAGCCATTGTCACAGACGGAAAGGGGAAAATCTATGTAAATATTGAAGATAAAAGTCTTATTGATGTAATTGATGCCGTTGCACTGAAAGTAATCAGCCGCTGGCCAATCGATCCGGGAGAAGAACCCACCGGACTAGCCCTGGACAATCAGGCTCATTTGCTGTTCAGCGTATGTGGTAATAAGTTAATGGTGGTTGTTGATGCAATAACCGGAAAAGTAATCACAACTCTTCCGATCGGAGAAGGATGTGATGGTGCAGCTTTCGATCCCATGTACAAACGTGTATATTCATCCAATGGAGAGGGGACAATGACTGTTGTTCAGGAAGGGAACGACAATACTTTTAAAGTGCTTGAAACTGTTACAACACAACCGGGAGCAAGAACTATTACTATTGACAAGACTTCACACCACTTGTATATGACAACTGCAGAGTATGAATCAGCAGCAACTGAAGGAAACCGACGGCCACCTGTAAAACCTGACTCATTCTTAATTCTGGATATTGAAACACTGAAGTAATTGTTGCTTATTCTCATTTACCAGGAAGCATTCAAAACGAACAACAAAAAAATACCCTGGACTGGATCTTATCTCTTTATGGTCAGTTTTAACAATCCGGGTAAAATAATAAGCAATAAAGGTAATGCCATGATTAATCCGCCGATAACAGCGATTGCCAGAGGCTGGTGCATTTGTGCACCTGTACCCAATCCAAGAGCCAGCGGAGCAAGTGCTACAATAGCCCCTGTTGCAGTCATTAATTTAGGCCGTAACCGGGCAGAAATTGCATAAATCAAAGCACCCGAAACATCTGAATTCTTTAACTCTGTTAAGAACTGCTGAATTGTAAAAATGGAGTTTTCGCCTATAATACCGACAATCATTATTAAACCTGTATAACTGCCTACATTTAAGGGAGTGTTTGTTATAAACAGTGCTGCAATTCCTCCGGCAATACCTAATAAGCTAATAAATATTACTATTGCTGATAATTTCAGGCTTTTAAACATAAAAAGAACTATGACAAAAACCAGCAATCCGCTTATAATCAAGATTTTAAGTAGCTCGGCAAAAGATTGTTGCTGTTCAGCATACGAGCCGCCGTATACAATCTGGTAAGTGGTTGGCAGTTCAATTCCGGCAAGTTTTTTTTGTATTTCCTTCATCACACTACCAAGATCCCTCATATCAAGCCTCGCGGTAACAACACCCATAGTCTGAAGATTTTCTCTCTGTATTTCCGAGACGCCGCTTTGGATTGATAATTCTGCAAATTTTTCAAGAGGCAGATAATCACCGGAAGATGTACTTATTAATGTCTTTCTGATCTTTTCAAAAGGTGTTTTATTGCTCAGAGGATAGATCAGCCTGATATCGGTAAATTGTTCTTTTTCAGGTATTGTACCTATGACTATACCTCCCAGGTGGATCTCAGCCTGGGTCTGCAAGTCTGATGCTGAAAAGCCATATTGTTTAATAATCCCTTCTTTCGGAACAATCTTCATAACAGGTCCTGAGACAATAATACCGTCAAAAACATCGGCGGTTCCTTCTACAGTATTGACACTATCTGCAACCTGTCTTGACAGTTCTTCCAGCTTATCATGATCATCCCCGAAAATCTTGATCTCTATTGGCTGGACACTTTTCATCAAATCTCCAAGCATATCTGTAATTACCTGACCAAAATCAGCTATAAGAGCAGGAACAGCACTTTCGACTTTTTCCCGTATATCATCCGCGACCTCCTCAGTTGTACGCTTCCTGTTTTTATCCAGCTCAATAAGATAATCGCCGCTGTATGGTTCTGTGATGAAAAATCCCATTTCAGTTCCGGTACGGCGTGAATATGTTTTTACCTCAGGGATGGTTTCTATAATCTTATCCACTTCACTCAATATTCTGTCGGTTTCTTCAAGAGATGTACCGGGAGGAGTTGTATAATCGAGGACGATTGATCCTTCGTCCATCTCAGGCAGGAAGCCTGTAGGGAGTTTTGGCATTATATAAACAATACTTAGGATAAGCATAATGATTAAAGCGCCACTGATATAAGGCCTGGATATAAAAAACTCAATCCATTTATGGGTTTTAACTTTATGGATTTCGGTATTTTTTACAAGTGGTTTATCCCGGGAGAGAAGCAGGTAGATCACAGGCAAGCCGATCCAGGTAATTATAAACGAACATAGCAAAGTGATTATCATTGTCATTGTCAGGATCTTAAAATAAGCTCCTGCTATACCTGTCATCAGTTCAAACGGGATAAGAATAACAATAGTAGCAAGTGAGGAACTGACCATTGCCGGAAACAAAAAACCTATAGCTTTACCTACAAGTTCTTTCGGCATCCTGTCAGGAAACTCTTCATGTGTCCTGTGAATCTGTTCAACTACAATAATTGCATCATCAATAATCAATCCTATGGAAGCCGCAATAGCCCCAATTGTCATTATGTTAAAATCATATCCAAGGAAACCAAGTGTGATAAAAGTAAGAGCCAGGGTAAGAGGAATAGTAATTAAAATAACCGCACTTGCTTTAAGGGAACGCAGGAAAATTACCACAACTACAATCGCAAGTAACAATCCTATCCAAAGGACATCAATTATGCTTCTGATGCTGTCATTTACAAACTCTGCCTGGTTATAATAAGGTTTTAAAGTAACATCTTCAGGCAATATTTTTTCCAGTTCCCTGACCTTGACAGAAACCTGTTCGGCTACATCAATAAGGTTACTTTCAGGCTGTTTCAGAACGGCAATTAAAGGCACATCCTTGCCATCGGCTTTTATTTTGATGTATTCGTTACGTTCAGAGATCTCGACATTTGCAACGTCGCTGACTTTTATGTGTCGGACTCCATTATTAAAAATAACCAGATCTTCAAGCTGTTGTTTATTCTTCAGCGTAGCATCAGTGACTGTCAGATAGAGCCTGTTGTAGTCTATAGTATAACCGTTGGATTTAATAAATCCGGTCTCTTGTAAAACGTCCATAATCTGCTGAGGATTGATTTTCAGCTGGCGCAGTTTTTCTTCATCCGGAATTATCCTGTATTCTTTTATCTTGCCTCCGATTACCTGAACAGATGCGACACCTGCAATCCGCGACAAATAAGGTTTTACAATATATTCTGCAATAAGCTTTAATTCAATCTGGTTTTTTGAATCTGAAAATATTGAGTACCCCATTACCGGTAATATTGAGGGGTTCATTTTTTCAACTGTTATTTCAATATCCGGAGGTAAAATACTTTTGATCCTGGCAATCTGGGATTCCACCTGCTGTTTGTCCAGGTCAATATCGGAATCCCATTCCATATATGCTGATATCTCGCAGCTTCCCATGGTTGTTGCACTGCGTACAAGACTCAGGTGTTCGACCTTTTTTATAGCATCTTCAAGAGGTTTGGTAACCTCCACCATCATCTTATCTACAGGCTGTTCTCCGTTATCAGCAATTATTTTGATCTTTGGAAAAGTAACATTTGGGAACAATGAAGTCTTTAAATTTTTATAAGAAAATGCCCCGAGTGCCAGAATTAAAAGCAAAAGAATTGAAACCGGCGTTTTAAATCTGATAAATATCTTTTCCATATTATTTTATTATTGTAATTACAGTGCTGTCAGGCAAACCATAAGCTCCTTCACTGATAATCAGGTCTTTTCCATTCAATTGTGGAGAGATTATTTCAACAATGCTGTCATTTTCAATACCTTTTTTAACAGGGATTTTTACAGCCATATCGCCGGCATCAATTCTCATGATCCAGAATTCACTCTGGGTTTCATTTGTCATCAATGAAGATTTTTTGACCAGAAAAGCCTGTTGATGTTTTTCATTAAGAAATTTAATTATAAGATTCAGGTTTTCCGGTAATTGCCTGTTTGTTTCAGGTTTTATTAGTACAGTCTGTGTTTGATTAACTTCATCCACAACAGGAAGGATCCTGGAAACGGAACCAGTTATAATTGTATTGTCTGTCAGAAGTATTTTACATTTTCGCTCCTTAATTATTATAGAATGATACTCAAAAGGTACATTTACCTTAACCATTAAATCTTTACTGTTAACAATGTTGCAAAGCAGGCTTCCTTCTGCCACATAAACTCCCGGCTCATTAATAATCAACTCATTAACAAAACCATCAGAGGTTGCATGGACTTTTACAATGCCAAAATCTCCAATTGTGTCACTGTCAGATTCAAGCGCTTTGCGTTCCCTTGTTTGTACCTCAAAAAGGATTTCATCTTTCTGAACCTCGTCTCCGAATTTCATGTTAACCCTCATAATGTAACCTGAAATTGGCGAAACAACCTGGGTTTTTTTAAGATAAACAGTGTTGCCGTTAAAACTTATTTCATTTTCGATATCACCTTTAATAATCTGTGTTGCTTTTACTGAAACCACAGGCATCTGCTCTTCTCCCGAGGTACCTTCAGTTTTACAGGAAGAGATCATTTGAAACATGCAAATGGCAAAAAGAAGGATAAATAACTTTTTCATTATATGTCTTTTAATAGTTCAGATAATTATATGAATTGATCAGGAGTTGTTTTTCCATTTTAAACTGAAGGATTTCCTGTTTCTTTGCAGCAATATCCTTCAACAGATTTTTAAAATCCATAATGGAAATTTCTCCCCGTGAAAGTTCTTTGGAATATGCTTCATAAAGATTGTTATATTGATCTGCCTGTTGTTCATTGAGAATTATCCTTTGATCAACGGCTTTTATCTGATTCATAATCTTATTTTTACTTATATCATTTTGCGTAAGGAAGGTTTTCTTCTCAAACTCCAGAGTCTGCTGGTTTATAGCAGATTTTTCTCTTTGGATATTTCGCTGATGACCATCAAAAATGTTCAGGCTAAAAGCAATCCCTGTACTGAATCCCAATCTTTCAGGATATGGTAAATAAGCAGCATTTAAGCCCGCATCAGCAAACAGATCTAATTGAGGCTTATATTTCAGTTCATTAACAGCCTGGTTTGCTATTATGTTTAAGCTGTCGAGCTTATAAGAAGTTAAAAAATTAGATCTCCCGGTATTTTCAGGTTTAACTGTAAAATTTATATCCTGAAGGTCTACTTTACTTGTATCACTGATTCCGCAAATAAGGTTCAAATCGTATAGATTAGTTAAATACTCAGACTCGAACATCATATATTCTGCATTATAGTTTTGAACTTCAATTTGCAAAATCATCAAATCAATCTGCTTATAGATTGCGTTTTCAACCAGTTTATTCATTATTTTCATTTGCTCATCAAGGTCTTTAAGAAGAGACAGGCTATTATCAGCCTGTTTCCTTGATTTAATGCAAAGAATGTACTGATAGCCGACGATCTGTTCCAGTTCATGAATTGTCAGGGCTATATTATTGTTGTTGATCTGCCCTGAAATGTCAGCCTTATTAGCATATACTTTATATTTTGAACCTGCAAGAAGAGGTTGTTTTACTGAAACCAGGGCCTGAAATTGCCCTCCATCGGTTATTGCAAGATCATGACCGGTATAATCTGTTGCACCTTCTGATACCAGTTCAAATCGGTTTGTATTATTATCGTGTGAAATAATCGGCGCCAATGTAATACCAGAAACAAGATTTATTTCAGGCTTTGAAAGAACGCTGCTGATTTGCTTTAAATCAAGCTTTACAATCTGATTCTCGTTTATATTTTTATTTATAAGAGGACTGTTTTTACGGGCCTGTTCGAGGTAAAAATTCAAATCCCGCTGCTGGGCATTCAGAGCTGAACCAGCCAACAGGAACAATATTAAAATGGTATAAGTTTTCACTTTTGTTTTAAAATTTTGGTTTTATGATAAAACAATGGAACTCGCCCTTCTGATAATGTATATCAAGCAGGCTTACTGTTCATGTAATTTCTGTCATCCAAGCAGCTGCCTGACAATTGTTGATATCTCTTTACCGTCAGCCCTGCCGGCAAGCTCCCTGGTGGCAACACCCATGACCTTACCCATTTCGGAAGGTGATATTGCCCCAACCCTTTCAATAATATCTTTCAGGACTTTAGTAAGCTCCTCATCGCTTATTTTTGCTGGCAGGTATTTCTCAAGGACATCAGCTTCGGCAGCCTCCTTTTCATACAGATCCTGACGGTTATTTTCCTTATAAATGACAGCAGATTCTCTTCTCTGTTTAACAAGTTTTTGAATGATTTTCAGCTCTTCTTCAGGGTTTAATACTGTATCATGGCCTTTTTCGGATTTGGCAAGCAAAAAAGCAGTCTTTGCAGCCCTTATTGCATCAAGGGCCACTTTATCCTTACTCTTCATTGCGTTTATAAGATCGCCGGCAATTTTTTCAGTTAGTGACATAGTGAAAGTAGTTATTTATGATATGTAAAATATTTTATTTAAATTTTCGACTGCAAGACTGCAAGACCGCAAGACCGCAAGACCTATTTTGGTTCCACATGTATATTAACAGTAAGGTTTTCATAGGTAGCCATGAGTTTATCCTCAATCATATCGCAATATTTGTGGGCATTCCCAACTGATTCATCTGCAGGCACTTCTACATGAATATCAATAAACCTGTAGTTCCCTGCCACTCGTGTACGGAGATCATGATATTGTACTCCCATTTCCATGAGTCTTTTCTTAAGCCCGCTAATTTCTTCATCACTCCAGGCAATGTCGAGCAGGGGGAAAAAAGCACGTTTGAGCAGGGAATATGATTCTTTGAGGATAAACAGGGCAACAAGAATAGCAACGAGCGGATCTAACCACTGGATGTCTGTAAGCAGAATTAATATCAGCCCGGCTGCTACTCCGGCCGAAGTGTAAACATCTGTTTTAAGATGCAATGCATCTGCCTCAAGGGCAACTGACCCTGTCTCCCGGGCAACCTTGTATAATCTTTTTGACACGAAAATGTTTACAATTGCAGATACTGCCATTACAAGGGAACCAATCCATATTTTTTCAAGGATTATCTCCTCTCCAAACAGTTTTTTTACAGATTCAACTATGATCCATATTGCTGCTATAAATATCAGCAGTGCCTCTATTACACCGGAAATATTTTCAAATTTTCCGTGTCCGTAAGGATGTCTTTTATCAGGCGGATTATCAGATACCCTGACAGAAAAAAAAGCAATTATTGCTGCCACCAGGTCCATGGAGGAGTGAATAGCTTCGGATATTATGCTGACGGAACCGGTTATGATCCCGACAACCAACTTCATTATTATCAATAATGTATTGGATACAACTGATAGCCCCGCAGTTTTTACTTTTAGATTCATACCTATCAGAAAGAGATGAAATAAAGGTAATCAGAAAAACAATAATTGTAAATCTAATTCAGATTTTGATCAAATCATAATTTGTGCTGCCCAGGCCAATTTTCATGGCATGTTCGAGACCTGATTGCCACGATGTATCAGGATGGGTAAGTTTAAATTTATCTTCACCTGTCATGTTTCCTTTATCATAATTGTCACAGATCTTACTCCCGGGGAGTGCAGGAGCAGCTTTAACAAAATCCGCGCAAGCCTGATCGAGAGCAACAGGATCAAATGAGGCGGCCATCCCTATATTTGGTACTATTGGATAATCATTTACATCCCAGCAATCGCAGTTTGGGGAAACATCCATAATGAAACTGATATGGAAGGCTGGTTTATCTTTAATTGCAGCAAAGGCATATTCTGCGATTTTCTTACAAACCATTTCTGAAGAGTTTGCCCATACTACTCTTGAGGCATCATACTGGCACACCGCAACACATTGTCCGCAACCAACACATTTTATATAATCGATATGTGCTATCTTGTCTTTTTCGACATGAATAGCATCTTGTGCACAATACTTTTCACATATACGGCATCCTGTGCAGTTCTCTTCATAAATTTTTGGTGATGATCCCGAATGAAGAAATAATTTACCTCCCACTGAGGCGCATCCCATACCGAGATTTTTCAATGTACCACCAAATCCTGTTAATTCATGCCCTTTAAAATGAGTCAGAGTAATTAAAACATCGGCATCAGCAATTGCCGTGCCTATTTTAGCACTGGAACAAAATTCCATATTTAATTCTATTTCCCGGAAATCAGTCCCTTTTATGCCGTCAGCAATTATGACCGGGCAATTTGTTGCAAGCGGATTATAGCCATTTTCAAAAGCAGCCTCAATATGGTCAGGAGCATTTGATCGCCTTCCGTGATATAATGTATTACAGTCAGTTAAAAAAGGAGTGGCTCCTTTTGATTTCAGTAATTTGACTATGCTTGCGGCATAATTTGGGCGGAGGTATGCGAGATTTCCAGGTTCTCCGAAGTGTATCTTTAATGCTACAAATTTTTTCTGAAAATCGATTTTTTCAATACCAGCCTTTTCTACAAGGATTTCAAGCTTTTTAAGGAGATTCCGGGATGGTTTTGTCCTTAGGTCGGTAAACCAGACTTTTGAAGATGTCATAATGCTGAAATTATATTGTAAACCTGTTCTATCAGCCATTTAGGTGTTGATGTTGCTCCGCAAATCCCCGCTGATTGCTTTCCATTAAACCATGATTTATCTATCTCATCAGGAGAGGAAACGAAGTGAGTGTAAGGATTTATACTTTTACAAACTGAATAGAGCATTCTTCCGTTTGAGCTCTCCCTGCCGCTGACAAAAACCACGACATCATGCTTCCTGGCAAAACTTCTAAGAGTAGGCTCCCTGTTTGCAATTTGTCCGCAGATCGTATTGTTTACAGTGAGTAATTTATCAGGATTGCTTACACCTTTCTTTCTGATTTCGGCACGCAGCAGATTAGTAAAGTTCTGGTAATCCTGGAGATGCATTGTTGTCTGGGAAAATAAACTTATTGGTCTTGTGATGTCTATTTTACCAATGTCACCAGGTCCTGTAACAATTATCCCTTCTTTATAAGTTTGTCCGAGTAATCCTATCACTTCTGCATGTCCCGGTTTCCCGAATATTACAACCTGTCCATTGGTCTTGCGTGACATAAGCCATGCATCCTTGATCCTTGATTGTAGTCTCTTGACTATTGGACAGGTTGCCTCTATAATTGTAATGTTATTCTTTTCGGCTGTCAGATAAGTTTCAGGTGGTTCACCATGAGCTCTTATCAGGACTTTGCAATTATAAAGCTTTCTGAACTGCTCCTGGTCAATTGTTACCAGGCCGAGTTCAGACAAACGTTCCACCTCTTTGTCATTATGCACAATAGGACCAAGAGCATAAACCTTTTCTCCTTTCAGAAGGGCTTTTTCTGCCACCTCCACAGCATTTTGTACTCCGAAACAGAACCCTGATCTTTTATCAATCTCTGCTGTCATTTATTATCTTCTCAATAATCTGCATCACCCATTTCATCTGCTCTTCGACAGTCATTTTACTGTTATCAAGCAAAATGGCATCGTCAGCTCGTCTTAAAGGGCTGATATCCCTGTTCTCATCCGTTATGTCACGTGCAATAATATTGTTAAGAACCTCATCAAATGGAACATTCATACTCTTTGCTTTCATTTCATCATATCTTCTTTGGGCTCTTATTTCCACAGAAGCTGTCATAAATATTTTAAGATCGGCATCAGGAAAAACTACAGTTCCAATATCCCTTCCATCCATTACGATCCCTTTATATACACCTATTTGTCTCTGCAATTCCACCATACATGAGCGTACTTCCTGTATCATGCTTATTCTGCTTACATGTGCTGAAACCTCTATACCCCTTATCTCTTTCTCAACATCTTCGGAATTCAAAAAAGTCTCATATTCACCCTTATCAGGATTATAGACGAATTCAATATGCATATTTTTCAGCTCTTCCCGGATACCTTCCAGGTCCAATAATCCTTTTCCAACAAAATTTCTTCTAAGGCAATAAAGAGTAACTGCCCGGTACATTGCCCCGCTGTCTATATAAATATAGTTGAGTTCTTCTGCTATTGCTTTGGCAAAGGTACTTTTCCCGCAGGATGAGTATCCGTCGATGGCTATGATCAGTTTTTTAATCATAAGATATTAAAGTTACAGATTACTGCTATAATTTCAAAACTGCTACTTCCTGATCCTGTTATAGATTTTATCGGGTTTGATTATAATGGAGACATGATTTGATGAACCTGCCAGGTGATACGTAGCTCTTCCGAATTCAATATTCATAAAGGAAGTATTGATGCCGAATCCCCAGGAAAATCCTGCCAGAGAAATTTTAGACTCAGTTAGCAGTTCACGTCTTCTCTGGTAGTTGAATCCACCGCTTAAATAAAAATTTTTATGGGGGATCAGCTCTGCACCCACGACAACATGGCGCATCATATTCTCAAAGAATTCTGAGCCAAGGAGAAAATCAGCATTCGTCGATATTGTATCAATATACTGAAAGGTAAGATCATATTTTTCAAGATGTCTCAGAGTAAGTGAAAAGCGTAATGGAGCATATGCCAACTTTTGTGATACACCTGCCTGTATTTCAAAAGGCAGTTTCTGTCGTTCTTCCCCCGCATATCTGGTAACCTGAAGCCCGGCATTCTTTAATAGGAAACCGGCAGAAAAAAGACCGGACCGGTTTCTGTAAACGGCTCCTATGTCAAATGCAAATCCGAATGATGTATAGTTTTCAAGATGAGATAATACCGGTTTAAAATTAATCCCGAAGGAGAACAGTGTATCAATCTCCCGGGAATAGATCATTGACATGGCATATTCTGATGCTTTGAAAGAACCTGTGATGATCCCTGAAGCATCTGCTGCAATGAACGAACCATAATTCAGATAGGTCACTCCTGCAGCAAAATTACCGGTACCGGGAAATGATCTTGAGTACATGGCAAGACCATAGTTTACCCCTGCAAAATAATTGACATAATTTAAAGCAATGCTATTATTCATATTTGCCTGCAGCAGGGCCGGGTTATGGTATGCAACATTAAGATTGTCAGTATTAAGCGACACGTTTGTGCCTCCAAGCGATGAGATAAGACCTGAGTGAGTCAGGTTCAGGAATTCATATACATTATCACCTCCTGTCTGTGCTTTCAAAGCCGGAACAAGCATAATTGCCAGTAGGATATGTATGGTTTTTTTAATCATCGCGCCAATCAGATTCAAATATAGCAGGATTTTACATAAACGGACTCTTAACGCAAATTAGTATTAATGAGAAGGATATATGATGGAGCGATTAAGCGGTTTTGGACGTTAGTGCAAGACCTTCATCAGCTTTTTTCTGACGACCGTTGATCTGTGACATGAAAAGGCCTGTAATGACAATTGCCATGCCTGCTATATTCTGTAATGTAAGCTTGTCACCAAGAATGAAGAATGAAAATACAGCAGTGAATATAGGGATGGAGTTTGTAAAAACATTTGCCCTCGATACTCCAATTTTTTGAATGGAATAAGCAAATAGGATGAAGGCTCCGCACGAAGCAAAAACCGATAGCTCAATAATGGGGATAATACTTTTAGCAGCAAACGGTGTATTAATGAACTGGAGGAGGTCGGCAAACAGGAAAAGAGGAAGGAAAAGTGTCACTCCTATAATGTTCTGTACTGTTACAATGAATACCGGGCTGTAGGTTCCTACAAGCCTGTTCAGGGTGAGATTAAAACCAACTGCTGACAAAACAGCCAGGAGCAATAAAACTAATCCCTTGATGTTGAATGAGATAGCTCCATCCTTGTTGAGGATAAAAATTATCACCCCGATAAATGACAGGATAATACCTGCATAATTGATTATTCTAAGCTTCTCCCTGTAAAAAATCCAAGCACCCAGTGCTGCAATTACCGGTATTGTTGAAATGATAACAGATCCGACGGTAGCTGAAACATAAGTAAGCCCGAAACTTTCACCAAGGAAATAGAAAAATGGTTCGAACAGTGCCAGAACAAAGAAGTACTTTCTGTCAGCTTTCTTTATTTTCACGAAGCCCCCTGTAAGAAAAAGAAATATAGTGAGGAGCACCACAGCAATAACAAGTCTGATAAAGACAATTGTCAGAGGAAGATATGTTTCATTGGCAATTTTAAACCAGATAAAAGAAAACGACCAGAAGATCATTGCCAGAATGATAGCAAAATATGTTCTTAAACTAGTCTTCAAAACATTTATCGGTTATTTATTGATTCCTGAGCCGCGAATTTATACTATATATTTATAATTCTTTAATAAACTATCCGGAAAGTCTGGTTAACGCGATTATTTCAAAGACATGAATATTTCGAACGAAATCTGATTTATTGTGATTTTAAACATACAATAGTCAGTTATTTAAACAGATAACTTAAATTGTTATTTCGAACATGTTTAAAAAATGAGATACTGGTGATTTGTAACTGAACCATATTTTGCTATATTTGCCGCCTCAGGTCAGCCTTACTGAACCTGTGATTTTTAAAAATGAATTGAATATTAATTAAATAACTTAACATCAGACCTGATGAAGATACTGGTATGCATTAGCAATGTGCCTGACACAACAACAAAGATCAAATTCAATGAGGGGGATACTTCCATTGACACGGCGGGTATTCAGTGGGTTATAAATCCATGGGATGAGCTGTCGCTTACCCGTGCACTGGAGCTAAAGGATGATCCGTCAAGCGGGATTAAATCTGTTACTGTAGCCCATGTGGGTCCGGCAACATCCGAACCGACAATAAGAAAAGCGCTTGCTATTGGCGCTGATGATGCAATCAGGATAAATTCGGAATCATCAGACGCCTTTTATGTTGCCGCCCAGCTTGCTGAAGTTATTAAAAAAGAACAGTTTGATATAATCTTTTGCGGCATTGAATCAAGCGATTATAACGGCTCCCTTGTGGGAGGCATGATAGCCGAATTCCTCAATATACCATCTGTTTCGGCAGTTTCAGGCATTACAATCGAAAACAGTAATCCGATGATTACCAGGGAAATAGATGGAGGGAAAGAGGTTATATCAATATCAGTACCATTTGTGGCAATAGTCCAGAAGGGAATTGCCAAAGAACCCCGTATAGCTGCTATGAGAGGAATTATGATGGCAAGGACAAAACCTCTGAAGCTGTTTGAACCCCTTCCTTTTGAACCGCTCACAGAAATTGCCGTTTTAGAAAAACCACCTAAACGGGCAGCCTGTAAATTCATTGATGCAGAAAATCCCGGACAACTTATCGACGTGCTTCAAAATGAAGCAAAAATAATATGATCATAAATAATAAGTAATCCATTAAGAATAAGAATATGTCAGTATTAGTATATACAGAAAATTGGGATGGAAAATTCAAGAAACTCACCTTTGAACTTGTCTCTTATGCATCAGAGGTAGCAAAAATGATCAATACCTCTGCAACAGCTCTCTCAATAGGTAAAATTGATGAATCAGAACTAAAAAAACTTGGAGATTATGGAGCAGGAAAGATCATAAATATTGATAATGAATTACTTACAACACTCGACAGCCAGGCTTATTCATTTGTGATTTCTGATACTGCACTGAAAGAAAATGCATCGGTGATAGTAATCTCAAATAATAACACAGGAAAAGCGATAGCTCCCAGGTTATCGGTACGACTGAAAGCCGGAGTGGGATCAGGTATAAACAAACTGCCTCTTAAGACAAGTCCCTTCACTGTTCACAAAAAGACTTATTCAGGCAATGCATTTGCACACGTTATTATTAAATCCGATATTAAAATACTTACCCTTACCCAAAACTCGTTCGAGCTTATCAAGACTCCCAATAATGCATCAATTGAAAAGGCAGATGTTGCCATTGATAGTTCTCTCGTTAATACTAAAGTGAGGGATGTTATGAAGCAGGCCGGGAAGATATTACTGACGGATGCCGACATAGTAGTCTCCGGCGGAAGAGGAATGAAATCACCCGATAACTGGGCTCCCCTGGTTGAACTGGCTGAGGCCATGGGAGGAGCTACAGCATGCTCGCGTCCGGTTTCGGATGAAGGATGGCGGCCGCATGAAGAACATACGGGACAAACAGGAAAGATAATTGCACCAAACCTCTATATTGCAGTGGGGATATCAGGAGCTACACAGCACCTTGCCGGAGTAAGCGCCTCAAAATATATCGTAGCAATAAATAACGATAAAGATGCTCCAATCTTTGAAGCCGCACAATACGGTATAGTCGGTGATGCAATGAAAATTCTGCCTAAACTGGTTGAAGCTGTAAAACACAGAAAATAATTTATTTATAATAATTTCATGACCCGACAAATATTATTTTCTGTTATATTACTGATCACATTCAGTGTATTTTTTTTTACGGTCAATAATCTTATCAGATATTTTAGACTTACCAGATCCGCCTTTCCTGTAAAGAATATCGGAAAGAGATTCTGTTTGATGATGCGTGTGGCTTTCGGGCAAACAAAAATTTTCCGCAGGCCGGTCATAGGATTTTTTCATGCGATGGTATTCTGGGGTTTCTGTGTCATCATAATAGGAAGCATTGAAATGGTCATTGATGGCCTGGCAGGAACAGACAAAGCCCTGCATATCCTTGGTCCTGTACATGATGTTATTATGGCTTCCGGGGATATTTTTGCTCTTCTGGTTGCGATTTCAGTTATTATTTTCCTGGTGCGGCGTATATTCCTTCACATTAAGAGGTTCGAGGGAACCGAAATGAAGAAAAGATCACATATCGACGCCAATATTTCTCTGACCCTTATACTTCTGCTGATGATCTCCCTTTTGGCCATGAATACAGGATATCTTGGATACAAAACAGCTGCAGGAGAGGAAATCCATGGATTATACCCTGTCAGCATACTTTTATCTTCACTTTTTTCAAACATTTCGCTAAAAAGTTTCGGACTGATATATGATATTTCGTGGTGGACACATATACTTGTAATATTCATTTTTGCCAATTACCTTCCTTATTCCAAACATTTCCATGTTTTTTTGTCAGTGCCCAATGTGTTTCTTTCAAGACTTGAGCCAATTGGTAAACTTACAAATATGGAAAGCATTACCAGGGAAGTCAGGCTGATGCTTGATCCAAATGTTGCAGTTCCTGCATCCGATACACCTCCTGAAAGATTTGGAGTAAAAGATGCAGAGGATGCAACCTGGAAGAATTACTTTGATTCACTTTCATGTACTGAGTGCGGGCGATGTACCTCGGTTTGCCCGGCAAATATCACAGGGAAGAAACTCTCTCCGAGGAAGATAATGATGGATCTTAGGGCACGCATGAAGGAAAAGGGCCCCATGATGGTCAGGAAGGGCAGGGATTACAATGATAACCGTTCATTATTAAGGGATTATATAACCGAAGAAGAACTATGGGCATGTACAACATGCAATGCCTGTGTACAGGAGTGTCCGGTCAACATCAGCCAGCCAGAACTGATCATTGCTATGCGAAGATACCTTGTACTGGAGGAAGGTGCAGCTCCCGGTGAGATTAAAACATTGTTTAATAATATTGAAAATAACGGAGCTCCATGGCAATATTCATCTGAAGACAGGATGCTCTGGGCAACGGGTATGGAATCAGAAGTACCGGTTATGGCCGACCTTTTCGCAAAAGGAGAGAAGCCTGAGTTTCTTTTCTGGGTTGGCTGTGCAGGAGCTTTCGACGACAGATACAAAAAAGTGGTCAGAGCCTTCGCAAAAATTCTCTCTTATTTGAATGTCAGTTATGCGGTTCTTGGAAGGGAGGAGACATGCACAGGCGATCCGGCCCGCCGTGCCGGAAACGAAATGCTGTACCAGATGCAGGCAATGCAGGTGATAGATACATTCAACAGGTATGAGATCACTAAAATCATAACAATCTGTCCGCATTGCTACAACGTTTTTAAAAATGAATATCCTGATCTGGATGGCAATTACGAAATCATCAACTATACACAATTTCTTGCGGCATTAATAAATGAGGGGAAACTGAAAATTGATCCTGTCGCATTAAACAATGTGTCAGTTACTTATCATGATCCCTGTTATCTCGGCAGGGCAAATGACATCTATGATGAACCACGAACTGTTCTCAGAAGTCTGACTGCAAATTTTGAAGAAATGGACAGGAAACGTAGCTTTGCATTATGCTGCGGGGCCGGAGGAGCACAGATGTTCAAGGAGGCAGAAAAGGGTGATAAGGAGATATTTATGGAAAGAACTGAAGATGCACTGAAAACAGGGGCCTCAGTTATAGCAACTGCCTGTCCATTCTGTATGACGATGCTGACCGATGGATTGAAATACAAGAACAGGGAAGAGGATATAAAAAATCTGGATGTTGCTGAGTTGGTGGCACAGTCGTTGGGATTATGAAAAGTTGGCAGTTGGCAAAACAAGCAACAAGCAACAAGCAACAAGCAACAAGCAACAGTTAATAAGAAACGATAATTTTAATATCAAAGAATAATGGAAAACAAAAAAGTCCTGAAAAGCGGTGAGTTCCTGGTAGCCGAAACTGATCCGCAAAATGTTTTTATACCCGAGGAATTTAATGAGGAACAACTGATGATTGCCCAGTCATGCCTGATTTCCTTGAGGCTGAAGTTTATCCTGTGATGGCTGATCTTGAAAAAAGCAACAGGGAGCTTATGAAAAGCATCTTAAAGAAATCGGGTGAACTTGGATTAACGGGAATCCCTGTACCGGAGGAATTTGGTGGATTCGGACAATCTTTTGTTACTCAGATGCTTGTTGCCGAAGCAATTGGAGCCGGTTATTCATTCTCTGTTGCATATATGGCACATAGCGGAATCGGAACACTTCCCATAGTCTATTACGGAAACGACTACCAGAGGCAGCATTATGTGCCTAAGCTTGCTGTAGCTGAATACATTGGATCTTACTGCCTCACTGAACCAGGTGCCGGAAGTGATGCCAATGCAGGTAAAACTAATGCGGTACCTTCTGAGGATGGTAAATATTATATCCTTAACGGCCAGAAAATATGGGCCACCAATGCAGGATATGCTGATACACTTATAGTTTTTGCAAAAATCGAAAATGACAGGGTTCTCAGTGCTTTTATAGTGGAGAGTAAATACCCGGGTGTTGTGATAGGACCTGATGAACATAAAATGGGTATTAAAGGATCATCAACAACACAGATATATTTTAATGATGTGAAAGTACCTGTGGAAAACCTCCTGGGTAAAAGAGGTGAAGGATTCAGAATAGCGCTTAATATCCTTCACATGGGAAGAATTAAACTTGGTGCCAGTGTGCTGGGTGCAGCAAAAAAAGCAATTACCGACTCTGTGAAATATGCCAATGAACGTAAACAGTTTGGAGTGCTGATCTCAACTTTCGGTGCTGTAAAACATAAACTTGCCGAACAAGTAATAAAACTATTTTCCACAGAATCAGCAGTCTACAGGGTAAGTAAAGATATAGATGATATGATGAATAAACTGAAGGTAGATTGCGTCGATACAGGACGTGCATCAATAGAAGCTATAAGTCACTATGCCGTAGAAGCGGCAATCCTGAAGGTTTTCGGATCGGAAATGCTCGATTTTGTAGCTGATGAGGCTGTACAGATATTCGGAGGTATGGGATACTCAGCTGAAATGGATGTGGAAAGAGGTTACCGCGATTCAAGAATTAACAGGATATTCGAGGGAACAAACGAAATAAACCGGCTTCTTGTTGTTGACACGGCAATGAAAAGAGCCATGAAAGGCGATTTCGATCTTTTCGGTAAAGCTGAGGCACTCTTTAATGAACTGGATAAAATAACTCCTGACGAGGTGAAGGAAGAACAATATTTTGAAGAAAAATCAAGATATATAAGCAATTTTAAGAAGGTGATCCTGGTCTGTATACATGTAGCAGTAAAGAAATTTGAAAGAAAGCTTATCTATGAGCAGGAAATACTGAACAACATAGCTGATATGATGATGGAAACCTATGTTTCAGAATCTCTGTCACTAAGGGTGGCCAGGCTTGAAACAATGAAAGATGACATTACGGTATATAAGGATGTTCTTGATGTAAATATCTATGATACAGCTGAAATTATCAGGAAATCGGCCTGTGATGCAGTCTTTTCACTTGACACCGATAAAGATAATGCACAGGTAGTCAAAGCAATAAATAGCCTGACAATGGTTAAAGGAATAAATGTAAAAGAAGCCAGAAGAAGGATAGCAGATAAACTGATTGAGGACAACTCTTACAGGTTCTGAATATGATAAAACTTAGTTTAAGGTCACTGTTGCTGATCTCCTTTCTTTTTGCAGCTTCATCATTATTTGGGTCTTTAAGTGGCAGCAATATTCAGGATACTATCCGATATGCTTCCCCTTTTGCAGAGGCTAATGAAGCCTGCTTTAAATGCCATTCACTGAGGCGATTTGAATATACTGATGAAGTCTCGGGTAAGCAGAAAAGAGGTTTGATGCTTCCCTTGATGATTCTTGGCAAACAACAATTTTACGAATCAAATCATAAAAGCTTCAGCTGTACTGATTGCCACTCACATGACTTTGCTATTTATCCTCATCCCGAAGAGTTGAAGGCCGAGTTGCATTTTCACTGTCTTGATTGTCATGGAGGCGATCCCTCTTATGCAACATTTAAGTTTGAAGAGATTGATGCTGAATACAGGAAGAGTGTTCATTTCAGTTTAGAAGAAAAAGGATTTACCTGCCGGAATTGCCACGATCCACATAGTTACAGGCTTATGGCCAGAAACAGTAAAAACATTCAGGAGACTGTTTTATACGATAATACAATTTGCCTTGATTGTCATTCTGATAGTTTCAGATTCCGGAGTTTTTCTGACAGATCAAAAGTTAACTTTAAAAAGAGTCATAAATGGCTCCCGAATCGGGTTACTCATCTAAAGAGCCTGAGATGTATAGACTGCCATACCAGGATCAATGAAAATATTCTGGTTTCTCATTTAATAGTACCGGGAGATGAGGCAGTAAGGGATTGTAATAAATGTCATTCAGATAAACCTGTCGCTATGAACACATTACTGATGATCAGGTCAAAGGATGATGATTTTAAAGAATTTAATAATGCCTCTGTATTAGCGGCATTAAAAATCATTGGTTCAGGCAGGAACAGATTTCTGAATAATCTGAGTCTTATTATTCTTGCTTCTGTCGCAGGAATTATTGCAATTCATATCTTATTCAGAATCATCAGAAAATAATAATAAGGAAGGCATATGTATTTATATTCTATATGGGTCAGGTTATGGCATTTTGTCAATGCACTGTTGATCATAATCCTTATTATCTCAGGGATGAGTATGCAATTTACCGGCAGTGATACTCCATCATTAACAGGTGGATTTGCAAGAGCAGTGAGATGGCACAATGCTACTGCCATGGTGCTTATATTCAGCTATTTAGGCTTTGTTGCCGGTAATATTATTACAGGTAATGGCAAATATTACAGGATAAGCAAAAAGGATATCAATCCGGGTATGGGCAGGCAAATGAAATATTTCATCCATGGAATGTTTAAGAACGAAAATCAGCCATTTCCTGTTACACTTGAAAATAAATTTTATCCCTTGCAGAAAGTAATCCATGTGCTCATAATGTATTTTGCCCTGCCCCTGCTGATAATATCCGGATCAGTGTTAATGATCCCGGATATGACCATAATAAGGATCTTTGGCCCGGGTATGTTTATGGTTATGGATATTATTCATATTATTCTAGGATTATTGATTTCGCTGTTTTTGATAATTCACATTTATTTATGTACCATTGGACCAAAGCCCACATCTCTTTTCCGCGGAATAATAACCGGGTTTTACGGAGGTGATGAATAATAGATTATAAATTGCGTAAAAATTGTAATATACTGATAAGCCAGATTTTGTGATATGAAGATTGCCAGATTCCTTTTTTCACCCGTTTTTATGGGTATTCTGTTTGTCGTCTTTGCAGTTGCAATGGCAGTGGCAACCTTTATCGAAAATGACTTTGGCCCTGCAGCATCCCGAAGTTTGATTTATGATACAAGGTGGTTTGAGCTGATCCTGGTCCTTCTGGCCTTGAATCTTACCGGGCAGTTAATAAAGAATAAATTATTCAGGAAATCCAAAATACCCGTTGCACTTTTTCATCTTTCGTTCATACTGATGATCATTGGGGCCGGAATAACGAGATATTTCGGATGGGAAGGGACAATTCAAATAAGGGAAGGCGAGACCGTTAACACCTGCTATTCCAATGACCAATACATAGGTTACTCCGTTACTGATGATAATGGATCAATTATCGGTAAACATTCAGAGAAATACTCTTTTTCAGGCAGATTCAGACATAAGATAATGGCAGAAGATAAAAGGTATGAACTGATGCTTTCAGCAGTGGTGTCTAATGCTATTGAATCTGTTGCCGACAACCCTGAAGGTGAGCCAATTGTCTCTTTACTTGTTACTCAGGAAATGATACAGGGGGTAACTGTGGTACTTAAGCGGGGAGAGTCAAGAACAGTAAATAATATTTCGATCGGGTTTGAAAGTCCGGAAGAGACAGATGTCAGGATAGAGATCGATTACGGAAATTTCTTTATCAGTTCTGACTTTGAGATGGGACAGATGAGCATGATTGACCAGGAGGAAAATCCGGCACAAGACCCGGGCATTAGAATAGCTCTGGAACCCATGAAAGTCTTTACTGTAAAGGATATACGGATTGTTCCGCGAAGCCTGTCACCGGCCGGCATAATAGAACCGGTCGCTGTAAATCCGGATCAGCAGGATACCGGGCAGAACGCATTAATATTCAGGCTTAATTCCGGTGATAAATCGGAAACCATCATTCTGTGGAACCGGCAAACAGAAGATCTTTCTGAGGAATTTTGCAGGATGGATAACCTGGAATTCAAATTAACTTACGGATCACAGGTAACAACACTTCCCTTCAGCCTTAAGCTTAATGATTTTGTTCTTGAACGTTATCCGGGTTCGGATAGTCCTTCAGGCTACAAGAGCGATGTTACAGTACTTGACGAGGCAAGAAACCACGAAAAACCCTTTGTTATTTTTATGAATAATATCCTCAAGTACAGGGGATACAGATTTTACCAGTCATCTTACGACCAGGATGAGCAGGGGACAGTACTTTCGGTTAACCATGACCCGGCAGGTATGATTATAACTTATACCGGTTATGCATCACTCTTCCTGTTTATAATTCTATCGCTTATAATTAAAAGCTCATCATTCCGCTCTATCAGGTCTAAATCCTGGAGTTCAGCGTTACGCAAAGGAGTTACGGCAATTTTTCTGCTTCTGTTTGTTTCAACCTTTTCCGGAGTATATGGACAGAAAATGGTCCCCGGCAGGGAGAGTGCTGAAGAATTTGGCAAAGTGCTTGTACAGGATCAGAAGGGGAGGACAAAGCCTTTATCAACATTAAGCAGTGATATACTTCGAAAAGTATCAAGGGAGAACAGGTTTGAAGGTTATACATCAATGCAGGTATTCCTGGGGCTATATCTCGATTTTACCGGCTGGCAGGATGTTCGGTTAATCAGGGTGTCAAATAAAGAACTGCAGAAAAAGCTTGATTTAACGGGCAATATGGCCTCTTTTACGGACCTGGTTGATATAACAGGGGGCAGTTACAGATTATCTGAAGATGTAAATAGAGCCTACTCAAAACCACCGGGTCAAAGAAACAAGATGGATAAAGAGATCATGAAAGTTGACGAAAGAGTTAATATCTTATACATGATCTATCGGGGCGATTTCCTGAAAATTTTTCCTCTGAAGGATGGAACACCGAATTGGGGAGCTCCTGGGGAGGCGCTTAAAAGTGCTGTCAGCAGTGAAGATTCAC